>Ga0210124_1000020_pt1 | contig 114813 bp, 96 predicted proteins | sample Muzzi_PWC_D2_FD_185554 | JGI IMG/M metagenome (GOLD analysis project Ga0210124, IMG submission 185554) | Wetland microbial communities from San Francisco Bay, California, USA, that impact long-term carbon sequestration - Muzzi_PWC_D2 (SPAdes) | ecosystem: Environmental > Aquatic > Marine >...
TTGGCATCGACTTTTTCAACCTGCTTGGCCAAGTGACGTTGTTGTTGCTGCGATCTGCCGCTTCTTGCGCATGAAGGTTGTCCTCGAGCTGGTCGGGTGGATGTTTCGCACCAGACATCTTACCAGCAAGAGCCAACCTTCTCCTTTACTTTCACACCGTTATGGCATGGCGACTGCACCCCTGAGGCTTAATTCAGTGCCATTCAAATATACCTCATATTGATATCCCTGCACCGTAGTGGAAGCCTCATGAAGTGATAATGAATATGACTCGCCACTTACTGTTGCAGTTTCTGATTGCGCAATGGACGTTAACACCAAACAAATTATTCCAGAGATTGGTGATAGTAAGCGCAAAGTATTCATGCTCAACCACCTCTGCTATGCCCGTTTACCTTGTCAGTATGAGTTTATTAGATATTTACTTGATGCGGAACTTATTCGCATTTTACTCAACTTACATTGAGCCTATATCAATAGATCGATAAATAATAATGCTGATCTCAGGGCAAGACCTCCGGCGGTCTCCCGCCCACCGCCACGTCGTTGCAGGGATGGTCCTGGCCCGAAGTTCTCACCGGGTGGCGTTGAAAGATCATATACTTGTTGAGTGTACCGGGGTTGTGGTGAATAGCCAGAAAACAGGGTGTTTCCCGGGGGTGGTAGGCAAGGAGCGGGTTTTCGAGCCGGCTCCGGCGTTCACGACCTGGCATCGGGCGTCTCCGAAAGGAGCCGCTGCAGGTCGCCGGTGATGATCGGAACGCTGTCGGTGGGTCCGATCAGGAGGCGGGTCTTGCCCTCGCGGTCGAACACGTATACAGCACTGCTGTGTGACACCTCATAGGCGCCGCTCGAGTCGGGCTTTCCGTAACCGTAGCTGACCCGGTAGCGTTTGGTGAGGGCCTTCAGTTCGGCCTCGCTGCCGCTCAGCCCGACGACCTCCGGCCCGAACGCCGCTGCATAGGTTTTCAGCTGGGCCAGAGTATCGCGCGCCGGGTCGACGCTCACAAACAGGATCCGCACCTGCTCCGCGTTCGTCCCCAAGGCTTTTACGGCGCGACTCAGCAGGGACAGGGTGGTCGGACACACATCCGGGCAGTGGGTATAGCCGAAGTAAAGCAGTACCACCTTCCCGCGGAAGTCCTTGCCTTGCACTTTCGCACCGTCGCTCGCTGCGGTCAGAGTGAAGTCCAGCGATGGCATGAGTCCGGAGATGTCGCGGAGACCCCAGGGCGTCGTGCTATGCCCGCAGGCGACGAGCAGACCCACCAGCAGCATTACCCCGAGACGCAAGCCCGAAGCACGGACAGCAGTGGCGCGGATAGCCGTCACTCGCTCTGCACACCCGTCACCCGGAAGCGGACCACGAGCGTCTGCCCATCGCCGAAACGCAGGGTCACCGGCACCTCCTCACCCGGGTGAAGGTCCCGAGTGCGATCCATCAGCATCAAGTGGTAACCGCCGGGGGCAAACTCAATCGTCTGGCGCGGGTTGAGATCCACCCCGTCAACGTGCACCATGTGCGCTACGCCGGCCTCCTCAATGCTGTGGTGCACCATCATGTCGCCGAAGGCCGGGCTGGCGGCGCCGACCAGTCGCAGGGGTGCCTTCGAGTGACTGGTAATCACGAAGTAGCCAGCCATGGGCAGATCGCCCGGCAGCCAGCGCATGCGCGCGTCACTGACCGACACAGGAGGTTCCCCGGCGTAGGCGGCCATGGCCATGCACAGCATCAATACAGATAACAGTACACGTTTCATGATGCGCCCTTTGAAAGACGCTTCTCGCCCTCAGCCCGCGCGGCCGTACCTGATGCCGGCTCCTCGCGCGCACTATGGTGCATCCACATGCGCAGCACCAGCACGATGGCAAGCACGCTCATCATCGCCGCGGGGATCCAGGTGACGACCCCCCCGGTTATCTGGTCGACCAGCGGACTTACCGGCCATGCACGGCCACACACACTGTACACGTCATACAGCACCGTCTTGCTGAGTGCGATATGCGTACCGATCGCGATCTGGGGCAGCATAATCGCCCAGAGCATCACGATACGCGCCGGGTAACCCAGCGATCCATGCGCGTGCGGCGGGCGTGGATCCAGCACCAGCCACCAGAACAGCAGCCCGTCGACCAGCATACTCCAGTTCATCAACTGGTAGCGGGAGGAGCTCAGCATGGCATCAAAGTGGATCGAGGGCGTGAGCCAGAGATAAATCAGGCCTACGAACAGCAACGGGGAGACCAGCGGGTTTTGCACCAGCCGGTAAAGGAGCCGCACCGGCCGGCTACGCCACAACGGCAGCAGCAGCCCCTCACGCAGCCGCTGCGGCAGCCCCTGTCCAAGCACTTCGTGGGGGACGGCGAGCATGATCAGGAACGGCCCCAGATGATGCAGCACCAGGTGCTGGACCCGGTGAACCCAGAACATGTGCTGGGAGATATAGTCCACGTACGTCTGCATGACGCCGTAGACCAACAAAAGGCCCAAGAAAAAGCTCAGCGTGCGCCCCACACCCGTCGCCAGTCCGGCCTGTCGACGCCGCCGCAGACCGCGCCGGAACAGGACCGCCGCGCTTGTACAGGCGACCAGTACGGTAGGCGAGAACTCCCACGGCGTGAGTAATGTGACGAGAGAAGGCACCGGCAGCGAATGAGTTGAGGAAGGATAACCGACGGGAAGAATAACCCCGCGACTTCGCAAGAATCAACCCGAAAGCAGGAAACCGCCCTCGTGCGAATGGCTGAACAGATACCACTCCTATTAACAATGGCACTGATTATGATACAGATGATCTTTTAAATGGAGGCGACACGGATGGTGATAACGATGGAATACCTTGTTTAGATGAAAATCAAAAGGCGCCTATCGTGGCGCCCTACCGCCGACATGGCCCAGGCCAGTCTCTCAAGCGCTTCGCGGTCTCACCACCCCCTGTCGGCGTCCCGAAGGGAGAGGGAGGATGTGGGACAGCAGAGATATTACACTCTGATTATTGGAAATCCCTTGAAATATTTGTGGCTAATAATAGAAGCAGGGAGTTACATCTACTGCGTTGAACAAATAGCTTCTTATCGTCGGTACCTTCAATACACTCAGCGTGGATATTGTATGACCACAGGTGTGGAATTTTCTGCGATTCTCCTTGCGCGTTGGGCCGTTGCCGTTGGGTCAATCGGCGGCTTTCGGATGACTGGGCAAACACGGGGTGTTGATTTTGACTGTAGGGAAAGAGGGTCTATATTTTCCATATTACCCATTAGCCTCGACTACAATCGCTCGGTGATCAAGGTAGTGGCCAATGCAAGCAGGTCATCCAGTCCCGATCCGTACCGTTGTTTGCGGACGCGGCGATCGGTCGGGGAAGGATCGATTTCAATTGCCTTGGTGAAGCTGCATCGCGAGTAAAGAAGGGACAATGGCATCCAACCGAACCTGTGCCCACATCGGCGCCATCGAGACCGTCAAGCGGGAAAAGCGCCATGAGTGCGAGGAGTGCGTCAAGATAGGAGCGGGTTGGGTCCATCTGCGGACGTGCCAGGAGTGCGGCGTGACCCTGTGCTGCGACAGCTCACCCAACCGTCATGCCACCCGGCACGCACAGGAGAGCGGACATTCTGTGATCGCCTCGGCAGAGCCCGGTGAGCGGTGGTTGTACTGCTATCCGGACAACACCTTCGTCGAATATTGAGCGTACCCAGGCCAATGGGTCTGACATCACAGCCTAAACGGAAAGGAAGCATTGAACCCGGAACCGCGCTCCTCGTCCCACGACCGCCGCCAAAACATCCGGCCTGGGCGCCGTCGTGGCGCATTCCCGGTCTGCTGGTGAATCGGTCTGGTTCATCGGACAGGCACTATGGATGACACGATCTCGACCAAGCCACGTAACCGGGTTACGGAAATTCCGCCCCCCGGGGCGGTGACCTACCGTCTCGACCGGCCGGTTGATGACGCGCGGGATCATACACTCGGTCCCAGGAATGCCCCGATCACCCTGGTGGAATACGGCAGTTACGCCTGTCCCCACTGCCGTGCGGCCAACGAGCGTATCACGGAAGTCCGCAGTCAGCTCGGCGATCGTCTGCGTTACGTGTTCCGGCAACGACCTCTGGAAGGAAACGACCTGGCGCGGCGTGCAGCTGAGATCGTGGAATCCGCGGGGGATGACGGGCGGTTCTGGGACGCACACGTCACTTTGATGTCGCGTTCGGACATGCTGACCGAGGACGATCTGCGGGTCGTCGCGGATAATATCGGGCTGTCGCGACTGGATGCCGAAACCGCGCGGTCGGTCGTAGAGCGGGCCGGGGAGCGGGTGGATCTCGACATCGAGAGCGCGCGTGCCAGCGGCGTGCGATTCACTCCTACCTTTTTCATCAATGGACGCCGTTACGATGGGCCGTGGGATGAAAGCTCGTTCACGGATGCGATGCTCGGTACGCTCGGACATCGCGTGCGCACGGCAGCGTTGACTTTCGCGAGCTGGGCCCCCTCGGCCGGCGTGTCGCTTCTGCTGGCCACGATACTCGCAATCACGCTCACCAATTCCAGCCTTGGTTCTGGCTTCGCGGCGTTCTGGCGGACCGATTTCGGTCTCAGCTTTGGCGGAACCGGCTTCCAGATGTCCTTGCTGCACTGGGTAAACGACGCCCTCCTGACAGTCTTCTTTCTCGTCGTGGGTCTAGAGATCAAACGCGAGCTTACGGTCGGTCATCTGGCCGGTTGGCGTGCGGCGGCTTTGCCCATAGCCGCGTCGCTCGGCGGCATGGTGGTGCCGGCGGCACTTTACCTGCTTATCATCCCCTCGGGACCGTGGTCGGTCGGTTGGGGTATTCCGATGGCGACCGACACCGCCTTTGCCGTGGCCTTGATTGCGATGATGGGAGCGCGCGTGCCGGTCGAGTTGCGCATTTTTCTCACCGCGGCCGCTATCGTCGACGACATCGGTACCATCATCGTCGTGGCGTTCTTCTATTCCGGCGATCTACATACCGGGTATCTCGCCGCCGCGGCGGTACTCACCGGGGTGCTGGTGCTACTGAATCGATCGGGGATTTATCGCGTGACGCCCTACGTTCTGGCCGGCATCGCGTTGTGGGCCTGCATTCATGCCGGCGGCCTGCACGCCACCCTGGCCGGTGTCGTGCTGGCGGTCTTCATTCCAACGCGGCCACCACCGGACTTCAAGACCCTCGCCATGCAGGCGGACGCGATCCTGGCGGTCGAGGCGCAACATAGCGGCGAGCAATTCCGCCGTGGTCCCTCCGAGCACGCATTGCAGGCGCTGGATGCCATCCATGATCGCCTGGAATCTCCGGCTGAGCGCATGCTGCGGAATATTGCCCCGAGATCAAGCTATCTGGTGCTGCCGATTTTTGCCCTGGGGAATGCCGGTGTCGCGTTTGCCATGGACGTATTCAGCCAACACGGCATGCTTGTGCTGGCAATCATGGCCGGACTTGTGATCGGCAAACCCCTGGGATTCATCCTGGCCTCCGTGCTGGCTGTCAAACTGGGCCTGGCGCAAAAACCGGATACCTATTCGTGGCGGCAACTCGCCGGTGCCGGCGCTTTGGCCGGCATTGGATTCACGATTTCGCTTTTCATTGCCGGACAGGCCTTTCCGATTGCTGGTGATTTCGCCCTTGCCAAGATTGCGGTATTCGCCGCCTCGATACTCTCGTCCGTGATCGGGGTGGCCGTGCTGTGGAATGCATCTGCCGTCAGTCGTCGCGTGGATCGCCCGGGAGGGTAGCCTCGAAAGGAAACCATGCAAGTCTCTGAACCTTACAGACAGGAGATGGCCTGCACCGTATTTCACCTGCACCTTAATCAGGTGTCTTGATGCTGCTGGATGCAGGCAATGGCAAGAAAACAGTTAGCCCGGGTGGGGGCTCGAGCTGGCGGTCATCCGGCTGGTGCTGCAGGATGGCATCCGATGCCTTCGGAATCTGCAGGCACGCGGACTCACCGCACCTCGGTAGGCACGGCCGTCACACACAACTTCCTGGCATGGCGCAACACGGTCAGTGACAACTCCGCACCGGGTGGCCATTCCGAGAGAAAACAGTACAGGTCATCGATGCTCATGACGCCCTGTCCGTTGATGGCCACGACGAGGTCACCGCGGTGCATTCCGGCAAGGGCGGCGGGGCCGTCAGGATCGAGGGACGCAACTTCGACGGCGTATGCATTATCCAGTTCATGATGGCGAACCATACGCCGGCCCAGGGGCCGTTGCCGTCCAACGATGCCCAGGTAGGCGCGCCTGACATGCCCGTGCTGGAATAACTGCGGCACTACCCAGGCCGCTGTGACAGCGGGTACCGCGAAACCGATGCCCTGTGCGTTGGCGATAATGGCCGTGTTGATCCCGATGATTTTGCCGCGACTGTTCAGCAATGGGCCGCCTGAATTGCCCGGATTGAGCGGTGCCGTGTGCTGTATCACACTCTCGATCAATTGCCCCTGCTCGGTGCGCAGTGCCCGGCCCAGTGCGCTGACGACTCCGGTCGACACGCTCGCGTGAAACCCGAGTGGATTGCCCATGGCGATGACCAGCTGGCCGACGCGCAAGTCGTCGCCGGCCAGCAGTTCCGCATGGGGCAGATCGGATTCGTGTGCGTGGATGAGGGCGAGATCGGTCGGTGGGTCCTGACCGACCAGGCTTGCCTCGACTGTGTGTCCATCGGTCAACGCCGCCGTGAGTTTCGTGGCACCTTGCACCACATGGCTGTTGGTGAGGATGTAACCGTCCGGCGTGATCGCGACGCCGGAGCCTGCACCCTGTAATTCGCCACCCGGCCCCCGGACCGGCCGGCCGACCTGCACACTCACAACGGCAGGGCCGATCGTCTCGACGACCGCCGTTACTGCCTCTGAGTAGGCGTCAAGCAATTCGGAATCACCGGGGTCGTTCGATCGCCCCGACTGTCCGGTCACCGAAGTTTTGCGCCCGGTCACAACCGGTTGCAATGCATACCGCCCAGGACTGCGCATACCAGACCTCCCGCCACTGTCGCGACGGTTACAGGAAGGGAACCAGCTATATATCTGAGGACGGCAGGTAATACTTTCAAGCAGTGGCGTTGAGCGGTCGTGAATGCCGGTCTGGAATATTCCTACTGGGACAGGTTTTTATCGAGCTGGATTACGCCATCACTTGGTTCAGCGGATGATTCAGGTGTCGGACTTGTCCATTTCGCTTTTTTCGAATAGTTTCAAGTGATCATAGGGGTTAACGGGGATACATTTCTCTGGTGTGCCTGTTACAGCGATCCTTGAAGGGGATAAAGGGCCAGGTCACTTGCGACAGCCCCCGGCCGCCAATCGCGCGGATGACGAAGTGTGCTCATCGGAGAATCGAAGCCGCCCGCGAGGGCGGTTTGATACCTTGCTTGTGAAGTCCGCGGGGCTCTCGGAGCGGCTGCCGATTGCGAAGTCTCATCAGGGTCGGCGGACGGTCCTCACTTTTCCGCTACTTCCACCTCCGCAGAAGAACAGATCGCCGCCATCGGACTCGAGCCCCGACACGCCTGCGCCGGCCGGCAGTTCAAGCTTCTCCTGGACCTCTCCTGTCAGAGGGTCGACTCGCCGTAACTCGCTCTCTTCACCTTCCCAAGTACCATGCCAGAGTTCTCCATCCACCCAGGTAACCCCGGTGACAAAGCGGTTGGATTCAATGGTGCGAAGAATCTCCCCTGTTTGGGGATCAACTTGATGGATTTTCCGCTCCCGATACTGCCCCACCCAGAGCGACCCTTCGGCCCACGCGAGTCCCGAGTCACCACCGCCGCCAGGCGACGGAATCGTGGCGAGCACATTGCCGGTCTCAGGGTCGATCTTCTGGATGCGGTTCTCGGCGATCTGAAACAGGTGCAGGCCGTCAAAGGCTGTTCCCGCGTGTGCCGCGACATCGATTGAACGCAGCATCTTCCCGCTGGCCGGATCGAGGGCATGCAGCTTTTCTCCGCTGGCGAACCAGACCTGCTGACCGTCATATGTTACCCCATGCACGCCGTCCACATCAGGGAAGGGGCCGTACTCATGGATAATTTCGGCTTGTGATCGTTTCATCCCTATAGCTTAATCGCCCGGTAACATGGTGGGGAGTAACAAGGTTGTCGTGAATCCCGGCACGGGCGGGGTCATCCAGCGACGCGCCCGCCCGCCACCAACCGATTGTACCTTGCCTGCCGCGGCAAGCGAGTCGAGTGCCCTCTGCACGGTGCGCTGGCTGGTTCCAAGCGCGAGCGCGAGGGCCGAACTCGACCACAACTCACCGTCGGCGAGATAGGCGAGCACCTCCGCGTGCCGGTCTTCGACGGGTCGCGCCAGCACGACGACCCTGCGTGCCCGGCGCGGCACCAGCACAAACCCTCGCTTCGTAGCGTTCACACCGGCAAGTGTCCGAAGCTCATTGCGAAGCCGCCCGATTTCGACTCGCAATCGCACGCGATGCGAGTCATCAGCAAGCTTCAATCTGAATGCGCGCGCAACGAGTGTGTCCCTGGGCACATCTTCCGGCCACGCTTCGCCCAGCGCACGTGCGAGAGAGAACAGCACCGGACGCTTTGCGAGGGAAACCACATCGCTACCGTTACACACGACAAGCCGGCAGGCATCCACGACGAATGCTTTCGACGCAAGCAACGCTTCAACCTCCTCCAGCAGAAGGAGTCGTTCCTCGCCGCTCGCAATCAGGCGAGCTGCAGGCGCATTCAGGACAAGGTATGCGTTTTCGACCTCCGCCGCCAGCGCGAGGATGCGTGCTTGCTGCGCTGCGTGCTTTGCCCGGTCGAGCGCAGCGCGCGCCGTCTTTGTTTGCAGGCGTCGAATCGCGATACCGGCGACCACCAACTCGTAGGCGGTCCTGGACGCTGGAGGGAGGGGTGCGGGATCGAGCCGGGCGAGCGTCCGCTCGGCTTCATCGATGCGCCCGATCAGGAGGAGGCGCCGGGCTTCGAGATAAAGCGCGTACGCGGCGTTGACCCGGTCGCCGTGCGCTTCGAGCGTCTCTCGTGCCGCATCGAGCGCCTTCGCCGGCCAGCCCAGGTCGCGCGAGGCGAGCGCGACCTCGACCTCTGCGACGACGCACCTTGCGCGGGCGACGGCCTCCTGCGGGCCGAAGGCCCGAGCGGCCCTTCGCAGGAGCACCTTCGCTCGAACGAGATCGCCGAGCTGCGCCATCGCGATACCTCGAAGCGCGAGAGCCGGCGCGTCGTCGCGCAGGGCAACCCGCTGCAGTGCGCCAAGAGCATCGCCCGTCGCGAGTGCACGCGCTGCGTCAGTGATCAGCGAATCCATCGGAATCCCGTCACACTTGTAACTCCCATCGTGCGATGCCGGTGTTTAGTATATCTCATGAGCAACCACCACCAGGAGAAGAGCGATGACAAACCACATGACCGGGACACGTAAAGAATGGCTCGCAGCAAGGCTCGAGCTGCTGGAGGCGGAGAAGGAACTTACGCGTCGCAGCGACGAGCTGGCGCGGCGACGTCAGGAGCTGCCGTGGGTGCGACTCGACAAGGCGTACCGATTCGAGACCGACGCGGGAAGCGCCTCGCTTGCAGACCTCTTCCGAGGGCGCTCGCAACTCCTCGTCTACCACTTCATGTTCGGGCCCGACTACACGGCGGGATGTCCATCCTGCTCGGCGATCGCGGACGGGTTCGACGGTTTCGTCGTGCACCTTGCCAACCATGACGTGATGCTCTGGGCGATCTCGCGGGCACCGCTCGCGAAGCTGCAGGCGTACAAGCGTCGGATGGGGTGGACGTTTCCGTGGGCGTCCTCGCGCGTTTGCGACTTCAACCCGGACTTCAGCGTCGGGTTTACCGAGGAGCAACAGCGCGAAGGCGGCATCGAATACAACTACCGGCGCGAGGCGCCGTTTGCGGTAAGCGGAATCGGCGACTCGCTTACGAAACGCGGCGAGAGTCCTGTCGCCGATATCGCGGCCACGACCGGAACCGACGTAGCCACGTACACGCGTGAGCGGCCGGGCATGAGTGCGTTCGTGCTCGAGGACGGCGTCGTCTACCACACCTATTCCGCCTATTCGCGAGGCCTGGACGGCCTCTGGGGCATGTACCAGTGGCTCGACCGCGCCCCCAGGGGACGCAACGAGACCGGCATCTGGTTCCGCCGCCATGATGAGTACAACCAGCGCTGAGCCAGATCGTGGGTGTCCTTGGTGCAACCGGAGGACAGGAAATCTCATGCCCATGGTTTCCAGGCGAGCATCCGAGCGAGCCATCTTCGGTGTCTCGGTGCTGCTCTTCGCCGCCAGCACGGCGCTGACGATCGTCTGGTGCGCGCCGATGTCGGCGATGGGCGGGATGCCGATGCCCGGTGGCTGGACGATGTCGATGGCATGGATGCGGATGCCCGGACAGACGTGGTTCGGTGCCGCGGCGTCGTTCCTCGGTATGTGGGCCGCGATGATGGTAGCGATGATGCTGCCGTCCCTCGTCCCGATGATGTGGCGCTACCGCCAGGCCGTCAGCAGGACAGGCGGGGCGCGCCTCGGTTGGCTGATCATGCTCGTGGGTGTGGCTTACTTCTTCGTCTGGACCTTGTTCGGAATGGCCGTCTTTCCGCTTGGCGTCGTGCTGGCGGCGCTCGAAATGCATCTTCCCGCGTTGGCGCACACCGTTCCGGTTGCGGCCGGTGTGGTCGTTATGATCGCCGGTGCGTTCCAGTTCACCAAGTGGAAGGCGTATCACCTTGCCTGTTGCCGGGAATCACCGGGGTGCGGCCGTACGATGACGGCGGATACCGGCACGGCCTGGCGATACGGCATGTGCCTCGGACTCCATTGCAGCTACTGCTGTTTCGGTCTGATTGCGATCCTCCTGGCCATCGGTGTCATGGACCTTCGCGCAATGGCAGCCGCCACGGTGGCCATGACCGTCGAACGTCTCGTACCGGCCGGTGAAGGCATCGCTCGTGCCATCGGAGCCATCGCCGTCGGGGCCGGGTTGTTTCTGATCGCGCGATCTGTCGGGCTTGGATGATACATCTGCATCGTGCACCTGTACTTCGCCCGCCGGCGCAGTGGATCAGTCACAAGTCCGACAGCCTCCTGAACGCCCGAATGCTCAAGGTCACCCTGGCGATTCCGTTTCGTGTGTCTCGTCGTTGTCGCTCTTGTCTCCCAGCAGGCGTCGCACCACCACGAAGAACACCGGTACGAACAGCACGCCGAGCAGTGTCGCGCCGACCATGCCGCCCATGACGTCGGTGCCGATGGCATGCCGGCTGTTGGCGCCGGCGCCGGTGGAGATGGCCAGCGGCAGAACGCCCAGAATGAAGGCGATGGAGGTCATCAGGATCGGCCGAAAGCGCAGGCGGCAGGCTTCCAGTGTGGCTTCCAGCACGCCGCGGCCCTGCTGGCGCATGGTGTTGGCGAACTCGATGATCAGGATGGCGTTCTTGGCCGACAGACCGATGACCGCGATCAATCCGACCTTGAAGTACACATCGTCCTCCAGTCCGCGCAGCCAGGTGAAGGTGAGCGCCCCCAGCACACCGAGCGGGACCACCAGCATGACGGCCACCGGAATCGACCAGCTTTCATACAGCGCGGCCAGCGCGAGGAACACCACCAGCAGCGACAGTGCGAACAGGATGGGTGCCTGCTGGCCGGAGATGATTTCCTGCAGCGACTGGCCGGACCACTCGTAGCCGATCCCTTCTCCGAGGTCCTGCGTGACAATCGACTGCATTGCATCCATGGCCTGTCCGGAGCTGTGGCCGGGGGCGGCCGAACCGTTGATCTGGATCGCGGGATGGCCGTTGTAGTGGTCGATCGCCGGCGGGCCGATCGTCCAGCTGGCCGACACCACGCTGTTGAGCGGCACCATGTTGTCGCGGCCGCCCTCGCTGGCGGGGATGTAGTACCGGTCGAGGTCCTCGATGCGGCTGCGGTAGCCCGCATCGGCCTGCAGCAGCACCTTCAGCACGCGGCCCTTGAAGTTGAAGTCGTTGGCGTAGACCGGTGCCAGCATCAGGCGGATGGCATCGTAGATATCCGGCAGCGACAGGCCCATGGACTGCGCCTGTACGCGGTCGAGGTCAAGGTGCAGTTCAGGGGCGTCCTCCAGCTGGTTGGGGCGGACGCCGGCCAGGACCGGTTCCTGTGCGGCCTTGCCCAGCAGGGTATTGCGCGCCTGCATCAACCGGTCGTGTCCCAGGCCGGCGCGGTCTTCCAGGCGGAAGTCAAAGCCGCCGAAGCGACCCAGGCCGCGGATCGTCGGCAGGTTGATGACGAACATGCGCGCGCCCTTGATGCTCTGCAGCGCGCCGTTGGCCCACTGGATAAAGGCGTTGATCTGGGTGTCCGGGGTGCGCCGCTCGTCCCAGGGTTTGAGGCGGATAAATCCGAGACCCACGTTCTCGCCCTGGCCGACGAAGCTGAAGCCGGCCACGTCGAGCACCTGTTCCACCGCCGGGCTCTTCTGGATGATGCCTTCCATTTCGCGCAGCACCGCACCGGTGCGCTCCATGCTGGCGCCCGGCGGCAGCTGCGCGATGATCAGCGCATAACCCTGATCCTCTTCGGGCACGAAGCTGGTCGGCAGCCGGCTGAACAGCAGCAGCGCGATGCCGACGAGCACTGCAAACGCCGCCATCCAGCGCGGCGTATGGCGGATCGATCGGGCGATGCGTGCGAGGTATGTGCGGGTCAGTCCGCCGTAGAGCCGGTTGAAGCTGCGCAGAAAACGGTTCGGCTCCTTGTGCACCGGTTTGAGCAGAGTGGCGCACAGCGCCGGCGTGAAGCTCAGCGCCATCAGGGCCGAGATGGCCATCGAGATGGCGATGGTCAGCGAGAACTGGCGATAGATGACGCCCACGCTGCCGCCGACCAGCGCCATGGGGATAAACACGGCCGCCAGCACCGTGGTCATGGCGATCACCGCGCCGGTGATCTGGCCCATGGCCTTGCGTGTCGCTTCCCTGGGCGGCAGCTTTTCCTCGGTCATGATGCGTTCCACGTTTTCGACCACGACAATGGCGTCGTCGACCACCAGGCCGATGGCCAGCACCAGGCCGAAGAGCGTGAGCACGTTGATGGAAAATCCGGCTATGTACATGCCCGCGAACGCGCTGGTCAGCGCCACCGGCACCACCAGCGTGGGGATCATGGTCGCGCGCAGGTTCTGCAGGAACAGCAGCATCACCAGGAACACCAGCACCACGGCCTCGACCAGGGTGAACAATACCTCATGGATGGAGATGCGGATGAACTGGGTGGTGTCGTAGGGCACCAGCCAGCTGACACCCTGCGGGAAGTAGTCGTCCAGTTCGTTCATCTCGGCGCGCACCGCCGCGGCCACGTTAAGCGCATTGGCCTCCGGGGCCAGCAGGATGGCGAAACCGGCTATGGGATCACCGTTGAGGTGCACGTCGTGTCCGTAGGACTCGGCCCCCAGCGCGATGCGCGCGACATCCTTCAGGCGCACACTGCTGCCGTCGGCGCGGGTGCGCAGGATGATGTCGCCGAACTGTTCGGTGGAGGTGAAGCGGCTGGCTGCACTGACCGAGGCGCTGAAACCCTGGCCTTCCGGTGCCGGTTCCGCGCCGAGGTAGCCGGCGGCTATCTGTACGTTCTGGTTGCGCACTGCGTCGAGCACCTGCGAGGCGCTCAGGCCGTAGCCGTGCAGCTTGTCCGGGTTGAGCCAGATGCGCATGGCGTAGGCGGCGCCGAACAGGTGCGCGTCGCCGATGCCGGGCAGGCGCCGGATCGGGTCGAGTACCTGTGAAGAGATCAGGTTGTTCAGGGCATAGGTGTCGAAACTGCGGTCCTTCGAATGCAGCGCCACCACCATCAGGAAGTCATTATTGGCCTTGGCGACGGTAATGCCGTTTTCCACCACCTCCCGGGGCAGCCGCGGTTGCGCGATACTCAGACGGTTCTGCACCTGCACCTGGGCGATGTCCGGATCGGTGCCGCTGACGAAGGTCAGGGTGATCTGTACCGTACCGTTGGAGCGCGAGGTGGAATCGAAGTACAGCAGGTTGTCGACGCCGGTGAGCTGCTGTTCGATGACCGAGGTCACGGTCTTTTCGATCACCTCGGCACTGGCGCCGGGATAGACCGCGTTGATGCTGACCTGGGGCGGGGCGATCGGCGGATAGGCCGACACCGGCAGGTTGAAAATGGCGGCGGCACCGGCAAGCGTGATCAGGATCGCCACCACCCAGGCGAAAATCGGCCGGTCGATAAAAAAATGGGGCATTGACGTGATGTCTCAGGGGTTACCGCTGGTGCCGTCCGGCGGTGCGTTCGCGGCCACCGCCCTGGCGCTGCCGCCCGGCTGCACCCGTTGCAGGCCCTCGGTGATCATGCGGTCGCCGTCCTTGAGATCCCCGGTGACAATCCACTGCGAGTGCGTCATGCCCTCGATCCGCACACGTCGCTGCACCACCTTGTCGCCGGCATCGACGATCAGCACGTAGGCGCCCTGTTCATCGCGCGACAGTGCGGCCTGGGGCAGCACAAACGCGTTGTCCACCACCGCCGTGGTCAGTTGCAGCTTGACGAACATCCCCGGCAACAGTGCGTGATCCGGGTTGGGCAGAACGGCGCGCAACGATACGGCGCCGGTGAGGGGGTCGACGGCGAGATCGGAAAAATCCAGCTTACCGTGCTGCGGATAGGGCGACCCGTCCGGCAGCTGTACATTCACCTGCGCCGGATCGTCACCGGTCGAGCGGTTCTTCAGTTCCGGCAGTTCGGTGGCCGACTGGCTGAAGTTCACATAAATGGGATCGATCTGTTCGATGGTGGTCAGCTGCGTGGCCTCGCCCTGGCCCACCAGGGCGCCCTCGGTGACCATCGCCCGGCCGGCGCGCCCGGCGATGGGCGCGGCGACGGTGGCATAGCCCAGATCCAGGCGCGCGCTTTCCACGTCGGCCTGCGCCTGCTTGACGGCTGCCGCGGTGCTGCGCTCGTTGGCCAGCGCGGTGTCCAGATCCTGTTTCGCAAGCAGTTTTTGCGCCGCGATCTCCCGGTAACGCTTGGCGGTTGCCGCGGCGTTGGTGGCATCGGCCTCGGCCTTGGCCAGTGCGGCCTCCCGGGCGTGCAGCGCCACTTTCAGCGGTGCGGGATCGATCTGGTAGAGAACGTCACCCTGCCTGACATCGGTACCCTCGGTGTAGACGCGCTTGAGAATGATGCCCGCCACGCGCGCGCGCACCTGCGCGACCCGCGTCGGCGCCAGGCGCCCGACCAGCTCGTGACTGACGGGGACAGACCGGGCGTGCACAACGGTCACGGTGACTTCCGGTGGCGGCGGAGTCTGGGGTGCTTGCGATGGCGCCTGGTTGCAGGCGCTCAGCAGCAGACCGGCCCCGACCAATATCGCACGCGGATAGGGTAGTTTCATGATTAATCCTTATAAGGACGCACTGGAACCGCTGCGCGAGCAGCGAAGCAGTTAGTCCTCGGCCGGCGTCAATAGGTTCCTTTCCGGCAGGTGATCGCAACCAAGGGCTGCATTCTATCACCAGGGCAGGCTGTCAGACAGCAACATGACCGCGGCCGACTCCGGCGGCGAGGCGATTGCGGCTGCGGTGTATAGTGTGACCTGCATGTACCGGCGCTACCGCTTCCCACACATTCATTCAGAGCACTGACACGATGGCACTCATGAACAGGCAGGCATTGCCGTCGATGCTGCGTGCCTTGCGCCACCGCAACTACCGGCTCTTCTTCTCCGGGCAGAGCGTTTCGATGATCGGCACCTGGATGACGCGCATCGCAGCGAGCTGGCTGGTCTGGCGTCTCACGTATTCGCCGCAGATGCTCGGCATGCTCGGCTTCGCCAGCCAGTTGCCGACCCTGCTGTTCGCGCCGGTCGCCGGTGTTTGGGTGGACCGCGTCGACCGCCATCGCCTTCTGGTGCTTACCCAGGTGCTCGCTATGCTGCAATCCTTTGCGCTGGCGGTACTGACATTGAGCGGCATGATCGAGGTGTGGGAACTATTCATCCTGCAGGCGTTCCAGGGTACTGTCAACGCCTTCGAGATGCCCACGCGCCAGTCATTGCTGGTCGACCTGATCGGGGACCGCGCCGATCTGTCCAATGCCATTGCGCTCAATTCCTCCATGGTGAATGCGTCACGCCTGATCGGTCCCAGCGTCGCGGGGATACTGATTGCATCGGTGGGTGAGGGCTGGTGTTTTTTTGCCGATGGCGCCAGCTACCTGGCCGTGATCGCCTCGTTACTCGCCATGCGGGTGGTATGGCAACCGCGCGCCGCCACGGGCCGGCGCGTGTGGCACGATCTGCGTGACGGTCTGCGCTATGCCTTCGGCTTCGCACCGATCCGTGCGATCCTGCTGCTGCTGGCGCTGCTTGGCCTGGTGGGTATTCCGTACCGCGTACTGATGCCGATGATCGCTGCGCAGTTGCTGCACGGCGGCGCCCACACGCTGGGCTTTCTCATGGGCGCCATGGGTGTCGGGGCGCTCGGCGGCGCTCTGTACCTCGCTTCCCGCACCAGCGTGCTCGGTCTGGGCCGGCTGATACCCGCGGCCAGTGCCACCTTCGGTGCGGGTCTCGTCGGCGTGGGCCTGTCCCGCTGGCTGCCGCTGTCGCTGTTGATCATGGTTGTCAGTGGATTCGGTTTCATGGTGCACCTGGCCGCCAGCCATACGCTGATCCAGACGCTGGTGCGCGAAGACATGCGCGGGCGGGTGCTGGCGCTCACCACCACGGCATTCATGGGCATGGCGACCTTCGGCTGCCTGCTGGCCGGCGCCGTGGCGGTCCACGCCGGTGCCGCGCGCACACTGATGGGCGGTGGGCTGGTGTGCCTGCTTGGCGCTGCTGTCTTCCGGTACAGCCTGCCGGGACTGCGGCGGCAGGCGCGACCTGTCTATGTCGAGAGAGGTATCCTGCCGGAGGTCAGCGAAAGTTTGCGCGAGGCGACCACGTTGCGGGAGGAGGTCGAGCAATGAGGTGAAAGCCGTTGCCCGCTCCTCACTCCCCGACAGACTACCGAGGGTTCAAGGCCACTTCCCACAGATGCCCATCGAGAATGTTTAATAGTCACATTACTGTAATCGCCGCTAACCGGCGGTTAAACCCGATCGTTGCATAAATCCGAATGCAGGAGCGGCCGCCTGGCCGCGATCGCGCCGGAGGACGGCGCCTACAGGATGTAGCCAGGATTTCACTAATGGTGAATTCCAGAAACAGTATAAAAAGATACATTTTATCCCGTAAATCATGCACCAAAACCGGATTACAGCACCGAGTTTATACAGCTATAGTGCAAATTCAGGTGATCGTTTCATTCATTGCCTGCATCGAGAAACCGCCGGCCCTGGTTGAGGAGTGAGTACCCGGGCCGGGCCGTTATCTCAGCCGGCCAGCGATCGCTGTGGGGCGGTTGTCGCTCACCGGCCAGGGGTTGGGGGTGCTCCACGGAAAGCGCTGAGGAAATTCCAGCGTTAGTCTGCAGAAGCACAGCCGCGGTACTTGCCATTGATCTCGCGGGTGGATTCATGTAGAAAGATTGGCTTATTCTGTATGCCCAAACTCTAAGGCAGACACCTTGGCCCGCACGATTCTGTTCAACCTCCTGCAAGTGCTGGTGGTGCTTGTCTTCTCGCCACTTGCCGCCGGGGTGCTCATGCGCATGAAGGAACGCGTGCAGTCGCGTCGCGGGCCGAGTATATTTCAGCCGTACCGCGACCTGTGGAAGCTCTTCCACAAGGATCAGGTGATTTCAGAACAGGCATCGTGGATCTTTCGCGTGACTCCCTACCTGGTATTCGTCACGCCGGTTTTCGTAACGCTCCTGATTCCCGTGCTGACGGATTATCCGCTGTTTTTCGCATTTATGGGTGACATGCTGGGCGGCGGGTTTGTGCTGGCGCTGGCGGGCTTCTTCGCGACCCTGGCCGCGGTCGACACGGGCAATCCCTACGGAGCGATTGGTGCCAGCCGCACGCGAATGGTAGGCTTCCTGGCCGAGCCGGTGTTCATGATCGTTTTTTTTACGGTATCGTTCGTTGCGGGCTCCACGATTCCCTACATTGTCCAGCAAAAGTGGGTGACGCCGGAAGCAAACTTCTTCGCACCCTCTCACGTGCTGCTGATACTGGCGTTCCTGATGTTGATCCTCGCCGAGGGCGGGCGCATCCCCGTGGACAATCCCAGCGGTCATTTTGAACTGGCGATGATCGACGAGTCGAAGTCGCTTGAATACTCGGGCCGCGATTTCGCGCTGATGAAGTGGGGCGGCGCCATGAAGTTTTTCGTGCTCATGTGCATTTTTCTCAACGTGCTGGTGACACCCTGGGGCCTCGCCCACGGGCGGACGCTCAGTGACGTGCTCATCGCGATACCACTCGTACTGCTGAAGATTTTCGTCTTCCTGCTGGTGCTGGTGGTGATCGAGTCATCCCTGGCGAAACTGCGCCTGTTTCGCATCACCGAATTCCTCGGTGCGGCATTCATCACCTCTGTGGTCGCGATGATCACCGGGCTAATGGCCTTCTGAGAACTCGATGTCCGTCCCCGTAAGCGCGCTGCTGCCCTGGCTCGAGAACCTGAATGCCCTGACAGCCGGGCTCTTTCTGTTGACCGCATTCGGCATGGTGGCGACGCGCCAGGTGCTCGGCTGTCTGCGGCTGTTTGTGGCGAACGGCCTGTTCCTCGCGCTCTCCGCATTTCTGCTCGGTGCGATCCTGCATTCGTGGCACGTCTTCGCGGTGGGCGTCATCGATCTCGTCACGAAACCGATTCTGATTCCCTGGCTGTTGCGCCGGATCGTGCGCGGCGAGGTGTACGCCCGTCGCGAGATCGACCAGGTATTGAACATCCCGACATCGCTGCTGATCGTCCTGGCGCTGACGATCACCGCCTATTTTCTCGCATTGCCATTGATACAGGCCGGCGAGGGTCTCGTCGGACTCAACCTGCCCGTGGGCATGGCGGGCCTTCTGATCGGGGCTTACACTGCCGCCACGCGGCGTGAAGCCGTGCCGTTGCTGCTCGGACTGGTGGCGATGGAAAACGCCGCATTTTTCGCCGGCATCGCCATCGCGCCCGAACTGCCGCTCATCGCCGAACTGGCGATCGCCTTCGACGTACTCGTGCTGGTGTTCATTATCGCCGTGCTCACACGCACGGTTCATGAACACCTTGGAACGACTGAAGTGGGCGCGCTGGCGCGATTGAAGGAAGGGGGGCAGGTATGAGCCTGCTCGTCATCACCGCCCTACCGCTCGCGGCCATGGTGGTGAGCTGGCTGCCGCTGGGAAATCGTGTTGCGCCGACCGCGACGCTGGTTGCGTCCATGCTCGTGCTGGCACAGGCGGTTCGGGTCGGCGCAGCCGTGCTGGAGCACGGTGATCTCGTCGCGATTGCCGGCTGGGTGGAGACGGATGCGTTCGGCGCGCTCATACTGTTGCTGGTGGCATGGGTCTCGCTGCTCGCGGCGCTTTATTCGATTGGTTACCTCGGCGCCGGATCCCATGTACCCGATGCACACCGGTTGCGCTTCTATTACGTGCATCTCAACCTGTTTATCTTCGCCCTGCTCGTGGTGCCGATGCTTTCCGAGCCGGCGTTCGCCTGGATCGGCATCGAATTTACGGCGTTGTTTTCCGTGCTGCTGGTCGCCTACGAGAATACGCACGAAGCACTCGAAGCGGCGTGGAAGTACATCGCCCTGATGTTCATGGGAGCGGCCATCGCGCTGCTGGGCTTTCTGATCCTGTTCTGGGCGCAGCAGACGGCGGGCGGAGGCGTGTTCACCTGGAACGGCCTGCGCGCAACGGACGGGATGCCACCGGCATTGATCGCCGCGGCGTTCGTTTTCGTGCTGGTGGGTTTTGGTACCAAGGTCGGCTTTGTACCATTGCATACGTGGCTGCCCGATGCGCACAGCCAAGCCCCGGCGCCTGTGTGTGCGCTGCTCTCGGGCGTGAAAACGACGGTGGCGCTCTACTGCATCCTGCGACTGGTCCCGCTGCTTTCACCGGTCAACGCGCAGGTGTGGTTGCAGGTCACCGGGCTGCTGTCTGTCGGAGTGGCGGCGTTCCTGCTGTTGCAGGTGCGCGACTACAAGCGCATGTTTGCCTTCTCGACGGTCGAGCACATGGGCATTATCTTTACGGCCGTTGGCCTGGGGGTTGCGGCGCGTCCGGCAGCTCTGATGCAGATGGTCTTCCACTCGCTGACAAAGTCCTTCTGCTTCTTTGCGGCCGGCGCGGTCCTGCTCGCGTTCGGCACACGCGAAATCGCCGGTGTGCGTGGCGTTCTGCGGCGCTCGCCGATCGCCGGTGTGGCCCTGTTGTTCGGTGCACTCGCCATCGGCGGCGCGCCGCCGATGGCGGTATTCTTGAGTGAGTTTTCGATCTTCCGCAGCGGGCTGGCAGCCCACCTCTACGGGGCGACCGCGCTGCTTGCGATGGGCATCGTCGTCGCCTTCTTCGGGATCATGCGTCACGTGAACCGGATGGTGTACGGCACCGATCCCCCCGAAACCGGCGACTTGCCGTCAGGTGCGCGCCAGACACTGCCGCTCACCTGCCGCCTGACCCTGCTGCTTGGCGCAATACCGGTGCTCGTCCTCGGTGTATGGCTGCCTTCGCCGCTGTACGCGCTGGTGCGGTATGCCGCGCAAACGTTCGCACCATGAGACCCGAGCACATCGTGTCTGAAGCGATCAAGCGGTGGCCTGACCGCTTGCGTGTCGAAAACGGCCCCGAAGCCGGTGAGTTGCACGCGCAGTCCAGCCTGCTTCCGGAACTGTGCGCGTGGCTGTTTTCCGATGCGGATTGTGCTTTCGCCGGACTTGTCGTCGAGGAAAGCGCCGACGCGTGGGATCTGCGTTACCTCTTCCACAGCCGGCATGCGTCGGGATGGATGCACATCGTCACCAGCCAGCCGATCGGTTACAAGGAATTTAGCAGTGTCAGCGGGCACGTGCATGCAGCCGACTGGCACGAGCGCGAGGCCGAGGATATGTTCGGCGTGATCTTCACTGGGCACCCGCGTCTGGGCGATTTCATCCTGCACGACGATGCCTGGCAGGAAGGGCTCGAGCCGATGCGCCACCGGTTCGACGGTCTGCGGCCTGTGGCGGAACGCCGACCCCTGCCAGACTGGCGCCCGCGACGGCTCGTCAAGGCCGAGGGTGCGTTCGTAATGCCGGTCGGACCGGTCTTCGGGGGGATTTCAGAGTCGGTGCATTTCCAGCTCGAGACTGTGGGCGAGGATGTCATCCGTGCCTTTCCGCGCCTGTTCTTCAAGTACCGTGGTGTCGAAAAGATCGCCGAGGGGCGGGCAGTGGAAGATGCGCTGCTGCTGGCAGAACGCTTCGCCGCGTCCACGGCCTTCGCGCATGCACTCGGCTACTGCCGCGCGATCGAACGCATCGCCGCCATCGAAGCGCCGCCGAGAGCGTGCCACCTGCGTGTGCTCCTCGCGGAGCTTGAGAGGTTGCGCCACCACGCCGGGGCGATCACTGGCATCTGTGAATCCACAGGGCTCGCTGTCGCCGCCAGTCAGGCGGCCATGTTCGAGGAGGAACTGCTGCGTTTGAGCGGCAGGCTCACCGGTCACCGCTACCTGTTCGGTCTGGCCGTGCCGGGCGGGCTGACGCAAAATCTCGATGATGCCGCCTGCACCGATGCGGCGCGCGACGCGGCGGTCATCGCCCGCAAGCTGGACAAGCTCGAGCGTATGCTGCGTGTCTCCAGCAGCTATCTCGACCGCCTGGAGGATGTCGGGTTCATCTCATCGACCGACGCCAGGGAGCACGGCCTCGTCGGACCCATCGCCCGTGCTTCGGGTGTCGCGTGCGACCTGCGCCAGGTGCAGCCCTACGAGGCTTATGTGGATCTCTCCTTCGAGGTGCCGGTCGAACCGGATGGTGACGGTTACGCCCGCCTGCGCATTCTATTCGCGGAAGTGCGTCAATCGCTGCGGCTCATCGAGCAGGCGGTGGCGGTATTGCCGACAGGACCGGCGCGTGTTCCATGCCCACCACGGGCCGGCGCCGCCGTGGGCTGGGTCGAGGCACCGCGGGGTGCGGCGTTTCATTGGGTGAGGATCGATACCAATGGCCGGGTGGCCCGCTACCACCTCGTGCCACCGTCGTTCACCAACTGGCACGGCTTCCATCTGGCGGTGGAAAACTTCGCCTTTCAGGATTTTCCGATCATCCTCGCCACCCTCGGCCTGTCGGTGGCGGAAAACGACCGCTGATCGCTCGGAGGATTGCCATGAGTCAATGGGTCATCAAGGGATTGGGCACGAGGGTGAGAACGACCCGTTATCCAGCTCAACCGGAAACCGCGGCCGGCGTGTCACCGGGTCTGCCCTTGAGCGCTCCTGGCGGCGAGAGTCTTGTTGCACGCTGTCCGACAGGGGCATTGCACGCGGTCGACGGAAATGTGGTCGTGGACTACCGCCGCTGCGTACATTGTTTCCGGTGCGTTCGCGAAACGGCGACACCACTGGCGTGGCGGGAAGACTACGAGTGGGCCGGGATGGCCGCAAACCGCGTGCGGTCGGGGCCGCTCGGTGGCGAGTTCGCACGTTCGATTCACGTCATGGTGATGGATGCGGGCGACTGCGGGGCCTGCCTGCATGAGGTGAGGCAGCTCAACAATCCCTACTACAACATGCACCGGCTTGGCTTCTTCATCACGCCGACGCCACGCCATGCAGACGTGCTGCTGGTGGTTGGTTGCGGCGCGGATCATCTGCGCGACGCGCTGGAGAAGACCTACCTCGCCATGGCGACGCCAAAACGCGTGGTTGCGGTCGGGGCATGCGCGCTGACCGGTTCGGTGTTCGGCCCGAGCTTCGTCACCGGAGGGGGCGTCAGCGGCATCATTCCCGTGGACGTGGAAGTACCGGGCCATCCACCGCCGCCGCTCGCCATCTTACATGGCTTGCTGGTTGCGGTTGGCAGGCGTCCACCGGCCTCCCTCATGTCGCCCGCGTCCTCCGCGCGCGGGAAGGTGAGTGCGTGACAGCCTCGATCGGCACCGCCATGATGGTTTTTTTCGTGCTCTGCGGCGCGGGGATCCTTGCAGTCCTGCTCGCACCCGAGCGGGCACAGGCACGTGTGCTTGCATGGGCGGCGGCCCTGATTGCACTTCCGCTCACCTGGGCGGGGGCGGCGGCGCTGATCGGTCCGGCCGATGCGGTTGTCTGGAATCTATGGACGATCCCGTCGCTCGTGACTGTCACGCTAAGCGTGGACCGGTTGGCCGGACTGTTTCTACTTGTCACGTCGCTGGTCTGTTTTCCGGCCGCCGTCTTCATCACGGCCAGCCTGCCCGAGCTCGCGCCGGTGTATCGCCCGCGCGGTTTCGGGATCTGTTACCTGGGCCTCGTGGGGGCGGTCGCGCTGGTGCTGGTGGCCGCGGACGTCTTCACGTTTCTCGTCGCGTGGGAAATCATGTCGCTGTTCTGCTACCTGCTGGTCAACTACGGGCATGAAACGACTGGAAATACCCAGGGCGGTTACCTGCTGCTGGCCTTGAGCGAGGCGGGTGCGCTCGCGGTGGCGGTAGGCTTGCTACTGATTGCTGCGCATGCAGACGCACTGGATTTCGCCGCGTTGCGTGCCGGTGCTCCGGCTATCGGCGCCGGCCTGCACTGGACCGTGTTCGTGTTGACGTTCTTCGGCTTTGGTGTGAAGGCCGGCCTTGTGCCCGTCAACTCGTGGCTGCCTCGCGCGTATGCGGCGGCGCCGGCCGCGTTCATTCCCGTGTTCGCCGGCGCCACGCTCAACCTCGGCCTCTATGGAATCCTGCGCGTCAACGCGGACCTGTTGCCGGTCGCCTCTGAAGGTCCCGGATTGCTGGCGCTCAGCGTCGGCACACTCACCGCGATCATCGGAATCCTCTATGCGACCACTGAGAACGATCTCAAGACGATGCTGGCGCACAGCTCGATTGAAAATGCCGGTATCATCACGGTCGGACTGGGTGCCGGACTGCTGTTCGGCGTTGCCGGCCAACCGGCGCTTTCCGGAATCGCCTACATTGCGGCGCTTTATCACCTTGTCAATCATGCGTTCTACAAGACGCTGCTGTTCATCGGGGCGGGCACGGTGGAGCGCCAGACCGGCACGCGCGACCTCAATCGCCTCGGGGGGCTGATCCACCGGCTGCCATGGACCGCGTTGGGGTTTCTCGGGGGCGTGCTGGCAATCGCCGCACTGCCGCCCTTCAACGGATTCGTAAGCGAATGGCTGACGTTGCAGACCCTGCTCGGCAGCGCGGCGCTAGCCTCAACCGCGGTGAAGGTTGTGTTTGCGCTGTGCGGAGCAGTGCTGGCGCTCACCGCGGCACTCGCGGTCACGTGTTTCGTGAAGGTATTTGCGATGGGCTTTCTTGGCGTGAGTCGATCGACCGAAGCGGCATTGGCAGGCGAGGCACCGCGTGCGGCCTTCTGGCCCATGCTTGTGCTGGGTGCCGGATGCCTGTTGCTCGGAGTCATTCCGACCTGGGTGATTCCCGTACTGGATGGTGCCATGCAGCCGATCACCCGGCACGACACTCTTGCCGCGATCGTGCCGCCGTTCTTTGCCGGCAGCCCCCGGCACGATGAACTGCCAGGCGCCTTTGTCGGGGAATTCCATGCCATCGGTGCGCAACTCGGCCAGAGCGTCTTGCCGGGGTCCGGCCTGGTCATCATGCATCGCGGTGGCACAGCCAATCCTGTCGTGTATGCCTCATCTCCGTTCTGGCTCGCTCTGGTTCTGGCGGTGCTGCTGCTTGTCACGTGGTTGCTTGTGCGCCTGCTGGTGGCCCGGCGTCGCGTGGTGGTGCGCCGGGCGTGCTGGGACGGTGCGTTGAGGCGGCTATTGCCGGAGATGACCTATACCGCCACGGGTTTCTCCAATCCGGTGCGGGTAATCTTCGACGCCGTATTTCGGCCGACTACGGTGGAGGATACCCGGGAAACGGTAGCGCAGCATTTCCGCTCCGCCATCCATCGCAAGCGCGATGACATTCACCTGATCGACCGCGCCGTCTTGCATCCTGCGCGCGCCGCCGCGTTCGGGTTTGCGGTACTGCTTGGTCGCATTCATCATGGTCGACTGAACACCTACATCACCTACGTGCTGATAGCGCTGCTCACCGCGCTATTGCTGTCTGTCTGGCTGTGATGAAGCGAGTGAACCCGGAAGATCGCTATGCAGTCGGTGGATCAGCAGATCACAACACTTCTCCTACAAACCACCCTGACGGAAACGGTAGCCGTGACTGTTACGCGCGATGGCGAATACCGTTTTCTACGCGATCGAGAGACCTGTTCTCGGTGAAATTTCAACCTGGATTGGCGTTCTGCCCGGGAGGCAATGATGAGGTTTTGCGAAGTCACCATGGTACGCATCTACTGCACCGAAGGCGAGCACCTGATGAAACGGCTGCTCGCGCGTCTGCACGACGAGGAGAAGGTCTGGGGAGTGACGGTGTTCCGCGGCATCGCGGGCTTCGGAAACTCAGGCAGGATGCACTCCTCGGAACTGATCGATCTGGCACTCGATCTGCCGCTTGTGATCGAGTTTTTCGACGAACCGGGCAAGGTCAGTCGCATCCTCACACATCTCGGGGACATCCTGCGACCAGGACATGTGATCAGCTGGCCGGCGCAGGTAAACGAAGCATCGATCCAGTGAAGCTGCGTAGATCGGGCACTGTTTATGGGCCGGGCATCGATTGTCTCGATAAGCACAATTTAGAAGTTTCCGGCAGTATACAGCATCGGTTTTTGTTATCTGCGAGAGGGAATGTCCAACCAACCGGATTCGCCACAACCCGCTGTATTGCTGGTTTGTCGGTCGGGTCCTACCCAGTTTTCACGACTGGGTTCAGTTAAGTGTAAATCGTTCTATTGCCAGGAAGGGAACGGTTCGACTCGTGTTGTGCAAACGGTCACCGATTGGGTACCCCATATGGTGACGGAGAATGTCTTCCTGGGTTGCGACCAATACAAGTGGCTTTGACTATATCAGTTACTTCTGCAAAAAAGACTCGTAAGGTAGCATAAGACTGCGTCGGTTTTGTGCTAACTTGAATTGCCAGTGACCGGTAAATAATCACGAACACAACCGCGATATGGTTTGGACAAGAGCCGCAACTGACTGATTAATAAATAAGTACATTGCTCAATCCCGGCCACGGAAACGGCCCGGGACGCCGTGAGGTGCTACCGGGCGTAACTTTCAGTGCTGAATGGAAGGGGGGATGTCTTCCAAATACCGGGGGCCATGTCCATGAGGTTGAATGGAGACTGCGCATGAGCCGATCTTCAGGAATGAATGCCACCAGCCTGCTCGACGCAGTCATTTCGGTTGACGAATCTCTGCATATTCAATATGTTAGCCTGTTCGCCGAGCAATTATTCGGGCTCGATGCGGACGCCGCCAATGGCCGGCCGCTGGGCATCCTGTTTTCCGAACATTTGCGCCGCGCACACGAGGATGAGGTGCTGGATTTCATGCAATCCGATGGCATGGCACGGCGCCTGGGCGGCCCGTCGGGCGAGATCAGCGCGCTGCATGCCAGTGGCCGCGAGATTCCTATCGAGGGTTCGATCTTCCGTACCCGGACCGCCGACGGCGTGAGATTCACGCTGATGCTGCGCGACATCACTGAGCGTAAGCGTTCCGAGGAAGCGTTGCGCAAGAGCCAGGCGCAACTTCGTTTGCTGGTAGAGCAGGCGCCGATCAGTATCGCGCTGCTGGACCGAGATCTGAATTATTTGGCGGCGAGCCGCCGCTGGGTCATGGAATACGGACGCGGTCACAGTGATCTGATCGGGCTGAACCACTACGAGGTCCATCCGGATGTGTCTGACGCCTGGAAACAGATTCATCGCGCGGCACTGGCCGGCGCCATTCTGAAAAACGACGAGGACCACTGGATACAGGCCGATGGCAGCAGACACTGGTTGCGCTGGGCGGTTCACCCCTGGACCGACGAGAAAGGCGATATCGGCGGCATCATCATGTCAGCTGAGGATATTACCGAGCGCAAGGAAGCGGAGCAGGCGCTGCTGGTGGCGAAGGAAGAGGCTGAACGCGCCAACGTCGCCAAGACACGCTTCCTGGCTGCGGTCAGTCACGATCTGCGCCAGCCGCTGCAGACGCTCAGCCTGCTCAATGGTGTGCTTGAGAGAAAGATCGATGACGGGATTCTGCTCGATGTCGTCGGTCGCCAGAGTTCGGCCCTGACATCGATGAAGCAATTGCTCAATGTGTTTATGGACATGGACAGGATCGCGACCGGCGTCATCAAGCCGGTGTTCAGCGTCTTCCCGGTGGATCAACTGCTCGGCGAGCTGCGCAGCAAGTTCGAGGTGGAACTTGCGCCCGCTAACATTGACCTGCGGGTATCGTGGTGCTCTGCGAGCATACGCAGTGATGTCGATCTGCTGCGCAGGATTCTTCAGAATCTCGTGTCCAACGCACTAAACTACACCGTAAAGGGTGGCGTATTGATCGGTTGCCGCCGGCGCGGGGATGTGCTGCGAATCCAGGTGTGGGATACCGGGCCCGGCATCCCGCAGGAGTCGCTGGAACTCATATTCCAGGATTTTGTACAGCTGGCCAATCCCAACCGGCAGCGCGCCAGGGGGAGCGGCCTGGGGCTGTCTGTCGCCAGGAGCCTGTCCCAACTCCTGGGACATGATCTGAATGTGCGTTCCACGCCAGGCATGGGCTCGGTATTCAGCATCGATGTCCCCCTGGCTGAGTCGGTCACGGTGCGCCCGGTCGAGCGCGGGTGTGTGGCAATGGTTCAGTACACGGGCCCGCCCGAAGCCCGCGTCCTTGTGGTGGAAGACGATCCCGAGGTGCTGACGGCCACCGGCCTGCTGCTGAAGAACCTCGGTCTGAATGTTCTGGAGGCGCTCAGCGGCAAGGAAGGCATGGCCAGACTGAGTGAAAACGAGGTGGCGCCGGATCTGATCATCGTTGATTACCAGCTGCCGGATGGCTCCGGGATTGAAATCATCGACCGCGCGCGCCGGATGCTCGGCCGCAAGACCCCGGCCATGCTGGTGGCCGGGGACACCTCACCCGGTTCGATGCGCGCGATGGAGGCATCCGGCTACGCGGTATTACACAAGCCGATCAGGAGCGATGATCTGGTGAAGCAAATGAACCAACTGCTGGAGATATGAGAGGGATGGTACCTGTTGAGACACCCGCACTCGCCCTGTTCTTGGAGATTGCTTGATGAGGGGAAAGCCCGTGTCGAATCCTGGCACCGTATTTGTCATCGACGACGACCCGGAGCTGTGCAAGGCTTTGCAGTTGCTGTTGGAATCCGAAGGATTTGCGGTCGAGGTCTACACGTCCGCGGGTGCGTTCATCGATGCCTGCCAGCCGGGCCGGCGTGGCTGTGCGATCCTTGATCTCGGCCTGCCGGATATGGACGGCCTGGCGTTGCAGCAACTGCTGGCAACCCGCGGCATTTCCATTCCCATCATTATCCTTACCGGACAAGGTGATGTTCCCAAGGCCGTCAATGCGCTCAAGGCGGGTGCCGTTGATTTTCTTGAGAAACCCGCCGAACCGGCCGAGCTGCTGTCGCATGTATGCGCGGCGCTGGAGCAGGATGCGGCATGCCATGAGCAGGCTCAGCTCCACTCGGAAATATTCGGCCGTCTGGCGACGCTTACACCGCGCGAGCGGGAGATCATGGGCTTGGTCGCCTCCGGTCTGTCCAGCAAGGTGATTGCGCGTGAACTCGAAATCAGCTTCCGCACCGTGGAAGGTGTCCGGGCACGCATTCGAGACAAAATGCAGGCGGATTCGCTGCTTGAACTCGTGGATATGGCCCGGATCTGCGGCCTGATTCCATAGTCAGGTACCTCATCCGCCGCCTGAGCGGCGGCAGCGGCGGTATTTCACAGCGTGGTACTACGTATCGACATGTGGACGGCCACGCGTTAAAAAGTATCCATGTTTTTCTGGGGTTTGTCGGGATGGAACCAAATAAACGCCTGCGCTGGGTGCTGTGGGCGAGTGCAATAACCTTGGGGTTGAACGTCTTGGCTGTGGTTACTGCGGTCACCTGGGCGACGATGCAGCCACAGCGAATGGATCCCGGTTGTACCGAGCAGAGCGCCCTGGTAGTTGATGAGCACGTTTATTAGAACCTGTCTCGAAATCTTAATTTGGGGATTCAGGTTCAGTGCGGGGCTCGTACCGGTTTGGTAGGATCGGCGCCGCGCAGGGAACAACAAGGGTTTTGCAGCGGACGTGTTCCCCCCGGGGGGAGCAGGTCGTACACGGCGATGACATGTTCAGCATGAGCATGTGAATTTTGAGATTGGTTCTAATTAGTATGGAGCGACGGGCAAGTCGCCGAGCAGTGTTGGGGTAGGGGAAAGAAAGCAAGATAAATGTTTCCATGGAGTCCTTGCAGTGGGGCGGTTGACCGGAACAGGGAATATTTAAGGTTCTGCGCCCGAGATGGAAGCCGGGCGGGAGCCGATGGCCAATGTGGTCCAGGACTCCGTGATTAAATTCTAAAGCCGTATCGCATGGAGGATCGACCATGGACAATCAATCAAGTGCTTGTTTGGCGTCGTGTGCTGACGTTGACCTGCAGTTTCCCGGCCACGATTTTATCGCCGCGCGGGCGCGCGACATCAACCCAAGCGGGATGTTCGTGGAAACAAACAGCGAGGCTCTTCCGCCCCACGCCATGGTGAAGATCCGGGTCTGGACGGAGACCCGGTTACGGGCCACCTGTATTGATGTTCTCGGCGTTATCGCATACCGGACAGGCGAGGGAATTGGCGTAAGGTGTGTCCACGGACTGGAAAAGGCACACGAGCAACTGCAGGCCTTTTTTAATGACCAGTGTACCGAGGCCGTTGCCTGATCTGTGCCGTTTGTCGGGGCTAAGCGGGTCGATGCCGGCCCGTTAGTTCCGAGATTGGTGAATCCGCACGGGTCACGACTCTGAGTTCTCAGGTTGTATTGCAATGTGCTAGTGGAATCAAAGCCTATTGGTCTGGAGCGTTTCCGTTCGTTCAGAGTCATGTTGAACTGTCAGCCGGTCGAACAGGACGTGGAGGCTGGTTCGCAATGACGGAGTAGTGGACATACCTTCCGGTAAAGGGCTGCCCATTGACGGCTGCTTCCATTGTGTTTCTTCCCTGATAAGGAGGGCAGTCAAAGAGCTGTAGTCTCCACTATTCGCTAAGTTCCATAATTTCTGTACGCAATTCATGAGGAAGTGGAGCATGCCGCTCGATCCAGGCTTCACACGCACGGCCGAAATCGGCCGTTCCCGGATTTCGGGCAGGTACACAGCAACTCCTTGCTTTACAACCTGCGCTAGCGTAACCCGCTGGCCGGACACTTTCGTTTGTATATAATAGCCTGGTATCGCCCGCCTGCATAACAGGGACCGCGGTACCAAGAAAACCCTCCACGATCGTGCTGTTTCCTGCCGATCCGGGGATCCTTAAGTGGGTAAGTTTTTGGGTATGAGTGGATATTTCTGCCGCCGTACCTCGCCTGTATGTGCCCCGTCCCCGGCTTGATATTCTTAAACGGGAATGACATGTTTGTGCATCGGCTGCCATCGCACTTTCGAGGAGAACGTATATGCCACCCGCAAAAAAGGGAACCGATCCAAAGAATGTCGCTGGTAAAAAATCGCCGGTAACACACAAAAAGGCTGGTACGAGGCGCGCACCTGCATCCAGGGAGAAAAAGGCCAGGCGCGCCGCACCCCGGCGCAAGGTATTCCCCATAATCGGGATAGGGGCCTCAGCCGGCGGGTTAGAGGCGTTCGAACAATTTTTTACCCAAATGCCACCCGACACCGGTATGGCCTTCGTGCTGGTGCAGCATCTGGACCCGACCCACAAGAGCATCCTCGGCGATCTGGTGCGTCGCTATACACGCATGAATGTATTTGAGGTGGAGGATGGCATGAAGGTGGAGCCGGATTGTGCCTATGTCATACCTCCTAACCGGGATATGGCCATACTCAACGGCAACTTGCATCTCATCGAGCCCGCCGCGCCCCGCGGGCAACGTCTGCCCATTGACTATTTTTTCCGTTCGCTGGCGCAGGACCAGCAGGAGCGTGCAGTGGCGATCGTGCTGTCGGGCACCGGTGCGGATGGCACCCTGGGCGCCAAAGCGGTCAAGGGTGAGGGCGGGGTGGTCATGGTCCAGGATCCTGATTCCGCCCGCTATGACGGTATGCCGCGCTCCGCGCTTAATGCGGGGGTGGCGGATTATGTCCTGCCGGCTGAAGAGATGCCCCGGCAGCTCATTGCCTACATGGATCTCGCTTCCGGGAAAAAGGTAAATCGCGCCACACTGCCGGAGCCGGTCGCCGAGGGCGAGCTGAAGAAGCTGTTTATCATGGTTCGCAGCCAGACCGGGCACGACTTTTCCCTGTACAAGGATACAACCATTCTACGCCGGATCGAACGGCGAATGACCGTCAACCAGATCGGCGAGCTGCGTTTCTATGTGCGTTATCTGCAACAGAACCCGCTGGAAGTGCAGATCCTTTTCAAGGAACTGCTGATCGGGGTGACCAACTTTTTCCGTGATCCGGAGGCCTTCGATGCACTGAGAACCAAGGTGATTCCGGCAATCTTCAGCGACCGCCCACATGACAGGCCGGTGCGCGTCTGGGTGCCCGGTTGCTCCACTGGCGAGGAAGCCTATTCCATTGCCATCATGATCCGCGATTACATGACATCCCACGAGCTCGATTACGACGTGCAGATCTTCGCGACTGATATCGATGCGGATTCGATCGAAGTCGCCCGTCAGGGTATATATCCGGACAGTATCGCGGTGGACGTGCCACAGGCCTATCTGAAGCGTTATTTCGAGCATAAGGACAGTGCCCTTCAGGTGGAACAGTCCCTGCGTGAGATTATGGTGTTTGCCACCCAGAGCATCACCAAGGATCCGCCATTCTCGAAGCTCGACCTGATTTCCTGCCGAAACGTGCTGATCTACATGGGTTCTGAACTGCAGAAGCGCGTACTGCCTCTGTTTCACTATGCGCTTGTCTCGGGCGGTTATATGTTCCTCGGGCACTCGGAGTCACTGGGCGATTCCGCCGACTCATTCAACATCATCGACCGGAAATGGAAAATATTCCAGTCCAAGGGCGGCATCACGCTGGGCATGCCGAAGACGGGATTTTCGATGATGCGTTCCGATCTGGAAGTGGATTCCGAACGCCTGGCAGGAGCCATCGCAGGCGGGCGGCGACTGACCTACCGGGAACTCACGGAGAAAATCCTGTTGCGTGATCACACGCCGTCCGCAGTGCTGATAGACGACAACACCAATGTGCTGTTCGTACACGGTGGCACCGGCAATTATCTGGAACCGGCACGCGGCGAAGCCAGTCTGAATCTCCTGTCCATGGCACGGCAGGGCCTGAAGCTGGAACTGACGACGGCCATACGCAAGGCCCGTAACCAGAAGAAGGATGTCCGCGTTGAGGGCATCCGGGTCAACACGGGCCATGACAGCGAACTGGTGGACATCACCGTGCGTGCCGTTACCGAGCCGCCGTCCCTGCGTGGATTGACGATCGTACTGTTCGAACACAGGGCCATGCCTGAACCCGATGGGGATCGCAAGAACCGGATTACCGTGAGCGCCAGCAGCGATGACCGGGTGCGTGAACTCGAACATGAACTGGCCGCGACCCAGGAGCACCTGCAGACCACAATCGAGGAGTTGGAGACCTCGAATGAGGAACTCACCTCCACCAATGAGGAAATGCAGTCCTCCAACGAGGAGTTGCAGAGCACCAACGAGGAACTCGAGACCTCCAAGGAAGAACTGCAGTCGGTCAACGAGGAATTGATGACCGTGAATCTCGAGCTTGAGACCAAGGTCCAGCAGCTCTCCCAGGCCAACAACGACATGAACAACCTTCTGTCGGCCACTGAAATCGGCACGATCTTCCTGGATCTCGATCTCAACATCAAACAGTTCACACCCTCGGTCACCGGGGTGATCAAGCTGATCCACAGCGACCTGGGACGTCCGCTGAGCGACATCGCCGCCAATGCCGGTGGAATCGACCTCAGCAAGCATTCAGCACAGGTGCTGGAAAGCCTGGTGCCCTATGAAAGTGAGTTGACCACGGCCTCGGGCCAGCATTTTTTATTGCGTATTCTACCCTATCGCACCACGCGCAACATAATCGATGGTGTAGTGATCACCCTCGTGGATATCAGCGGCCAGCGCCGTGCGGAACAACTGTTCCGGCAGTCGCTGGAGTATTCGCTGGTTGCGACGGTCATCGTCAATACCAGGGGCGAGATTACCCTGGTCAACCGGCAGGCCGAAAAGCTGTTCGGCTGGTCGGGCAGCGAGTTGGTGAATCAGTCCATAGAGACCCTGATTCCCGACAAGCTGCGTGCGGCGCACCGCAAGTCACGCAAGGAATACATGAAAAATCCCAAAGTGCGGCTTTTGGGCGAGACACAGCCGTTGCCCTGCCTGCGCAAGGATGGTGCAGAGTTCAAGGCGGAAATCGGACTTGCGCCGCTGCATACCGACAATGGCATGGTGATCATGGCCAGTATCCGTGAGCTGTAGCTGGCATGGCGCAGGACAATAAAAAGGATCTGCGCAACCTGGCCGAGGCGCGTTTACACTCCCATATGGACGGCAGGCCGGAGGACTGGAATCAGCAGCTGGGTGATCTGGTCCACGAACTTGAAGTCCATCAGATCGAACTGGAGTTGCAGAATGAGGAACTCCAGCGGACGCAGGCACGACTCCAGGATGCACTGGCGCGATACCAGGACCTGTTTGAGCTTGCCCCGGTCGGCTACGTGATTCTCCATGCAAACGGTGCCATCATCAATGCCAACCTCACTGCCACAACCCTGCTCGGGGTCAACCGCCTGCAATTGACTCACGGCCGCCTCCAGCATTTCGTCGTGCCCGAATATCAGGACATACTGCACCATCACCTGAATCGGGTATTCAATGAATCAGACCGTGATACCTGTGAACTGGAAATTCTTCGGGATCGCAGCGAGCGGTTCTTCGCGCGCCTGGAGAGCACGGTTCAGTATATGGGCGAGGCCCAGGAGCCTGAATGCCTGACTGCCATCACCGATGTGACGGAGAATCAACACCGCGAAGAAACCCTCAGGAAAAGCCAGGGGCAACTGCGCCAGTTCATCGAACAGGCCCCCATCAGCATTGCGATGCTGAGTCGTGAAATGCGCTACATTGCCGTCAGTGACCGCTGGATCAAAGAGTATGGAAGAGGGCGTACCAACCTGACCGGTTTGAGTCATTACGAGGTCCACCCCGATCTGCCGGGTGCATGGAAGAAGATGCACCGTGATGCGCTGGCGGGTGCCTTCGTGAGTAAAAAAGAGGAACTGTGGATTCAGAATGACGGCAGCAGGCGATGGCTGCGCTGGGCCGTGCATCCCTGGACTGACGAGGCGGGGGAAATCGGCGGGATTATCATTTCTCTCGAGGATATTACGGAGCGCAAGCAGGCCGAGCAGGCACTGCTTGAGGCCGATCGGCGCAAGGACGAGTTTCTTGCGATCCTGGCCCACGAACTCCGTAACCCGATGACGCCGATCCGAAATGCCGTGCATCTTCTCAAGCGCAAGGATTCGTCCGACCGGATGCTGCAGACAGCACGCGACATCATTGACCGGCAGTCGCAGCATTTGGCTCGACTGGTGGATGACCTTATGGATGTGAGCCGCATTACCCAGAGAAGGCTCGAACTGCGAACGGAGCGTGTTGAACTGCAAACGATCCTGGAACATGCCATTGAAGCCTCCATGCCCATGCTGGATTGTGCCGCGCACGAATTCACCACGTCCTTGCCGGCGGATTCGATCTACCTCGATGCGGATCCGGTGCGACTGGCGCAGCTGTTTGTCAATCTGCTCAACAATGCCTGCAAGTACACACCTGATGCGGGGCACATCGACCTCGCTGCCGGGAGGGACGGGGCAGACGTGGTGGTGACTGTGCGGGACACGGGTCAGGGAATCCTGGCAGAACATATGCCACACATCTTCGAGATGTTTTCACGGGCCGAATCGGCCTCGCAGTACGTGCAAAGCGGCGTGGGCATCGGCCTGTGGCTGGCGCGCAGCCTGGCGGAGATGCATGACGGCAGCATCGAGGCCAGGAGCGAGGGGCTCGGCAAGGGCAGCGAGTTCATCGTGCGGTTGCCCGCGGCCGCCGAGACGCCCGTGTTACCACAGGTAGAACAGGATAGCCGGACTTGTGCCGAACCAGGGAAGACACGGCGCATCCTCGTCGTGGACGACAACCAGGACATTGTTGACTCCATGGTCTTGCTCCTGGAGTTGGACGGCTACCAGGTAAAGACGGCCCACGATGGTCTGGAGGCACTGGAATTGGTGGCGAGTTACCGGCCGGAAGTGATACTGCTCGACATTGGCATACCCGAACTGGACGGCTACACGGTTTGCCGGCGTATCCGGAATCAACCCTGGGGCAAGGACATCAGGATCTTCGCCATCACCGGTTGGGGACAGGAGAATGACCGGCAGCGGTCGGATGAAGCCGGCTTTGACGGCCACCTGGTCAAGCCGCTGGATCCACCGGTCCTGCTGCAACTGCTGGCCGAACTGCCAACCTGAGCCCGGAGTATCTGACGTCTTGTCGCTCAAGCTCGTATGGTGCAAATAATCGAACGGACAGGATGATTCTAGTAGGCTCTTCAGGGGAATTCTCGGGTAAGCGAAACAACCTATCTGGGTAATCTATTGCCGTGGAGATGGTTCAGTACCGGAACTCGTCATGTTACTCGACGACTATTATTGCAGGGCGTACTGAGCACGGCGGAGATCGGTCATGGACGACGCAATAATGAAAGGTCCCTCTCCCACCGGAGGGTGTTGTAAAAGGGTTCGACCCATTCTCCCTTCGGGAGAAGGCCGGGATGAGGGGATATTAAATCAGGCGATTATCCTGTTCTATCCCCTCACCCTAACCCTTTTATGCCCTTCAGGGTGCTCCCGCAGGGAAAGGGGACTTTTACGACACCCTCCTGAGAGAGAAAGACTGGCCTCGATTAACGAATTGCCTGGTTTCATGTCTTCAATGACTCGTTTAAAACGGGACCCAAAAAATCAGGAGCATATAGAGAGTTGATGTTAGGTTAACGGGGCAACAATGGGATTCTGAGGTTATTAACCGCGATTTGGGTTTAAGTAAGTGACACTCGTGTTACGGATAAGCTACCGTGCCAGACAGTTAAAGCCATCACTTTGACAGGTCAATGATGCTTGCCAGAACCACGGTCTTTCCATGATCCCGGAAAGGATTCAAGCCCACTTCAACGGGTATCCTGCTCCCATCCGCGATCAGGGCCTCGAGCTTCCGGCCCTGGCCCATTGATCGCGCTGCAGGGTTGCGCATAAATCCACTGCGCATACGGGCATGAAGGCTTCGCTTGGTGGGAGGTAGCAACTGATCCACATTCATACCTGTAAGTTGTTCTTTTTCGTACCCCAGCATGTTCTCAGCCGCGCTGTTGCTCATTATGATGTTACCATCAGCATCAGCCACCACCATGCCGACGCTGCTGGCTTCCACAAGCAAATGAAAGCGTTCTTCCAGCTCCTTGAGACGTTCCATATGCTTCTCACGCGCCGTAGCATGAGCGACTTCAATATCCGCCTGTCTTTTTATTGTCTGGCCGCGCAGGAAATACACCAATCCCCAGGCATAGGCGGCCAGCAGCAGCAACGCCCCCGGAATAGTCGTCATACGCGCCAGCTCCTGTTGATGCAACAGGTTTAGCGACTGGACCGTTTTATGTGCCACCAGCTTAAGAGACAGGTTGCCCATGTGTATGCTGGGTATATCGACGTCACTGACCGATCCGGCGAATATCAGGCGGCGGATAATGTCTTCCGTTGTAAGTCGATCCCATATCCATAACCCATCATCCAGTTCGGCGGTTCCGGTATCACTGTTGGAGATATGTCCCCATGCAACGGGATACTGTCCTGAGAATTCAATGCCCGGGTAATCCGTCTGCAAACCGATTTGATCTTGCTGCTCGGATGTGCTCAATCCATATCCATTCGAGTTGAGCAAGGCGTAGCTTGTGCCAGTGTTCGTCTCCTGCGCGATGCGCAGCGTATCAAGCAAGTATTGCATGGCGATGTTGATGATAACGATGCCCCTTTCCTGTCCGCCGTTTTCATATACGGGAGTGGCAACTTGCAGCGTCGGGGTGGTGAATAGATCGCCCTGGCCGTGTGCCAGGATAAAATCGAAGTCCGAAACGTACATTTCACCCTCTAATAGGGACTTCGTTGCGTTGAAATAGCCTTGATCGCTTGTATCCCGAAGATCCTTGTCATCGGCAACGGAAAGATGCTCCCCGTCGCGCATCACACGGGCGCGCTCGATTCCCTTCTCATCGATCCAACGGATCTGTTGAATGGAAAGGTTGCTTCTTGCCATCGTCAGAAAAGCCGACTGCAGGGATGTCATGGTGCCGGGAGACGGTGAATTTATGGCGGATCTGACGTCCTCTTCCCTGATAAGACCACGCAGCTGATTGATCGAGGTAGCCGTTTCTGCCGCCATGAAACCGCTTAACTGATGCAGGTTGGTACGCTCCGCGGTTGTGATCTGTGTAACCTGCGCATTCCTGCGCAGATCCATGAATGCGTACGCAACGGCGATGATGACCACGGCAACGGGTATAAACGCAACCAGAAATTGACGTACCGGGTGACTCATATTAACCCGCATTTCTCAACATCTCCTGCCTCCCGTGGCAATTGTACATGACCCGGCAAGCCTCTTGGCGCTTACCGGTGTTACCGATTTACTGCACATCGCAGGTACGGGTTCACGATCACCCGCCAGTGCCTGGATAGGCTTGGTCCTGAAACCCGCTGTTTCCGGCCCATTTGTCACTGTCACAACTCCATCAACAAATTGTCAACCATCACTGCCATAGCGGTAACAGCCAAAGCCGACAAGCTCCCGGCGCGGCATTGTCGTGCAAGTATAGCAGCAGCGGGAAGCAATGTATTACGGCGCTTGAAGGCACCTGCAATGAACCGTTGGCTGCCGATTCCGGCATGGCCTAATTAACGGCCTGCCCGATATTGCGGGCACAAGGAAGCGGGCGGGGATGAATAATGTCCGTGAATGAGGGGGCCTGAATTTTGAGCGCGTGAATACGGCTCGATTCCCATGTTTTACTTCTTCTCTTTTATGGAGCTTACAAGGGGGACGAGTGAAGTATCGGAGTCGGGAGCAGGCCCGGTGTTGATGTGTCATGTGTGCATAGCTCCTGTGGAGATGTTTGAAATCCCTCGCCATTCAGTGATGGAAGATCAGCCTGACTCGGAGTTCTGAAATGGGTATTTGTGGATGGCGCTTATTTGACGGGCGTCATTGCTGATAGCGTCTAAATCGCCACGGAAGCAAACGGAAACACACCGAATATTCATTCATTAACTTTGTGGATTCCGTGGCTATTGATCGAGATTTTGGCTTTAGTAAGCGGCATTCGGGTATATGTTCAAACAGCTTCGGGTTGAAGATGATCCATTGTGATGAACTTGTGCACACCTTCGACAAAATTCTTGAATCCATCACCATGCAGGCAAGGACCACGTGGACATGGTGGGTCTGAACCCAGGCGGTCGTCCTGACGGGCGCAATCACATACGGCATATCCGGCAGTTCGCAAGGCTCGCGTTCCTCAAAATAATCATGCAGGGCCATGCCATAGCGCTTGACACCCATGTGCCTGGAAAAATGTTACAATCCCGTCTCCGGATACCGTTACAGCCTCCTAGAGGAGATTACCGGATCATGCCGTCGGGGTGCGCACGGGAGAGGGTCTGGTTGCGTATGCGGCGCCTGTCCGGTTCTACACCGATGCACAGTGCAGAACCGGACCCCCTTTGCACCGCCATGAAGCATGTGACGGCCTGCAGACGAGATCATGGTGCAGCCCGCGATTGGTGTAAAAACGTAAGTCCGTATTCCGGCTAAGATTTTTATATATAACTATCATAATGGCGCGGGAGTTGCATATAAACATGTGATTCCGAAACACCTGTGTTGGCCAGAATCCCGGCAACCCACACCGGGAATCTCGGCAGTCGACGGGGTATGCACTGAAATGGGTGTTGTCGACAATACAACGGAGAACAAACTATGTATGCCACCACCGATAACCTGAAAGCGCAGGGTTCCATGAAACCACCGCCCGGTTACAGAATGCCGGGAAACGGGCTGGGTGAGGCCCTCCGTCACGCACGCCTGCATATGGATCTGCCGGTACCCAAACTGGTCGATATGGCTCTGCAGCGTGGCGAGGCCGTGCTGGCCGACAACGGCGCATTGTGCGTGCGTACCGGGCAGCGTACCGGGCGTTCACCGAAGGACCGCTTCATCGTGAACGATCCGACCGTGGATGCTGAGGTCGACTGGGGAAAAGTCAACCGGCCGTTCGATCCGGCGGCCTTCGAGGATCTCTGGGCGCGGGCATGCGACTGGCTGCGCGGCCGTGAGCTGTTCACCGCCCGGCTGCAGGCCGGTACCCATGCCCGCCACGCCTTGCCCCTGTTCGTTATCACCGAATACGCCTGGCATAACCTGTTCGCCCGCCAGCTTTTCGTGCGTCCCGACCCCGCTACACCCGAGGCGGCCGGTCCGGAATGGACCATTCTCAACCTGCCGTCGTTTACCACCGATCCCGAACAGGACGGCACCAACAGCGACGGCGCGGTGATCATCGACTTCAGCGCGCGGCGCATTCTGCTGCTCGGCATGCGCTATGCCGGCGAGATGAAGAAGGCGGTGTTCTCCGTCCTGAACTACATCGCCCCGGAGCACAGGGTGCTGCCTATGCACTGCGCCGCAAATGTCGGAGAGGGTGGCGACGTGGCATTGTTCTTCGGGCTATCAGGCACCGGCAAGACCACGTTGTCGGCTGACCCCATGCGCTTCCTGATTGGTGACGACGAGCACGGCTGGGACGACGAAGGAATCTTCAATTTCGAAGGCGGCTGCTACGCCAAGTGCATCAACCTCAACCCTGAGCGCGAACCAGTGATCTGGAACGCCATCCGTTTCGGCGCGGTGATGGAGAACGTGGTGCTTGCCGGCGACAGCCACGCCCCCATCTTCGATGACGCCAGCCTCACCGAGAATACGCGCGTGGCGTATCCGCGCGAGTTTGTCCATAAACGCATGCCCGGCAATCAGGGTACACAACCGAATGCCGTGATCTTTCTCACCTGTGACCTGTACGGTGTCCTGCCGCCCGTGGCCCTGTTGACGCGCCAGCAGGCCGCCTATCACTTTCTGAGTGGCTATACCGCACTGGTCGGCAGTACGGAAGTGGGGCAGATGGAAGGGATTACACCGACCTTCAGCTCCTGCTTCGGCGCACCGTTCTTTCCGCGCCGAGCCAGTGTCTATGCCGAGCTGCTGATGGATAAGATCGAGCGCTACACTGTACCCGTCTACCTGGTCAATACCGGCTGGTCCGGTGGCCCGTACGGCACGGGCCGGCGCTTCGGCATTGCCACGACGCGCGCCATCGTGCACGCGGTGCTGCGCGGCGAGCTGCTGGAGGCCGAAAGCCGCGTTCTACCCGGCTTCAACCTGCGCATCCCGCTGAACATCCACGGCATCGATGACCAGCTGCTGGATCCGCGCCGTACCTGGAGCGACAAGGCAGCCTACGACCGCAACGCGCGCGAACTCATCAGTCTGTTTATCGACAACTTCGCGCGTTTCGACGTGTCCGCCGAGATTGCCGCAGCCGGACCGCAGTTCTGACCATCCGGGTGGTGCCCGTGGCGGAACCGGTTGACTTATGGCATGCAATTTGAAAAAGGGTAATAACCACATCAGGTGATCGCGATATAGCATATTGAGGGCCAGCAGCGAGCCTCTCGATCGAGCGCGATAGCACACGTTTAGCTATTGTTGTGGTGCCAGTCGGGTTCCAGCCATGCCCGCGCCTGTATGATCGACTCACCACCAGTACGAACGCAGGATCTTCATCAATCAGCATCCAGTCGCCAGTGCAAAGCGGGCGAGGGTCAGGTGTGCACATGCATCCAGCAGCATATGGATTTTCGGAAACCGGTGCAGCCACATTCTTTCAGCACTCGTGAAGTACAGTATATGTTGGACAATATCCTGGTCATTGTTGACGGCCCCATTCTTCATGCTTGATTTCCTTGCACCGGTGCAGTAGAGCCGCCAGTATTTATGCATAGGAAGCACCACAGACATTTATCCCCAGGCAGATGCCTGCGGATCATGGATAGTCCTTGTTAGGGCCAGTTAACAGTATGCGAATGCCCAGCGTTGGCCCTCCAATGAGGCCATACTGCGTTGCACATCGCTTATTTGGAATAACCAATCTGCGCTCTGCGCGCCTTGTCAGGTCTCACTGGAGGGCCAACCCGCAGGGACGGGGCCATTTTTCCGCATGACCGCGTTGCACTTCACTTGTGTACAGCAAGTACATGGCGCTCAGTGCGCCTTGTCCTGCAAGAAAATGGCCTCCATCGATGGGCATTCGCATAGTGTTAACAGGCCCTGGCAGGCAGGTCAGATTTCCCACGGTATCCGCGCACATATCGCAGCATTGCATCAGACTGTTTCGAGTTGCTGGCAAGGAAAGGGGAAACCGTTGGAGGGATATCATACCTTCGTACAATAGTCGCAGAGTTCCATACTGCGTAATATCACGTTATCACCATACAAACGCAGACACATCAGCCATCTGGATTCACTGAATCTGAGTAGCTGCACTGGAGCTCGGGATGAGCATACATAGAACGATAGAGACATGGTCACGTGGCTATACCGAGGCTCTCGGAAGGATGGTATTCCATGTGGTGGTTGTTCTGTTACTGGTAGGGTGTGGCGGCGGTGGTGGCAGTGGTGGTAATGATGCCTCGGGCGTGGCCAGTGGTAATAGTGAATGTTCACTGACTGTCCAGGATCTGGAGTCTATCGGCAATATCAACGACCTTCCGCCAGAATGCCAGGCACTATTGCCAACGCCCGAAAACAACTTGCTGGGCCGGATGTTTATTCTTGGTACCCAGGTGGATCCGGCAAGCAGTGCCCTGCGTATTTTTGTGGTTGGCACGGATGGCGATGGCAATGCCTTGCAACTTGCCGATTTCAAGACCGCCACGGTCTCAATTGCGGGCAGCCTGACAGACCCTGATCTGGTGTCGGTCGATCCGATTGCCGCCGGCGATGATGTTCTGTCTTTGGGGTTTGTCACCGATTATTCAACCAGTATCTCCAATATCGAACTTGATGCAATCTCCTCGGTTTACTCGCTTATCCTGGACAAATTGAGTCCACCCAACCTTCCCCAGTTACTGGAGGGTGAGGTCATCAATTTTTCGAATTCAGTAGTGGTTGAACAGGATTGGACCGAAGACAACGCATTATTGCAGGCGGCACTCATGCGAGACGGCAGCTTCCCCCGTGGCAATACTGCATTTTATGATGCCCTCGGTACCGCTTTGCAGCGTGATCTTGGACTGGATAATGATGGACTGGTCGAGCGCTGCAGGCCGGCTCACCTGCTATTCGCCTTTACGGATGGTGCAGAGAATGCCTCGGTCACGTATACAAAGGAAACGCTCATGCCGATCATCGATGATAGTAGGGCGGTGATAATCATGCTTGGCACCCTGAACGCCGACAAGGATGCACTTATCGGGCTGGCCGGTGCCCGGGGTGCCTTTGCCTACGCTTACAACCTTGCCGGCATTCAGAATGTGGTGCAGGAATGGGCTGAATCCCTGCGTTACATGGTCAAATTCACACTGGATCCGGCAACCGGTTTCGATGCCGGCACCATCACGATTGAGCTGGGAGATGAGGCTGTTGTGGTGGAACGCCCGGTGGACGGCTTCTGCGAATCTACCCCTTAAGATACTCCTTGCTGATAAGAGGCTGCAGTCGAGTACCTCTTGCATGTAGAGCAAGAAAACCGTGGGCGGATTCCAGCCCTGATTTCTCGCCGGGCGGTAGCGGTTGAATAGAAGTATATTTGCTGGGAGTACCAGTGCCGCTGGAGGCAGGAGAACTTCCCTGTGGTCGCCGCAATGACGAAGTGATCGGAGATTTCTTAATATTTAGCCGGAACCAGGATCTGTCAGTGACTTTCAATATATAAAGTCTGGGATGGGTCCGGGTGGACGACCCTCATTGTTGCGTTCACGAAGGTCAGGGATACCAGCTTATCCACTTGATCAGGCAGGATAAACCATGTTACCGCACAGTGCGGCATGGATAGCACCGGATTGTTCTGGATGAGTGAGGTAACCACGCAATAGTATAATAACAACAATAAGATATACAAATAACTTTAAGCATTGTTGGAATGCGGCTGAGTCCATTCAGGCGGTGCTGCCTGTCATGATGATTTCCCCCTCAAGATTCTCACGAGTGTGACCGACATCCCTAATTGAACGCTGGGGCCGGATGGCTCCTGTTACAACCACCTGACTGCCTGCGGATTTGAGGCCGGCAGTGACTAGCCCGCATATCTCACCGGTCGGCACAATAGTTTTATATATAGCTGAGAAGATTGAAGTTGTATCGAATAGACAGAAAACAGGGTGTTTTCGGGTCAAGCCTATCCCGGCCCTGGCTGGTCCTCGCGCACCTGGACTTGCTGTTCACTCAAGTGATAGCTACGGCTATCACTTTCGCTCCACAGCGGCGTCCAGGCACACGAGTCCTGCGCCAGCATCCGGGATCCCGGTGAGATATGCGGGCTAGCGCGATATGAACCGCAGCCCTGTATTTCTCCTGGCGTATGCCCTGGTTCTGGGGCCTGGGGCTGTATTGGCCTCCGCGCCTTCACTGACCCTTACGGATGACCTGAATCCTGTCTCACCTGAAAGAATCGCAGATCCCTACAATACTGGTGATATACAGGCGCCGGCGCATCAACAGCGTGGCGGAGATGGTCAGGCAGGATTGCGACAGGACGGTGTCTCCTTCCGCGATCCGGTCTGCCGGCACGGGATTGCCGGTGGTGAGCCTGACAAGATTTCCGGCGGCAAGGCGTGTATCGGTGTATCCGGTACGTTGCAGCGCTTTTCGGTGCAACTTGGTCGCCGTGTCGGTGTACGCAGCGATATCCTCGGCGAATTCGACGGTGTACGGTTGGACTACCGGGTGGCTGACAAGGTTCGCTTGAACGGCATTGCCGGCTATCCGGTGGTCACGACGGAAGATGAATTCAATACCAATCGACAGGTATTTGGGCTCAGCTTGGCCACGGACCGGTTCGCCCATAACTGGGATATGAACGGCTATCTAGTCGAACAGCAGGAAAACGGTGAAGTGGCAGGCAGGTCCATGGGTGGCGCCATTCGCCGCGTGCAGCCGGGACGATCATTGTTGGCCTATCTCGATTATGATGTTGTAGACAATACCCCGGGTACCCTCATACTATCCGGGGCCTGGAAATTTCCCCGCAACATCACCCTCAGTACTACGCTCGACTTTAATACCCGCCCGCTGCCGCAGCGGCAGCAGCTATATCTGCAGCAATCCATGGCCATCACACCAGGTTGGGACTGGATTCTGCCAACAGAACATCTGACGGACTACACCGGTGACGATTCGGTCGAAGTCGGTGTTCTGGCCATCGGTCTCTCACAGGTATTGTCACAACAGATCAAGCTGAGCGGCGATGTGGTCGTTCTCGATGTTAGCGGTGTTCCGGACGGTGGAATCACAGCACAATCCAGTGAATACTTTTACCATGTCAATTTTGCCGGCAAGGATCTGCTGATCCCGGGGGTATACAATAAACTCGACCTGCGGCATTCCGTCACCGGAGCTGGCCATACCAACACCGCAATCTTCGACACTCGATATGCCATCAATCGATTCTGGGACCTTGTCCCACAATTGCGTGCCGACTATCACAGCGCATCCCCTGAATATGGCTCCCGATGGGAAGCTTCCCCCAAGGTCAAAATGGTATACCGTCAGAACAAGCAATTCAGTCTCAGGCTGGAGGCCGGGGGGAGATTGTCGGACGGTAAAGATTCTGCGGAGGAGGAAAGCCGTTCATCCTATTTCGTAAGCCTGGGTTATCAGGCGAACTTCTGACAGCGGTAACCATACCTTCCCACAAGCGGTTACTTTCCGTGTGTACTCCTGCCCTGAATGAGGTAGTGAGTCGCGGGCCGGCAGACCGCATATTGCCAGAGTAGAGTCGTCTGCTTGCTTACCCGGAACGGACCTGATATCCAGTTCCTGCAAACGTGCGGCTGACCGGATGTGGACATGCGGCATGGCGGAAAGGTACATTACCCGCCGGAAGGACCGGTAACGGCACAAACACTGGAAAGCAGGAGGCCCGATATGAACAAGAGACAATTTCTCTGATTTTGTTTCTGCCTTTTTTTTCTTCAGCACAGGCGGTGGATTACCCGGGGTATACGATTCCGTGGACAAACAGAATGCCGCGGAATCCGTGAATCAGCAGAAAATGGGAGAGGCTTTCAGCACGGGAGGGGGTTGATTACCAGAAGGCCTATGAGGCCGTAGGCAAGGAGAAGGCAGCCGATTCGGTGGACCTTGATAAGGAGCGCAAGGCTTTGGGCAACTGACGTTATTCATATGGCCGGCACCGTTGTTATAAACATAGCGGTATTCACATAGTCATCTAAGGAGAAATATTTATGGCAGATCCGGGTGCAGTTGCAGAACCAATCGATGTGACTAAGGCCGTGACCGATATGATTCCCACCAATGTTGAACAAGCCGGCCAGGTGTGGGCGTCAGTTCAGGATGTGGTTGCCGTGTGGGGACTCAAGGTACTTGCCGCCGTCGTCATATTCATTCTGGGTCGCTGGATCGCGATGCTGGTGCGCCGTGGCGTGCGACGGGTGATGGAGAGAGCTAAGGTAGAGCCGATCATCACGGGATTCGTCAGCAGCATCGCCTATATCGCGCTGCTGGCCTTCGTGGTGGTGGCGGTGCTTGGTCAACTAGGTATCCAGACAACTTCCTTTATCGCCATTCTGGGTGCCGCCGGCCTGGCCATCGGCCTTGCCCTGCAGGGCTCACTGGCCAACTTTGCGGCCGGTTTCCTCATGACTATCTTCCGCCCGTTCAAGGTCGGTGACTTTATCGAGGGTGCGGGTGTGGCCGGTGTGGTGCAGGAGATCCAGATTTTCACCACCACACTCAAGACCGGGGACAACAAGACCATCATCATCCCCAATGCCAAGCTGTCCGGGGACAATATTGTCAACTACTCCGCCCAGGAAACCCGGCGTGTGGACATGATGGTTGGGGTTTCATATGACGCGGATCTTGCGAAGGTCAAGGTGGTGCTGAATGATATCATCAGCAAGGAAGAACGCGTCCTGCCGGAACCGGCGCCGCTGGTGGCCGTAGCGGAACTCGCGGACAGCAGCGTCAATCTCGTCGTGCGTGTCTGGACGAAGACAGGTGATTACTGGGGCGTCACGTTCGATACAACCGAAACCATCAAGAACCGCTTCGACGCGGAAGGTATCGGAATTCCGTATCCGCAGCGTGACATCCACATTGTCAGTGGTGGCGTGCAAGCCTGAGCTGCAGCAATCGTTCTTGACGGCCGGCCTGCTGTCTGTAGCCTGTCGGGCCGGTTTGAATGGTGTCTCTCGCGGCTGCCGGTCGATAGCAGTGCGATACGAATTACGATTGCGGCCTCTGCCATGTTAATCCCAAGGGCGGCGGCCCATTGAACCCGGAATGCCAGGCCTACCGTCTCCCGGGATATGACCCGACCTATTTTTGCCCCGATGCAGGCTGCACCGACAATGACGGCGACGGCTTTGCCGTTGAGGGCGGAAATTGCGTTGCGCTCGATTGCGATGATAGCAATGCCGGTATCAAAACGAGTGCAGACGAGGTCTGCGACGATAACGAATGCAGAAGATCATTGTGGTGCGTCAACATCGGGGTAGCTGAAGTCTGTGATGACGCCATCGACAACGATGGTGATAACAAAGCCGACTGCGCCGACCAGAAGGATTGCGACAAGGACCCCGTCTGCAAGTAATTCACTGGAGACTGCTTTGGTTAATGAGCCCGCTCCTGGAGCGGGCTCAATATTTTTGGGATTTTGCACCGCTTCACCATGATCGCGGGCATCCCCTTACACATGCCAACGCGACCGGATTCGGGACTTCATGTACGCAAGTCGCTACACTGCATGAATCCGTATAACGGCTATTGCCTGACATGGGGGGTGGCATGGGGTATTTCACGAAACGTTACCACGTACCCGGCACTTCGCCGGGAACACTGGCGCCAGCGGAGAAAACCGGGAGGGCGCCGATACGAATCCTGCTCACCGACTATACCGACAGCGAGTACGACGAGCGGGAACTGGCCAGCGCAGAAGCCTGCCATGCCTACCTGGAACGCGAGTCGATCACCTGGATTCATGTACAGGGTGATGCCGAAGCGGATACCCTGCACGAGATTGGCCGCGTGTTCGGGCTGCACCACCTGGCATTGGAGGACATCATCAATAGCGGCCAGCGGCCGAAGGTGGACGACTATCAGGGGCAGTTATTTATTGCCATGGCGCACCCCGTGATGGACAGTGGGAATGAGGATATCCGGATCGAGCAATTTAGCCTTTTCGTGGGACACGATTATGTCATCAGCTTCTACCCGGGCAGTGATGATCCGTTTGTACCCGTGCGGCAACGGCTGCGCAACAGTACCGGCCGGATACGCGCACGGGGGGCCGATTATCTGCTCTACGCCCTGCTGGATCTGGTGATCGATGCGGGTTTCCCCGTTCTTGAAAGGCTGGGTGAGGAGATCGAACAGCTCGAGGAACAGTTGCTGGATACGCCCACCAGCAAAACCCTGCGCAGACTGCATCAGCTCAGGCGCACACTCGCGATAATGCGGCGCATGCTATGGCCGCAGCGCGAAGTCGCAAACAACCTGTTGCGCGTGGATGGCCCATTGATCAAGGAAGAAAACAAGATATATTACAGCGATTGCTATGATCACAGCATCCAGATCATGGACTTGATAGAAACCTACCGGGATATGGTCACCAGCCTGCTGGACGTCTATCTGTCCAGTGTCAGTTACCGTCTCAATGAAGTCATGCGTGTGCTGACCGTCATTGCCACGATATTTATACCACTGACCTTTATCTCCGGTGTTTATGGCATGAACTTCCACAACGACGGAAGTCCCTGGGCAATGCCGGAATTGTACTGGTACTATGGTTATCCGCTGGTCCTGGTGTTCATGTTCGTGATTGCAGTCGGCATGCTTGTCTACTTCAGGCACCGAAAATGGTTCTGATGCTTCCATGGGTCCGCGGCCCGGCGGAAACGCTTACAGATCGAATTCCAGGATGGCGCAGTTTTCGAAGCTCAGTTCCAGCATCGCTTCGTCACTGAGGTTGCCGTCATGGGCCGCGAAGACGCGCATGGTTTCCTCGTGAGCGACCAGGAGCACATTGCGACAATGGCGTTGCGCAGCAAGCCAGACCAGAAAGTCCAGGACGCGCTGTTTGTGTTCCAGCAGCGTCTCGCCGTTGCCGACCCTGGCATGCAGTCTGTCGTGGGCGATGTTGCGAAAATATTCCGTAACCGGCCGGCCGTCGCAACCGCTGCGGATGTCGTTGAGTCCGGAATTTGTGTGAATGGTCGTGGCGTGCGGCTGCGCAACGATCTCCGCGGTGTCGCGTGCGCGCGGCAACTCTGAGCTATAAATACAGTCCAGGCGGACGTGGCTCACTTCCCTTGCAGCCTGTTCGGCCTGTATCCGGCCATTTCCGGTCAGTCGCACATCGCGTGCGGGGTCGTCATTGCAGAGTCCCCGGATGTTGTACTCGGATTCCCCGTGGCGCAGTGCGTAGATGTGCATCACTGGTTTCGCTCGGATTGCAGGCGGTGGCCCCACAGGGAAGCAGATAATCCAGGGGAAAACAACAACATTTTTCGTGAGGGGACGGCCACCAGTTCGCGCCTGCCTTCTGACCGGTATTTATCTTTGCCTTTGCTGCTTCTATGCTGAACGCCGTTACGGTAACCATTCAGGCCGGGGAATAGAGTGCAGATGCAACAGGATATCATCTTTACCATCTTCCTGATCTTCACAGGGGGTGCGGTACTGGCTACGTTTGCCCTGTATGCACGCCAGGCCTTGCTGGTGGCATATATCCTGCTGGGGGTGCTGCTTGGTCCGTCCGTCCTGGGTCTAGTTGACGACCCGGAACTGATCGGCGATATCTCACATGCCGGTATCATGTTTCTGCTTTTCCTCATGGGGCTGGAACTCAATCCCGTGGAGTTCGTGCAGCTCATGCGCAAGACTGTCATGGTCACGCTGGCCAGCTCCCTGATCTTCTGGTGTGGTGGTGCTGTGCTGGCAATGCTGTTCGGCTTTACATCCCTGGAGTCGCTGCTGATCGGTGCAGCAATGATATTCTCCAGTACCATCATCGGAGTGAAACTGCTGCCGACGACCGTACTGCATCATCAGCGTACCGGCGAGATCATCATCAGCATCCTGTTGCTGCAGGACTTCCTGGCTATCCTGATCCTGCTGTTCCTGGAAGGCAGCGGCGCATGGATCCACCCGTTACTGGAGTTTGCCATGCCGGCACTGGCGCTGCCGTTGCTGGTCGGTACCGCCACGCTTGCCGTCCGCTATGTACTGCTGCCGCTGCTGCACCGTTTCGATTCCTTCCATGAATATATCCTGTTGCTGGCCATCGGGTGGTGCCTGGGAATGGCGGAAGCTGCGGCGGCGCTGGGTATCTCGCATGAGATCGGTGCCTTCGTGGGTGGGGTGACCCTGGCGTCCCGGCCGATCTCGCAGTACATGTCCATCAACCTGAAACCTCTGCGGGACTTCTTCCTGGTGATGTTCTTCTTTTCCCTGGGTGCGGGATTCGATCTGCAAATGGTGGGAACAGTAATATTTCCCGCATTGATGTTCGCGGTCCTGACGATGCTGGGGAAACCGCCGGTGTTCGGGTTCCTGCTGCGCAAAAGCGGAGAAACGGGATTGCGCGCCCGGGAAGTGGGGGTGCGGATCGGTCAGTTGAGCGAGTTCTCACTGCTGATTGCAGTCCTCGCACTGCAGCAGGGAAAGATCGGCATCGAGGCGAGCTACCTCATCCAGTTGGCGACCCTGCTAACCTTCTTCGCCTCCACCTATATGGTGATCTTCAGGTATCCGACACCGATTGCCATCTCTGCTGAATTGCGGCGTGACTAACCCGTTGATCCTCAGTCAGTGGGCACAGTCAAAAATAACAATAAAAAAAATAATACCTGCGAACATTTCAAGGCGTGTTGTCCATTCAGTTGTGTGAATATTCACTTGTGCTGTCTGACTGCCCAACTATACTCCAAATACCTGATTAATTTGGTTGGTAAATATTCTGGTGGGCACTACCACAGGAATCGATTGATTAACGGGCGGGAAATCATCGGGAACAGGGGAGATAGTGCAATGCTGCGTGATTGGTTGCAGGTGAAAGGGGATTCCGCGGCCAGGGTGTTCCTGTTCCAGCAGCCGGGGACTGCGAGCCCGTTTGACAGTTTACCGGAGCATCACCGGCCGGTGCTCGATGAGCAGGAAAGCACTGCAATTCCCGGTGATTTCAGGCGCCTGCGCACCACCGATCAGAGCGTCTTCCCGCGTAATGTATCCCTGAACCATGTCAATGCCATGGTCGGGATAACCTCCCCCTGCGACGGTCCGCAATCCATCGGGCACAAGACCTCCTTGTGGAAACTGATGTTTTGCAACCGGGGCAAGGGAAGAGACCTTGCCGGCAAGCTTTCCGAGTTGGTCATGGTATTCAGGACAATAAATGATGCTCAGGCATAGCTTACTATTCCCGCTGCTGTTTATTGCCATGCTGCAAGTCGATGCCGGCAACCTGGTTGAATTACAGGTTAGTGATGACGATGGCATTTATCATGTGAAAATGGTTATGGAGGTGCATGCCCCGGCTGATTACGTGCGCGGTGTCCTGACGGATTATGTGCATATTTACCGGCTTAATCCGTCGATTGCCGAAAGTGAGATTCTACCCTCGCCTGGCAAGGATGTGGTTCGGGTGAGAACCATGCTGGACGGCTGCGTCGGCTTCTTCTGCCAGCGCATCAATCGTGTGGAGGATATCCACAAAGCGTCATCGGACGATCTTGCGGCGGAGATCGTTCCGGACCAGAGCGATATGAAATCAGGCAGGGTGGTATGGAAGATTCATGCGGTGGGTGATCAAACACTGGTAAGTTACCAGGGTTATATGGAGCCGGCATTTTTCATACCACCGCTCATCGGCAGTTACTTCGTCAAAAAAATCATCCGCAATCAAATGCTGACCAGTTTTACGCGACTCGAATGTATTGCGCGGGTTCAGGCGAGGCAGGACGCTCTGCAGGCCCGCCAGCTTGCCAGTCTCGAGACCGTAGCAGGTTGCGATGCATGGTGTGTTAAAGAAGGTGGTAATTGCCAGTGACGCTTCCATGCAAAGGGGTCATTGTCTATATGCTCGCGGCGGCGGTGGGTGGTTGTGTCACCGCTCATGGAACCAGCTACCGCCGGGATGTCTATCCTGTGCTCGCGAAAAACTGCTTTACCTGCCATCTGCCACCGGACGGTGCCGGTTACCGCAAGACCGGCCTGAATTTAGGAAGCTATGAGACCCTGATGCAGGGGACACTGTATGGTCCAGTGATCCTGCCGGGCAATAGCAGGCATAGTATCCTCAATATGCTGGTGGAAGGTCGTGCCGATCGGTCCATGCGTATGCCGCATGATCGGGATCAACCGCTAACGGACAAGGAAATCAAAATCCTGCGTAGCTGGGTCGACGAGGGGGCACAAAACAACTAGCCCGAATCTGATCTGGTAAGCAGATCAAACGAATCATTACCCGTATTGGTCACGGGATCACTCATTACCTGAGCCGTCCGTTCATTGCAACGAGCCCTTTGGTAGCAACGAGCCGGGCAATCTTGCCGTAAATCTGCGACTGGCAGCGTGCTGCCGGTGGACGGCGATAGCCATGCGAGTACCTCGATCAAGCACCGCACCTAATCGACATGGCGCACGCGCGTTGCCGGTTGGAGATTTCTGCAATACCGCCAACAATCAGGGCCGGATACGCTTATGGCATATCCGGCCCTTTGCGGTTACCTCTGCAATGGCATTACCTAGTAGTTACCGTCGCAGACGCTGCCATCGCCTTCGGGACTTTCCACAATGCCATTGCCGCAGCAGTAACGGTTGGCGGGTTTGCCACCGGTGACGCCGGCACAGTCGCTGGCACAGCTGTTGCAGTTCTCGCCCGCTTCGCAGATACCGTCACCGTCGCAGGTGGTCTGCTGGCAGGCCGGATCAGCGCTGCAGTCACTGTCGTTGCAGTCGATGAGTCCATCACCGTCATTATCGATAGCATCATTGCAGATGGTTTCCGTGGTACCGCCGGTGGCATCCTGGCAGCTGCCGTTCTTCGGACTGCCTGACCATACGCAGCTCGGATCGTTCTGGCAGGAACCCTTGTCCGGGTAGTCGGCGCAGGCCATACCGGTCTGACATGCCGGGTCCGCATCGCAGTCGCTATCATCGCAGTCGAACAGACCGTCGCAGTCGTCGTCGAGACCGTCATCGCAGACAGCTTCGGTCTGACTGGTCGGCACGCAGGCCGGTGTGCAGTCGCTGTCAGCGGAATCGGTGTCACCGTCGCAGTCGTTGTCGACGCCATCCTGGCAGGACGTCTCCGTGGTCTCCTGCCCGGGTGTCGGCTCGCAGATCGGCGGGATGCCCCACTCGGTCGAGGCCATGACCACCGGCGGCACCATCTTGTAGTCGCCGTTGACCATCTGCACGCCGGTGATGGGCTGACCGGTGCTCTTGACCACGTCGGCATGGAGCCAGGCATCCAACATGGCGTTGCCCTCACCGCCCAGGAATGCGTTCGTTTCGTCGTTGGCCTTTTTCAGGAACAGCATGTACTCCCAGCTGGTGCCCTGGTAGAGCAGGTCGATGGTGGCATAGACCACACCGGCCGGCGGGCTCAGCAACACGTTGTCCTGGTACTCGTAGGCATCACCGTTCCGGGCATAACGCGTTGCCGGTACCGGTAGCGCATTGCGCTTCTTGGCCTCGGTGTAGCTCATCCGGTACGGAGGGATTCGGTTATCACTCGAGACCAGGTTGTTGAGCGCGAAGTGGAAGGTATTCACGTGGCTGCCGGCAGGCATGGAAGCCAGGTCACCGAGGGTGGTGGCCACCGCGCCTGTCACACGGTCGTAGGTCAACGCCAGGGTGGCCGGATAACCTACGGCCAGCAGGGTATCGGCCCATTCCTTGGTCATGGCGTAATGCGCTTCGTAGATCTCGGTATTGGCGCCGTCCAGGTCGAGGATGGTTTCTACTGCATCAGGCTGGTTGTCACCGTCAAGGTCCATGTTGGTCTGCAGGTTGCCATACTTGCCGTCTTCGCGCACCAATCCTCCCTGGTCATCATACCATTTGATATTCAGCCACATGCGGCGGCCTTCCGGGTACCCGGTGATCAACTTGTGGCCGGTTAGGTTGGCGACCGTGACGGTGTTACCCGTTACAGACAACGAGGCTGCTTCGCGCAGGTGTTTGGTTGCACGTTCGACACCGAGGTCCATTGCCAGCAACTGGGTGCTGTTCAGGCCGCCCCCCAGGCGCAGGGTACCGGCGTTGTCCTCATACCGTGTCATGCTGGGAAACCAGTAGTTACCGCCGGTGTGGTCGTGGCGTGGCAGGTCAGGGCGCAGTGGGGCGCCGTTCTTGTTGCAGCCGGGGAACGGGCCGCCGTTATCGGTTCCGACAGGTCGCATGTGGCAGCTCTGGCAGCTGAAGTAGCGGTCCGTCCCGTCGGCATAGTTGCCGCCGGTGCCGGCCTGGATTGCGGCATTGTAGGTGACTGCAAGTGAGCCGTTCGTATTCTGCAGGTCGGCCGGCAGGGTGGTGAAGTCGGACACCAGCGTACTCCACAGCGGGCTCGACTTGTACTCGCTGAAGGTGCGCTCGACGACACCAAAGGCATACGGCGGGTTGTTGAATGCGGCCTTTTCTTCTATCGGACCACCGAGGTTAGGTGCTCCACCGTGGTAGTCCTGGCTGGAGAGAACATGTGGTGCGCCGGGCAGTGCACCATTGCCGGGCGCCAGGTCGCCCACCGCGGCGTTGGACACGTCATGGCAGGTGCCGCAGAAGTCTGGATCGCGATGCCAGGCCGACTGCTGCCACTGGTGGCGTGCGGCGGCGTCGCTGAACGGGCCAAGCTTCTCGTTGACCTGCGGCCACAGGGAGAGCATGCCGCTGCCATAGAAGCCTTCACCTGACGAGCCGGTGGTCGAACACTTGTCCGGTACAGCCGCATCAGGATTGCAGTTGGCGATGAACGGCGAATTCATGACACCTGCCAGCAACCCGCTGGTGGAAGGATTGATTCCGGTATTGTCCGTATCGGTCGAGGCGTGGCAGGTATCGCAGTCGACACCGTTGTCGTCGCTGGCTGCCAGGCCTGAACCGTCGGTCGGCGTGGAACGACCGCCATACCAGCCACCGGCGCTGTGACAACGGATACACAGGTCTCCGGCACCACCCTGTCCGATTATGAAATCCTGTTCGGCAATGGCCAGTGTGGCCCAGAAGACAGGGTCGCGGCCGGCATTTCCCATAGCGGCGCCACGCCAGCCTGTTGCGGGTTCGGCTCCTGGGTCGGCGCTGTTAAAGCCGGCATGGCAGTTGTCGCACTTGTCCGGCGACTCGAAGTTGCCGACCTCATTGGGTTGTGTACCCGGCATCCTGATCTCATTGGGTACAACGGTCGCGGCGCGGGCACCGCAGCTGAGCAGAAGCAGGAGGAAAAGCAGTCTGTAGATGAGTTTCATGATGATTTATCCCCGATGCGTACGAACTTAGTAGGAAGTGCAAAATTTTTATAATTAGTCTAAAAGCATTTAACATGCCAATTCGTAGCTACAAAAACAACTTATTGAAGATATGGGAGATAAGCGGTTAAATGGAACGACGCAGGCGTCTGGTTGTACTGTCAAGTATGACAGAATCAGTGCTTTGGCCTGTCAGAACCTGCCAATTCTGACAGATTAATTTCCCGATATTTAGAGGAGGGCCAGGAGTGGCGACGGGAAAGGGTCAACCCATGAATACGGGGTCACGATTCATCCCGCCGGCGCTTGTTGCAGGATTCAATCAGTGGCTGGGCGTTTTCCGGTTCTGCAATTCCTGGTAACGGGCGATCTCGGTCGCATAGCGATTGCCTAGCTTTTCCATTTCCGCCTGTTTGGCTGTGATGATTTGTTCGTTCTTGATGATCTGGTCGTTGATTTGCGTCATCTGCTGCTGGATAAATTCGGGGACCGGCTTGCCGCGCTGCTCGTACCCCTTGACTTCCCCATTGAGTTCCACCAGACGATTCCGCAGTGATTCGATACGGATTTTGGTCATACGGATGAATTCCTCGATGTTACCGAGTTCACTTTCACGGGCGATGAGGATGTCTTTCTCGCTTGCATAGCTTGCAAGCAATTCACGATCGCGGCGTGCCTGCTCTTCCTCCTGTTGCTGTTTTTCCTTTTCCAGCATGGCCCTGCGCTTCTGTTGGGCGATTTCTTCTGCCGAACTCGATTTGGGGTACTCCTTCAGTGTCCTGCCCTGCTCGTTGATTTCCTCGCGGTGCTGGGTCACGGCCTGCATGGGGACCCGGTCACCGTAATGTACGTTTCCCTGGTCATCGATCCACTTGAAAGTGCGTTCCGCGTTCACGGCACCCGCTGTCACCAGCAGGGCCGCCAGCAGGTATGTGGATTGCGCATGCTTCATGATTCTGGTCCTGTCATCTGTTGTGTGCCGCTCCCGTGATGGATGGAATCGGCAGCCGCCCCGGGTGCCACCGGCACTGCGGAGGGTCTTTGCTCTACTTCTATCGAATTCGGATCGCTATTCATCCTTCGATATCGATGGGTCTTTTTCTGTCTGAACCCGATGTTTCACAGATCCGGACACGGCTGTGGTTGCCGATGCTGTAAATATCGGCGTCCGCTGCTGCTGCTTGAAAACAACCGGCAGGATTTGCGATGACAACGATAACTGCATTGAAAAATCCGGCGATATACCGGTAATCCGGGAATTTTCGGAGAATATATACCACGATCCGCAGCGAAATTGGGCCGCACCGGGGCTTTTCCCGGTGCTAGAATGGCCATGCTGCTGTAATCCGGGGTTAATGATGAAAATTGAACGAAGCCTGCGGGAACTGGATGTACTGGCGCTGGAACTGGAGTCCCCGCTGGTCCTGGCGAGCACGAGTACCGTGGCCGATGTCATTGTGGAAATGCGTGAGCGTGGACTGGGTTATGCCTTGTTCGAGACAGAGGGGCGACTTGCTGGGATATTCACCGAGCGAGATGCCTTCCTGTCGGTGCTCGGCAACGACAGCGTGCTGGTTCAACCCGTGTCACGATTCATGACCAGCAATCCATCCCGGGTTTACGCGCAAGATCCGGTCTGGCGCGTGGTGCTGATGATGCACAGCGGCGGTTATCGGCAGGTGCCGGTTGTCGACAGTGATGACCGGATTCTGGCCTGTGTTCGCCACAAGGATATCGCCAGCTACCTGGTCAATCATTTCGCAGCGCATGTCCTCAATCTGCCGCCTGACCCCGAACAGGTGGCAAGGACACCGGAAGGTGGATAGCGTGCACAGCCCTGCAGTCAACGAAGAACACCACGCCGGTAATGGCAGGGAGCAGCTAGAACAGGTCACGATCCTGTTTTGCGGCGATTCCGGTGACGGTATTCAGCTGACCGGCACCCAGATGGGCACCACTTCAGCGATCTACGGCAACGATGTCAGCACTCTGCCGGACTATCCGGCCGAGATTCGTGCACCCGCCGGTTCGCTTGGCGGCGTATCCGCGTTTCAGTTGCATTTCGCGGACCACGAGATTCACACCCCGGGGGACACGCCGGATGTCCTGGTTGCCATGAACCCGGCGGCCCTGAAGATCCATCTGCCGCGACTGCAGTCCGGCGGCACCGTGGTGGTCGATAGGGATGCCTTTTCCGAGCGCAACCTGGCGAAGGCTGGCTATGCCGATAATCCGCTGGATGACGATACGGTAACCTCCCGCTATCGCCTGCACGCGGTCCCCGCGACCACGCTGACGCTCAATGCACTGGAGGCGCTGGACCTCAAACGTTCGGCCAAGGTTCGCTGCAAGAATTTCTTTGCGCTCGGGCTGATCTACTGGCTGTATGACCGTCCCCTTGAGCCCAGCCTGGAATGGATCGGGGAGAAATTCTCCCGTATGCCCCAGGTGGCCGAGGCGAACCGCCTGGCCCTGCAGGCGGGTTATCACTTCGGCGAAACCAGCGAAGCTTTCCCGGTACAGTGGACCCTGCGCAGGAGGGCGGTCGAACCGGGAACCTACCGTTTGCTGGATGGAAACGAGGCCATGGCACTGGGACTGGTGACGGCCGCGCATCTGGCCGGCAAGACACTGGTCTACAGCAGCTACCCAATCACCCCGGCATCCGAGATCCTGCACAGCCTGGCACGCTGGAAACACATGGATGTCCGTACCATCCAGGCGGAAGACGAGATCGCGGCCATGGGTGCGAGCATCGGCGCGGCCTATGGCGGGGCCCTGGCCGCTACCGCGACCAGCGGTCCGGGGGTCTGTCTGAAGAGCGAGGCGCTGAATCTTGCGGTCATGCTGGAACTGCCTTTGGTCGTGGTCAACGTCCAGCGCGGCGGGCCGTCTACGGGCCTGCCGACCAAGACCGAGCAGGCAGACCTGCTCCAGGCACTGTTCGGCCGTAATGGTGAGAGCCCGCTACCACTGCTGGCACCGTCCAGTCCGGCGGATTGTTTCTCTCTGGCGGTCGAGGCGATGCGCATTGCGGTACGGTATATGACGCCGGTGATCATCCTCAGCGAGGGATATCTCGCGAACAGCAGCGAACCGTGGCGTATTCCGGAACTGCGGGAACTGGAACCGATCGAGGTCACACATCCCGCTGGAGAAGTGGATTTTCAGCCCTATAGCCGTGACCCCCTGACCCTGGCGCGTCCCTGGGTCCTTCCGGGAACACCGGGGATGGAACACCGCATCGGCGGCCTGGAGAAACAGCCGCTGACTGGGGCCGTCAGTTATGCCCCGGAGGATCACGAAACCCTGTGCCGGCAACGCGCTGACAAGATCGCACGGGTTGCCGATGATATCCCCGATCTCGAGGTCGGCGGGCATGCGTCGGCCAGGCTCCTGGTGCTGGGTTGGGGCGGTAGCTATGGTGCCATCCGGACTGCGGTTGAGCGGTTGGCTGCGGCCGGCGAACCGGTGGCATATGCGCAACTGCGTTATCTGAATCCGTTTCCACATAACCTGGGCGATGTCCTGGCCCGTCATGAGCGGGTCCTGGTCCCGGAACTCAATCACGGTCAGCTGACATTTCTGCTGCGAGCGCGCTACCTGGTCGATGCGCAGGCGTTCGGCAAGCTGCAGGGCCGGCCCTTTACCGTCTCGGAGATAGAGACGCGAATCAAAGAGGTTCTGGCAGGATGACTGACTCGATTCCAAAACCACTGACACGCAAGGACTTTGCCTCCGACCAGGACGTGCGCTGGTGTCCCGGCTGCGGCAACAACGCCATCCTCGCGCAGATGCAGAAAACCATGCCGGAACTGGGCGTTCCCCGCGAGAATATGGTCATCATTTCCGGTATCGGCTGTTCCAGCCGCTTTCCCTATTACATGAATACCTATGGTGTCCACTCCATTCACGGGCGGGCACCGACTCTGGCCATGGGGCTGAAGTGCGCCCGTCCGGAGTTGCTGGTATGGGTCGTGACCGGAGATGGTGACGGGCTGGCCATCGGCGGTAATCATTTCTCCCATGCCCTGCGACGCAACGTGGATATCAATATCCTGCTGTTCAACAATCGTATCTACGGGCTGACCAAGGGTCAGTATTCACCAACCTCGGCGCACGGGGCGCGCACCCGCTCCAGCCCGGACGGCTCCATCGAAAATCCGGTCAATCCGATCGGGGTTGCGATCGGCTCGGAAGCCAGTTTCATTGCGCGCACCGTGGATGTGTTCCAGCAGCATTGTTCCGCGGTATTGAAACGTGCGGCCGCGCACCGCGGCGCTTCCCTGGTGGAGATCGCGCAGAACTGCATCATCTTCAACGATAGTACATGGGCACACCTGACCGATCCGGACAATCGTCTCGACCAGGTGCTTTACCTGGAGCATGGCAAGCCGATGCGCTTCGGAAGGCAGGGCGAGAAGGGGATCCGTCTCAACGGGCTGCGCCCGGAGGTGGTGGCAGTCGCCGATGTCGGGGAGGAAAATCTGCTGGTGCATGACGAACAGGCGGCCGAGCCGACACTTGCCTATCTGCTGTCGCGTATGGGCCCGCCTGAATTCCCGACTCCCGTGGGGGTGTTTCGTGCTGTCGACAAGCCCGTTTACAGCCAGCAGCTCATGGAGCAGGTTCAGGCCGCGCAGGCACGCGAGCCCGCCGGACTGGAGGTCCTGTTACGCCAGGGGGAGACGTGGGTGGTTTCATGACCAGCGATATGGAGACAAAACGGTGAGATGTCCCTGCTGTGGTACCGATAATCTGTCAGGCGCGGAACTCTGCGAATATTGCCAGGCGAGCCTCTCCCAGGACGATGTACCACAGGCAGGCAATTTTATTGAGCGTAGTCTTATGCAGGATCCGGTCGCCTGCCTGCAGCCGTTGCGGCCGCTGGCGGTGGAACCGCAGACCCCGCTGGATGAAGCGGTCCGGTTTATGCGCAACCATGGCGTCGGTTGCGTGCTCGTCACCGATGCCGACGGCAGGCTGGCCGGGATACTCACCGAGCGCGACCTGTTGCGAAAAGTGGCCGGTAAACACATTGATCTCAAGAAGACACCGGTGTCCGATTGCATGACGGCAGATCCGGAACGCAGCAAGCCCCGGCACCCGCTGGGATACGGGCTGCAGCGGATGGTCGTCAGCGATGTACGCTACCTGCCGCTGGTCGATGACGGCGACCGGCCTGTCGGCATCGTCTCATCGCGGGATATCATCGCCTATATGGCACGGTGCTGTAGTGGATGTAGGGATAATTCCTGATCGGCATGGAATGCAGCAAGGGGGTTGGGCGGAATTCCGGCCTCAAATTCCCCCAGGGACATTCGCGTTACGCAGGAAATCCAGGTTCAGGGTGGGGGGGGAAAAAATTTCATCCTTGACCGTCATTACGGGCGCAATCGCAAATTTTGTGACATATTCGGCAACCGAACCCTGCAGCAGGTGCGCAAAACCGTCACGCCCGTGGGTTCCCATGATGATCAATGCCGCCTTTTCACGTTCCGCCACCTCGACGATACGGCGACCGGGCAGTCCCCGGATCAGCAGGGTTCTGGCGTTTTCCAATGCCTGCAGATCGGGCTCCTCCCGGCGGATTTCATCCAGCAGGGCGGTGACCATTTCCGAGGCAATATCGGTTATCGGGCGGGCCGAATGCTTCTGGTCGTCGTTGCGATACAGGCCGGGTCTGCCGGGGTTATCATGGATGACATGCAACAACAGCAGGGGAGTGCGAGTGCCCTCAACCAGACGGCAGGCGTATGCCAATGCCGATCTGGAACAGTCCGAGAAGTCTACCGCTACCAGTACGGGATGCCTGGAGGGGGAAGGGCGGATATTGCTGGATTCTGTCACGGCTCGATGCTCCGACAACCCCCCCCATGAATGCGGCGAGGATGTCCTGTAAGAAAGTAATGTGTGGACTATAGGCCATCATTATTAGCCCAGTATTAGTTCGTAACTTACTGAAAAACTATGTACTTCAGACGTGCATAAACCTGCCGACTGACACGGCTCGGGACGCTGGCGGGTAAAGCCCATGCATTGCATGCGCGAGTGGGTCTTACCCACTTAAGCGGCATATGAAGACAGGCGGTATAATCGCTGATCTAACAGGCGCCACCGACGGATTCGTGAACCGCGTGGTTGCTGACAGACGTGAACATCCAGGCCAGGCACATCCTGGCATGCAGGTAAGTACATGAACGAAGCAACCGGAACCCGCAACATGGCCCTTTATTGCGACTTCGAGAATGTCGCGCTCGGGGTTCGTGACGCAAAATATGCAGCCTTCGATATCCAGAAGGTTTTGGAGCGGCTGCTGCTCAAGGGCAACATCGTGGTCAAGAAGGCGTACTGTGACTGGGACCGCTACAAGGAATTCAAACCCGCTATGCATGAGGCGACCTTCGAGCTGATTGAGATTCCGCACATCCGCATGTCAGGCAAGAATTCTGCCGACATTCGCATGGTCGTCGATGCCCTCGACCTCTGCTATACCAAGGCCCACGTCGATACCTTCGTGATCATCAGCGGCGATTCGGATTTTTCCGCGCTGGTCAGCAAGCTGCGGGAGAACAACAAGGTGGTCATCGGGGTCGGGGTCAAGAATTCCACCTCGGACCTGTTGATCTCCAATTGCGACGAGTTCATTTTCTACGACGACCTGGTGCGCGAATCGGAAAAACCGCGGCGCGTGCGGCGCAAGCCACCGGCACGGAAAAAAGGCAAGAAGAATTCCGCCACCGTCGAGGACGACAAGCGCCAGGAAGCCATCGATGTGGTCATGGAGACGGTCGAGGCCCTGTTCAAGGAGCGCGGCGAGGAAGAGAAGGTGTGGGGATCGATGGTGAAGCAGACCCTGAAGCGCCGCCGTCCCGGATTCAACGAGAGTTACCATGGTTTCCGCACCTTCGGCCAGCTGCTGGAGGAGGCTCAGGCCCGCCAGCTGCTGACGCTGGAGCTGGATGAAAAGTCGGGTGGCTACATCATCAAGGGCTATGTCCATGAGGACTAACACGCATTTCTACCGGGACAGGCATCGCATGGAAACGCGTTGTATTCCGCATATTCGCCATTAACCCGGATGACTCGGAGGCTGTCGGACTTGGGACTGATCTACTGCGCCGGTTGTAGAGTGCTCCATTTTCCCGATCCTATTCGTCAAATCGCTGCGGCTATTCTCCTCAAACGATCGAAACAATGGCCTCGTCCTCCCACCTTGCTCGCTACGATCGCCCAAGTCCGACAGCCTCTTCGACGAATCGTAAACCATCCGTGCCGCGCGGTGAGAACTACGGGCCAAGGTCCACTAATCAGCGCTGCGATTATCCCCTCTCGCTGATGGCGATGTAGTCCGACAGGTTATTCCCCGTATAGATCTGCCGCGGCCGTGCGATGCGCCGGCCGGGCTCGTTCTGCTGTTCGTGCCAGTGGGCGATCCAGCCCGGCAGCCGGCCGATGGCGAACAGCACAGTGAACATATTGGTCGGAATGCCGATGGCGCGCAGGATGATGCCGCTGTAGAAGTCGACATTGGGATAAAGCTTGCGTTCCACAAAATAGGGGTCGCTGAGGGCAATCTCCTCCAGGGTGCGGGCGATGTCCAGCAGCGGGTCGCTGATATTGATCCTGTTCAGCAACCCTTCGCTGACCTTGCGCAGGAGGGTGGCCCGGGGATCGAAATTTTTGTAGACGCGGTGGCCGAAGCCCATCAGGCGTGTCTGGCTGGACTTGTCCTTGGCCGCGTCGATATAGGCCTGTGGCGTCAGCTTGCCCTTGTGGATCGCATCCAGCATCTCGATCACCTTGATGTTGGCGCCGCCGTGCAGCGGGCCCCACAGGGCGGAGACGCCGGCCGCGCAGGAGGCGAACAGGTTGGCATTGCTGGAACCCACCATGCGGACAGTGGAGGTACTGCAGTTCTGTTCATGATCCGCGTGCAGGATCAGCACCAGGTTCAATGCCTTGCGTACCTCGTCTTCGCACAGGTAGGGCTGGTAGGGTTCCGAGAACATCATATGAAGGAAATTGGTTACGTAGGGCAGATTCGGATCCGGGTAGATGTAGGGCAATCCCCGGGAACGTCGATAGGTATAGGCGGCCAGAGTACGGATCTTGCTGATCAGGCGAGCCGCAACCTGTTCGAACTGGCTTGGATCGTCCAGCTCGTTGAACTCCGGGTGGAAACAGGAAAGGGTGGAAAGCATGGCCGAGAGCACCGCCATGGGCGGTGCGGAACGCGGGAAACCTGAAAAGTGGTGCTTCATGTCCTCGTCGAGGTTGGCGTTTTGGGTGAGCTGAGTACTGAAGTGAGCGTATTCCTGGGTATTGGGCAGCCAGCCGAATACCAGCAGCCAGGCCACCTCGACGAAATTGGGATTCTGCTCGAAGCTTTCCAGCGGAATGCCACGATAGCGCAGGATGCCTTTCTCGCCGTCTATATAGGTGATGGCGCTTTCGCAGCTGGCGGTGTTGCCGAATCCGGGGTCCAGCACGACCAGTCCGGTTTGTTCGCGCAGCTTCCGGATATCGATGGCACGCTCGTCTTCGCTGCCCTCGACCAGGGGGAGGGTGAACGTCTCGTTGTCCAGAACCAGTTCCACTTCTGATGACATGCTGTTCTCCTGTAATAAAAGGTATCTGCTACGCGCCGGATATCGCTACCGGCATTTCAACACCGTTGCTCGTGCAGTTCCAGGAAGCACAGCATAGCAACAGCGTACAGCAAGTACGAGAGCTTGAATTGTCGCGTCCCGGTTCAGGCAGCCATGCTTCCCGGTCAAGCAATATACAGCCTGGGCTGGTGGCGGTACCGATACTAACGGTACAAGCAACTGATTAATCGGTTTGTCATCTTGTGCTGTGGAACGGGCGGTGCAAAGATTGACACTTATGGATGATTACCGGCAGGCAGACACAGGGTGGGTCGTACCATGGTAAAGACAGCTAGGCAGAAACCGCCGCGTATTACGAGACTGGGATTGCAGCCCGGCCAGGTCGTGGCCGGAAGGTACATGATCCTGTCGAGGTTGGGTGCGGGCTGGGAGGGTGAGGTATATCTCATCCGCGAGCGACTCAGCGGTATCGAGCGCACGGCGAAGTTTTTTTTCCCCCATCGCAACATACATGACAGGGTGTTGAAATTCTACGCGCGCAAGCTGCACAAACTGCGCCAGTGTCCCGTTATCATCCAGTACCACACCCAGGACAGTATCATCTGCCAGTCCTTCCCGGTATCATTCCTGATCTCGGAATTCGTGGACGGAGAACTGCTGACGGACTTCGTCCAGCGGCAACCCGGCAAACGTCTGGCACCGTTCCAGGCGGTGCACCTGTTGCATGCGCTGGCGGCTGGTATCGAGTGTATTCACGCACTGGGCGAGTATCACGGCGATCTCCACACCGACAATATCATCCTGCAACGCTACGGCCTCGGTTTCGATCTGAAACTGATCGACCTGTTTCACTGGGGTGCCCCGAGCAAGGCTAATATCCATGACGATGTCTGTAACATGATTCGGATTTTCTATGACGCCCTGGGTGGCGCCCGTCATTACGCCAAGCATCCACCCGAGATCAAGGCGATCTGCTGTGGCCTGAAGCGCGGTCTCATCCTGAAGAAATTCCGTTCTGCAGGGCAGATTAAGGCCTACCTGGAAACCATGGAATGGCATTGATGAAGGCATTGCCACCGGAAATCACGCTACCACTTACCTCGGTTGAGGTGGTTGCGGAAGAAGAGTACCTGCCTCCGCAGGCAGTGTCGTTCCTGCATGGCCAGGTAGTGTATTTCTCGATTCGAGCACCCGGCAAGGAGACCGTTAACGAGGATGCCGCGGCATTGATTACAGTCGACGACCATTGTGGGTTGATTATCGTTGCAGATGGCCTCGGTGGTCATCCGGACGGGGCGCTGGCCTCGCGCATGGCGGTAGATGCGATGGTCGTCGAAACCCGGGGGGCCGCCGCCGGCTTCTGCGGATTGCGGGAAGCCATTCTCCAGGGGATCGACAAGGCAAACCATGTCATCATGGAACTGGGCAGCGGTGCGGCGACCACACTGGCGATCACGGAGATACGTGACGGAGTGCTGCGTACCTATCACGTGGGTGACTCCTCGATTCTGGTGACGGGCCAGCGCGGTCTGCTCAAGCACCAGACCATCCAGCATTCCCCCATCGGTCACGCGGTGGAATCCGGTCTGCTGGACGAGGCCGGTGCCATGCAGTCGGAGGAACGGCACCTTGTCTCCAATGTGGTCGGCTCGCCGGACATGCGGGTCGAACTCGGACCGTTGCGAAAACTCGCCACCTACGACACGGTGGTCATGGCAAGCGATGGCCTGGCGGACAATCTGCTGGTCGGTCAAATCATCGACTGCGTACGCAAGGGTCCGCTCAAATCGGCCGCCGAGCACCTGATGTCGACCTGCCTGCAGGCAATGCAGGACGGCGGTCATCCGGATGATCTTACTGTAGTGCTGTACCGGGGGCGGGGTTAACCGAACCTACGTCGCTCAACGTCTACCGGCCTGGTGGTCGTATCGGGCGGGTAGCAATACGGCCGGAACAGCTGCATCTGGCGGCACCGGGGATCCTCCGCAAATTCCGGATTTAATTTGATTAATATCATGTCGGCTTGACAGGAAAACTTGCACAATAGCGGTACCCTGGAGATGCACGGGGAGTACCGGACCATGTTAGAAGCAAATTTCTTGCGGTCGTTGCTGGCTTTGATCCCGTGCCTGCTGGCTTGCGGTGTTGCGGCGGTAGAGCCGTGTGCACCCTTCGAGGGCGGCCGGGTCGATGCGCAAATCCTGGCCACCATGCGCCAGGCGGCCAGGGAAGGGAGGGGCTGTACCGGGTCGATGCGGATGTCTCCAGGGTGGGGTTCTGCGTACGCCATTTCCGCTCGAGGAGTTTCACGGTGAGTTCCGGCAGCTTGTCTGAGGACTGGCACTGCCCGCCGCGCCCGGACAGTACGGGCATGCCCTGTTGCTGACCCATAGCGCCAGCCTGGCCTCCGAGAACAGCGACCTGGTCCCGCTCGCGATCGGCCACGACTTCATCGACGCGGAGCACTATCCCGAGATCCTGTTCGTCGGACGTCAGATTGTCTGGCTGGATCAGCGGCAAGCCCGGATTTACGACGACCTCACACTGCATGGAAAGACCCAGCCCGTGGTATTCAATGTCGAGATCGAGCGGGAGGATAAAGGATCGGGGAATCGCGGGCGCATCCGCTTGCGGGGATCGACCCAGGTGAACCGCATCGAGTTCGACATGACCAGTTACCGGTTTTTCGTCAGCGAGCAGGTACGGCTTTGCCTGGCAGTGGAACTGGTGCCCTGGGAATAGGACTGATACAAATCGCACTAACTGCCGTCATTGGCGTGGCGGATGGAAACGGCCGATGCAATATCCGCACCTGTCGCTTACCCGGATAATTTGAAATGCAAACAGACATCAAGATCATGAAACGATTCCTGTCAGCCCTGCCGGGAATGCTGCTTGGCAGCATGGTGGTTGCGGGCCCGGGTGCCGGTGACGAGAATTCCCGCACGCTGGACTTCAACGAACAGACTCACCTCGTGTTCATCTGCGAGGAAGAAACGCTGGCACGCGATGTCTACCGCCTGCTGGACAGGCGCTTTCCCGAGGTCGGTGTCTTCACGGACATGGCTTCGGACAGGGAACACGGCAGGTGTTCTATGGAGGACCTGCTGCACAAATACCGGGTTTCGATCGCACGCGTGAACGATAGCGTGGGCGAGTTCTCCTGGGGGATGTACGGGCGTTATTTCAAGGAAAAATTTCTGGCTCTCAGCAGCCAGGGTTCCATGAGTCCGTTGAATGCACTGTATGTCGGCGCCTTCATCGAGGAACTCAACATCCTGGACATTCAGCAATGTCCCAAGGTGATCATCGATATCCACAACGGCATCAACGATGCTGCCGCCTGCGGCCGTAATTACACCGACAATCCGGATGTTCGGCAGGACTACGACCTTCTGCTGGAGAAATCCAGACGCCACCTGCAGGCCCTGGTGCAGGCAATCGAGCAATTTCCAGGCGCCGGCGACTACCAGGCCCAGGTACTGCAACAGGATGAACTGAACGCCTTGCTCGCCCGCCGTTAACAGGATTCATTGCCGGTTACGTTCAGCGACTGCAGGACAATGCAGTGCTGCACATCCACCGGCATGCAATTTGTCGCCCTGCGTACGGGCAAGGATCTCCTTCTGTGTTTCCCGGTATTCGGGTGCCTCGGGCGCCAGTGTCGCAGCACATTCAGCCGCCTGCCGCGCCTGCCCGGGGCAGGCGGATTCCAGCAGGGCATAGGCGAGGTTGTTCCAGGCGCGGGGGTCGTCCGGTGCCAGCCGGGCGGCCTCGCGAAAGGCAGCCTCGGATTGTGTGAATTCACCGGCGGCATAGCGGTTATTCCCCCAGGCCAGCCACGCGGTGGGTGCCTGCGGCCAGTGTCTGGTGGCTGACCGGAAGGCTGTCGTGGCCGACGCTGCCTTCCCGGAGACTTCCAGGTCGCGGGCCGCCCGCAGGTAGCCGGCCAGATCCGCGGTGGCCGGAATTTCCCCGGCCGGCAGGATGACCAGGGCCCAGTAATTCCCCCGGGACCAGGTGCGTTCAAAATTGGCCAGCGAGGTCCGCCAGCGCGGCGTCTTGCCGGAACGCAGCACGATCTCCCGTGTACCCAGGTCGTAGCCGATGACGACGGCAAAATGCCATTGCGGGAATGCGGGCAGGCCGGGGTTCTGAAACACCAGCACCGGATTGCCGTGTGCGACTTCCTCGAGCAGGTCGGCCAGTGACGGGCGCAGGGTATAGGCGAGCATACCGTAATTTCGTGCAGCGGCCGTGAGTTCTTCGCGCAGGCTGCCGTGCAGCCCAGGGATATAGACACGTTCCTCCAGCGCTTCGGACGTCACCGAGATTCCCCGTGCTGCCAGCACGGTAGCCAGGGCGGCGGGGCCGCACTGGTAGCGCTGCTGCGGAAAAAAGGGGGTGTGTGCGAGCTCCACCTGCTGTGGTAACCCGCCGTCCGTCTCGTTCAGCAACTGCCGCGTTTGCGGAGGGCTCGCGCAAGCGCACAGCAGGCTCGCAACCAGCAGGGCCCCCGCCGGCAGGCGGGTGCCCGCTGAATCGCGAACTCGCCGCTTACCTGACCGGGTGGATGAAGGGGAAGATGTCCGTGGCACCGATGACATCGGTAATGACAAACACGATAAAGACCACCAGGATGATGCCCAGTACATCGCCGCCGGCCCTGAGCTCATCCAGTTGGCGATTGATGTTCGCGAGTTCACTCTCCGTGAGGCTGTTGATGCGTTCCCTTGCCTGTTCCGGGTTTACACCCCACTTTTCCAGCTGTTCCCGGGGGACATCCCGGTCAAGCAACTCCAGGATTGCGGTTCGATCCAGATTCGCCTGCTGATCAGCGAGGATACGGTCATTGTCCAGCATCGCGGCCTGGGCGGGCAGCATCGGCGAAGTGAGCAACAGCAGGGACAGGAACCAGGCCATGGGTTGGTGCAGATAGCGCATTACAATATCTCCTTGATTAGACAATTGACTGATACGCCGGCTGGCGGGTAACCGGCCCGGCTCCGCCTTTCGGGGTGGCGTCACAATACCGTTTTCGTAACCACCGTTCCAGTATTGTCAAAACCGGACCCGCCGTCCTGCCGTGGTGCCTGCTCGGCCTGGTTGGTTGCGATTCCACCTGTCGATTGCAGTGAGGGTAATGTGTCCTGCGGTACAACCGGCCGGTGTCTACCTGGTGTTCTCCTGCACGGTCATGGCCGCCCTGGCCTGCCTGCTGGTCATTTTGAACTTCGGCTTTGCAGCCCCGGATGCACCTCGCATCGGCGCTATCTTGCAGGAAATTGCCGGCTGAACTTTTCAGGGCAGGTCGAGTCACACCCGTCAACCGGCTGGCGTCATCATCGACGCTTCGGATGGACGATAGGGACCGGGACCGGATCTTCAGGGCAAACGAATGCAATTCGCCGGCAGGGCTGGGTCGGCATTCGCTCGTTCAGTATACTTTCATGTCCTGGATCGAGGGCGCTGCAGGAACGGAAGTCACATCGAGGTCAACACAAGATGAAACAAACCGCCATCTCCAGGGATAACGGGGCCGCCGCGACGGCACAGGAGACCTTCGCGCAACTTCGCCGGGAGCTCGAGCGCTGCATCATCGGCCAGCAGGCGCTCGTCGAAAGCCTGCTGCTGGCGCTGCTGGCGGATGGCCACCTGCTGGTCGAGGGTGCCCCTGGCCTGGCCAAGACCACGGCGGTCAAGGAACTGGCCAACCGGATCGAAGGGGACTTCCATCGCCTGCAGTTCACGCCTGACCTGCTGCCCGGCGACCTGACGGGCACCGAGATCTACCGGCCGCAGACCGGTGAGTTCGAATTCCAGCAGGGCCCGATCTTCCATAACCTGGTTCTGGCCGACGAGATCAATCGCGCGCCGGCCAAGGTTCAGTCCGCACTGCTGGAAGCCATGGGCGAGCGCCAGATCACCGTGGGACAGAGGACCTACACGTTGCCGGGGCTGTTCCTGGTCATGGCGACCCAGAACCCGATCGAACAGGAGGGCACCTATCCCTTGCCCGAGGCCCAACTGGACCGCTTCCTGATGCACGTACGCATCGGTTACCCGGACGCTGGAAGCGAGCGCGATATCCTGGCGCTCGCGCGCCGGCAGGCTACTGCCGTAATCGAAGGTATCACCGGCGGCGATACCACGACCGCCTTGCTGAGCCAAGTGGATATATTTTCCGCCCGCCGGGCCGTGCTGGAATTGCACATGTCGCCGGCCGTGGAGGAATACCTGATCCAGCTGTTGCTCGCCTCGCGCAGTCCCGAGCCTTACGGCGACGACCTGGCCCGCTGGGTCAGCTACGGTGCCAGCCCGCGTGGCACGATCGCGATTGATCGCTGTGCCCGCGCGCGCGCCTGGCTGGAGGGACGCGACTACGTGACTCCGGAAGACGTGCAGGCCGTGGCGCACGATACCCTGAGGCATCGCATCCTGCTGTCGTTCGAGGCCGAGGCCGAGGGGCTCACCTCCGACGATGTCATCACCGCGCTGATCAAGAGAGTACCGGTGTCCTGATGCGACAATGATATTCGGAAAGCTGTTCGGGAAAATATCCGGGAAACCGGATGCGGCTGCCGGTGAATGCGACCATGGCACCGGCTCTGTCCGCGTAAGCCGCACGGAACTGTTGCAATTGCGGCACGGTGCACGCGACCTGAAGCTCGACAGCCGGCGCGCCGCAACCAGCGTCATCAGCGGGGCGCATGCCTCACGATTTCGCGGTCGCGGCATGGACTACCTGGAATCTCGCGGCTACCAGCCGGGAGACGATATCCGTGGCATGGACTGGCGGGTCACCGCACGGACCGGGCGGGCGCACATCAAGCTCTACCAGGAAGAGCGCCAGCGGCCGGTCGTGGTCATGCTCGACCTGGGGCCGGGCATGTTCTTTGCGACGCGCGGCGTCTTCAAGTCGGTCCTCGCGGCCCGGATCGCGGCCCTGATCGGCTGGGCCGCGGTGAGCCGCGGTGACCGGATCGGCGCCCTGCTGTTCAACGGCGGGCACCATGAACTGCGTCCCCTTGGAGGTTCGCGGGGTGCCTTGCGGCTGGTCCGCGCCCTGGTCGAGATGACCGACCCGGCAAGCAGCAGCAATATCATGGCGAACGGTATTGCAGAGAATCCGCTGAATGCCGCCCTACAGCGCCTGCGGCGGGTCGCCAGGCCGGGCAGTCTGGTATTTCTGCTGAGTGATTTCCATGCCTGCGATGCAAATAGCCGGCAGCACCTGCAGCGCCTGCGCCAGCACAACGATGTCATGGCCCTGCAGATTGTCGATCCCATCGAATTGGTAGCGCCGCCTCCGGGCCGCTATGCGATCTCCGACGGGAAGCGCAACGGTATGTTCGATACCCTCAGCCTGTCACATCGCCAGGCCTACCTCGATTATTTTGCCGGCAACCACCGCAGGGTGCGGGATATTATGCAGCAATGCGCTGTCCCACTGCACCAGCTCGCGACAACGGATAGCGATCTGCAGGCACTGCACAGGGTGCTTGCCAATCCCGGAGTGGAGAGTTCACTGGTAGTGGAGGCCGTGGCATGAACCCCACCGTCGCTCCGCTACTCGAACTGCGCGATATCCATGCCGCACCGGCCCCGGGACTCTGGCCGCCGGCCCCCGGCTGGTGGCTGCTGGCCCTGCTGATGGCGGGAACCGCTGTTCTGCTGTTATTGCGGTTACGGCGACGGCTTCGCAAACGCCGTTTCAGGCTCCAGGTAATGCTTGAATTGGATGACATCGCGAAAAGATACCGAAGCGAAAATATCCGGAGTCTGATTACGGAGACAGGCATCTGGCTGCGCCGTATTGCACTGCGCTGCTATCCGGTGGAACAGGTCGCCTCCCTTTCCGGCGCCGCCTGGCTGCAATTCCTCGATGCGACCGGTGGTGGCGGTGAATTCAGCAATGGCACGGGACGGGTGTTGATTACGGCTCCCTATAGCGATAACGCTCACTTCCAGGAAGTGGCGGTGGAAGCCCTGCTGGGTCTGGCACGGGGCTGGGCTGGAAAGAATCTGGAGAAATTGCCGTGACCCTGACGCTAGCCTGGCCGTGGCTGCTGGCGGTCCTGCCGCTGCCGCTGCTGGCCGCCTGGCTGTTGCCACGCGCACCCGAGTCCACCGGTGCGGCCTTGCGCCTGCCGTTCTACGCGGGTCTGCAGTCGGCCATGGGGGAAGGATTCACGAACGCTTCGCGCTGGCGCTTGTTGTTGGCGGCCGGCGCCTGGATGCTGCTGGTCATTGCCGCAACAAGGCCTCAGTTTATCGGCGAACCGTTGCAGCTGCCAGTCACCGGGCGCGACCTGCTGCTGGCGGTGGATATTTCCGGCAGTATGGAGACTCCTGACATGCAGCTCGGCCGGCAGGTCACCGATCGCCTGACGGCCGTGAAGGCGGTGGCGGGGGAGTTCATCGAACGCCGCGAAGGCGACCGCCTCGGCCTGATCCTGTTCGGCGAGCAGGCCTATCTGCAGACCCCGCTGACCTTCGATCACAAGACGGTCCGGACGCTGCTGAACGAGGCGGTCATCGGGCTGGCCGGCAAGAGCACCGCGATCGGAGACGCGATCGGGCTTGCGGTGAAGCGGCTGCGCGACCAGGCACAGGAAAACCGGGTTGTGATCCTGCTGACCGACGGTGCCAATACCGCCGGCAGCGTCGAACCGCTGAAGGCGGCGGATCTGGCGGCAGCCGAAGGTCTGCGCATATACACCATCGGTGTGGGGGCGGAGAGCCGCGTGGTTCACGGTCTGCTGGGCAGCCGCCAGGTCGGCAACAACGAACTGGATGAGGCGACCCTGACCGCCATTGCCGAAAAGACCGGCGGGCGTTATTTCCGTGCCCGGGACATCGCCGGCCTGGAGGAAATCTATCGCCTGCTGGATGAACTGGAACCCGCCGGGAGTGATGCGGAGACATTCCGCCCGGTACGGGAACTGTACGCCTGGCCGCTGGCCGCAGCCCTGATGATCAGCGTCGTGCTCACGGTGATGGTTTCCGGCTTGCGCCTGCCTGGAAACCTGTGGGAGGTTCGCGATGCCTGAGGCCTTTCACTTCCAGTATCCCGAATGGTTCTGGCTGCTGCTGCCGTTGTTGCTGCTGTGGCTGAGGGTGCGCAGGCCGGCGACCCGGGACACGCCCTGGCGGCGAGTTTGCGATGCGCACCTGCTACCCTACCTGCTGGTCGACGGCCGGGAACGCAGCTGCCGCCTGCCCGTAATCGTGCTGGGATGCGCCTGGCTGCTGACGGTGATCGCACTTGCCGATCCGGTCTGGGATCGCCGCCCGCAACCCGTGTTCCGCAGCCAGGATGCACGCGTGGTGGTGCTTGACCTGTCACGTTCCATGCTGGCTGCCGATCTGTCACCGTCGCGTCTGCTGCGCGCCCGTTACAAGGTCGCGGACATCCTCGACCGGAATCCGGACGGTCAGACCGGACTGGTGGTGTTCGCCGGCGATGCCTTCACGGTCGCACCGTTGAGCAACGATACCGATACCATCCGCTCGCTGCTGCAGCCCCTGGAGCCGGCGTTGATGCCGGTGCAGGGCAGTCGTGTGGATAGAGGGCTGATTCAGGCAGTCGAACTGCTCAGGCAGGCTGGGGTAGCACGGGGCGAGATTCTGCTGATCAGCGACGGCTATAGCGGTGGAGATGTCCTCGAAGTCGCACGGCAACTGCGCAGGGAGGGCTTTCGCCTGAGTGTGCTCGGGGTGGGCACGACGAATGGCGCACCACTGCCCGACGGGCAGGGCGGTTACCTGCGAGATACACGGGGCGAGATCGTCATGCCACGTTTGGATGTCGGCGCACTGCGCGACCTGGCTACAGCTGGCGGTGGACGTTATACCACGATCACCGACACCGGCCAGGATATCCGCTACCTGTTGTCCGAAACCATGGGATTAACCGCTGCTGCGGCGGAACAAACCGAAATGACCACCACCGCCTGGCAATCCCGCGGCCCCTGGCTGGTGCTGTTATTGCTGCCGCTGGGGGCCATGGTCTTCCGGCGAGGCTGGCTGATCATGCTGGTGCTGCTGACCGGGTTCCAGGCCGGAATGCCGCAGCCGGCCATGGCTCTGGGCTGGAGTGACTTGTGGCTGCGCCCTGACCAGCAGGCTGCACGTGCCCTGGATGCCGGTGATGCGGCGGCTGCCACGGAGCTGGCGCACGATCCTGGACTGCAGGGCACGGCCGCTTACCAGGCCGGCGATTACGAACAGGCGCTGGATGCTTTTACAAAATCGACCGGCCCGGACCGTGACTACAACCGGGGCAACAGCCTGGCAAGACTCGGGCGCTATCCGGAAGCCATCGATGCCTACGACCGTGCCCTGGCAGCCCAACCCGACATGGAGGATGCGGCCTATAACAAGGCACAGATCGAGAAACTGTTGCAGCAACAACAGCAACAGCAGCAGCAACAGCAACAGCAGCAACAGGATCAGCAGGGAGAGGATAAACAACAACAGGGTCAGCAGGGAGGGGGGCAGCAGCAGGGCAGTCAGCAAAGCGCACAACAGGAGACGCAGCAAGACGGACAGGATTCTGCAGCGGCGCGGGGAAATGAACAACAGGACTCCACCCAGTCCCCGGCAGGGGATACTGACAATGATCAGGATGAGGACCGGGATGCGGAAACATCCAAGGATGCCGATGCTGAATCCCAGGCCGGCGCAGACGAAAGACCAGCAGAGACGCCACAGGATGCTGAAGCGGGTGAACAAGACACCGGACCCGGCCGGCAGCCGGGGGAAGACGCGAAGTCTCCCGAGGAGCAGGATGATACTCCGTATAGCGTAGTCGCTGATACGCAGGCGAATCCGCTGGACAGCGAGGAACGCCAGGCGGCAGAACAATGGCTGCGGCGCATCCCGGATGATCCGGGTGGCCTTTTGCGACGCAAGTTTCTTTATCAGTACCGCCAGCGGGCAGGTACTGAGGGAATGCACGATGGGCAGGACTGGTGAACGGAATGACAGGTAAAGAAGTGCAAACGGCAAACAACGGCCAAATCTGCGGTGCCGGCTTCCTGCTGATCATCGGCAGGGCCGCTGTCCTGCTGCTGTTGCTTCTGCTGCTGGACTGCCAGCCTCTGTGGGCCGCGGTGAATGCCAGTCTGAATCGCGACCGCATCCAGGACGGGGATTCGGTAACACTGCGTATCGAGGTAACCGGCGACGAAGATGCGGGGCAGCCGGACCTGTCGGTACTGACGGCTGATTTTGAGATTCTGGGCACCAGCACCAGCCAACAGTACCAGTTCATAAACGGGCAACGTTCCGGCAGTCGAGCCTGGCAGATTGAATTACTGCCGCTGCGCAGTGGCGATATCGAGGTGCCTGCCATTCCTCTGGGTAATTCCCGGACGCAGCCCCTGAAACTCAAGGTATCCGACCAGCCGGCGACGGGGGCCGCTGGCGAGTCCCGGAAGGTGTTTCTGAAAACCCTCATCGAGCCTGTGGATGCCGAGCCTTATGTTCAACAACAGGTCAACTACACACTGCAGCTGTATATCCGCGAACCACTGCTGAGTGGCGGTTTTAACGGACCGGATATCGGTAAGGCACTGCTCGAACGCCTGGGTGAGGACGTCAGCTATTCCACCCGCATCGACGGCCAGGAATATCAGGTCGTCGAGCGTCGCTATGCCGTCTTTCCTCAGCAGAGCGGAGTACTGGTGATTCCCCCGGTGGTATTCACCGGGCAGTTGCAGGCACAATCAACGGGTCGCCGTCCACCTGCCGGGATCAGTTCCATGCTGGATGATTTCATGCGCGGCATGCCCTTCGGGAGTCCCGGCAGGCGGGTCCGGGTTCGCAGTGAGGAACAGACCCTGACGGTCAAGCCGCGCCCGCAGGGCTTCCACGGTACTGACTGGTTACCGGCAAAGGAAATCCGCCTGCACGACAGCTGGGCGGATGAGCCACCTGAATTCCGTGTCGGTGAACCCGTCACCCGCACCGTAACGCTGGAAGCCACAGGACTGGCCGGTTCACAATTGCCACCCCCGCACCTGAAAGAGGTTAGCGGGATGCGTTCGTACCCGGAACAACCGGTGCGGGAAAGCCACATGGACGGCAAGTGGGTCCGCGGCAGTAGCCGCCAGGCTGTGGCCTATGTGCCTACAACGGATGGAAAGGTACGCATTCCCGAGATCCGGGTCGACTGGTGGGATACCGGTGCAAAACAGCTACGTACCGCGCTCCTGCCGGCCTGGGAAGTGACCGTTCAGCCGGGCACCTTGCCGGCAGGGCATCCACAGGTCACCGCAGCTACAGCACCACCAGCGGTGGTTGGCACGGCGGCAGCGCCGCAGGAGAGTGACGCCGGGGTGCCCTCTGTGGGCAAGGGATTCGGGGTTGTTCGGGAGAACTGGACATGGTTAGCGGGTGGTGTCCTGCTGGCGGTATTGTTATATGCCTTGCTGCGTCTGGCCCGGCATGCGCGCAGGCCACGAAGCCCGAAAAGCCCTGTTGCCGGGCCTGTGGAGAGCACATCAGGGCAACGCCATCAGGCAGCACTTGGCGCCCTGGAGCAGGCCTGTATCCGGAATGATCCCCGGTCGGCGGCGCAGGCCCTGCTGCAACTGGCGGCATTCGAGTGGCCGGATGAGCCGCCGCGCAGCCTCGGGTTGCTGGCGCGACGCCTGGTCGTGGGTGCGGACGCAATCCGCCAGCTGGAGAGGGCGCTTTACGCGGCGGGTGAAACTGCCTGGCAGGGAAATGAACTGTGGGCACGGTTTCAACATGGCCTTACGGAACAGGAAAGCGCTGCCGCAGACACCGGGGAGGGTCTCGCACCGCTTTATCCGGAGTGGGAAACACGTCAGCGGTAGGTCGCATCTCCCGATGCTCCATGATAGGCAGGTTTTCACTACGGGCGGAATGCCCGCCTGGCAGAACGAGCACCGAAGGTGCTCTCGTCAATAGTATGGAGAAACGACCCGCCCGGGGGGGCGGGTCTGTTGGTTACCTCATGCAATCAAGTGATCGGCGACAGGATAATTTCCACCCGACGGTTCAGGGAGCGGCCCTGTGCGGTGTCGTTGCTGGCGATCGGCTGTGATTCACCCATGCCACGGCTGACGATTCTTGCCGGGAGGACACCCTGCGATTCCAGATAGCGGGCCACGCTGCTCGCCCGCGCCTCGGATAATTGCTGATTGTAGGCGTCCGCACCGGTACTGTCAGTGTGTCCGACCACGTCGACATAGGTCTTCTCAAACTCGTTGATGACCAGGGCGACGGAGTCCAGAACCGGGTAGAAATCGGCCGACACGTTGCTGGAATCGGTGGCGAAAGTAATGTTGCCAGGCATGTTCAGGATGATTTTGTCACCATTGCGGGTGACACTGACACCGGTTGCCTGTAAACGCTGGCGTAGCTTCTCTTCCTGGCGGTCCATATAGTAGCCGACGCCGCCGCCGACCAGTGCTCCGATACCGGCACCGATCAGCAGGTTCTTGCGCTCACCGCCGGTTATGGCGGAGGTTGCCAGACCCGCCAGTGCACCGATCGCGGCACCCTTACTGGTCTTGTTGACCTGCTGCTCGCCAGTGTAGGGATTGGTCGTGGTGCAGCCGCCGGTTACGGCCAGCATGAGGGCCAGCATGGCAACGCTGAACCGTTTACCGGTTCTCAGGAAACAGACCCCGGCAGTGCCTGCTGTGTTGTATGTCATTGTCCTTGCTCCTGTGAGTGAGTGGCGGGAATATCAGATGGAGGGAGTATGCACCAAACGCCCATTGGGTGAAATATGCGCTGCCATCATGAAAGCCCTGCCCGACAGGAGCGCAATCTTCGGGGCTGTCCCCGATAACAGGAATTTGACGCTGACATCAGGAGGCTGTCGGACCGGGGAATGATCTACTATGCCGGTGGGAAAACGCCCCATTTTCCCGATCCTTTTCGTCAAATAGCTCCGGCTATTCTCCTCAAACGATCGGAAAAATGGCCTCGATTTCACACCTTGCTCGCTACGATCGCCCAAATCCGACAGCCTCCTAGAGAAAGCGCCGTCCGGGTCATGAGGATACACACCGTTTAAATTATCCCCGGGGTATCCGATATCAATCCGGCGTTCCCGCTGGCAGCGGTGTGTGCCGGGACAGAGCGGGTGGCGGAAACGATGGTCAGGTCATCAACCAGTGGCATGATGAAGAGCTTGTTAAGTTCTCCCGTGATCGCCTTGATCAGCTGTTCGCGCGGATTGGATTGCAGACAACGAATGGCTACGTTGATCAGGCCGGGTTCCTCGAGACGGTCGCCGTAGAGGGTCTTGCCTTCGGTGATGGCGTCGCTGTAAAGCAGCAGGGAACTTCCTGGGGGAAAGGGCAGTTCGCGGTTTTCATAGGTGGAATCTTCGAACATGCCCAGCGGAAAGCCCTTGCCGTCACCGACCTGCGGCTGTTCCACACCGGGCAGGAACACCAGAGGACTGGTCGTGGCGGCACTGGCGTAGACCAGCAAATCCCGCGACAGGTCCATGATACCGTAGAACATGGTTGCATACTGACCCGGCGGCAGCAGCGGCGAAAGCTGCATGTTCAGGCGTTCCAGAAAGGTTGCCGGGTCTGCGCCGTAATCCTTCTCGCTGTCCAGCAGGGCGTGCAACCTGAAGGTGTTGAGCGCGGCATTGATGCCGTGCCCCGAGAAATCCACCATCAGAAATGCCACGTGATCCGAATCCAGCGAGCGTACTCCCCAGAAATCGCCGCCGAGTTCCGAACTCGGCTGGAAGCGGGAATCGATGTGGATCCCGTACGACTCGTAAATTGACTGTAGGGTGGTGATATCCGGCAGTAGCACCGTCTGGGTCTCGCGGGCCATTTTCAGTTCACGGGCGACGCGCTCACCATAGGCCTCCAGATCCTCGGTAAGTTGCTTCAGGGTATCGCGTTGCGTCGTGAGCCGTTTTTCACTGGCCAGCAGTGCCTGTTTCTGTCGCTGGACCTGACGGATCCAGAGCACCGCGAGCAACAGCAGTACCGACAGGGTACCGCCCACTTTCCATAGGAGGGTGTAATCGATCTGTGGATCATATTTGACGTTCACCCAGTGCTGCTGGATCTTGGTGTGTTCTTCCGGGGTGATGGTATCCAGGGCCTTTTCCACGATCGGTACGATGGGCCACCAGTCCTTTCGGAAGCCGAAGCGCATCTCCAGTGGTGGCACCCTTGCGGGCGCGGCAACCTTGAGGTTGGCAAGATTATGCCTGCGTATATAGTAAATGCCCACCGCCAGGGTATCGACGGCGGCCTCGGCCTGCCCGACGGCAACGGCCTGCAGTGCCTCCAGGGTGTTCTCCCTGAGGACGAGATTCAACTCGGGGTGTTCGCGAGCCAGGATTTCGGTGATGGAATAGCCCTTGACCGTCGCCACTAACTTCCCGCGCAGATCCTTTAGACCGCTGATATAGGGGTAGTCCTCGCGTGTGAAAATCACCTGCGGGCTGGTGATAAAGGGCTTGGTGAAGGCCAGATAGGTTTCCCTTTCCGGGGTCATGGAGATGCAGGAGATCACATCCAGGTCCCGCTTCCGGATACCCTCCAGTACCTCGTTCCAGCTAAGGTCGGGCACCAGTTCGAGCTGCAGGTGCAGGCGCTTGACGATGATGTCCGTATAGTCCTGGCACATGCCGGCATAGACACCGTTCTCATCCCGGAACTCGAAGGGTGGCCAGGCAGGATCGGCGCCGCGACGCACCGCCCGGTTCAGTACGCCGAGCCACTGCGACTCGGCCGGGGTCAACGCCACCGCGTCGTGGTTGTCCTGGGCGCCGGCGGGTGCCACCACCAGCAGCACAGCCAGCAAGGCAGCAGTCACGCGGCGCCACAAACGGTATGCAATGGATGGCAGGGCCGGGTTCATTCGCGCAAAGATAACACAAGATCGTGCCTCCATTGTGCCCGGGACAACGGGCACATTCAGGCGGTCCGGATACGCATCGACCAGATCGAATGGCGGCGCCTGCAGCTAGTGTGAGCTGTTATTCACCGCATGTCCTGCAGCTCGCGGCTGCCGGCCATGGTTGTTGTGTGCTGGACATATCCAGCGAATGCGGCATTCCAGGATTACCGCTTATCGATGACGTGGAATGAAACAGCAGACCGTCTCACTCGTTCCGGACAACGGCGCTGCGTGCGCACTGGCACACATCGGGGCATTGAGTAGTTGCGCGCCCGTGTTTCCTCGGGATCCGTTCCCACTTTCATTCAGGGCATGTTCGACAACCTCCGGAACAGCATGGGCCAGCGGCAGAAAAGCGACCTGAGAGGGCTGGGATTGACGGGCGGTTCCGTCGAGACCATGCAGGATGCCAATTCCAGCATGAAGCGGCGGCCCGCTCGTCTGTTGTGCATAGCCGCATTCCATATAATCCCTGCAAGGCCAGTGAATACGACCGTGCGTCAAAACTGATTGAACCGGGCCAGGTGCTGACCGGAAAGCCCACGACTTCAGGGCAGGTACAAAATGTATGATAAGGTGGCATGGAGTCCCGGTGCAGTGATAACAACGGGCTTGTGAGCTACGGTTACCAGTCCCCCGGAGTGCGGCATCGCTATACTATATTATTTCGCTGTCACGTGTGTAAACTCGGGAACAAGCAACCAAGCTCAGACAATCAACCGCAACAGCACAGGGGGCGTGCATGTCTCAGACCAAGATCATTCTGGAAGAATCCGATATCCCGACACACTGGTACAATGTCGTGGCCGACATGCCGAATCCGCCTCAGCCGCCACTGAGCCCTGACGGCAAGCCGATCGGACCCGAGGCGCTGGCAGCAATTTTCCCCATGGAGATCATCGGCCAGGAGGTCTCCGGCGAGCGCTGGATCCCCATCCCGGAACCGGTACGCGAGATTTACCGTCTGTGGCGGCCCAGCCCGCTGTACCGGGCCCACGCCCTGGAGCAGGCGCTCGGCACGCCGGCACACATCTATTACAAATACGAGGGCGTCAGCCCTGCAGGTTCGCACAAACCCAATACCGCGGTCGCCCAGGCCTACTTCAACCGTGAGGCGGGCATCCGGCGCCTGTCCACCGAGACCGGCGCCGGCCAGTGGGGCTCGGCGCTGGCACTGGCAGGGCAGATGTTCGGCATCGAAGTGTGTGTCTACATGGTCAAGGTGAGTTACCAGCAAAAACCTTTTCGCCGTTCCATGATGCAGACCTGGGGTGCCAATGTTTTCGCAAGCCCGACCGGGCAGACGCAGTCAGGGCGCAATATACTTGCGCAGGACCCGGACTCGCCGGGTTCGCTTGGCATTGCCATTTCCGAAGCCGTCGAGGAGGCGGCATCACGCAAGGACACCAATTACTCGCTGGGCTCGGTGCTTAACCACGTGCTCCTGCACCAGACCGTCATCGGGCTGGAAGCAAAAAAACAGTTTGAGAAGGTTGGTGACTACCCCGACATGGTGTTCGCACCCTGCGGCGGCGGTTCCAATTTCGGCGGCGCCGCGTTTCCGTTTTTCGCCGACAAGGCAGCCGGCAGGGAAGTACGGCTGGTGGCCGCAGAGCCGGCTTCCTGCCCAACATTGACCCGCGGCAGGTATACCTACGACTTCGGCGATACGGCGGGACTCACGCCGCTGCTGAAGATGTACACCCTGGGTCATGACTTCGTCCCTCCCGGCATTCATGCCGGCGGCCTGCGCTATCATGGGGACTCTGCATTAGTATCGCAGCTTTACCATGAAGGGCTGGTCGAAGCCGTCGCGGTGCCACAGCTGGCGACCTTCGAGGCCGGTGTACTTTTCGCCCGAAGTGAAGGGATCATCCCGGCGCCGGAGTCCAATCACGCCATCCGCGCCTGTATCGACGAGGCTATGAAATGCAAGGAAACCGGCGAACCAAAGACCCTGTTCTTCAATCTGTCCGGTCACGGGCATTTCGATATGGCGGCCTACGACAGCTATTTTCAGGGCAATCTTGCGGATTTCGAATACCCCGAGGCGGAGATCGAGAAGGCGCTGGCGCACCTGCCGCAGGTTGCGTCTGGTTGATGCTGCGGGAGGGGCCCGGTAATGTCTCGGGCAGCTCGGCGATCAGGCTGACCGAGTCGCACCGCTGATACAAGGGCAAGGCTTGCCAAGCTTAAGGATAAGCTGAAAGCAGCAGCACCAACACACAATGCAGGCACGCGGCCAACTGAAGTCTGTCCTGCAGTTGCGGTGATGGCCGCTGTCCGGCTGGCGGTCTGAGGTTCCGAAAGAAAGCTGTTGCAGAGGGCTGCTTATTTCCTGTCCCAGATGATATTTTTCTTCACTGTCGCTCTTTTTCGCTGATCATCCATGTTCATACGATATTCGGTCAGGCTTCTGAGGTAGTCTTCGTTATCGCTTTGCCAGGCCTTCATACCACGGAGCAGGGAAACGATAACCAGACCGAAGATCAGCAGAGCCAGCACGTTAGCGATGGCCATTTGATTGACATGCATGTAAACAAGCAGCAAACCACAAAAGAATGCAATCCAGAGCATGCCACCCGTAAATGCGGACTCGATAATGCGTGCGAACAGTGTGTAAACCGTAGGCTTGGTGGCCATCATCCCCTGGTGCCTGCCAGACCCTGGACTTTTACGGTTTCTAGCCATGTGTGTACCTGATGCTCTTTATTGTTATCCCTGATATGGAGATATTCTTGGTGCTGTTGCCTTACACAATAGGTTGCGCAACGCGGGGTGTATATTGTCCTCAGGTACAGTGCTGTTGCGGAAGCTGCATCGTTTACGACTTATTGGAATGTGGGTCTGGCATTCGGGACCACCCGCGGTGCAGCCACAGGCATGATTCCTTACCTTGCAGTGCCGGAAACATTTATACTTCATCCGGCCACAAGATATACCGGGGGGAGAATGAAACATTGCCTTCATACCAGCATGGTGGTGATGCTTGCCGCCTGTCTGCTGGCAAGTGCCGACTGCAGCCAGCAACGTCCTGCTCCAGTTGCGGGAAACAGCCTGAAAATTCTGCCATTCAGTGTAGTCGCAAGCGGCGATTCCAGAGTCGATATCCGATCATCAGAGACTTTTGTCTTGTTACCGGAAGAAGCGACGCAGGCTGCGGGCCAGACCGGAGACCATGACGAAGCGCTGGTGCGGGAGGCGATATTCAATACGCTGCAGGAGAAAGGTTACCGCTATGCCACGACTCCACGGGAAGCCGATCTGCTCGTGCACTACCTTATATCCATGGCGGGTAGCGATGCCGGGGGCGGGTTGTCCGGGAATCCCGGTGTGCAACCCAGTCTCAATGTGAAGTCGCCGGATCCGGATAAATACACGAAGGGTACCCTGGTCATCGAGGTGATCGACCGTTTGACGGGAATCAAGGCATGGCGCAGTGCCGCTCAGGGATTCGCCGGCCAGGAACTCACCGAGGTCGAACGCAGGCAACGTATCGGCCTGATGGTGGAACGTATGCTCCACGGTATTCCGGAAAAGTGAATCCCGGGGTACCCGTCGGGAAGCGGCCAGCACCGCAAACCGGGTTTCCCGTCACCGGATTTCCCGCCGCCGATGTCCAGTCTGCATGAGGCGCAAGCTCACAATCCTGCTCTCGATTCTGGCAGCCGCTGTTGCCGGGCTGGCGCCGGTCGGTTTTGCCATCTGGACGGCATACAACACCACGATCGAGCAGGCCGAAGCCAACCTGCGTTCCATCGCGCAGGGCATTGCCGCGGACACATCGAAACTGCTCGCCGATATCGACCAGGGCCTGGTAGCGCTCTCCGGACTTTCCTACGCGTGCACACCAAATGATGTCAACACCATGAACACCATGGCATACGATATCCCGGAAATCAGCGATATCGGCTTGATCAACCCTGAGCGCAAGCTGGTGTGCACGAGCTGGGGACGGGTCGATCCACCGGTCAAACCGGATCTCCCACCGCCGGAACCGGGATTTCGCCTGATCGGGCCGCTGGAAATCCGTTTAATGAATCGTTACGGACTGATCGCGATACGCCAGCGGGAAGACGGGTCTGAAGTGGGTGCACTGATCCATCCCAGCATTCTCATCGGACACCTCGGTGTCGATCTCGGTGAGCACGGCTTTGCGGTTCTGCTGCGCCGCGATGACACCCATCTATTTGCCTGGGAAGGTAATGTGCCCGAAATGGAAATGGTGGAATCAGAGTCCGAGAGTAATGACGGATCCACGCAACTGCGGGCATCATTCCGTGACGGCATCGAACGTACGCTGGTGGCGGTCGAACTTGACGGTTTCCCCGGCATATATTCGGTCGCAGCAGCGGCTGATGCCTGGATTTTGCATGACTGGAAACGAACCATGCTGCGACTCGGGGCGGTGGGCGCCGGCACCTCGATCCTGCTGGTTTTCCTGATATTCATCATCCTGAGACGCCGGCTGTCCCTGCAGGGGGAACTGGAACGCAGCCTGCAGAAGAATGAATTCGAGATCAATTATCAGCCGGTCATCGATCTCGACAACGGGCGCTGCGTGGGTGCCGAAGCGTTGATCACCTGGGTGCAGCCCGGCGGCATACGGGTACGTCCGGACCTGTTCGTTCCCCTGGCGGAAGATACCGGGTTGATCGAACCGATGACCGAATGGCTGATGAAGCAGGTACGTCTGGAACTCGAAAAATTTCTGGCAGGCAATCGCAGCTGTCACATCGCAATCAATCTCAGCCCCTGCCATTTCAACTCGGACAAGATACTGCAGGAATCCAGCCGGATTTTCGGGAGCAGCGCGATATTGCCGGAACAAATCATTTATGAAATTACCGAGCGCGGGCTGGTGGCCGAAGACAGCGGCATCGCGCGGGATGTCATGACCAAACTGCGCAAGCGTAGTTCTCATATCGCATTGGACGATTTTGGCACCGGATACTCCAGTCTCGGGTACATCAGTTCCTTCCCGCTGGACTACCTGAAAATTGACAAGAGCTTCGTCGACGCCATCGGCACCGACGCACTCAAGGCCGGGTTGGTCGACTCGATCATTGATATGGCAAAGCGACTCAATCTGCGCATAATTGCGGAGGGTGTCGAGTCTGCGGCGCAGGCAGCCTATTTACGCGCGAGGGAGGTTGACCTGGCCCAGGGATGGTACTATGCAAGGGCGCTTCCAGCCGGTGATTTCATCGAGTTCGTGCATCGATTCAACAGTGCCCAGTGAAACCGGTTTAAAAGTCAAGACAGTGAACGGTACGCAACAAAAAGACCGGGTCAGGTAATATTTGACAGCATTGTGATCTCATGCAGGATCAGCAGGGAATACAGGGGTACGAGGGCATAGATCAGGTAGCGCACCGCGATGTAATGGTAGATGCGGAAGTTGAAGTGCAGGACCAGAATCACCAGAGCCGCCCCCGTCATGGCCATCTTGACCACGGTAAAGGCGTGGACATCCCTCTGTATCAGCCAGTCCATAAAGACGTTGAGTTCGACGGCGCCCTTGTTCAGCAGCAGGATCGTCAGGAAGGCATCCGCAACGCACAGCAGGCAGATGGTCACCGAGGCGGCGAGAGGCCAATAGCCATACCAGTCGATGTAACTATTAATATGATCATTATCCCTGCGGTGGACCCGGCGACGATGGTGCCGGATGGCACCCAAAATGGTGTTTGCGCTTACATTCCGGCGTTCAAACCGTCGCTGCTCGCCAGATTGGCAAGCTTTTGGCTTTTCAATCACTTTTATGTGGTTTTCAATCATATCGAACGCGTCAATTGATTGTCTTGTTATAAGTAAGTACTATACATGTAAATCATAGCTTATTGAATAATTATATTTTTCAATAAAGGCAGTGTCGAAGTTGAAATATTTCTATTTTCCTCAATCCTCGAAAATCAGCCACATAAATATAAGGCAGATACAAATAATAAATCTTATCAAACAGCAGGTTGTAAGTATCGATGATACTCAGGCCGAAGTACTGGATATCTGCTAGATGGTTGCCGCCAGTTGTATTTCTGACCTGATTGATTGTGGGTATGTGAAGTCAGCCCGAGACTGTGAGAATTGCTCCATAATGACACTCAAGCGCAGTTTGTGGGTATGACTACTCCGTTTCGATTGAAGAGGCCGGTGTGAGGCGGTTGTATTCCTCGCAGAGTCGAAGTGGCAAAGCATTCATTCGTGGTCTGGAGAAGTAACCAAAGTTGAAATATTAACTTCATAATTTTTCTGTATTTCCCTAAATGATTTTGATATTTTATTGCGAGATATCAAATTTCGGTATCTCACTGGCGAGTAGCCACAGGTCAAACTGGACAAATCGCGTTAATAAACATGTGGAGGGGAGAAGAAAATGGCAGATCTGTTTTCCGACGAATGGATGAAAAGCTTTATGGAACAGTGGAATGCTGAACCGGAGTTATCCGATGCGCTCGCCAAGATTAACTTCAATTCAGTAATCGCATATGGCTTTGATGGAGAAGATACGCCACGAGGTTATATCGACGTGCAAAACGGCAAGGCCGTTGATGCCGGAATTTTTAATGGTCAGGAACTCAACTGGGATTTACGTGCAACTTTCGACAACTGGAACAAGTGGCTTGCAAAGCCACCAGGGATGATGGGGCTGGGCATGGCCTACACCTCTCGCAAACTCAAGTTCGAAGTGGGCGATTATGGTGCCATGATCAAGGATCCCCGGATGGCAGGTCCGTTCATTAAGAGCTTCTCCGTAATGGGAAGAGCCTGACTGGGCTACTTCCAGTAAAATGGGATCGTGGATAAGAATAATATTGCATTGCTTTCCGCAGCCTCATAGTCGGAATCGGACCCGGAATGGTCAGTTTGTTGGTTGAAACTATTGGCTGGCGCGTCAGTGGCGCTGTGTAATACAGCGCCGGTTGTTTTCAGGACATACCTGACGGTGCAATGTCATAATTGTGAGGATTAACCATGTTAATCAGGAAATTATCGTATACCGGTGTAATAGCGGCTGTATTCTTCATTCAATCGGCCCTGGCGCAAAATACTCAGGAATCCATTATCACGGTGCCCAGCATACCCGTTGGCGGCGCAGTCTCTTTGGGTGGAACGGTGGTTCCCTACAAGGATGTGACGTTTTCGGCCCAGATACCCGGTCGCATAGACTCCATCGCCGGTGAGGAAGGCGATCATTTCGAGGAAGGAACGGTACTCATTACCATCGATGACGACGACCTGCTCGCCCAGCGCCGTGCAGCGTGGGCGAATCTTGCCAATGCGGAAGCGGTATTGCGCAATGCGGGAGTCCAGTATTCCAGGGAGTGGATATCGCCCTACGGCGGCCAGACCAATGACATGATGGGTGGTATGAGCTCGTTGATGCGCAACTTCACCAACCCGATGCAGAGTTTCAGTGGTGGCGGCTCACCGCGATACGACCGTCATGCCGAACTGTATCAATACGGCACTCAGGTGGACCAGGCACAATCCCAGCTGATTGCGGCCCGTTCAAAGATCGAGGAGATCGATACCAAGATCCGAGACGCGAAATCCGTGGCACCCTTCAATGGTGTGATTTCCAAGAAACTCGTGGAAGTCGGAGACCCGGTGCAGCCGGGCCAACCCTTGATCAAGTTTGCTGACATGTCGATTCTGCAAATCAAGGTGGAGGTGCCGGCGCGGCTGATGCCCGGCGTGAAGAAAGGCATGGTTTTCAATGCCCGGCTCGACGTCGGAAATGTCGATTTGCAGGCACGGGTAGTGCAGATCTTCCCGATAGCGGACCCGGACCGGCATACCGTTACGGTCAAACTCGAGTTGCCGCAAGGCGCTCCGGGAGGCGCCGGCATGTATGCCGAGGTCATGATCAATGACATCAATGCAAAAGTACGCGATTTGCCGGTTGTGCCCAAGAATGCCCTGATCTGGCGCGGCAGTCTGCCGGGTATCTACGTAGTGAACGAGCAAAACAAGCGAGTTCTCAGGCTGATTCGAATCGGCGACGAGGTGGGCGCGGATGGAGTTGCGGTATTGTCCGGCCTGCGTGCAGGAGAACGCATAATCGTACAGGCGGGCGAAGAACCGGAAGGCCACAAGGAGTGGAAGTAGTTTTCATGGTCAAGTCTAACGGTCGGTGGGATAGTCGATCGACCAGGGGGTGACAAATCGCTATGAATCGCACCTGCAGCAGTAAGGCAGCCAGTACCGGCGCAATACCGCGTGCAGTATCCGGTATGAAAAACAACAAATGGCGGAATAGCTATGGCTGAACAAGAACAGAAATTTTCCACACCTGTCAATTACGATCACCATTCGCTCGGTATTGCAGGCCGAACCGCTAGACTCTTCATCACGTCGCCGGTGACACCGATGATACTCATCGTGTCACTGCTGGTCGGCCTGGTTGGATTGGTATTTACCCCGCGCCAGGAAGACCCGCAAATATCAGTGCCGATGATCGACGTCTTCGTGCAGTATCCCGGTGCGTCGGCGGAGCAGGTAGCCAGTCTGGTAACCGAGCCGCTGGAACGTATTTTGCTGGAAATCCCCGGTGTACGCCATACCTATACGGCGACGGAACGTGGCCGTGCAATGGTTACCGTACGCTTCCTGGTGGGCCAGGATATGGGGGAATCCATTGTCAAGGTCCACGACAAAATACAATCCAATCTCGACAAGATACCGCCCAATGTTTCCATGCCGCTGGTCAAACCGGTCGGTGTCGACGATGTGCCGGTGGTGACCCTGACACTGTGGTCCAAAGACGTTGACGACGGTTCCCTGCGCCTGCTGGCGCTCGATCTCCTGCAGCGTCTGGGTGAAGTCAAGAACGTGGGCAAGGGTTTCATTGTTGGTGGACGCGAGGACCAGGTCAAGGTTGAGGTGATGCCGGAGCGGCTGTCGGGCTATAACATCAGCCTGCAGCAGGTGGCCCAGACCATTCAGACGGCGAATGCCGAACAGACCGCGGGTGACGTCGAGGCCGGCGGCCTGTCGTTTTCCGTACGCACAGGGTCATTCCTGACCAGCGCCAGTGAGATAGAACGTCTGGTGATCGCAATTCGCCACGGAGTGCCGGTCTACGTGCGTGATGTGGCCCGGGTATCGCACGAACCCGCCGAACCCAAGAAGATGGTGGCCTATTTTACCGGCCCGGCGCACGAGGGGGAGGACACCGCCAACGGCGAGGCGGCCGTTACCGTGGCGGTGGCGAAAAAGGAAAAGACCAATGGCGTTACGGTCGCACAGGCCATCCTCGCGAAACTTGATGTCCTCAAAAAGGACCTGATTCCCTCGAACGTACACGTGGCAGTCACGCGAGACTACGGCAAGACCGCGAATGACAAGGTTAACGAGTTGCTGGAGGCCATGCTGGAGGCCGCGGTCATCGTTGCCATCCTGTGTCTCATTGGCTTGGGGGTGCGCGCCGCCTTCGTGGTTATCAGCGTCATTCCCGTCGTGATTCTGCTGACCATATGGTGGGCCATGATGGTCGACTACACCGTAGACCGCGTCAGCCTGTTCGCGTTGATCTTCTCCATCGGTATCCTTGTCGATGACGCCACCGTCGTGGTCGAAAATATCTTCCGTCACTGGCTGGAGAAGGGCAAAACCAGCGTGGCTGTCGCCATCGATGCGGTACGCGAAGTAGGCAATCCGACAATCCTTGCCACCTTCACCATTATCTCCGCGCTGCTGCCCATGGGATGGGTCAGCGGTCTGATGGGACCTTACATGCGCCCGATTCCGGTGCTGGGTTCTTCCGCCATGTTCTTTTCCCTGGTCGCTGCTTTTATTTTTACGCCCTGGTTTGCTGTCAAGGTCGCACCCCGGCACGCGGCATTAAAACGCGCGGAAGAGAAGGAAAGGAAGGCGCATATAAGGATCAGCAAGTTCTACCGCCCCATTATTACCCGGCTGATTGAAAACCGTTTCCTGGGGCTGCTGTTCCTGTTCAGTATCATCGGCCTCACGGCCGGACTGTGCCTCACCTTCTATACGCAGCAAGTGGCCGTGAAGATGCTGCCTTTCGACAACAAGCCGGAATTTTCCGTCATTGTCAACATGCCGGAAGGAACCGCCATGCCGGATACGGCCAACGCAACCATACAGCTGGCGGAGGCGGTCAAGAAAATACCTGAAGTCACCGCGGTCGTGACTTATGCCGGAACGGCGCAACCATTCAACTTCAACGGGATGGTCAGGCACTATTATCTCAGGCAACGGACCTGGGAAGGTGATCTCCTGGTCATGCTGACCGATAAGAACGAACGCGAGCGGGGCAGCCATGAGATCGCCGTGGATGCCAGACATCAGCTCACGCCCATCGCGGAGAGTCTGGGCGCAAAAATCGCCGTGGTCGAAATGCCGCCAGGTCCGCCTGTATTGCAGACCGTGGTTGCCGAGGTGTATGGGCCGGATGCCGATACCCGGCGCAAGGTTGCGGGTGATATGACGGCCATGTTTGAGCAGGTCGAGAACCTGGTCGATGCCGACAATTATATGACTGAACCCTACGAATACTGGCGCTTCGAGGTTGATACCGAAAAGGCGGTCCGCAGGGGGATCTCCGTGGATACCATCAACGGCAGCCTCGCCATGGCCATGGGCGGTTTCAAGCTGGGTGACATCAAGCGCGGGACCGTATTGGAGCCGACCTATATCATCATGCAGGTACCACTGTCCATACGTTCCCAGGTTTCCCGGCTCGGTGATCTCCCCATCCCGACTGCGGATGGCGGAACCATCCCGCTCTCGGAACTCGGTGAATTCAAGAAGGGTTACGAAGACCCGGTCATCTACAGCAAGGATTTACGCGACATGGAGTATGTCGTCGGTGAAATGGAAGGCCGTCTCGGTGCGCCCATCTACGGTATGTTCGGTGTCGAGGACCTCGTCAAGCAATATACGACCCCCGACGGCGTGAAGATGGAAACCATGCCCTGGACTCTACTGGGACCGCCGGACAGCGATATCCAATCCGGCTTTGAGTGGACCGGTGAGTGGACGGTTACCTATGAAACCTTCCGCGACATGGGCGGTGCCTTCATGGCCGCGCTGGTGCTGATTTACGGCCTGATCGTGTGGGAGTTCAAGAACTTTGCGCTGGGTGGCCTGATCATGTCACCCATCCCCATCACCTTGCTGGGCATTATCCCCGGCCACTGGATGCTGGGTGCAGAGTTCACGGCGACCTCCATGATCGGCATGATCGCCCTTGGCGGCATCATCGTCCGGCAATCCATCCTGATTGTGGAATTCGTCAAAATCGAGGTATCCCAAGGTCGTGAAGTGAAGGAGGCGGCAATACGCGGTGCCGAGTTGCGTATGCGTCCGATTTTCATTACTTCACTAACCCTTATGGCCGGCGCGTTCGCCATTCTGCAGGACCCGATCTTCAACGGTATGGCCATCAGCCTGCTGTTCGGTGCTGGTGTGGCCACCGTCATGGCAGTGGTCGTGATCCCGCTCGGCTGCATCAGTGCCCGCAAGCAGTTCTATGTCCAGACCAGTGACGACGGCCAGGTCTCCATCAGTCCCGCATACGAGCAGATTGAGCATGTGGCAGCAACAGCGGCGGCAGCTGCAGCCGCACCCAGGACTTCCCTGTTAATGAAGCTGTGGGGCGCTGTCATCTCCATGTTTACCTGGGTGTTCTACATCATTCGCGCCGTTTTCACGATGATCGGCATGGGCTTCAAAGCCGTATTCGGCCGCTTTGGTCGCGGTGGTCGGGGATCCCCGCCTCCAAGAGGCGGAACACCGCCGCCGCCCCCACGGGGGGGTGGAACGCCACCACCACGCGAAAAGCCGCCCGCAGCGGGAACACCGCCACCTCCGCGTGAATCGCCACCACCATCACCTGCACCCGTAGCGGCAAAGGCGAAGCCGGCAGGTGGTACGCCACCGCCGCCACGTGAGGCTCCGACACCCACACCTGGTGCTGGTGCGGCAAAGGTGAAGCCTGCACCCGCCGGGGGTACGCCACCACCGCCACGCGAGTCGCCGCCGCCGCAAGAGATACCACAGGTCGAGGCACAGTCGATGGAAACATCGGTTGATAATGACAAAACACCTGCAGTGCACGGCGAAGAGGCCGACACAGACGAGGAAACGGGCAATGGCGCCGTTGGCAGGAAGAGACGCGGCATCCGCCTCAAGCAGGATCTCGGGTGACAATGGATGCGCTTTGTTCGAAGTTTCATGTGATTGCGACCGTTTTCGCACAGGAAATGCCGAAATGATACACACACGCAAGCTGCCGGGTGTCGTGTTGCTGATGCCATTGCTGTATATGACGGGAACGGCATTGGCAGAAGATGCCCCTTTCACATACAGTGATGACTGGAGACTGGTCTCGGCACCGCCTCCACCCGGGCCGTACAATGCAGTCAATATCGATCCGCGCGTACCACGCCAGGAAGCAATTCCACCGGTGACAACCGGCACTGAAGCGCAGCAACAGTCATGGCAACCGCTGCCGGACGAGATGCTTGCAAATCCACCCGCGGCCGGGCGACCGGAATCATCTCCTGACAGCCTGGCACCGCAGCAGCGCGACTATCAATGGGGTGGGGCGCCCGGATCTTATCAGGGTTATACACCCGGACCACCTCCGGATGCGGTCGTTGTGCCACGTCCGGGGCAGTACCCGTCATACGGTGATATGCCACCGTCCGGTTATTACCGGTCTCCGGCCATAAACCATGAACAACAGGTCCCGCCGCCCCCAGCTTATGATGCGATGACCGGAGAATCCGGCGATGCGTACCACAGCCCGTGAGAACAAAAATAGTACCGGTCAATGCATTTTTTCTGTCGTGACTGAATGATATGATTCTGGGATCTGAATCATGTATAAAAGCAACAGTAGTGGGACTAGTTTTTTTTACGGCCTTCAGCCTGCCGGCATGCAGCGATGATGAGCCTGTCGGAGCTAGCGCACCTGAAGACACATCAGATGAGGTGTCATTGCCTGTACGGCAATGGTACCCGCAGCCAAAAAATTCCAGATACAAATCTGCAAACACACCGCATTATGTACAGCCTCAGATGATGCAATCGCCTGCATTTCAAGGTTCGCAGCCAGTCGGACAACCGGTTTGGAATGGCAACTACCAGCCATACCAGCCGGCGCCTGCGACCCTTCCTGCACAGCCGCAACCTTACGGTTCCGGTTCTGCCTGGCAGGCACCCGCGCAACAGCCTGGGGGAACACCCTATAACTATCAGGGTACTCCGCAACAGGGTGCCTCACCTTATTATAACCAGGCACCATGGGGGCAGCAGGGCGTGACGCCACAGCAGAATATGGCACCATATTATTCCTGGCAGACGCCCCAGCGACCCTGGGGTGAAGTTCCAGCTAAAACGCCCGAATCACCATGGTCAATTAATGCGGCACCGTCCCGGCAGGTTGCCCCATTGCCGAGCTGGCAAAGCCCTGGCAACCCGGGATATCCGGGTTGGGGAACACCCTATGGAGGTTATCCGGGAACGGTATTTCCAGGTCAATACTGGTGAAAGAACAGGTGCTACCCGGCATATTCGGGTACCCCGTATGGTCAGTGGCGGTTATCTCCCTCCGTTGCTGGTTCATTCTGGTAAAAGGGGGTTCTGCTGGCGGGGGTTACCCGTCTGCAATAACAACACGAGAGGTAAGGTAATATGAAGTTACACAAAGCACTGTGTGCAACTGCACTCACAGCTGTAATGGCTCTGCCGATGACATCTGCAAATGCCTGGTGGGGCGGCGGTCCGTGGGATCGCGGTGGCTGGGGTGGTGACGACTGGGGCAGCGACTGGGGCCCGTTTGACGGCGACAGCGACTTTGACACCGACTTCGACATGGGCTTCCATGGCGGTGGTCGCGGTCATGGCCGTGGTTATGGCCGTGGTTATGGCCGTGGTTATGGTTATGGTGGCTACGGTTATGGTCCCTATGGTTGGGGTGGTGGTTATCCCGGCGCTTGGGGTGGTGGTTATCCCGGCTACGGTTATGCTCCGTACGGTGCACCGGTTGCACCTGCTGCGCCAGCTGCTCCGGCAACCAGCCAGTAACAAGGCTTGAAGTAGGCGAGCCCGGCACTTTTGTGCTGTGGCTCGTTTTACTTTACAGGGTCCTGTTAACCTAATCAGATAATATCAGGGTAATATCCAGATGCGATTCAGCGGCTTGTTGTTTTCTGTGTTTTGTCTGCTGGCACTTCCGATTGCTCATGCCCAGCAGCCTAAGATCGAGTTTTCTGCGGACACCATCGAATCCGACATGCAGGGGAATGAAAGAACCGGAAAGCTCTATATCGGCAAGGACCGGGTAAGAACGGATTTCGATATGGCTGGCCAGACACTGATCCAGATCGTCGACCTCAAGGCACAGGAGGCATTGATAATCAACACAAGGGAAAAGAGTTATCTCCGCAGGAGTGCCGGACCAGGCGATACGATGCCTGCCCCACAGGGCGGTGCGGCAAGCCCCTGTGCCGGTATGCAGAATATTACCTGCAAGCAGACAGGTACTGAAGACGTCAATGGCCGTCCTGCCAGGAAATGGGAGTTCGAAAATGAGGCAGAAGGACAGACCGGAACAATGACGATCTGGCTGGATGAGCAGCGCGGTATGCCGGTACGGCAAATCATGCCTGACGGTTCCGGGATGGAGATGCGCATGCTTGGCCCGGACAAGATTGCCGGACGCCAGGTCGAGAAGTGGGAACTGACCACCATCGGCCCTGATGGTAAATCCAGTACCAGCTACCAGTGGTACGACCCGGAATTGAAAATAAATATTCGTGAAGAGGCGGACAGCGGCCTTTTCCGTGAATTGCGGAATATCACAATTGGCAAGCAGCCGGATGAAATATTCAAAGTACCGGCCGGGTATGAAGAAATTACCATGCCTATGGAGCCTGACGAACAGAGCGATCAGTAGATCCAAGAAGAACGGCGGGTGTATATTCAATTTTAGCGCCTGCCGTACATATCAGGATAAACATCAGCAGTCGGGTCAGGATATACACGATGATTACTGTTATCGCTAACCTCAAGGGAGGTTCCGGGAAAAGCACCGTTGCCTTTAACCTGGCCGTATGGCTGCAAACCCACGGGCGGAAGGTTGTCGGTTATGACCTTGACCCACAGTGCACCTTCAGTGATCTGGGAATGCTGCGCAGGGAGCTGGAAATCAAGCCGGACCTGGATATTCATTCGGTGCGTGCCGTTCTCAAGGATCAGTTGGTATCCCATGGTGATTGCGAGGTACTGATCGACGTGGGGGCCGCCAACATGGCAGCAATGAAAGAGGCGATGGCAGCGGCTGACCGGATACTGATACCGGTCCCCCCCAGCCAGGCCGACGTCTGGGCTACGCAGCGTTTTCTGCACATCGTTGGCCAGGATCTTGAAACAATCAAGATGAACGGCCAGCAGCAAACCATGGCGTTCGTAAACCGGGCCGATACCAACAAGTCGATCCGGGAAACCCATGAAACCGAAGCCGCCCTGAGGATGCTGCCAGGCATCGATGTCGTTCTGCCGCAAAGGTTGCGCATGCGCACCAGCTTCAGGCGTTCGCTTAGCGAAGGGCTGGCAGCATTCGAGATGTGGCCGCGCAGCAAGGCTGCCGAGGAATTCCAAGTTTTGGCGAAAGCCTTATACCCTGGTGTTACAGAACAAATGAGTTGATTTGGAGTAGGAGCAGCTATCATGACACTTCTTGCGCGCATACTCAGTCATGGCTTCGCGATCGCCATCGTGGTATTGCTGGCCATCGGCCTGATATACCGGGGCAAGCTGTTTCCTGAATACCAACTTCCGGATTTTCTCGATCTCGGGAAACTGGTTGATCGAAGTGAAGAGACTGCGCCCCGTGAGAGTGCTCCGGCCGTTGCCCCATCTGCGGGAACCTCAGAGGAGAGTTCACCACAGGTTACTGAAGGCCGCACGACCATTTTGCACGTGATGGAGGCAGGAGAAGTCACCACGGCAGAGGCCGATGCCGGTGGTGAAACCGGCCTGCCGCCACAGGAGACCTCCGGAGATGAGACGCCGCAGTCTGTACCCGGGGACGTGCAGGAAGTAAGGCCTGCCGTGGAGGAGGAACCCCGCGGCGATATCCAGGAGTCGGAAAGCCAGGCTACAGGGCTGGTGGAAACCGCTGAGGAAGTGGACGAGGAAGCTGCCGCCGTCACACCGGCGGCACCGTCTTCGACTGAGACCACGGAACCCACACAATCCGTGCCCCCGCAGAAAGAGATCGCCGCAAGCCCGGAAGAACCCGTGGTGCAACCCGATGCGGGTCTTATCAATACTCCGCCGGAGAACGAAACCGCTGAAACCCCTGCAACCAGCAAGCAACCACAGGAGAAACCATACCAGCTGCTGGCGGAAGCCCGTGAGGCATACTGGCTGCGAGATTACGAAACTGCGGAAGCCAAGTACCTGCAGTTGATCGAGAGGGAACCGGATAATGCGGATGGATACGGTGAACTTGGCAATATGTACTTTTCACAGGGGCAATGGGAAAAGGCGGCATCCGTTTACTTTGAAGCCGGCAAGCGACTCCTGGCTCAGGGCTTGCTGGAGCAGGCAGAGGAGATGGTTGAAGTTGTACGCGGACTCAATGGTGCGCATGCTGATGAGCTGCAGCGGTTAATTACGGAAGCACGCAATGGCGCGGAGTGATTGTTGGTATTCGCGCCACCCTATCAGAACAGCCGATAGCCCCGGGTACTAATCATTGCCTCTGGTTTTCGCGTGGCAATGTTTGTACATGTAAACTTCCCGTTACCGGGACGTAGCATCAAATCATAAGCGGAGAAACCGATGCTAAAGCTGATCTGGAATTTACTAGCATTGATCGGTCTTGCCTGTCTGGCGGCTGTCATCTGGATCGCCGTGACCTATGGTTTCGGTGTGCATAACCTCAAGGATATGCAAAATCTCAAGACCTTCGATGAGGAGGCGCCCAAGGTCTATATGGAATTGATGAAATCGCTGCTGGCAACCGGCAACGCCGCAGAGGCAACCGTCTGGAAAATCCCGGTCGCACAAGGTCTCTCCGTCAAGGATGTCGAAGACACCATGCGCTTCGTCGCGAATGAGCACAATATCAAGAACGTTGGTGAACTACCGTTGTCGGAGCAGGTTGCCGCGATGACCGGCGAGAAGCAGAGGTTCTGGAAAATATACATGTTCTGCAATCCGCTGACGGCAGCGAAAATGATCGATTATTCCGATGCCTACTCCGCATATCTGCCATGCCGCCTGTCGCTGGTGGAGGACAAATCGGGACAGCTCTGGATCTATACACTCAATATGGACATGATGATTCACGGTGGCGCCAAACTGCCGCCTGAATTGTTTGAAGAAGCCAACCGTATCAAGGAGACGATACTCGATATCATGAATCGGGGTGCAACTGGTGAGTTTTAACCTGATTTGCAACTGAACTGGACCAAATGTCAATCACGTGATCCGCAGTATAGGAAACATCGCGGCGACTATGAGCGACCCGGCCATGGGCATGAATACCGCATCCAGAAACTTAGCCACCATGTCGGAAAATCCGGGTCTGCACGGAGTGGCACTCACTTAAGCTCTAATAGTTGAGAAGACCGTTATTTCCGCGAAACGAGCAGGTTGGGTTGAACAACGTGAAGCCCAACATGGCGCGATCGCCGGGGCCACTGCCCGTTGGGCTTTGCATGCTCGGCCCGACATGCCACTGCACTCCTTCTGAAGGCATATGTTCACCCAGTGCAGGGGTCGTTTTGCCAAAGCCTTGATAAGGCGCTGCCAATCAGCCGCTCGGTGCTTCAAACTGGCATCGAAAACGCGCATTGACATAAACTCAACCCGTCAACCGGCACTCTGCCGTTGCACTATCCACGACCAGTTAAAATCCAGGTCTCATCCGGTACGGTGAGAAATCCGGGCTAATACCCGGATCAGCGGATGTGAATATGGGAATGGCGACGCAGTAACGGTGTCATTCTTGTGCCGGCTCTGGTATATCTGATAATAAATAACGTTTAAGGCAGGGTGCATCCATGCGTGGTGCGGGAAAAGCAATCAAGCAACGGCTCAAAAATCTAGAGCAACATTTGAAAAAGGAAAACCCGGTGCTGGTGGGCGCAGTCCAGTCCTACCGGCAATTGGATCTGGTCGGACGTTCCCTTGGCCTGCTGAATGCAGAACAGTCCTTTGCGACCCAGATCTCCTGGTGGCCGATGGTCTCGGTGCTGGGAACCTTCTCGGCCGGCAAATCCACTTTTATCAATCACCTACTGGGATACCACCTGCAGAATACCGGCAACCAGGCAGTGGATGACAAGTTCACCGTTATCTGCTTCGGGTCAGTCCATGGTTCCCAGTCGCTTCCCGGTACGGCACTGGATGCCGATCCGCGTTTCCCGTTTTATCAAATCAGCAATGAACTGGAGAAAGTCGCCCCCGGGGAAGGGCAGCGGGTCGATACCTATCTGCAGTTGAAGACTTATCCCAGCGAGAAGCTGCGCGGGCGCATCATCATCGATTCCCCCGGCTTCGATGCCGACTCGCAGCGTGATGCCACACTGCGCCTGACGGATCACATCATCGACCTGTCGGATCTGGTGCTTGTGTTTTTCGATGCCCGGCATCCGGAACCCGGCGCCATGCGTGACACCCTGGCACATCTGGTCGGGGAAACCATCCATCGCCCGGACGCGACAAAATTCGTGTTCGTGCTGAACCAGATGGATACCACGGCACGGGACGACAACCCCGAGGAGGTCGTAGGGGCCTGGCAACGGGCCCTGGCACAGGAAGGCCTGACAGCCGGGCGCTTCTATTGTATCTATAGCCCTGAAGTCGCCGTGCCCATAGAAGACGAGGCGCTGCGTATTCGCTATGAGCACAAGCGTGATCACGACCTGGCTGAAATCTACCAGCGTATCCAGAGTGTCGGCGTCGAGCGCAGCTACCGGATTACCGGTACCCTGGAGAAACTGGCGCGCCACATCGAGGAAAAGGCCGTTCCACGCCTGCGTGAATACCGGAAACACTGGCGTAAGCTGGTGCTATGGGGGGATGTCTTGCTTGCCTCGGGGTTCCTGCTGATTATTGCCGGGGTCACTCAAATAATGGGATTCCGCGATGGTCTGAAATGGGCGATACCGGAGTGGTGGCAGGGTTCGGAGAACAATATTGTGTGGGTATCCATTACGCTTGCCGCTATGGCAGGTGCGTTCGGCTACCTGCATTTCAGATTGCGTCGCCTTGCCACAAGGCGTGTCGTGAAGCGAATCACCGCTAATTACCCACCCGGATTCGAACGCGAGCGCATGCAGCAGGCGTTCCTGTTCAATACACGAACGTGGCACAGCATCTTCAGGAGAGTGCCTGTCGGCTGGAACCAGCGCGCCCGAAGGCGCCTGCAGGAGGTGATTGCCGAAGCCAATCGGCATGTACAGATGTTGAATGACGAGTTTACCGATCCTTCAGGAGAACTGACGCCCAGGGAGCAGACAGCATCACGAGCGGGGAATCCATCGCTTGAACAGCCGGTTGGTGTGTGACGCGTCCAGCGAGAGCAGCACGGATGCTGTAGTTGCTTAACCCCAGCGTTGCAAAAATCCCCTCTCCCACCGGGCGCACCCTGAAGGAAAATGGGGTCGGTTTCTAGAATTCACCGTGAGTGAACTTCAGAATCACCTGGCAGACATGATGCAGCCCCAGTTATACAAGCACATTTCGCCGTTCATACCGAAAGCTTTTGCAACAGTAAGGTTAAGATAGAGACTATCTCGCTGTATGCATCCGGAGCCAGGATTCTGCACAACATGTGTGCGGACGAGGAGGGCCGACGCCTCGCCCGGAAATTACCATGTTTTCGGCTAAACGCCCCCCAATCGGACACGTGTTCCGCAATAACGTAGTTCACGACAGATTCTAACGGGTTTGTATCCGGATAACCTCTTCAGCATTTGCGAATGGTGTCCGGCTGCAAAAAAAACGGCTACCGAAGCAGCCGTCTGAACTAATCTTGTTTATCCCTTCTCAGATCAGGTTTTCTTCCTGCGAGCCACACCCGCCAGGCCGAGCAAACCGGAGCCGAACAGCCACACGGCTGCGGGAACCGGTACCGGTGTGAGCGTGAAGGTATGCCAGACACCAAAGATATTCGTGCTGGAATCATCCTGAGAGCCGGTGAAGGAATCGGTTCCTGCGTCGCTTGTAAACAGATGCGGGTTCGTACCGGCATAAACGAAGCCGGCTGAACCCATGCCATCAAGCGCTGTACCATTGACGATATCAAGCTGCCCGGAACCGTTGTCATCTGTTTCCGTGAACACCTGACTACCGACCGTAATAACAAGGTCGGTGATGGTGCTGACAGCGATAGAACCGCTGCCCGAGACTATGTCGCCGCCAATCAGACTGTCATCGAACGTGCCGGTGGCTGTAACCGGGTCACCTACCGATAGTCCGAAAATATTGGTGCCGTTCAACGTATCGTCATAAGTGACTGTGCCCGTCAGATTGAATGCGACCAATGCCGCATGCGCACTTCCTAGCCCGGCCAGCATCAGTATTGTGGTGAGAACCCTGGCTGTTGATTTTGCGGTCATTTTACTAGGTGCTCCGTTCAAAATAGGTTGTAGTTAACAGCTGGTTTATTGCTTGGATGTATCTCATCTTATTCCGTCCTAGTGACCAGTCGCCGTGCACGCCGTAGACAGTTGACTATGACAGTTCTCAGCATCCGTTGTAGAAACGTTCAGGTTTCTGACAAGCGGAGGTGCCGAATTAAAATCGACATAAGAACAGCGACCTGTCTGGTCGGAACGGAAGAATCTCAGTGAGGCACTATCGTCGATCAGTTGGATCGTTTCACCGGAAGTGACACACGTTGAGATTGTGCCGTCTGCAACAGCTGCATCCAGTTCCACGTCGGACCAGCATGGGCAAGGAATCTGGATGCATGGCATGTCAGGATCACCAGGCTGTTTTTTCTTGTTGTAATTGTCGAGAATCTTCTGACTGGGAGGATTCTTGTCGACGGTGTCGAGATCCTGAGCCTCGCAGTATGCCACGCACAGCCCATACAGTCCGGGAGTGCCACCTTGCAAGATATCGCACACACCCTCATTCGCCGGTGTCTCGCCATCTGGAGTGGAAGCCTGGGCATAGCCACTGCATGTAAGAAGACCACTCAGCAAGACAAACCCTGCTGCGCTGAAAAAATTGATCATTCTATTCACGATTAACTCCTTGGTGTTATTTAGTCCTTGCTTCCTGGGATCATAGCGAAGCACGATCAGTTGTTGTGATTTAAGATGCTGTCGTAAAACCAAAACTACAAATCCTTCAAGAGCATTCTGTTTACAAACATGCAAGTATCGCGCCTTTATAAATTTTGTTAATAAAATCAATTATCTTTATAAATTCGAAGAGCTTATAGCAGTGTCTGTCGTATCCAGATGATAAATTCTCCGACAAATTCGTGGCGCGATTCTTTAAATTACCACCAATTATCCTCATTATTACAGATAGTTACGATGGTTAACGATGATTTTGCCAGTTGTCAGGATTCTTGACATGATCTAAACCAATAATGACCTGTTATAGTGTCTGAAGATATTCTCCCAACTAGACAGAATTGCTAAAAGAAAGCGAAAAAAAAGGTTTTGAGTTCATGGGAGCTGCCGTACAGCAGCATCTTGATAAGCTACTGTCCGGGCGCCCGGAACAAGAACAGCAAGTGCTGGATGCCGCCACAAGGCTCTGCCTGAGCGCCCATCATGGCCAGCAGCGCATTTCCGGTGAACCCTATTACCTGCATGCACTGGCGGTCGCCGAAATTCTTCACGAGCTGAAACTCGATTACGAAACCCTGGCGGCGGCCATCCTGCACGATGTGGTCGAAGATACCGCGGTCACCCTGGAGGATGTTCGTGATGACTTCGGTGAGGTCATCGCCCGTCTGGTGGACGGGGTGACCAAGATGGAACGTATCGGTGAATTTCAGGATGCGGAGCTGGGCATGGCGGACCAGCAGCAGGCGGAAAGTCTGCGCAAGCTGTTGCTGGCGATGGCCGAGGATGTGCGGGTTGTCCTCATCAAGCTGGCGGACCGCCTGCACAATATGCGTACTCTGAAATATCTGGATGAGTCCCGTCAGCGCCGTATCGCCCATGAAACGTTGGACATCTACGCGCCCCTGGCAAACCGACTCGGTATCTGGCAGATCAAGTGGGAGCTTGAAGATTTGTCTTTACGCTACCTGGAACCGGAGGCCTACCAGTCCCTTGCCAGGCTGCTGGACGAAAAGCGTATTGCCCGGGAAGGCTATATCGCAGGGGTAATCTCCCAGCTGGAAAGGGAGCTGCGGAAGGCCGGCATCAAGGCGACTGTCACCGGCCGCCCGAAACATATCAACAGCATCTGGCGCAAGATGCAGCGCAAGCGCGTGGACTTTGACCAGATCTTCGATGTACGGGCCGTGCGCATCCTGGTGAAGGAGGAGAAAGACTGCTATGCAGCCCTGGGTATTGTGCACGGTCTCTGGCGGCACATTCCGAAGGAATTCGACGATTACATCGCCAACCCCAAGGAAAATCTCTATCGCTCCCTGCATACCGCGGTCGTCGGACCCGGCGGCCATAATCTGGAGGTGCAGATTCGTACCGAGGAAATGCACAAGCACGCGGAACTCGGCGTTGCTGCGCACTGGCGTTACAAGGAAGGCAAGGGCTTCGATCCCGGTTACGAAGAAAAAATCGCCTGGCTGAGGCAGTTGCTGGATTGGCGCGAAGAGGAACACACGGCCAATGACTTCGTCGACCGGTTCAAATCCGAGGCCTTACAGGAGCGGGTTTATGTCCTAACCCCGCAGGGACGGATCATCGATCTTCCCCAGGGTTCAACGCCGCTGGATTTTGCCTACGCGGTGCATACCGAAATCGGTCATCGCTGCCGTGGCGCGAAGATCAACGGCCGCATTGTCCCATTGACTTATCAGTTGAAAAACAGCGAACAGGTCGAGGTGTTGACGACACGCCACGGTGGTCCCAGCCGTGACTGGTTGAATTCGCACCTCGGATACCTGAAGACCTCGCGGGCGAGGTCCCGGGTGCGGTCGTGGTTCAAACGCCAGGATTACGAACTCAACGTAAGCGCCGGGCGTGGAATTCTCGACAAGGAATTTCATCGCCTCGGTATCACCGACCTGCCCGTCGAGAGGCTCGCAGCACGTTTCAAATTCAAGCAGATCGATGAATTGCTTGCCGCCATCGGCCGCGGCGAAATTACCCCGGGAAACCTGGCTACCGCCACCAGTGGCCTGCTTCCAAAACAGGAATCACAGGAGCCGGTGCGCCCGCGCCAGTCGAGAAAACTGCAGACCGGCGCCCTGGCGGGGTTCAAGATACGCGGGGTCGGCAACCTGCTCACATCATTGGCTCGCTGTTGCCGGCCGGTACCGAACGACCCGATCATCGGCTATATCACGCGCGGTCGAGGCGTAACCGTGCATCGTCAGGATTGCGGCAACATCCTGCGGTTGCAGGGAGAGGAACGTGCCCGCCTGATCGAGGTGGAGTGGGGATCGACAGTCAATGAGAACTATCCGGTCGACATTGCCATAGAGGCTTATGACCGCTCCGGGTTGTTGCGAGATATCACAACCTTGCTTGCGAATGAAAGGATCAATGTCACCGGAGTGAATACCGCTACCGATCCGGGGGATGGCATTGCCCGCATGAGTCTGTCACTGGAAATCAGCGATATCAGCCAACTCAGCCGTGTCCTGAGCCAGATCGGCCAGTTGCCGAATGTCGTGGAGGCGCGCCGCAAGAACTGAAGTTGTTCTTTACTGGGCCGCTGCCTGTGGCAGCGTTCTGCGCAGCTTGCGCTGCTTGTCGAACGGTCTGAATGAAACGTCGGATGTTCGAATCGGAGCTTGCCACAGACTCTTGCGCTATCCGCTGGCGTTGCTGATACAGGAAGGTAATTGGTGCCCCGGAGACGATTCGAACGTCCGACCTAGCGCTTAGGAGTCAAGAAAATAGCATTATCAGGGGTTACCAAGACGCTCCATCCCAGTACAGTAACAGCTTGTATTTCCTATAATACCAGTCCATACTATTCCCATGCATACCTGTCCGTTGTCACGCAAGCCTAGCGCCTAAAGTGACAACCAACGTGACAATGAAGCCCAGTGACTAGGGCATCATTTTTCAAGGATGGGGCTGGTACCCTGGCTACCTGTGGTACCTGCATACATAGCGAAGCCCCAGCAGACGGCAATCTACTGAGGCTTCTACCACCACCTGATATAGGAGTATCAGATCATGGCTATTCCCAATCTTACCAGTAAGGCCATTGAAGCCGCCAAGCCCGGAAAGTTTGTTGTCCGGTTACGGGATGGTGCTGTACCGGGGTTTCACCTGCTTATTACACCTGCAGACAGTCGCAGCTGGTCCCTTGCCTATACCAGCCCGGAGACGGGCAAGCGCAGGTTTTACCCATTAGGCAGCTATGCCAAGGATAAAGATGCTGCCACAGATAACTGTCTGACCCTGAAAGCAGCCCGTAAGCGTGCCACGGAAGTCAGGAGCCTGATTGATGATGAAGGTATTGATCCTATCGAGCAGGACAAGCGGGACGCTGAGAGGGCGCGACAGGCAACGATAGAGGCTGAAACCGGCACCACTAAGCAGCTATTCGAACTGTACATTCAGAACCTGGAAATGGACGGTAAGAACCGCAGTGCTTTGCAAATCCGCAATGCAATCCTTGAAAAGCAGGGTGAACGTGACTGTGGCAGGCTGCACCCCATGAAAGCACGTGACGTGACCAAGGACGATATAGCCGGCATCAAGTCAAAAATTGCTGAACGTGCCCCGGTGCAGGCCAATCGAGTCAGGACCTATTTACATGCTGCCTTTGAATTTGGGCTTGTCTACATGGGTGAAGACCGCTGGCACAGGAAATTCAAAGCAGGGGAAATTCCTGACTTCCAGCTGACCAGTAACCCAGTGTCGAGGATCAAGCGCAATGCCAAGGTGGAACAGCCCCGCAAGCGCTACCTGGACAAGGATGAAGTGGTGAGGGTGTGGAATGCCCTGAGCCCGGATAACTTCCATTCCGAACTGTCGCTGGCAATCAAGCTGCTACTGTCTATTGGTCAGCGTGTGGAAGAAGTGCTGCAGGCTCCGTGGTCAGAATTCGACGCGGATGAGATGCTGTGGCGTATCCCGGCCGAGCGCAGGAAGACCCGCAATAAAAATACTGTGGATCACCTTGTGCCCCTGTGTGACTTCCACATAAAGCTGCTGGAAGAACTGAAACAATACACGGGCAGCAGTGTGTACCTGTTTCCACATAAGGACGGCGACCGGCCCCGGGGTGCAGATGCACTATCACAGGCGGTCTATCGTTTCTGCAGGCCTGGCCCTGAAAGTAAACGTGAAGCCTTTGAACCGTTCGTGCCGAAGGACTGCCGGCGTACATTCAAAACACTGGCAGGCAGTATCGGTATCAGCCTTGAAATGCGCAACCGGCTGCAGGGCCATGCCTTTCAAGACGTAGGCAGCACGCACTATGACCAGTGGGACTACCTGGACGATAAACGCGATGCTATGAATAAGTATTGCCACTGGCTGGATGCGCTGGTTACGGGTAAGAAGCGGGGCAAGGTTGTGCAGCTGCGGGGTGCGTCATGACACCAGATGAACAGAATGAACTGGTACAGAAACTAGCTGAAGATTATTCAGTGGACGCTACTAGGCTTGGAAACTCATTGACTGCAATTCATACGTACTATGATGAACTGAAGAAAACCGAGTATAAAACAACACAGGATCGTAAGCGTGAGCTGAAGAAGGCAGCTGATGCGGCAACAAAGTTGCAAAAGATACTACGGGAACTGGACGCTAGTAACTTCAATGCGGGTACCGACAACACCCTGCATGATTTGGATGCAGCAGTATCGTATTTCCTGCCTATGGTAGAACCAGCTATAGAGCGGCTACCCAGGAAAAGTGATACTGAAAAACCAGATAATGTTCTGGTTAATAGACTGGCGCATTTGTATAAAAGCATGGACTCTAAATTTACTGTCTATTATTCAAAATCGGCATGCGGCTATGAAGGTACTCTTGTAACCTTCCTGGAAAAGGCCCTACCGTTTTTTGGCATCAACAAAATCAAAGCTGATGCCTATGCACAGCGGTATATAAACAACAGCTAAGAATTCAAACAATAAGTTGTTAGCTTTCTAACCTGTTGTATTGTAAGGACAAATCCGTATTCACTTGCTAACATAACTTCACATGAGCACTCGCATCCCGCCAGTGCCCTTGTGAAGGAGTTAGCAATGAGCCTACTTAATCCCGACCTGCAGGTGCCTGCACAAGCCGGGCCCCCAGCAGAAACCTTTCACCGCGTTCCTGCAGTGAAACGCCGCTACGGCGGCATCTCCACAAGCACCCTATATCGTTGGATCGACAACGGCACATTTCCCGCGCCGGAAAGGCTTGGGCCTGGCTGCGTCGCATGGCGCGAATCTGTCTTGCGCCAGTACGACGAAAACCCCGAAGGCTGGGCAGCAAAGAACCAGCAGGAAGCAGACGCGTGAATATCTGGCAAGAAATCCGCGAACTCATCCGCGAAGCAGACACTGCAGTGGTACGTCTGGATGCACCGTGGGAACAGCGCGCAGACCTTGGAGAAATGCTGCAGGGCATCCTGGATCTGATAGACGAAGAAACGCAGGGCCGTGTGGACCCTTAATCCGCGCAATTATTTTTCATCACACAATTGAGGTAACACACCATGGATATGAATCAATTTAATGCCGGCAATTACATGAACGCAAACGTGATCGGTGCTACCGCACGCTCACTAATCATTCAGCGTGTTGTCCCTGAAGAAGTCGAGGAAGGCAAAGCACCTAAGCCAGTCCTGTACTTCATGAGTGAACCGCTGGGCCTGCCCCTGAACAAAACTAATCTTAATTTCCTGATCGGTGCATTCAGCACTGAGTCAGATAGCTGGATTGGCAAGACAATCGAGGTTTACACAACCCCGGTGCAGTTCGGCGGAAAGATGGTGCAGGGCGTAAGGATGCGCCTGCCGGCCGCTGTGCAATCGGCTGAACCTGCGACCTTGGATTACACGGCGTAAGGCAAAAAAGAGCCCGGGACTGTCAGCGCAGCCCGGGCCTTTTCATCACACAACAGGGCTATAAACATGATTATAGATCAAAACACCCCCGCAGACATCGCAGGCCAGTGGCTGGCCCGTGGTGTCCATCCACTGCCACTGCCAGCACGTTCAAAAAAGGTGTTGATCCCGGACTGGACCAACCTGCGGCTGTCTGAAATCGACCTTCCCGAAGCGTTCAGTGCGGATTCCAATATCGGTGCCATACTCGGTGCCGGCAGCAATGACATTGTAGATGTGGATTTCGACTGGCCCGAAGCAGGCATGCTGCTAGATGAATTCCTGCCGGCATCATGGCTCTACGGCCGCACTGAAAATGGTGTGCTGCATGCCCGTCATTTAATGCTGCGCTGTCCTGATATCAAGAAGCATGCTTTTGATGCACCTGCGTGTATCGCAATAGGCAATAAACGCCGAATTGTTGAAATACTCAGCACCGGCCAGCAGGTAGTGGTGCCCGGCTCCGTTCACGAAGAAACCGGTGAGCCTATTATATGGATACGCTCATGGGACGAAGTAGAGCTTGCCGAGATCAGCAGTCGTGATTTGTACACTGCCGTGCGTGAGCTGGCTGGCGCGGCGCTATTAGCACGGGTATGGCCTGACCTTAACGGTTCACGTCATGATGCACTGATGGCGCTTACAGGCTCGCTGGTGCATGCCCAGTGGCCGCGCGACCGCATCCTGCCGGTGCTTTTCAGGATTCTGCAGATAGGGCAGGACAAGGAATTAAATGACCGGAAAAAGGTTATCGCCAGTACATTGCTGCGCGCGGCTGATGGTGAGCCTGTCATGGGCCTTCCGTCCCTGTCGAATTATCTCGATCCTGCTGTTATGCAGTGCCTGGTGGACTGGTGGAAGCTGGGACAGCCAGCACAGGAACTCACCTACGGGGGAAAGTCTACAGCCGAAGTTACGGCCGGGGTGCCACAGTCGCCAGGGAGCCAGGCATGGCCCGAGCTGCTGGAATTTGAAGCTGAAGACGAACTGCGCACAGCAACACCTTATCCCATAGACCGGCTTGGACCGATCATGGCAGATGCCGTTCATGCGCTGACTGGCATGCAGCAGGTGCCGCCAGCACTGGCCGTTCAATCGGTGCTGTGCACGGCTTCCACCACTATTCAAGCCCGTTATGACGTGCTACGTGGTACACGGCGTATCCCGTTGAGCCTGTGGCTGGCACTTATTGCAAAGCCCGGTGAGCGCAAGACCACAACCGATGACCTGGTACTGGAAGTCCTGTGGGATGCCATGAAGGAAGAAAGAAAAGCGTATCTGGTCAAGCTGGATGCGTGGAAGCAAATCTGTGCAGATAAGGACGCTACAGAAGACCCCGGGCCTAAGCCGCGCAGCCCTGTGTGGTTCATGCATGACACGACCACGGAAGGGTTAATGAAGACCCTGGACATACACTGGCCGGCGCTGACACTGACTAATTCAGATGCAGCAGCATGGGTATCAGGTTATTCCATGCGTGATAATCGTGATAGCGCCACTGCGGCTGTTATGTCGCAGATATGGTCCGGGAGTCCCTTTACCAGCATGCGCGCCAGTCGGGATGAGCCTGCAGAACTGCACGGCCGGCGACTGGCCCTGTCACTGATGCTGCAGCCCAGTCTTGCAGCTGAACTATTCAACAGCCGGGTATTGGCTGGGCAGGGCTTCCTGTCACGCTGCCTGCCGGCATTTCCCGTTTCTACTATTGGTACACGCTTCTATGCAGATGCTGGTACAGATGCGCGCCTGGTACGCTTTCAGGATCGCATACGGGAATTGCTGCATATCAAGGTGCCTATGGACCCGGTTACAGGGGAACTCAATCCGGCAACTATTGCACTGGATGCAGATGCAATGGAGCTGTGGGTTATAGCGCATGACCGTTATGAAGCAGGACTGGCAGGGGAGTACCGGTCTATTGAAGAAGTCGCCAACAAGGCAGCAGAACAAATCCTGCGCCTAGCAGGCATTCAGGCCGTGATACAGGGCAGTAATACCGTGCGCTGTATCGATATCGAGAATGCCACAGCACTTATGGACTGGTACCTGGAGCAGTGGCTAACTCTTGCCACACGCCTGAAGCGTCACCACAACACGATTGCAGAACCCCTGCAGCTGTGGGACTGGATGTTAAAACGCCGGCTTGAACGTCAGGAAAATAGCTGGACGCTGAAAACAATGTACAAAACCGGGCCCAGGTTGATCCGTAATGATGCACCGAAGGCACGCAGCCTGGTGACTGAATTACTGCGCCGCGGGTACGTCCGGCAGGTAGCGGATAAGTACCAGATGCGCCCCGCTGATGAAGCCTAACTATCTACGCAGGGCTGGTACCCTGGCACCCTGTGGCACCCTGCCTACTCTGCGGGTACCAGTAGGTACCAGGGTACCAAGCCTGCGTGTGGAAATTCCTGACCGGAGTCAGCCCACATGCTGAATAAAGAATGCGTCATTTATGTTTCCGACCCGGTGGAAGCAGCCCAGCATGCGCTGAATCTATGTACTGAGCAGGTGCTGGGGCTGGATATTGAAACCACTGGTCTGGACCCGCTGCAGTCCCGTATCCGGCTGCTACAGGTCGCGACAAAAGCAGGACGCTGCTATGTGTTCGATCTGGACAGGGTGAACCTGGATGAACTGGCCCCGCTCACGCGCGTGCCGATGGTGGCTCACAATGCCGGCTTTGAATATCGACACCTGACCCATGCCGGCCTGACACTGGACCCGCTACACGATTCCATGCTGCTGGGCCGGCTGACACAGCACAAGCTGCAGTCACTGGCTGACCTGTCCCACGATGTACTCGGCGTAGATTTGGACAAGTCAGAACAGACCAGCGACTGGTCCGCTGATTTATCCCGGGAGCAGATTGAATACGCCGGCCTTGATGCACTGGCACCCTTACGCCTGCTGGATATCCTGCTGCCACAGGTAGACCGGGCAGGCCAGCGACCACTGTACCGGACATGGATACATGCGCTGCCAGTCCTGTCCGATCTGCAGCTGCACGGTCAATACTTCGATTGGGAAGCGCACGGTCAGCTCCTGGAAGCATGGACAGCGGAGCAGCAGAAGTTACTGGTACAGCTGCGGATTCAGCTAGGCGATATCAATCCCAACAGCGGGCCCCAGCTAGGGCATTGGTTGTCTGAAAATCTCGATAGTAAAGTCTTGGCAAGCTGGCCCAAGACACCACGCGGCCGGTTAAAAACCGATGCCAGTACGCTGTCATTATTTGCTGATCTGCCAGCCATTATGCCGCTGCTGACGTATAAGACGGTCACCAAGCTGATAAACACTTACGGCAAAGGTTACGGAAAGCACCGGCATCCAGTAACAGGCAGGCTGCATACTGAATTCATGTTAGGGGGTACCCGATCCGGTCGGGTATGCGCAGCACGCCCCAATACCCAGAATCCGCCACGTCGAGCTGACTTCCGAAAACTATTCATTCCCGGGCCCGGCCGTTGTTTTGTCGGTGCTGATTATTCACAGATTGAACTGCGCGCGGCAGCACTGCTGTCCCGTGATCCTGAAATGCTGGGCGCTTATGGCAGGGGTGAAGACCTGCATCGTAAGACAGCTGCATCCGTGGCAGGTATAGCACCTGATCAGATAACGAAAGACCAGCGGCAGGCAGCCAAGGCAATCAATTTCGGTACGTTATACGCACAGGGCCCGGCCGGACTGGCACGGAGTGCGCAGCTCGATTACGGCGTGAACATGACAACAGCAGAAGCACGACAGTCCCTGCGCCGATTTACTATGACCTACCCACTGCTTGCCTATTGGCAGCGTCAGCAGGTCGCTACTGCGCAGATGTACGGCCAGGTACGTACCCGTATGGGACTGGTCCGTGACTTTGAAGCGCAGGGGCAGGGGTATCTGAAAGGCGAATCCCAGAACATACCGGTGCAGGGCAGCGCTGCTGAAGTCCTGCTGACCACCTTGTCGAAACTACCCGCAGCACTTGCCGGCATAGACGCGCGGCTGGCCCATAACGTACACGATGAAATTATTTTAGATGTTGCCCCGGGTGATGCTGACCGGGCAGCAGCTGCATTAAAGGGCTGCATGATCGAAGGCTTTTTATCTGTGTTTCCTGAAGGGGAAGCATTAACTCACGACCTGGTTGACGTAATGACCGGGCATAACTGGAATGAGGTGCATTGATATGAGCGATACCGCGATTTGTAAAGATGAGGTAATTGAAGTCCTGCAGGATTCACTAGGGACTGATATGGACGCATGGCGTGACGTGCTGGAAAGCACTATGGCAGAAATCACTGAATGCAAATTGTGCGGAGCAGAGTTTCATTCGTTTCTGCGGGTAGATTCACTATGTCCAATATGTCAGAAATAACAGTAAAAAAACAGCATACAGCACTGAATACATGGAAATTATCAGAGCTATATGTTATAATTATAATCAATAGGTACATAAGCAAAGTCAATAGAAGGTGACTAGAAAAATGTGGAAAGCAGGAATGCCAAGCCCGAACCCTAAAGGAAGGCCCAAAGGTGCGAAGGCTAAGCAGCCAGCCCTGACGATGAGCCAGAAACGGGAATTAATCGACAGCCTGTATGCCCGTGCTGCCAGGGGTGACACCACGGCTATGGACGAACTCTTTTGGTTTTGGCAGATGCAGGAATTGCAGTCAGGTGCCAGGGCATGAGCTTACTAGGCGCATTCGCAGCAACCAGTGTGGCAGTAGTCGATTACAACGACCCCCGCGAAGAGCTTGATTTGGACACCCCCTGCAAGGTAACGCTGCACTTGAAGAAACCCAATATTCAAGTCACAACCGATGCAGAAGAAATGCTCGATCCTGTGCGTGTTAAATGGCGTGTGAAAACTAAGTATGGTGGTCGCCACCAGTTACATGGCCCCGCCTTTGAAGCAGCTGCGACTCGTGGCGAAGGTGCGAAATACTGGAAGCGGGTGCTGGATGAAGCCTTCGTCGCAACCGGTGGCATGCTTCACGGTAATGACGATGCTGGAAATCCTGTTGATGTGCCGGTTGAAGAAAAGGAGTTGCGATAATGGCTTTACTTGGCGACTTACAGCGGGGCAGCGGTGGCCTGATCGGGTTGTTAAATAGTCCCACGATGGCGCTTGCAGCCGGATTGCTTGACCCTCGCGGAACCTACGGTAACTTTGGTGCCTCGCTGAACAGGGGTTTGCAGAATAGTTTTGCAGCCCAGCGTCAACAGATGATTCTGGACATTCAGAAACAGCAGTTGGCTCAGGCAGCGGCAAAGGCAGCACAGCAAAAGCAGGCCCGCCAGATGTTCCAGCAGGGACTGGGTACACGCCCGACACAATTTCAGCCTGATACCTTCCCAGGTGAAGACCCTGCCAACCTGTCCGGGCAGCCTACACTCGGCCTGCTTAATCGTGGAACAGGTGCCCTTGCTGACGGCACAATCACTACAGACGAACTGCGAGGGCTTGCCCTTGACCAGTTGAGTATCGGCAATGTGGCCGGTGTAAATAGTGTCCTTGGTTATATAAATGCCAGTACCCCCCAGACAAAGACTGAACTTGCACTGGCTGCAGCAGACGGTGACAAGACAGCGCAGGAAGCCCTGCGGATTCTGAACGGTACTGAAACTATCAAGCCCCTGTCGCATATTGCCAAGATTAATGCCGACCTTGCCAATGGCCTGATTACCCAGGAGCAGGCCAACACAATGATAAATGCTGTCGGTCGCAGCCCCGGCTTCAAAGAGCAGTACATGGCCCCGATCCTGCTGAAGATGCAGCGGGGTGAACCCTTGACGGAAGGGGAGGAACAGGTCCAGGACTTCTTCAAGACGGTTGATCCTTTCGATCAGATTATAAAGGCTGCCATGCGGGGCAGTACCGATAGCAATGAAGCCCAGCTGCTGCAGCAGGCCCGTGATGCCATAGCGCAGGGCAAGGACAGGGGAGCAGTTGAGCAAGTCCTGCGTGACCGTGGCATAGACCCTGCCAAGCTGAACACAGGGGGCATGGTTAACCGCTAATGGCTAATCCATTCGCCAATCTGCCGGAAGCTAACCCGTTTGAGCAATTGCCAAGCGGGGAGTCGGGTGCCTGGAAAACAGTGCAGGCTGTCGGGCAGGTTGTGCCGGCACTGGAAGTCGGTGCAAGGGAAGTCTCAGGACTTCTGGGTACGTCTGTGGGTGGACTCGCAGGGTTAGGTACGCTGGCGGGTAACAAGCTGGGCCTGACTGATGCTGACCCGTCACAGGTCATCGAAGACGTTTCCAGTTTTATGACCTATCAGCCCCAGACAGAACTGGGACAGCACCTTGCCCGGACGGTTGATTATCCCTTCGAGAAACTCGCAGAAGTGAGTCAGGCAGCAGGCGACAAGACACTTGATGTCACTGGTAGTCCGACACTGGCGACAGGCGCACAGGTAGCTACACAGCTGGCCCCGCTATTAATTGCCCCTGCCGGCAAGAAGGTTGCTCGTACGTTTGAAACCAAGCCCACCCCGATGGTGGAAAAGAGTTTCATTGAGCCTAAGCGGGGAATAACTCCTGTTGATAAAGCCAAAAGCCAGTTTACCCCGGCAGAAACCAAGGGCCTGACGGATAAAGCTGTCAATATAAACCTGAATTACATTGAAACTGCCGAAGATGTGAAAAACTCTATACGGCAGGTGGGGGATATTTATCGAGGAACGATAGACGATGCCCGCAGGGGTGTTATCACCAACCAGCAGACAATGGCCCTGGCTGATGACCTGGGTATGTCGCCTGAAAAGCTGATGACAAGACGTAAGGGGCAGGCATTCAATGCTGAAGAAGCCCTTGCTTCACGTCGCCTGCTAGTGGATTCAGCTGCTGACTTAACAAACAAGGCCAAGGCTGCTGTCGGTGGTAGCGATGAAGCTGTCCTTGCCTTCCAGGCTGCTATGGATAGGCACGCAGCGATACAACAGCAAGTTAGTGGCATGACTGCAGAAGCTGGCCGCGCGCTGCAGCAGTTCAAGATTAAGGTGCAGGAAGAAGCCAACCGTGGCAAGGCTATCCAGCAGATTATCGAACAGCAGGGTGGACGGGAAAATATTTCCAAAATGGCGGAAGCTATTAGTGAACTGGATTCGCCTGCCAAGATAAATGCCTTTGTGGATCAGGTAACCCGTGCCAAGGGTAGTGACGTATTCCTTGAGGCATGGATTAATGGCCTGTTGTCTGGACCCCAGACGCATGCAGTTAACATGACCAGCAATGCCCTAACGGCTTTATGGTCCCTGCCTGAGCAAGTCACAGCGGCTGCTATCGGGAAACTACACAAGGGGGATAAGGTTACCTTCCGGGATGCAGCTGCCCGTGCTTATGGTTTAACTGAAGGCTTCAAGGAAGGCTTGATTGCCGGGGGCAAGGCATTCCTGAAGGAAGAACCTTCCGACCTGCTGTCGAAGATAGAAACCGCTAGACCTAAAGCTATCAGCGCAGAAGGTTTAAACCTGACCGGCACACCGGGCAAGGTGGCGGATATCGCAGGTCGTGCAATCCGTATCCCCGGACGTGCCCTGATGGGTGAGGATGAATTCTTCAAAGCGATTGGTTATCGCATGGAGTTAAACCAGCTGGCAGCCCGTCAGGCCCTGAAGGAAGGCTTGTCCGGGCGTGCCCTGGCTAATCGTGTTGTCGAGATCAAGCGCAATCCCCCCGAGTCCTTGCAGCTGCAGGCACTGGACGCTGCCCGGTATCAGACATTCACGAAACCACTAGGCCCGGCAGGACAGGCTATCTCTCGTGTGGCGAATACCCACCCGGCACTGCGACTGATCGCCCCGTTTATTAGGACCCCGACCAACATATTGAAGTTTGCCGGTGAGCGCACACCCCTGGCTCTGTTAAGCAAAAACGTCAGGGCTGAAATCGCAAAGGGTGGAGCATCAAGGGACGCTGCACTGGCGAAGATTGCCACGGTGTCGATGATCGCCCTAATGGAGCCACCGATGTTCGCCTTAATGGCGCCACGTAGCGGCACGGTTTCAGCGTTTCAGACGGGGTGATTATTTCGCGGTTTTGGGTCCTTTTTCAAGCGTTGTGTTTT
>Ga0210124_1000022_pt1 | contig 113501 bp, 107 predicted proteins | sample Muzzi_PWC_D2_FD_185554 | JGI IMG/M metagenome (GOLD analysis project Ga0210124, IMG submission 185554) | Wetland microbial communities from San Francisco Bay, California, USA, that impact long-term carbon sequestration - Muzzi_PWC_D2 (SPAdes) | ecosystem: Environmental > Aquatic > Marine >...
AGCGGCACGCCTGATCCTGCACGTCATTGCATCCCGGAAACGGCCCCGACGGGGCCGTTTTTCTTTGCTCCGGTCGCGGGATTTTGTTTGTGCGGCCTTCTCCGGCACCGTCATTGCCCGGCAACGCCGGTTGTGGTTGACGACACGGCGGGGTTTCGACCCGGGTCGCAGGGTGGTTTGATCGGGCAGCGACGGAAACCGGCTCCGGGTGCAGGCGCACGGTCGCATCCGTCACCGGTCGGTTTCAAGCGTCACTTTGCGCACCGGCGCCTGCACGCGTGATACTTTCGCGCCATGGATCTGCTCACCTACCTCCTCACCGGCGCCGTTGCCGGGTTGCTGGCCGGCCTGCTCGGGGTCGGGGGCGGACTGGTGATCGTGCCGGCGCTGGCCTGGCTGCTGGCCGGCCACGGTGTACCGGACGGGCACCTGATGCACCTGGCCGTCGGTTCGTCGCTGGCGGCCATCATTCCGACGGCACTTTCCTCGTTGCTGGCACACCGGCGCCGTGGCAGCGTGCACTGGCCGGCCGTACGCGCCCTGCTGCCCGGCATCCTGGCCGGTGCACTCGCGGGTGCCTGGCTGGCCCGCCTGGTCAGCAGCCCGGGGTTGGCGCTCGGCTTCGGCGTGTTCGAGATCCTCGTGGCGCTGCAGTTGTTCCTCGGGCTGAAGCCCGCCGCTCACCGCGACCTGCTGGCGCTCCCCGGCATGGGTGTCGCCGGCGTGGTCATCGGGGCGATCTCGGCACTGCTCGGCATCGGGGGCGGCACGCTGACTACGCCGTTCCTGCTCTGGAACGGCGTCGACATCCGCCGGGCGGTCGGTACCTCGGCGACCTGTGGACTGCCGATCGCGCTGGCCGGTGCGGCGGGGTTCGCCTGGAGCGGCCAAACGGTGATGGCGGGGCAGGCATGGAACACCGGGTTCATCTACTGGCCTGCCGTGGCGGGTCTCGTACTTGCCAGCGTGCCGCTGGCCCCGCTCGGTGCGCGGCTGGCGCACCACCTGCCGCGCGAGACGCTGCAACGCGGTTTCGCCCTGTTTCTGTTGCTGGTCGGGATCAAGATGGTGCTGTCGACCTGATGCCCGGACGGCGGGCAGGGCATGCAACCGTCTTTCCCCTTGGTAATTTATGGTAAACCGTAAAATATTAGGTAGTACACAAAATTTATATATACATATAAACGTTCTCAGAACATAGAGTTAGCAATATATCACCGTGTGCCATTTGGAATAAGCTGCATTTATTCCCGGCAAGATATTACTGGTTTGAATTTCGGTTACAAAGAGGTATTGTAATCGACCCCTGACACAGGCGGGGCATGTGCGCATGGTCAAGTCACCATACCATTCAATGCGTAATGCGCACGCACTCTGACAATTCACAACGATCGCGGTAACGAAGGAGCCTCATGTCCACACTAGTTAAGCCCCACGGCGGCGGTGACCTGAAACCGTTGCTGCTCGAAGGTGACGCACTGGCAGCCGAACTGGCGCGTGCGGCCAGCCTGCCCAAGATTTCCGTATCCTCGCGCGAAGCCGGCGACATCATAATGATGGGCATCGGCGGCTTCACCCCGTTGGCCGGTTTCATGACCCGGGCCGACTGGGAAGGCGTCTGCGACGGCATGAAGATGGCCAATGGCCTGTTCTGGCCGATCCCGATCACGTTGTCGGCCGAAGTGTCGACCGCCGACGGCATCGGTGAGGGTGACGACATCGCCCTGGCCGACGCAGAAAGCGGCGAGATCCTCGCCACCATGCGCGTGACCGAGAAGTACAGCATCGACAAGAAACACGAGTGCATGATGGTCTACAAGACCGCCGATGAAGAGCACCCGGGTGTGAAGATGGTCATGGCGCAGGGCGACGTCAACCTGGCCGGACCGATCAAGGTGCTTTCCCTGGGCGGCTTCCCGGAAACCTATGGTGACCAGTTCATGACCCCGGCGCAGACCCGCGCCGAATTCGAAAAACGCGGCTGGAGCACCATCGCCTGCTTCCAGACCCGCAACCCGATGCACCGCTCGCACGAATACCTGGCCAAGATCGCCATCGAGACGCTGGACGGCGTGCTGATTCACTCCCTGCTCGGCAAGCTCAAGCCGGGCGACATCCCCGCGGACGTGCGCAGCCGGGCGATTGGCACCCTGATCGAGAAATACTTCTCACCCAATACCGTGATCCAGGCCGGTTATCCGCTCGACATGCGCTATGCCGGGCCGCGCGAGGCCCTGCTGCACGCCGTGTTCCGTCAGAACTACGGCTGTTCGCACCAGATCGTCGGCCGCGACCACGCGGGCGTCGGCGATTACTACGGTCCGTTCGATGCCCACCACATCTTCGACGAGATCCCGCCCGATGCGCTGGAGACCCGGCCGCTGAAGATCGACTGGACTTTCTGGTGCAACAAGTGCGACGGCATGGCTTCCATGAAGACCTGCCCGCACGAGGGTTCCGACCGTATCCTGCTGTCCGGTACCAAGCTGCGCAAGGCCCTGTCCGAGGGTGAGGCGGTATCAGACAAGTTCTCGCGTCCGGAAGTGCTCACCATCCTGCGTGAATACTATGGCAGCCTGAAGGACGAGGACAGGGTAGAGATCAAGGTGAGCGGTCATTCCGCCAAGTAGCGACTCTAGAGACCGCTGCCGCCGCCAGGGGCAACGGGATATTAAACTGCAGTAGAAGCAACATGGAGAAATAACATGCCGACATTTGTACGTACAGACAAGTGCGATGGCTGCAAGGGACAGGACAAGACTGCTTGCATGTACATCTGCCCGCACGATCTGATGAAGCTTGACAAGGACGGCTCCGAGACAGGGCATGCCATGAAGGCCTTCAACCAGGAACCGGAGCAGTGCTGGGAATGCTATTCCTGCGTGAAGATCTGCCCGCAGCAGGCTATCGAGGCCAGGCACTATGCCGACATCGTACCGCTGGGCGGTTCCGTGCAGCCGCTGCGCGGTTCCGACTCCATCATGTGGACCATCAAGTTCCGTAACGGCACCCTGAAGCGCTTCAAGTTCCCGATCCGCACCACGCCGGAGGGTTCCATCGATCCGTACGGCGGCAAGCCGGCGGCCGACATCTCCAAGATCGAGGAGAACGGCTTCTTCGTGCAGAGCAACGGCTATCGCGCCGGAAATCCCAGCGAGCTGATCAAGGTGTGATCCACAGCGGTTCGATATTCAAAATTAAAGAGGAAACAGGCAATGGCAGGTGAATTTGGTAATCCCGAAGTCATCGAGGAAGAAGTCGATATTCTTCTGATCGGTGGTGGTATGGCATGCTGCGGCGCGGGTTATGAGATCATGCGCTGGGCGGAAGGTACCGGTCTGAAGATCAAGCTGGTCGACAAGGCCGCCATGGACCGCTCCGGTGCGGTTGCACAGGGGCTGTCTGCAATCAACACGTACATCGGTACCGAGCAGGATCCGGCCGACTACGCCCGCATGGTCTCCAACGACCTGATGGGTATCACGCGCGACGACCTGGCCTATGACCTGGGTCGCCACGTCGACGAGTCCGTGCACCTGTTCGAGGAATGGGGTCTCCCGATCTGGAAGACCGACGAGAACGGCGAGCGCTACGACGGCTCCAAGGGCATGACCCCGCTGAAGGACGGCGGCAAGCCCGTGCGTTCCGGCAAGTGGCAGATCATGATCAACGGCGAGTCCTACAAGTGGATCGTCGCCGAGGCCGCCAAGAAGGCGCTGGGTACCGACAACATCACGGAGCGCGTCTTCATCGTCAAGCTGGTCAATGACAAGAACGACAAGAACCGCATCGCCGGTGCCGTCGGTTTCTCCGTCCGCGATGACAAGGTCTTCGTCTACAAATTCAAGGCCTGCCTGCTGGCGGCCGGTGGCTGCGTGAATCTGTTCCGTCCGCGCTCCGTCGGTGAAGGCCAGGGTCGTGCCTGGTACCCGGTGTGGAATGCCGGCTCCACCTATGCGATGGCAGCCGAGGCCGGCGCCGAGCTGACCATGATGGAAAACCGCTTCGTACCGACCCGCTTCAAGGACGGTTACGGCCCGGTGGGCGCCTGGTTCCTGCTGTTCAAGGCCAAGGCCACCAACTCCGATGGCGAGGTCTACATGGACCGCAACAAGGAAATGCTGAACGACTATCCGCCCTATGGCCAGGCAGCCGTTCCGGCGTCATGTCTGCGTAACCACCTGATGTTGAAGGAAATGAGGGACGGTCGTGGACCGATCTACATGGACACCGTGACGGCGCTCGCCAACCTGCGCGAGACCCTGACCCCGCGCGAGGTCAAGCACCTCGAGGCCGAGGCCTGGGAAGACTTCCTCGATATGTGCGTCGGACAGTGCGGTATCTGGGTCGGCGAGAACATCGAGCCGGAGAAGAAAAACTCCGAGCTCATGCCGACCGAGCCCTACCTGCTGGGTTCGCACTCCGGCTGCTGCGGCATCTGGGTATCCGGCCCGACCGACGTCGGCGCCCCGACCGACGAGGCCTTGGGCGATGGCATCCCCGCGCACCTGCCGAAGGGCTGGAACTGGGGTTACCGCGGCATGACGACCGTGAAGGGCCTGTTCACCGCCGGCGACGGCGTGGGCGCCTCCGGTCACAAGTTCTCGTCCGGCTCCCATGCCGAAGGCCGCATCGCCGCCAAGTCCATGGTCAAGTATTGCCTGGACAACAAGGACGTCAAGCCGGAGCTCGATACCTCTGTGGAAGATCTGGTGGCCCAGATCTACCAGCCGGTGAAGACCTACCTGGAGCACAAGGACTACTCGACCGCCATCGACATCAACCCCAACTACATCACGCCAAAGATGCTGCAGTTCCGCCTGCAGAAGATCATGGACGAGTACGTGGCCGGTGTGGCGACCTACTACACGACCAATGCGAAGATGCTGGAAGTGGCGGAGGAAAAACTCTCCATGCTCAAGGAAGACGCGATGAAGATGCGTGCGAAGGACCTGCACGAGCTGCTGCGCGCCTGGGAGAACTACCACCGCATCCTGACGGCGGAGGCCCACATGAAACATATCCAGTTCCGTGAAGAATCCCGTTACCCGGGCTTCTACTACCGCATGGATCACAACGTGGTCGATGAGGAGAACTGGAAGTGCTTCGTGAACTCCGTGTACGACAAGGACTCTCACTCCTGGACCTGCTTCAAGCGTGCCCACACTGACCTCGTCGACAAGTCCAAGCTGTTCAAGTAAGACCCGAACAGCCGTATGACCCTGGAGTCCGGGCACCTGGCGGTGCCCGGACTTTGTTTTTTGAAAGGGGCACAGATCCCGATTTCCATCAATAACTACACTACTCAATATTGGTGGAAATCGGGATCCGTGCCCGGCTTTGCGCAGAGGTAAGCAAGATGTCTGACAAGAGCAAGTTGATTGGAGAATCCCCGTTGCCGGCCAGCCCGGTGCTGCCCAAACAGCTGTCCGGTGACGCGATCATCCAGTTCCGCTGCCACAAGGGCATCGACTGCTTCAATGCCTGCTGCCGGAACATCGACATCATGCTGACGCCCTATGACATCATCCGGCTCAAGCAGCGACTTGACATTAGATCGACGGAATTCCTGCGCCAGTACACCGAGCCGTTCGAGTTCACGAAGGACAGCGTGGCCGGGGTCAAGCTCAAGCCGGTCGAGGGTGGCACCGCCTGCCAGTTCATGACCGAGGCGGGCTGCAGCGTCTACGAGGACCGGCCGACGGCGTGCCGCTACTATCCGGTCGGGCTGCTGTCGACACGCCGCCAGGATGAGAATTTCGACCGGGCGTCCTATGCCCTGGTCAAGGAGGACCACTGCCACGGTCACTTCGAGGATCGTAAGCTGACCATCGATGCGTACCGCAAGGAGCAGGGCCTGGAGGAATACGACGAAAAGGGACGGCTGTGGCGCCAGCAGATCCTGAAGGTGAAATCGGCCGGCCCGTACATCGGCAAGATGTCGCTGACCAGCCGCAAGTTCTTTTTCATGGCGAGCTACGACCTGGACCGCTTTCGGGAGTTCATCAGGAGCGAGGGATTCGCCACCACCTATGACGTGGACGCCGACACCATGAACCGGCTGCTTACTGATGACATCGCACTCATGGAATTCGGCGACCGGATGATCCGCCAGATCATGTATGCGGAGAACACCATACCGATGAGACAGGACGCGCTGGAGACCCACCTGGGACGTCGGGTTAAAAACCGTGAAAATGATAATGTTTCTGGCGAGGTAGAACGTCCCGGCATGGCCGCCTATGACATGCCGGTCGACGGCGAAGATGAAAAGTCATATGATAACAAATAGTTATATGCAGCCTGGCGATTATTTGTAAAGATTTTGTAGTCCTCAGATTTATGGCAAACCCCAAATAAATCTGTTTCATAACCACGCGGGTGGCCGTTACGAGCGTGCGGCGGGGGATATTCTCAGGCATGACGGGGGGGCCGCCGGGTAATTGGCAAGTTAACATATAAAATACAATGGGTTATACGATATATAGTATTCTGTATTTTTACATTTCACTCTACCTATTGAATATATTACTTATTATTCATTATGTTGCTATATACGTTCCCGGCCCGGAGGCGCGTCAGCCGACGCTTCCTCATGTCAGGGAATCTCGATCCGTACCGCCACGGTGACAGGGTGAATCTTAGTTCCACTGCAAGCGTCCCGAGGTAGAAGGTCGTACTGTCGCAGCAGGAATCGTTTGCCGTCTGTCTCCATGCCGTGTGCCCGACTGGCTGGAGACGGCTGCTTGTATAGTTGCGCTGCAAAATTTACCATTGCCAGCCGCGCATCTGGGATGCAAAGAATAATCAGGAGGGATGAATGAATCGTACGATGCATAGCCGTCGGGTGTCCTTGGCGGCCTGGTCACTGCTGATATTCCTCGTCGCCTTCACGACCGGGTGCGCAACGGAGTCACACCAGACTCTGGTCCCCGAAACCGTGGCAACCTACGGCACCGCGTATAGCGGTCAAAAATACGTCATCGTTGTCGGCAAGTTTCAGAACCGGTCGACGTATATGCAGGGGCTGTTCTCGACCGGGTCCGACAGGCTGGGCAGTCAGGCCAAAACCATCCTGAAAACCCATCTGCAGCAGACCAACCGGTTCATTGTCGTTGACCGCGACAACATGGACGAAATCGCCCGCGAGGCGGACCTGCGCGGCATTCAACAGCATCTGAAGGGGGCACATGTCGCGATAACGGGCGATGTTACCGAATTCGGCAGGAAAACGACCGGTGATCACCAGCTGTTCGGCATCCTGGGATCCGGCAAGCAACAAACGGCCTACGCGAAAGTGGCCCTGAACGTCGTGGATGTCGCGACCTCCACAATCATCTATTCGGCGCAGGGCGCCGGCGAGTATCAGCTGAGCAACAGGGAAGTCATCGGTTTCGGTGGTACCGCAGGCTATGACGCGACCCTGAACGGGAAGGTGCTGAATCTTGCCATCACCGAGGTGGTCAACAACCTGGTCAAGGGGCTGGAAAACGGTGAGTGGTCGCCGGGTAGACCGCAATAATGAAGAAAATGTCCTGGAAACCGGTGGCCAGTCTGGCCGCGGCGGCGATCCTGTGTGGTTGCGCCCAGACCAAAGCACCGCTCTACCGGTGGGGTGCCTACGAGGGCCTGATCTATGACATGTATGCGCATCCGGGTGAGGCGGAGCCCGGTGAGCAGATCACCCGGCTGACGGCGGATATCGAGAGGGCACAGGCCGAGAGCAAACGGGTACCGCCCGGTGTGCACGCGCATCTCGGCTACATGTACTACATACAGGGAAATGAATCCGCAGCCCTGCAGGAATTCACCACCGAACGCGAATTATTCCCCGAGTCCGCCACGTTTGTCGACGGCATGATCAGCCGGATCAGGAAGGAATGAAAACATGAACTACCGGTACCTGTGCCCGGCCATGCTGCTTCTGGTCTCGGTAATCGCCGGTTGTGCGACCAACAAGCCGCAGCCCTACGACTATTCGGCCTACAAGCAGCACACGCCCAGGTCTGTTCTGGTCATCCCGCCGCTCAACAACACGGTCGAGGCGGATGCCCCGTATGTCTACCTGTCGACGATTACCCGGCCGCTGGCAGAATGCGGCTACTATGTATTTCCCGTGGCCGTCATCGATGCGTTCCTGAAAGACAACGGAATGCCGACGCCTGGCGAGATGAATGCTGTGCCGCTTGACAGGATTCGCGATGTCATCGGCGCCGATGCCGTCCTGTACGTGACCATCGAGGAGTGGGGGCAGAAATACAGCGTACTTTCATCGACCACTATCGTGAAGACGAGGGCCAGGCTCGTCGATGTTCGCACGGGGGAAACGCTGTGGGACGGAACGGCGCAGGCGGCGGAAGGTTCGGGTGACGGCGGCGGCAGCCTGCTGGGCATGGTGGTGGCCGCCGCGATCGACCAGGTCGTGGATTCGGCGACCGACCGGACGCACGGCCTGTCCAGCCTGGCGAACAGCGTGATGGTCTTCAGCTCCAACAAGGGATTGCCGTACGGTCCCTATAATCCGGAATCGACGACTGATCCGCGCAGGTAGCCGTGCTGAAGCCGTTCGCTGGATTCAGGATACAGCCGGGGTGTCCCAACGGGAGCGGTGTACCGCCGGGCGTCGCTCCCCGCGGGGCAGGCTAGCAGCCTGACTGCACGCCGCTGTGCCGGTCGTCGGTCGACCGGGTGGCGATGACCGCCTCGATGGCGGCCCGGATGCCGGCCGCGTCCAGTCCGCACGCGGCAAGCTGCTGCTGGTGGCTGGCGTGCCCGATGAAGGTATCCGGGATACCGAGGTTGAGGACGCGGTTGCCGGTGCCCAATCTCAGCAGAACCTCGTTCACCGCGGACCCGGCGCCGCCCTGCACGGCATTTTCCTCGACGGTCACCAGCATCTCGTGTTCCCGGGCCAGGGTAGCGATCATCGCGACATCCAGTGGCTTGACGAAACGCATGTTGACCACAGTGGCGTCGATGTGACCGGCGGCGTCCAGTGCCGCCGCCACCCGGCTGCCGAAGGCCAGGATGGCGACCCGGCTGCCGCGCCGGCGCAGTTCGGCCTTGCCGATCGGCAGCGTCTCCAGTCCCTGCGCGGGCACGACGCCCGGGCCGGTGCCGCGCGGGTAGCGCACCGCGGCCGGGCCCGTGTGCCGGTAGGCGGTGCTCAGCATGAGCCGGCACTCCGCCTCGTCGGCCGGCGCCATCACGACCAGGTTCGGGACGCAGCGCAGGTAACCGAGATCGAACACCCCGGCATGCGTGGCGCCGTCCGCGCCCACCAGTCCGGCGCGGTCGATGGCGAAGGTGACATCGAGGTTCTGCAGCGCAATGTCGTGGATCAGCTGGTCATAGGCACGCTGCAGGAAGGTCGAATAGATGGCGACCACCGGTTTCAGGCCTTCGCAGGCCATGCCGGCGGCGAATGTCAAAGCGTGTTGCTCGGCGATGCCGACATCGAAATAGCGCTCGTTGAAGCGCCGCGCGAAATCCACCAGGCCTGAACCCTCGCACATGGCGGGCGTGATGCCGATGAGGCGTGGATCGCCGTCGGCCATGTCGCACAGCCAGTCGCCGAACACGCGGGTGTAGGTCATGCCGCTTGCCGCCTTCTGCTCGCCGGTGGCGCGATTGAACGGGGTCACGCCGTGATAGACGCAGGGGTCCTGTTCGGCGTGGGGGTAACCCTTGCCCTTGCGCGTGACCACGTGCAGGAAATTGCGCCCGCTCAGCTTGTGCATGTTGCGCAGGGTGCTTACCAGGATCGGCAGGTCGTGGCCGTCCAGCGGTCCGATGTAGTTGAAGCCGAGTTCCTCGAACAGCGTGCCGGGCAGGATCATGCCCTTGATGTGTTCTTCCCAGCGGCGCAGGAAGTGCTGTGCGCCGGGCAGGCGTGTGAGGGCCTGTTTACTGCCCTGGCGGATGCCGGTATACATGCGACCCGACAGTAGCCGCGAGAGGTGGTTGTGCAGTGCACCGCGATTCGGCGAGATCGACATTTCGTTGTCGTTGAGCACCACCAGCAGGTCGCAGTCCTGGTCGCCTGCATTGTTCAGGGCCTCGAAGGCCATGCCGGCGGTCATGGCGCCGTCGCCGATCACGGCCACGGTCTTGCGCCCGCTGCCCTGCTGCCGGGCGGCGACGGCCATGCCGAGCGCGGCGCTGATGGAGGTGCTGGAGTGGCCGGCGCCGAAGGCATCGAACTCGCTCTCGCCGCGCGACAGGAAACCGCTCAGGCCGTCGCGCTGGCGCAGGCTGTGCATGGCATCGCGCCGACCGGTGAGGATCTTGTGCGGGTAGGCCTGGTGGCCGATGTCCCATATCAGGCGGTCGTGGGGCGTGTCGAACACGTAGTGCAGGGCGATGGTCAGTTCCACCGTGCCGAGTCCGGCCGCGAGATGCCCGCCGGTCGCGGAGACCGATTCCAGCAGGAATTCGCGCACCTCGGCCGCCAGCTGTACCAGCTGCACGTCGCTGAAGCCGCGCAGGTCAGCCGCTGTATGGATGGTCTTGAGGAGCTGGTATGTGTGTGGCATGGCGAACCCGGAAGGGGATTTTAGCAAGGCGGGCCATAAAAAGCTGCACGGCGGCAGTTCCGGCCGCGCATGCCGGTGGACGGAGCGTCCCGTGCCGGCGCGAAGGTGCCCATAACTACAGGGGGAGTGTGGGAAAGTACGGGTTATGATGGACGATCGCCGGTCACACGCAGGCACGTGCGACCGGCCCGGCTCAGGCATCCTTCAGCATCTGTCCCAGCTGGAGGGGGGCACGGCGTTCGTCCTGCTCGTGCCAGCGCCGGAACACGTCGACGCCGGCCTCGAGGAAACGGTGCTCGTCCGCGTTGTCCTGGAAACCCTGCAGGCGTTCGCTGATGCTTCCCGTCTCGTTGATGGGCATGTTGAAGTAACGGTCGATGAACGCCACGAACAGGCCCAGTGTCTGCGTTTCATCCAACCCGTAGCGGCGCGCGAGGTATTCGATGGCGCCATAGTGGAACGCCATCACCTTGAATTGCTTGGCGGGGTAGCGGCCGAGGTCATCGCGGTCCACGCCCATGATGGTGGCGGTTGTGAAGCGGGCCATGATCCTGTTGATTTCCTCGATCGGGTCCGGCGGGCGCGGTTTCCTCTCGAACAACCAGTCGAACAGTCGCATGCCCGTCACAGCCAGCGCCGGACGCGGCGCTTGTAGTCGAGGTAGGACTGACCGAACCTGTGTTCCAGGTAGCGCTCCTCGCGGGCCACGGCATACCGGGAAATGATGAGCATCGTGACCGGCGTCAGCAGCAGGATCCACAGGGTATCCAGCCAGAACGCGACGGTGATCTGTGCCAGTGCGAGCGTGAGGTACAGCGGGTTGCGCGAGTAATGGTAGGGTCCGTCGGTGATAAGGACGCTGTCCGGCTCATCCGGCCGCACCTCGGTATCGGCGTGATGGTACTTGAGCAATGCCCAGAACGCGATTCCGCAGGCGATGCAGAACACCCCGATCCCGATGAGCATCCCCGGCAGGTCGGCGGGCATCGGCAGCGGGTGCAGCCGGTTCAGCATGATCCCGCCGAGTATGCCGGCCGCGATGATCAACGTCGGGTTGATGTTGACGCCCGGGCCCTGCGTGTCGGTTTCCGGTGCCTCGTTCACGGAATATTTTCGTCGACGAAACGTCTGACGTTTTTCGCGTTGATGATCTGTGTACCGTCGCAGTTGAACTGCATGTGTACGATGCCCTGGACCATGCATACGGTGATATTGCGCAGGTAGTATTCCTGCATCTCGCGCAATGCCCTGAGCGAGGCGAATACCGCGTTGATCTCCTCACGGCACAGCGGTTGCCAGCTACCCGAGCGCCGTTCGAGTATGCTCTGCCAGTATCCCGGCAGGCGCTGGTAGAAACGGGTCGCGCGCAGCGCTTCGTAGAGTTCGCGCATAAGGTCGATCTTGTCTTCAAACGTTATGGTCGGGAAGTGGCGCTCGATGTAGTGCCGGTCGGCGAGCTTTTCGCCGGCATGGATTTCCGAACGCAGCGGGTCGAAAATAGACAGCGTGCGTATTTCGCCGCTGTTGAAGCCGACATAGACGCAGTAGATGCCGCGGTTGAGCATCATGTCATCGAGGTTGGAGGCGATGATGTCGATGATGCCGTCCATGCTGCTGCGATGACGTTCACGCTGCAGCACCGTCTCGCGCAGGGAAGGATCGCCCTTGAGGCCGACCTGCAGCGTGTCGGCATTCAGGCCGGCCGCGCTGACGATACTCTCCTTGAGTATCTGCTCCTCGATGGTGTTGTTACTGTGCTCTATCATGATCACACCGGTACCGCGGTTACCGTCGCGGGCCGTCTGGCTCAGCCCTCACGCGGACCCGCGAAATACCAGATGATCAGGCCGAGCAGCGGCAGTACGAGCACCAGGACGGTCCACATTGCCTTGCGGCCGGTGCTCGCGGCGCTCTGGAATATATTGAGTATCGCCCACACGTCCGCGGCCAGCAGCAGTACACCTGCAACACTTCCCGTTTCCATCGCTCTAGTCTCCCGCGCGTTCCCCGTCCGGCGCGGCGGCCGCCTCCATAATCGGGTGCGGTTTCCGGTGGGATCGGTTATGCAGCATGATATCCATTCCGGTTTTCAGCGCAACCAGCGCCAGCAGGAGACCCAGTGGTGAGCCCAGTTGCCTGACCAGAAAGCCGCCGGCGATCACCGCCACGTGCAGTACGACGATGCGCCGGTAGGGCGCCGTCATCAGCTGCCTGACCGTGGTATGGCGGTATTCCCCCTGCCCGATAAACAGCAGCAGGAACGAGGCGCCGTGGCTGATCAGCAATGCCAGACAGCCCCAGAGAAGCTGTTCGGGGGCCGCCGCCAGTAACTGCCGGGCCAGCATGAGGAACTTTTCGATCATGACCAGCGGGCCGGGCCAGTGGCCTGTTACGGCGGGGAGGTCGTCGAGACCGGCGAATCGTGTGAGCTTGAGCACGAACAAGCCGTGGATGGCGCAGAAGCCGCCATAGTGCACGCAGAAGAACGCGACACGTGGCAGGGCGTCCAGCTTCCCGACCGTGAACATCCTGAGTACGGTATAGGCACCGGTGATCAGGTTTTCCGCCCAGTACAGCACGACGACGGCGCCCACGTCCCAGTCCAGCCAGAGTACACCGAACAAGGGCAGCAGATTGGCCAGCAGCAGTGCGAGCTGGGGCAGATCGAAACGGTAGGAGCGCGTCCCGGTCAAGCGCCGACTCCCGCCGACCGTGCGCCGCAACGGCCGGCCGGGCCGGTTTTCATGGCGCCCGCTTCCAGTTCTCGTCGTCGCGTATCACCTCGTATGCCGCCCAGCGGGCGAATTCGGCACGCGACAGGACGCCGGAGGTGCGCAGGCCCCGGCCGGCGACGACCTTGAATACCACCATGTCCCGGTCCGGGTCGGTATGCGGCGATTCATCGACGACCTGGCGCACGGACCAGTCGGCGCCGAAATCCCCGTTGCCGTAGCAGTGGCCGAGTCGCACACGCCCGGGTGCAATTCGTCGTTGTTCGGCCTGGCCGGTGGCCAGTTCGTAGATGCGCAGCAGGTCGTGTTCCGAGACATCGATATAGGAATCGATCTGCGCGAGCGCAGCGACCAGGTCGGCGTGTTCGATGGGCGATTTCTCGCCACCACCCGTGGGTTCGTCTTCCACCACCAGCCAGGCCGGGTAACGGCGCCACTTGAACAGATAGTTGAATGCGACCGCCACCAGCAGGATGACCGCTACGTTTTCAAGCACGGGCGTGAGCACGAAACCATAGCCCAGCGCATGCGTGGCATCCCCGCCGATCACCGCGGCGAGTGCGGTGGCGCCGCCCGGCGGGTGGATGCAGCGCAGGTAATACATGGCGCCGATGGCCAGCCCGACCGCGAGGCTGGCCGCAGTGAAGGCATGCGGTACCAGCAGGAAACTGGTCACGCCGATCAGCGCGGAGACGAGATGGCCGCCGAGGACATTCCAGGGCTGGGACAGCGCGCCGTGCGGCACCGCGAACAGCAGCACGGCGCTGGCGCCCATCGAGGGCACGATCAGCAGCGCCTCCCCCACGCCGAGGTGGTACGCCGACACCGCCAGGATGGACAGGATCGCAACGCCGCCACCCAGCGCCGAAACCAGCCGCTCGGTATGGCTGACCGAGCCTGGCGTGAAGTCGAGAAGGCGTGTGAACAGTGACACCACCGGAGTCATTCACCCGGCATGAGACTGTTGGCCGGCCCGCCCGGTACATCTCCGGCGCACGCAACGACAGCGGCCGGCAGGAATCTGGTAATCATGACCATTCCTTCCCGTTACTAAAGGGTCCGCTCCCGCCCGGGATCGCGTGCCGGCTCAGAAGCCCAGTTGCTTACGGATCCTGGTCGCGTCCTGCAGGGCCTTGTCCACGTCTTCCGACAGGCAGTTGAAGTGGCCCATCTTGCGGCCGGGCCGCGCCTCGTGCTTGCCGTACAGGTGCAGGTGCGCGTACGGCTCGCGGAGTATTTGCTGCCATGCCGGTGCACCGTTGTTCCAGATATCGCCGAGCAGGTTGGTCATGACGACCGGAATGAACAGGTCTCCGGCGCCCGGCTGCAGCCCGCACATGCAGCGCACCTGCTGTGCGAACTGAGAGGTCACGCAGGCATCCATGGTGTAATGGCCGCTGTTATGTGGCCGTGTCGCGATCTCGTTGATGAGCAGTGCGCCGTCACGGGAGACGAAAAATTCCACGGCCAGTACCCCGCAATAGTTCAGTGCAGCGGCCAGGCGGCGGGCCATGTCGATGGCGCGTTCGCTTATGCCGGCATCGACGCGGGCCGGTACCAGCGTGGTGTCCAGTATCCCGTTCACATGCCGGTTTTCGCCGACCGGGTAACTGACCATCTCCCCGTCGATACTGCGTGCAACGATTACCGAGACCTCGCAGGCGAGTTCGACGACATCCTCGAGTATGCAGCTCCTGCCGCCCAGCTGTTCGAATGCGGCTTCCGCCTGTTCCAGGGTGTCGACCTGTACCTGCCCCTTGCCGTCATAGCCCATGGTAGCCGTCTTGAGCAGGAGCGGCGGGTCGAGTTCGGCAAAGGCGTCCTCGAGGTCGCCAATCTCGTAGATCGCGGCGAACGGCGCCGTGGAGAGGTCATGCTCCTGGAAGAAGGTCTTTTCACGGATGCGGTCCTGGGCGATGCGCACGGCGCCGGCGTTCGGCCGCACCGGGCAGAATTGAGCCAGGTACTCGAGGCTGTCGGCAGGAACGTTTTCGAACTCGGTGGTAACGGCGGCGCATTCGTCGCCCAGCATCTGCAGGCCGGCGTGATCGCTATAGCCGGCCTGGATATGCTGGCCGGCGACACGGCCGGCCGGGCTGTGCGGGTCGGGATCGAGCACCACGACGTTGTAGCCCATGCCGTGCGCGGCCAGCGTGAACATGCGGCCGAGCTGGCCGCCGCCCAGTACGCCCAGTGTTGCGCCTGGTAGGATCATGACAGCGGCGGCAGCTTCATTTCGAGTACGCTGGTCTCCAGATCCTTGCGAAAGCTATCCAGACGGGTGGAGAGTGCGCTGTCATTGATGGCCAGGATGCTGACGGCGGTGAGCGCCGCGTTGGCGGCGCCCGCCTCGCCGATGGCAAAGGTCGCCACGGGTATACCCTTCGGCATCTGCACGATGGACAGGAGGGAATCCATGCCTTTCAGGTAGCGCGACGGTACCGGTACGCCGAGCACCGGCAGGCTGCACTTGGCTGCCAGCATGCCGGGCAGGTGGGCCGCGCCGCCGGCGCCGGCGATGATGCAGGCAAGCCCGCGTTCACGCGCGCTCCCCGCGTACTCGAACAGCAGGTCGGGCGTGCGATGGGCCGATACGACACGTTGTTCGAACGGGATCTGGAACTGAACCAGTACCTCCGCAGCATGCTGCATGGTGTCCCAGTCGCTGTTACTGCCCATGACCAGGCCCACGCGTGCGGCTTCGCTCATGTTGCTATCCATCTGTAGTGGAAGTGAAAGCACGCCATTCTAGCACTCTATCCGGTGCCCGAAACAGGTGAGACGGGGCGATTTTTCAGGCCACGTGCCCCCGGTTGCCGGCTTCTGCCTGTACAATGCGCACATTTCGCCCTCCGGAGCCCGGAATGCTGGATGCCCTGTACGAGTCCCGACTGACCAGCCTGCCGCTGCTGATGCGCGGCAAGGTGCGTGACATCTATGCCGTGGATGACGACCACCTGCTTATCGTCACCACCGACCGGCTGTCGGCCTTCGACGTGGTGTTGCCGGACCCCGTGCCCGGCAAGGGGGCTGTGCTGACGGCGGTGTCGAATTTCTGGTTCGGATTCACGCACGATATCGTCGCCAACCATCTGGCCGACCTGCCCCTGGAAGCGGTACTGCCCGACCCGGCGGAACGCGCCCCGGTGGAGGGCAGGGCCATCGTCGTGAGGCGGCTCGCGGCACTGCCAGTGGAGGCGGTCGTGCGCGGCTACCTCATCGGATCGGGCTGGAAGGATTACCAGGCCAGCGGTACGGTATGCGGCATCGCACTGCCGCCCGGCCTGCGGCTGGCTGAGCGCCTGCCGGCGCCGATCTTCACGCCGTCGACCAAGGCGGATGCCGGTGAGCATGATGTCAATATCGATTTTTCACGCACCTGCGAGTTGCTGGGCAGCGAACGCGCCGCGCGCGTGCGCGATGTGAGCCTCGAGATCTATTCCACCTGTGCGGCCTATGCCCTGGAGCGCGGCATCATCATCGCCGACACCAAGTTCGAGTTCGGGCTCGACCGGCAGGGGGGGCTGGTACTGATCGACGAGGTGCTGACGCCGGATTCCTCGCGTTTCTGGCCGGCCGACAGCTACCGGCCAGGGGTCAGCCCGTTCAGCTTCGACAAGCAGTTCGTACGCGACTACCTGGAAACCCTGGACTGGAACAAGACCGTGCCGGGCCCGCACCTGCCGGTTGAAATCCTGGAGAAGACCGCTGCGAAATACCGCGAGGCGCAGCGGCGGCTGACGGGCGGGCAAGCCGACCGGGTGCGGTAACGGGGCGCATTCGTGTCCGTTTGTCCATGGACCGCGTTCCTTCCCGCGCCTACAGGTAGCGTGCAGCTGTGTATCGCCGGCGCGGTATTTAATGACGCCTGCAAACGCGCTACGGTATGAGATGGTGGGATGGAGAGGAAACGGATAATGTATGGCTTCAATATATCATTGACAGGCGACATGCAGGGCGTACGCGACAAGGTCGCAGCCGAGCTGCAGAGGGAAGGTTTCGGTGTTCTGACCGAGATCGACGTGGCGGCGACACTGAAGAAAAAGCTCGGCATCGAGCGCAGGCCCTACCTGATCCTCGGCGCCTGCAACCCGGTGCTGGCCAACCAGGCCCTCGAGGCCGACCCCGACATCGGCCTGCTGCTGCCCTGCAACGTGGTGCTGCGCGAGGAAGAGGATGGCTCCATCACGGTCGGTTTCATGGACCCGGCGGCCGTGCTCGGCCTGGTCGACAGGGCGGGCGTCGCACGGCTGGCCGGCGAGGTGCGCGGCCGGCTGGAACGGGTCAGGGATGCGCTGCTGAAATAACGCCGGTGCCGTGCCGCGACGGTACGGGTCTCGTTACCGGGCAGGCGGTGGAGCCGCGTACTGATGGTTCATGCCGCTTTCTTTTTTCTGGCTGCTCCGGTGAGCCCTAGCAGTCCGGAACCGAAGAGCCAGACTGCGGCCGGCACGGGCACCGCGGTGATCGACCCCGAAAAGCTGGTGGATGTGGTTGTGGAGTTGGTGGTAAACAGGTCTGTAAGCGACATTGGGGAAGTGAACTGGAATGTCGCCGTGTTGACTCCGGAGCCCGCATTGAGCAGGGCGAGGAGGTCGCCGTTCGAACCACCGTAGGCGATATTGCCAAGATTTGCCGTACCCATCGTGTTCAAGCTTCCGGCCGTGCCAAACGTCGCGATATCGACCCACATCAGGTCAGCGGTCAGAGTGAAAAAGCCATCGGATATACTCAACGTACCCGTGCCGCTGACATTGGCCGTTTCCAGAGAGCCAATTGATGTGATGGTCCCGACTCCGAAGGTGCCGCTGATACCCCCAAGAAAGCCAGTGGCTGTCCCGGAGGTTATTTGTAGGCTGTCGCCGGGACTGAAGCTGAAGCACCCGACCGTTCCGCTTCCACCGCAGTTATCCGTCGGGTCGATTATGATGCTTTTGCCGGACATGTTTGAGTAATCGAACGTTACCGCCGCGGCCGGTGTGACATAAAGGGAAGCGATGGCGGCGCAGACCGCTGCCAACAGATAGATGGTTTTCATGAGCTGAGGATCTCCGTAAATCCTTGGTTTGCGTCCGTTGTTATTCGACTCTCACAGCTCTGGCGGCCGTTTCGGATTGCCACAAACATCAAGCAATATTTATACCGTCAGATGATTTGCTTCTCTTTTCATGAGGATGCCCGATAACCGGAAATAAGCGGCATTCGATTTTTGTAAACTCTCCCAGACACGTTTCTTGATTTTCAGACACATCGCTATCGCAACGGAACGTTGGTTCAGCCAGTCCGGGGGGTGCTACGGGTTTGAGAAGGCCACAGAGGCTGCGAATGCAGGTGACCTGGTCGTTCGGGCAGGCGGACGGGATTGCTGTCCCGGTCCGCCTCTACGGGTCGGGAAGGACATGCAGGTTGTTGGCGCCTATCCCACATTTCCCGCGGTCGCGACCGCAGGGAGTGGGAGACAGGTGCCGGGCCCCTGGTGATACAGCCGATAGCCTGTCCCTCTGCATTGGTTGGCGGCCGGACACCTGAGTGAATCACCCGTGTGTCCGCTGCTACTTCGATACCGGCCTGTGAAGCAGACAACGTCGGCAAGAAGTCATACATTAGGGGTGGTTACGTCCCTGCGCCTGAATAGGGCGGTACTGATCGATGCGTCGGGTGTTTGTTTGATCTCCACGGACGCATCACGTCTGCAACCTCGTTCCAATGGGAATCCAACGCTGCAGTTGACCTGTATAGTAATTTTCCACCGGCTAACCTAGAATTTCCCGCGGTGCCATGAAATTCATGGCTGACGGCTAATTAACAACAACCGGGTGTCATGATGAAAGCTACATTGAAGGTACTGACGGTGTGTGCAATGGCAGGCGCTTCCCTTTTGATCTCGACCAGTGCCGGTGCCTGGTGGAGTAATGACCACGATGACTGGGATGGGCCATGGGGCTATCCTGGCTACGGTGGCTGGGGTGGCTACCCGGGTTACTACGGGGGCTGGGGCGGCTATCCGGGCTACCACGGCGGCTGGGGCGGCTACCCGGGCTACGGCGGCTGGGGCGGCTATCCGGGCTACGGCGGCTGGGGCGGCTATCCGGGCTACGGTGGCTGGGGGCTGGGCGTCCCTGAGGTCATATACACCCAACCGCAGGAATCCAGCAAAAGTTACACCATCAAGTAACAAGAATCAGGATCTCAACGCCCAGGGCAATTGATATTCTAAAGCCTCGTTTTTTACCAATCCCGTCATCCGGCGAAGGCCGGAATCCAGGAGATCAGCCGCACGGCTGGATTCCGGATCGCGCCCGCCAGGCGGGCTTGTCCGGAATGACAACAGGTTAATACGCGAAATATGTACGGGACAGCACACTAGAAAAAAATGAATAGTTTACAAATGGCTCACCAACACTTCCATTGAATGCGAGAGCAAACCAAAGAAATAGACCTAAGAGGATAGGTTCGAATCCCATGTTTCGTGTCAACCTGACTACAATTCGACGAACGCATGGTCGTAAGAAACGCGCAGCGCATGTGTTGATCGGATCTGGGTTTCCGGATCCGCATCCAACTGGATGAAGCACGAGTACGGTACTTTCCTTCCCTGCGGGCCGATATTCTGTACCTCAGATCAGAATCGTTTACTGTTATTCAGCATTCATCGAACTGGTCGCTTTTCGTCCGGCTGTCCCGATCAATCCCAGCAGGCCGGAAACGAAGAGGTATGCAGCGCCGGGCAGAGGTATGCCGGAAACCGTCCAGCTGCCCGGAATATAACTCAGGGATGCGGCAATCGTGACAGGCTGTGTGCAGGTGCCGGCGATTACGGCGGTACAGGACCCGATGCTACCCCCATCCCGTACGAACACGGCGTCATTTTCGGTCACCAGGCGTCCCGCCGTATCACCGACAGCGGTCGGGCTTGGGAATTCGGTCCTCAAGTCTACATACCAGTTCACAATGTTTCCCGAGGCATCCGTCCAGAACTCGAATATCCCCGACTCGATACTGCCTTGTGTGAAGACCGTCAGTCCGTCGCCGAATGTGAAGCTTGCGGGCGTGACCGCGGCGGCGGCGAGATCCGGCGCCAGCGGCGCTGGGAGGACCATCGATCCCGAGACGCGCATGGTGCTGTCGTATATTGAGTAGATCGGCGGCAAGAAATCCACGTAGGTATTTCCCGTGTAGGTGTACACGACCGAGCCGCAGGCGGATGAGACGGCGAACAAACCGGCGCTTGCCGCGGCAAGCAGGCATGATAGTTTCATGATGTTATCCCAGGAGTTCGGTTATGTCGTTTATCATGATTTATTCCCGGCCCTTGCGGCCGCCAGGCTGACAGCTTCATTCAGGATTGCGGGAGTACGGGAGCTGTCCGCATCCGGGCGCTATGCAATGACAGGGCCGTGTCGTAATCGTAATTCGTATCACTTGCAGCCCGGGACACCCCAGCAACGCGGATTCCGTGTATCCAGCCGCCGGAAGCCACGGTTGTTTGCGTCAGCGGGAATCAGGCTCAGAGGAAGAAGTAACTCAGTCGGCACACCGTTCACGTGTGGCGGTTTGGCAGCAGGCGCCGAATGCTGCCCTTTACCCTTGCCAGTCCAGTCCCATGGCTTTGAAATACAACACTATGCAATGATGAATCATATGTCACTAAGGCAAAAGTATTAGCCGATCCCGGTGCCGGTAATGTCCCGCATACATCCCGGTTGTGGGCCATGCCGGCCTGCCCTGCACCCGGGCGAGATGGACCTTCTGCCGCAGCAGTATGCGGCCGATCAATGGTAGCATCAGATTGCCCGGCGAGTGGATCGCCTGGGCTTGACGTCGACGCTTGCAGTCGCCTGGATTCGCCTCCCGGGGGGAGACTGCAATACACTGATTAAAAAAGGAACTTAAGGATGCCGGGTGCCGACGTAGGTAATCCGGGCGGTTTGCGGCTATGATCGTCCTACTGCATGGAGATCCCCCGAGCCATGAATCTGCCCCGCCTTGCCGTCGCCTACGACACCCGCGCCGAGCCGCTGCGCAAGCGTGCGCCCACGCACGACGAGCACGGCAGGCCGTTGAGCGACTTCATGATGCTGATCCCCGGCCTGCGCGACAAGCCGCGGCACCTGATCGAACACGCCATCCAGGACATGCACATCGCGCTCACGCATTTCGGCGACGCCGTCGTGTTCGCCGAGTTCAACATCAGGCTCAACCTGCTATGGGTGTCTATCCGTCCCATCCAGGGTATCCGCTTCGAGATCGCCGGCGCGATCCAGCGCCACGTGCCCGAGGCCAAGCTGGTCTCGCATATCTAGATGCCGATCCACACGCACGCCGTGCTGATGCTGGAGGGCGTTTCGGGTGCGCTGGTCGGTGCGGTCCTGTTCTACCTGCTCGGATCGCTGCTGACGCGGCGCTGGATGCGTATCGATGCCTACCAGCTCGCCCTGTCCATGGCAGTCGCCTTCCCGGTCGCTATCGTATGCGAGGTTTACCTCGGCAAGTCCTACCAGCTGCTGACTGGTACTCCGCTCTGGCAATACCGTGTCTGGCCGATTCACGACGGCTATACATCGACGCTGAATTTTATCGTCTGGCCTGTATACGGCTATTATCTGTACGTGCTGCACCAGGTGTTGCATGCGCGGCGCATCTGCATACGTCCGCACTGGCTGCAGGGCATCGCCGCCGGTCTGGACGGCCCCCTGCTGGAGATCCTTGCCAACGGATTCTTCCTGCTGTTCTACGGCACCTTCTATTTCTATTACCTGCCGGGTGACCTGCGCCACTACAGTTCCGTCCGGGTAATACCCCTGTATATGATCATGGGCATCATCCTCACCCTGCTGCTCGGCTACCTGCAACAGCGGCCGCCGCGCTGGCGCTACCCCGTGTTCTTCTACCTCGCGGGCGTGGGGTTCGTACTGGCGGGCTAGAGCGCCTGCGCGAAATACTCCGCGAGGAATTCATCGAAAGACTGCAGGTCGGACTGCTCCACCGCCTGCTGCGCTTCCAGCGATTGCAATACGCTCTGTTCGAACAGGCGGGTTTGGGTGGTATCGGGTGCGCGTTCCAGGAAATAGCGCTGGTGTTGCTCGGACATGCGTTTGGCGAAATGGAAATAACCTTCGCCGTTCTTGTCCATTTCGGCCAGCACGCGCGCCGAGCAGGTCAGGTCGGGATCCCCGATAGCCGCGTCCTGTGCCTGCAGCGCGTCGCGATAAGGCGTGCCGCCTGTATGTGCATCGAGCAGGTCGGCGCAGCCGGCCATGGACTCGCAGATCTCGTGTCCCCAGTGCTGAAGGGACAGGGCGTCCCCGTTGTGTGTCAGGGAGAGCCCGGGTTCGCGCCCGCGATAGCACACCGCGTCGAGGTTGGCGTCGATCTCGCGACGTTCCCGGGCGCTGAACGGCGGGCTTTCCGCAAGCAGGCAGAACAGCATGAAGCTCTCCAGGAAATGGCACTGTGACTCGTTGATGCCGCGCGGGTCGAAGGGATTGATATCCAGCGAGCGCAGTTCGATATAGCGTACCCCGCGGCGTGCCAGCGCAAGTGTCGGTTTCTCGTTGCCGACGGGCAGCTGCTTGGGACGTACCGAACTGTAGTATTCATTTTCGATCTGCAGCATGTTGTCGTTGAGCTGACGGTATTCGCCGGCCACCTTCACGCCGATTTCGGAATAGCGCGCGCAGGGCGTGTTGATCGCACGTGTGAGGCTGGCGACGTAGGACTCGAGGCTGTCGTAGTCGGCCTTGAAGCCCAGCTCCGCCTCGCGCGAATTCTGGTAGCCGATGTCGCACATCCGCAACGAGGTGGCATACGGGCTGTAAAAGCTGTTCTCGTTGTAAACCTCGAGCCGGGTGGCCGGCTGGCCGCACAGGAATGACTTGCAGACCGCAGGCGAAGCGCCGAACAGGTAGGGTACCACCCAGCCGTAACGCAGCAGGTTTCGAATGGTCCGGAAATAGTGGTCCGAGATAAAGGCCTGCAGCGGTCGGGTATCCTTCTGCACGGCCTGCCACACCGGCCACATGTCCTGCGCAAACGAATAGTTGAAATGGGCCCCCGCGATAACCTGCATGACCTTGCCGTAGCGGTAGCCCAGGCCGCGCCGGTAGACCGTTTTCATCATGCCGAGGTTGGAATGGCCGTATTGCGCGATCGGGATACCGACCTCGCCCTGCACCACGCAGGGCATGCTCGCCGACCAGAGCAATTCGCTGTCGAGCCGCGAGTAGACAAACTGCTCAAGCTGCGCGAGAAAATCCAGCGCCGGCTGCGGCCCGACGAACGGGGGGGTGATCAGCTCCAGCAACGCCTCGGAATAGTCCGTCGTTATCCAGGGGTGCATGAGCGCAGAGCCCAGGCCGACCGGGTGCGGCGTATGCGCAATGGCGCCATCTTCCCCCACGCGCAGGTTCTCTTTCTCGATGCCCATCAGGCCGCCGCTGAACCCCTCGGGTCGCCTGTCCATGAGACGGGACAGCATGGGTGTCGGGATTGAAATCAAGGTGTTATATCTCCACGACGCAATGACGGCCGGGTCGCCATACTGCCGATGCAGGTTGATTTTCCGGGTTTGTGATGTATAAATATAATATAAACAAGCAAATACTGGACAACGCTCTGGCCGGGTAGCATAGTGGGGCGGCCGTGTCGTGTCAGACAGGATCAACTATAACGAGTTGCGGGACAGGGAATAAGCTTCCGGTTTACCGCCGACACGCACAACGGGTGGGTAGAACACTATGCCAAAAAAGAACAGGAACCTTAATCTTGAGGAACTCAAGGTTTCGTGTAAGAACTGTTCCCTGGCTGAACTGTGTCTCCCACACGGGATGACCGATGACGATATGGCCAAGCTGGATGCCATCATCGTTCACCATCAGCCGTTTCAGCCCGGACAGCACCTGTTCAGGCCCGGCGACAGGAGCCGTGCGCTGTTCGCGCTGCGTTCCGGGGCGCTGATGTCCTACTGTATCACCTCGGATGGCGAGGAGCAGGTGCTCGGCTTTACCCTGCCCGGCGAACTGACGGGTATGGATGGATTGAGCGGGGAGGCCTATACGAGCGCCTCGGTCGCACTGGAAACCTCCAGCATCTGCGAACTCCCGATCCACAAGCTGGAAGGTCTGTGCAACGATCTACCCGGACTGCACAGGCAGTTGATGTGCGTGATGGGCAGGGAGATCACCAATGATCAGCACATGCTGATGCTGCTCGGGAAGCGGACCGCCGAGGAGCGTCTGGCGTCCTTCCTGCTCAGCCTGTCGACGCGTTATCACCAGCGTGGCCTGTCGGCCACCGAATTCAACCTGCCGATGTCACGGCAGGACATCGGCAACTACCTGGGTCTGGCCATCGAGACTGTCAGCCGGCTGTTTGCGAACTTCCAGGAAAAGAAGATGGTGCAGGTCAACCGCCGGCGGGTGGTGATCACCGACCTCGACCGGATCAAGGGCATGGTCGAGCCCTGCGTACAGCGCAATGTCGCCATCAACCTCTAGCGGCCCTTCAGTATAATCGGTCGCTGCTGCGCTGACAGTCAGTTCTCGACCCTGCTCGCCAGATACCCCCGCAGTGCTTTCCGAGCGCTCGTAATACGCCACCCGGTTCCGCGTTCGCCGCGTTGCGCACGGATTTCCCGGACGGGCCGCCTGCCCGGTCACCCCGTGCTGTATTGCTGCCGCAGCACCGGCGGTGCGGCACCGTGTCAGATGACCTTGGAGTAGCTGGTGCCGGTGCTGCCGTCATGCAGGTAGCGGTCGAATACCATGCAGATATTGCGCACCAGCAGACGGCCCGCCGGCACTACCAGCAAGGTGTCGGCATCGAGCATCAGCAGGCCGTCCTGCTGCATGCCCTCCAGTTCACTGCACTCGCTACGGAAATAGTCGTGGAAGTCGAAATGCCAGGTCGATTCCAGCTTCGGAATATCCAGCCGGAAGTCGCACATAAGCCGCGAGATAATTTCGCGCCGTAACAGATCGTCCGGTTCCAGTTCGATGCCGCGTTCCAGCGGCAGTCGGCCGCTGTCGAGCAATGAGTAGTATTGGTCGAGGTCGCGTACGTTCTGGTTGTAGTTGTCACAGACACGTCCGATGGCGGACATGCCCATGCCGATCAAGTCACAATCGACGCGCGTGGAATAGCCCTGGAAATTGCGCTGCAGTGTACCGTTCTGCTGCGCAATCGCAAGCTCGTCATCGGGCCTGGCAAAGTGGTCCATGCCGATATAGACGTAGCCGGCGTCCGTGAGCTGCACGATGGTGTGCTGCAGAATGTCCAGTTTGATATCTGCGGACGGGAGGTCGGACGCGTTGATCCGGCGCTGCGGCTTGAAGCGCTCGGGCAGGTGCGCGTAATTGTAGACGGCGATCCGGTCCGGCTGCAGGGCGATAGTCTGCTCCAGTGTTGAGGCGAAGGTATCGACTGTCTGCAGCGGCAGTCCGTAGATCAGGTCCATGTTGATCGACTTGAAGCCGAGGCTTCGCGCGTGTTCCGTGATTTTGCGCGTCTGCTCCACGCTCTGGATGCGGTTGACCGCCGCCTGGATGTCGGGATCGAAATCCTGCACGCCCAGGCTCATCCGGTTGAAGCCGATCTCGCGCAGCGCGGCAATTTTCGCTGTGTCTACCGAGCGCGGATCGATCTCGATGGAATATTCACCGCCATCGTCGTTGCGCAGGGTGAAGTGACTGCGTGTCACGCGCATCAGATCCCGGCACTGTCCGATATCGAGAAATGTCGGCGTACCGCCACCCCAGTGCAGTTGTTCGACGATGCGATCGCGATCGAACAGCGGCGCTTGCAGTTTGATCTCCTTGTACAGGTGCAGGAGGTATTCGGCTGCGCGCCCGTGGTTCCTTGTGACTACCTTGGTACAGGCGCAATAGAAGCACACCGTGTCACAAAACGGTATATGGAAGTAAAGCGAAAGCGGGCGCGGTATCGGGTCTTCGTTGCTTGTGCAGGCCCAGCTCTTGTAGTCGTCCTCGCCTATACCTGTACGAAACTGTGCCACGGTCGGGTACGAGGTGTAACGTGGGCCGCTCCTGTCGTAACGCCTGATCAGTGCTGCATTAAAAATTATAGGCTGACTCATTTGCGTGCTGCATGGTCTGTCCAAAATTCAAGTCTTGGGATTCTCCACCCGGCATTTGCCGTTTATCTTGACATGAATCAAGCCGAAACCAAGTTGTTCGGACACCTGAAACAAACATCTGCGTGCAGCACCCGAAATGCGCGCGTTGTGTGCGTTTACGCCACAAGATGTGACAGGATGTCAGTAGCTGGCTCGCACGGCATGGCTGCCGGGATTCGCCGGGATGACGCGGGACACCTCGTCCTGCGCTGGCCGTTCCGTATGCAGCGGACGGTCAGGCGCTGAGGTCAGGCTGCCTCGCCTCCTCCGCCGTTCCCGCGCGGGAACAGTTCGCGCAGGTATTCGCCGAAGCCGCGGCAGGCGTCGTTGGTGGTGAACACGCCGGCGAGCTTGTCCTTGCGGGTGACGATCACCGAGCCGATGTGACGCTCCGCCATGTGCAGCAACACGTTGTCGAGCGGCTCGTTGATGTCAACGACATAGGCGTCGTGTATCAACATCTCGCGCACGCCCGGGTTGTAGCCCGGATCACCGGGTTTTTTACCCGCCCGCATGGACTTGATGTCGCGGTCCGATATGACGCCGACCAGCCTGTGGCTGTCCGTAACCGGCAGGTGGCGGACGTCGTGTTCGTCCATCAGCTCCAGTGCTTTGCTGACATCGGCGCCTATGTCGATGGAATACGGAAAGGGTGTCATCAACAGTTTCAGCTGCGGTGAGTGATTCATGTCGACTGGTCTCCGGGAATCCAGTGTATGACCGGTATAAATCTCCGTGAATGGTAGCAGAACAGGGGTGGCGTTAATATTATGCGCAGGCGCATGCATGCAACGCCGGCATGCCCGGCGTCGATACAACTATAGAGCGCCCTGGCGCAGCAGCGGCTATTTGTATAAACGGAAAAAAGCCGTGAATAGCAGGGTCGTGACGACGAGGCTGACGATCATTACGGGAAAGCCGCGGCGTAACCAGAGCATCGGTGTGATTCTGGCTTCGGGGATGGCGCAGCGCTCGGACTCGGTAACGCAGATGATGTTCGCCGTGGCACCGATGTGTGAACCGTTACCGCCCAGCCCGACACCGAGTGCCAGCGCCCACCACATGGGCGTGACGTTCACACCCTGCGTGTCCAGGCTGGCCACGATCGGTATCATGGTGACGGTAAACGGGATGTTGTCGACGACGGCGCTGAGCAGGGCCGCAGCCCACATCAGCAGCAGGCAGGCGATCAGCAGCATTTCGGGGTCTTTTGCGACAGCCGCCAGCTTGTAGCCGATAAGGCCGAGCAGTCCCGAGTGCTCCACGCCGCCGACGATGACGAACAGTCCGGCGAAGAATACCAGTACCGGCCATTCCACGTCCCTCAACAGCCGTTCCGGCTCCGGCCGCACCAGTGCCAGCGTCAGCGCGAGACCGATGAAGGTGACGAATGACGGGTATAGGTGCAGGTGATGGTGGATGAAAAAAAGCGCGATGATGAGGAGGAGTCCTGCCAGGACGAAGGCCAGCGTCCGGGGATCGCTGATGGCCTTGCTTTCATCCAGACCGACCTCCCCGCTGAAGTCCCTGGCCGGTACCAGTTCGCGGCGGAATTGGACCAGGATCATGCCGACCATGGCACACCAGACGACGGCGACGATCGGACCCATGTGGAACAGGAAGGTATTGAAGTTGATATGAGCGGCGCTGCCGATCATGATGTTGGGCGGGTCACCGACCAGCGTCGCGATACCGCCGATATTGGAGAGCATCGCCTCGGCCATCAGATAGGGCATCGGATTGAGTCCGATCATGCGGCAGATAAGTACGGTGAGCGGAGCGAAAATGATCACCGTGGTGACGTTGTCCAGTACCATGCTGATCACGCTGACCGCCAGGCACAGGTTCGTCAGCAGCAGGCGTGGTCTCGATGACAGCCTGGCGATGCGGATGGCCAGGTAATCGAAACCGCCGGTCCCCCTGAGCATGGAAACCATCATCATCATGCCGCACAGCAGCAGCAGGGTGTTCGCATCGATCGCCTTGAGAGCGGTCTCCTGGGTGTAGAAGCCGAAATACAGACCCGCGGCGGTCATCACCGATGCACCGATCACGGCGGCATGCATGCGGTGGATGACCTCGGAGAAAATGAGTACGTAGGCGGCAACCAGGATGCCGCCTGCCACCAGCATGTCGCTGTTCAGCGTCAGCGCCCCGTGTGCTGACATGAAGAGATTTCCAGCATGCGCTGTGCAATGGCCCAGATCGTGACGATGCCCAGGTAGCGGCTGCCGTCGGTGACGAACAGATAGTTGGCGCCTTGCTTCTCCATCAGGGCAACCGCCTTGGCCACGGCGGCATGCGGCGAGATCTCCGCCTTGCGTTCCGAGACAAACGGTTCGATAGGCAGGCCCAGCAGCTTATTGGTGTGCAGTTCCGGGAACTGCAGGCAAGCGGCCGAGTCGCCCAGCAGTTCGGCATAATTGACCATGACGTCCGGGATGCAGGCACGTCGCAGTGTCTCGCGAATCGAGAACCGGCCGGTGATGTTGCCGTTGGCGTCGACATAGGGGATGCCCGGCACGCCGTCCTGCAGGCAGGCCGCGAGACAATCCCGGACCGTCGTGCCGGGGCGCGCCACGCTGGTTGGCCGTATTATGTTTTCGAGTTTCATCGGCAGATACCGGGTGGTGGAACACCTTCGGGTGCTACGGGCAGGCGCACGCCGCTGTTGGCGGTTTTCATTATCGCGTGGCGCGGTATGTCGTGCAGGCGGCCGGTGACTGCGACAGCACTGCACGGGACAGGGCGCGCCGTGCTGCCGCATGATAGCAGCGCCGCGACCGGCATGAAAAACACCGGCACGCAGGCCGCAAGGTCAAACCGCCGTCTCGTGCTTGCACCCCTGTCATTGGCAGGCATGCACGACCGGCATGGCCGCCAGCCATTGGTAATAAAGATATTACAAGGAAAGTCAGTGGCTTGGGTGGGACGCGTCCGGCAGGCCACCCCTACCGGAACCTGCTTTCGAGCCCAGCGGTACGCGCGCGATGAGGGGACAGGTTCTGCGCGCCACCCGCGCTAGGGGTCGGCCTCGATCCCCAGCGCGATGCCGCGCGAACAGGTCTGCTCATCGTCGCGGGTGAATTCAAGCGATGCCAGCAGCATTTCATCGCCGCTGACCAACTGGGTCCGCCAGTCCCCACAGACACCGCACACCTGCCGCGAGGGCAGGGCGTCCGTAATGGCCCCGCATTGCCGGCAGCTGACACGCACCGGGATGGTCCTGATGACCAGCTTGGCGCCGTCGGCGATGGTGCCGGCGCAGGCGATATCGAAGGCCTGTTCCAGCAGCGGGGGTTCCACGCCGGACAAGGGCCCGATCTCGATGAAGATTTCCATGACCGCACGTGCGTGTTGATCGGTGGCGATCGATTCGACCTGATCGATCAATGCCTGGCAGACGGCGAGTTCATGCATCGGGCACCTCCAGCACACAGTCATGGCGTCGCCATACGCCGCGCGCTTCCTGTAATTTGATTTTCCGGTTGGCATAACGGACATGCGGCACGACGAAAGCGTCGATCGACAGGTCCTCGTCCTGTAACATCAGCTGACCGACAACGGCGCGACGTTCTTCGCTGCGTAGTGCGCCCTGGCATCCGCTTTCGACCGGATCTGGATACCCGGACACATTCATGCCCCCCCCGCTTCGCTATGTCCGCCTCGCCGTTAATGGTCTATTAATTAATAGTCAATTAAACACGAAAAAAAAGGGCAGAGATTGATACTCGTCAATAAAGACCTTTTATGGTTGCTGTAAATATCGGTTCCTGTGAGGAGGAGCAGCCTTGTCCATCAGTAACACACTGATTCTCGGGATTGGTAATACCCTGCTATCCGACGAAGGTGTCGGCGTACACATGCTCGATTACCTGCGTCGACATCATCCGGAGCTTTCCGGGGCGCAGTATCTCGACGGTGGTACACTGAGTTTTACGCTGGCGCCCTATATCGAGAGTGCCGAACACCTGATTGTCGTCGATGCCGCCGAATTAATGGCGCCACCGGGGGCCGTACAGGTATTTTCCGGTGAGGATATGGAGCGTTTTGCCGGCCGCACCAAGCGCAGCGTACATGAGGTCAGCCTGGGCGACCTGCTGGCCATTGCGCACCTTACAGACAGCCTGCCCACCGAGCGCGCCCTCGTGGCGATCCAGCCACAACATGTCGACTGGGGGCACCAGCTGAGCGAACCGGTGAAGCGCGCATTGCCGCAGGCTGCACGCCGGGTCGTGACACTACTGCATCAATGGGGCGTCATCGGTCCGGTTGCGGTCACCGAGATACCGAAGACCCCGCCGCTGGTCGCAGGCTGAAGATCCGATATGCACGTACCTTCACAGACCGGCTGTAACGAAGATACTGATCACATCGTCACCGGAAATGTAATACCCTTGCTGCACGAGATCCGGCACGCCGTGCAGGCGCTGCTCGAGGACGGGCAGGCGGCGGTCATCGACCTGCGCGGGATTCCCCTGGGACCGGGCGAGGAGGCACATATCGAAGCTCGACTCGGTCGGGGCGAGGTGCAGGTACAGTTGAACGCACTCGGTCCCAGTGAGCTCGTGGAGACCCGGTTTCCCGGGGTGTGGCTGGTGACACATTACAACAGTGACGGCGAGGTGATTGGCAAGTTTGTCGAGATCTGCTTCGTTCCGAACCTGGCGACCGCTCAGCGGGCGGATATTCGTGCCGGTCTGGCAGCGCTGTGCGCAGAGCTCGACTGAGCCCGGCAGGTTCTGCATATAATCCGCGAATAACAGGAGGCACACGATGTCGAAAAACCAGACGATAGGTGAGGTATTGCGGGCTCGGGGCATCTCCCGGCGCGGCTTCCTGAAGTTCTGTGCCACAACCGCTTCCATCATGGCGCTGCCGCCCAGCATGGTGCCACTGATCGCCGAGGCACTCGAGAAGGCGCGCCGGCCTTCGGTCATCTGGTTGTCCTTCCAGGAATGCACCGGCTGCACCGAATCGCTGACACGCTCGCACTCGCCGACGGTGGAAGGGTTGATTTTTGACACGATCTCGCTCGATTACCATCACACGCTGCAGGCGGCGTCCGGTACGGCCGCCGAGGCGGCCCGCGAAGCCGCCATGAGGGAAAACGAGGGTAAGTACATCCTGGTCGTCGACGGATCCATCCCGACCGGGGACCCGGGCTTCTCCACCATCGCCGGCATCAGCAACGTGGACATGTTGCAGGAGACCGCCGCCGGCGCCGCGGCCGTCGTGGCGATCGGCAGCTGCGCCTCGTTCGGCGGCATCCCCTATGCCCACCCGAATCCGACCGGGGCCGTGCCGGTGTCCGAGCTGGTGCACGACAAGCCGATCATCAACGTGCCTGGCTGTCCGCCCATCCCGGTGGTCATAACCGGCGTGCTGGCGCAATTCCTGACCTTCGGCACCCTGCCGGAGCTCGATGAGCTGGGCCGTCCGATGGCCTTCTACGGCCAGAGTATTCACGACCGCTGCTACCGCCGTCCGTTCTACGACAAGGGGCTGTTCGCCGAAAGTTTCGACGACGAAGGTGCAAAAAAGGGCTGGTGCCTGTACAAGCTCGGCTGCAAGGGCCCGATCACCTACAATGCCTGTGCGACCACCAAATGGAATGAGGGGACCAGCTTTCCGATCGAGTCCGGGCATCCCTGCCTGGGCTGCTCGCAACCCGATTTCTGGGACGGTGGCGGCTTCTACAAGGCGATCTCCACACCCACGGCGAATATCTCGCGCACTGCTGTGTATGCCGTCGGCGCCGGCGCGGCCGCCGGGGTGGCACTGGGGGCGCTCAACCGCGCCAAGAAGCATCGGCTGGAGAAGGAACACCGAAAGACCGGTATCGACGACCTGAAGCAGGGGGACTGAGCATGTCCGAAGCCCAATTGCTGATCTGGATCCGTGGACCGGCCCTGCAGATCGCCACCGTGATCTTTATGCTGGGCGTGTCGGTGCGGCTGCTCGAGATCCTGGTTCCGGGTCGCAAGGCCAACCTGGCCGAGGCGCGTGGTTCGGCCGTGGCGGGCGGCTTGCGCACGATACTCACGCGTTCGTTTCCGGATACCGGCAAGTTGCAGCGCTCGACCTTCACCCTGGTGGCCGGCTATATCTTCCACATCGGCTTCTTCATCGCGCTGCTGTTCTTTGCCCCGCACATCCTGCTTTTCCGTGACATGCTCGGGTTTGGCTGGCCTTCGTTGCCCACGCAGTTCATCGATGCGACCACCGTGGTGACGATCATCGCCCTGCTGGCCGTGCTCGTGCATCGTCTGGCAACCCGGGTGATGCGTTTCCTGTCGCGCTTCCAGGACTACCTGGCCTGGCTGGTGACGATCCTGCCGATGGTGACCGGTTACCTGGCCTTCCACCGCATCGGCTTGCAGCCGCAGCACCTCATCGCCATTCATATCGTCAGCGTCGAGCTACTGATGGTCGTGTTCCCGTTCACCAAGCTGATGCACGCCTTCACTTTGTTCATCTCGCGCTACTACAACGGCGCCATCGCCGGCTACAAGGGGGTGAACTCATGACCGCCAGCCTTGAGCGGGGTCTGCACGCCCTCAGGGAGCAGATCGATGCGCCGGTGGCGTCGTTTTTCACCAGCTGCGTGCGTTGCGGACTCTGCGCCGATGCCTGTCTGTTCTTCACCGAGACGGGCGATCCGTCGTACACTCCGATCCACAAGCTGGAGCCGCTACGGCGGGTCTGGAAGCAGGAATACACGTTCATGGGACGCCTCGCGAAGGCCCTCGGCCTGAGCCGGCCGGTCAGCGATGACGACCTCACGCAATGGGAGACGCTGGTCTACGACAGCTGCACGCTGTGCGGCCGCTGCTCGATGGTGTGTCCGGTCGGCAATGACATCGCCTACATGATCCGCCGTATGCGCGAGGGCATGGCGGCCGCCGGCCATGCCCCGGAAGGGCTGATCGGCGCGACCACGCGGGCCGTGACCATCGGCAGTCCGATGGGCGTTCAGCTGCCCGCGCTGCAGGCGCAGATCGCCCATACCGAGAAGGACATCGGCATGAAGATACCGGTCGACGTGGTCGGGGCCGACTACATGGTGCTGCTGTCCTCGATGGAAATCATGAACTTCCCGGAGTTCATCGGTGCGATTGCGAAGATCTTCAGCAAGGCCGAAGTGAGCTGGACGATTTCTTCCGAGGCCTTCGAGGCCACCAACAGCGGCATCCAGATCGGCGTCTCGGAAATCGCCGCCCAGCTGGTACAGCGCGTCGTCGACGCCGCGGAAAAGCTCAAGGTGAAGACCGTCATCAGCCCGGAATGCGGTCATGCCTACATGGCGATCCGCTGGGAAGGGCCGAACCTGATCGGAAAACCATACAATTTCAAGGTGTTACACATCTTAGAACTGCTCGATGAGCTGCGCAAGCAGGGCCGCCTGAAGCTGTCCGGCAAGGAAACGCAGCGCCTGACCTACCACGACCCCTGCCAGATTGCGCGGCGCGGCGGCGTGATAGACCAGCCGCGCAACCTGATCAACATGGTGGCGGAGAATTTCGTCGAGATGCCGGACGCAGGCGCCATGAACTGGTGCTGCGGGGCCGGCGGCGGTGTCAGCGCCAACGAGCGCGCCGACGCGCTGCGGCTTGCGGCCTTCAGGCGCAAGAAGAAGCAGCTCGATGTCGTGCACCCGGACGCGGTGGTGTCGGCCTGTTCCAACTGCCGTATCCAGCTTGAGGACGGTCTGGAGGAAAACAACATGGATATCCCGGTGCTCAGCCTGACCGAAACCATTGCCGAGCATCTCGCGGAAGACTGATAACTCTCAGGACGCAGGCATGACTATGATCACCAACGACACAGAATTCAGGGCGGCGCTCGACAGGCTCGACGCGAGGCAACAGCGCCTGGTGGGGGTGCGTTTTGTGGAGGATGTCCTGCCGCTGTGCACGGATGACCGCATCGCCCGCGCCATGGCCGTGGCCGCAGATGGCGAGGCCGCGGCCCCGGCGCTCGCCGAGGCGCTCAAGTCGGCAAAGGCCGCCACCATCGATTGCCATGCCCGCTGCGGTGCAGAGGGCGACTGGGAAGCGCAGGCCGGTTATTTCGTGGCGCGTGCGGCCATCGCGGCACTGACACCGCACGGACAGCTGCCCGGCGGCTCGGCCTGGCAGTCGGCCATGAGCGCCCGCATGGCGCAGACCTCTAAGTCGATCGTGAGTGGCGAGGACCCCGGCGGTCCGGAAAGCGAAAAGCAGTACGCCATCCTGACAAACTACCTGAATACATAACAGAGACTACGATTATGAACGAGCGTATTGTTGTCGACCCGATTACCCGCATCGAGGGCCATCTGCGCATCGAGGCACAGATGGACGGCGATCGTATCGCCCAGGCCTACTCGGCCGGCACCATGGTGCGCGGCATCGAGATCATCCTGCAGGGGCGCGATCCACGCGATGCCTGGGCCTTCGCACAGCGGATCTGCGGAGTGTGCACGCTGGTACACGGTCTGGCCTCGATCCGTGCGGTTGAGAATGCACTGGATTACACCATTCCTCCGAACGCCCAGCTGATCCGCAACCTGATGAATGGGGCACAATACGTCCACGATCACGTCATGCATTTTTATCACCTGCATGCGCTGGACTGGGTCGACGTGGTATCTGCGCTCAATGCCGATCCGAAGGCGACATCGGAGCTGGCGCAGTCGCTCAGCAATTATCCGAAATCCTCGCCCGGCTATTTCGCCGACGTGAAGAAGAAGCTCAAGAACTTCGTCGACGCCGGCCAGCTCGGGATTTTCGCCAACGCCTACTGGGGGCACCCGGCCTACAAGCTGCCGCCGGAGGCCAATCTCATGGCGGTGGCGCATTACCTCGAGGCGCTGTCATGGCAGCGCGACGTCGCCAAGCTGCATGCCATCTTCGGCGGCAAGAATCCGCACCCGAACTTCCTGGTTGGCGGCGTGGCGTGCCCGATCGATCTCAATTCCGACTCCGCCATCAACGCCAAGAAACTGTCGCAGGTGCAGGAAATCATCAACAAGATGAACAGCTTCGTCGATCAGGTCTATATCCCCGACCTGCTGGCCATCGCCGGTTTCTACAAGGACTGGGGCTCGCGCGGCGAGGGGCTGGGCAACTTTCTCACCTACGGCGATTTCCCGGAAAAGGGCATGGACGACCCGTCCAGCTTCCTGATCCCGGGCGGCGCCATCCTCGACCGCGACATCACGACCATCCACGAGGTCGACATGAATGCCGCGGACGAGATCCAGGAATACGTGGCCCACTCGTACTATGACTACAGCCAGGGCAAGGACGCGGCACTGCACCCCTACGACGGTGAAACGAGTCTGAACTACAGCGGACCGAAGCCGCCCTACGATCTGCTCGAGGTGGAGAAGTCCTATTCCTGGCTTAAGTCGCCGCGCTGGAAGGGACATGCCATGGAGGTCGGTCCGCTGGCGCGTGTGCTGATGCTGTATGCCCGGGGTCACGATCAGACCCGCGAGCTGGTCGACATGACCCTGAACCGCCTTGATGTGCCGGTCACCGCGCTGTTTTCCACGCTGGGCCGGACCGCGGCGCGCGGGCTCGAGACCAAGGTCATCGGCGACATGATGCAGACCTGGTATGATAACCTGATCGCGAACATCAAGTCCGGCGATACCAGCACCTTCAACGAGGCGCTGTGGGAACCCGCCAGCTGGCCGCGGCAGGCACGCGGTGTCGGTTTCATGGAGGCTCCGCGCGGTGGTCTGGCGCACTGGATCGTGATCGAGGACAAGGTCATCAAGAATTACCAGGCGGTCGTGCCCAGTACCTGGAATGCCGGTCCGCGTGATGCCGATGGCCAGCCGGGCGCCTACGAGGCAGCGTTGCAGGACAACCACACCCTGCACGACCCGACGCAGCCGGTCGAGATCCTGCGCACCATACACAGCTTCGATCCCTGCATCGCCTGTGCGGTACATGTCACAGATCCGAATGGTGAAGAATTGATTCAGGTCAAGGTACGCTAGCTGAACGGCACCAATACAAGGCGTATCTATCGATATGCCCGTCCGATACACAAAAGACAACGGAGTAAACAATGCAGATGAAAGTGATGTCGACCATCGTAATGGCCCTGATCTCCATACTGGCCGCGCCGATTGCGGCAGCGCACAGCGGCGTACATTTGACGGGGGGGCTGGTGGACGGCTTCATGCATCCGGTCAGCGGGCTCGACCATCTGCTGATTACGATTGCCGCCGGCATCTGGGCAGGGCGCTCGGGTGATCACGGTCTGCGCGACATGTCGTATTTCCTGGCACTGTTTGCCGGCGGCATGCTGATCGGTATCGCCAGCCGCTATCTGCCACAGCTTGAAATCACTACGCTGCTGCTGTTCCTGCTCGTCATGGCCGCGATCGCCGTGGCCATCGCCTGTCCCGCGTTCTTCATGCATACCTTTTTCGGCAGTTTCGCGCTCTATCACGGGCTGGTTCACATGCTGGAAATGCCGGCAAATTCCGCCGCCACCGGTTTTGCCATCGGACTGCTGCTGTCAACGGGCGTGCTGCTGACGCTGGGCCTGATTCTGCGCGGGGTGATTGTCACGCGCCGGCCGCATAGCGCTCACAACCCTTGATTTGAGCCCCCTCGTACGGGGGATTCCCTGCGTCGCCGGCCGGGACCATGCGGCCAGGCAGCTGCCATTTGTAACGCACTCGTCATATTGGCTTCACGGCGCTGTCACAGCCACTGCCTAGCATGGCGTGCATGTTCGAGGGTGTGCGACAGTCTGGTGGGCTCGTGCCCACAGCCGGCATCGGCGAAGCCATCACCCGCCAGCGCGAGATGCTGACGGACCTGCTGACGGTATCCATGTTCAAGTTGGCGCGGCGACTCGCACCGCTCATGGACATACGCCATGCGCTGGAACTGCTGCTGATCGACGAGATCGAGCACATGCGCTACTGCAGGAGTCTGTATGCGCTCGATACAGGCGGCAACCAGGTCACCGCCAGTATCGGCCGCAGCGGTGTCGATCGAAGCCAGTATGCGCGCAATTGTGTCGGCCACGGCTACCTGCGGAATATCATCGGTGTCTCCGACTTCCGGCTTTCGGACGTCTACTTCAGCGAGAACGACATGCACCCTTCGATTACCGCCATCCAGGTGATGCGTAACCGCGAAAGGCAACGGGTCGGTTTCCTCGGCGCGGACTACGACCTGCGCGAACTGCCGCATACCGGCGCCATCTGCCGAAAACTTCAGCAATCGCGACGATTCAGGGACGATCCGGCGGTTTGCGGCGGACTGTTCGGCGAGAGTCGCGGGGACGGTGCGCTCGACCGGCGGCTGGATGATGTACTGGGTCTGCTGCACGAGCTGGTCAGTGAACGCGGCGTGTTTCACGGCAAGCTGCATTTTTCCAGCTGCCGGGTGGCGGTGTGGTTCACCGGGGATCCGTTCCGCTATCGCCTGCTGGGTCTCGATGGACTGGCCAGCACCGATATCCGCCTGGCTTTCCCGTGCCGTCCCTACCCGGACGCGGCGCAGGTGCCGGTCCAGCAGGTGTTACCCGTGCTCGAAAGGCTGCGCATGCTGCGCTTCATCGATGACAACGTCTACCTGCGGTCCGGGTCGCTGAATATCTTCAACGGCACGGTCGGCCTGAATTTCTCCAGCGATGGATCGCATTACATGAATTTCCGTGATTTCCTCCAAAAGGACCCGCATTTCTGGTCCGGCCTGCGTTACGCCGTGTAACGGCGCGTCCGCATCTACTCGATAATAACGACGGATCCGACACTTGCCGACCGGCCGCCTGGCAGGTTTCTTTATTCCCCGCGGTCGCGACCGTGGCGACTTTGGTTACTGGCAGGGCGCGGCGAATGTGGTGCAGCCATAGCAGCACGAGCGGCCCGCAACAAGCCGGGGGCCAAAATCGCCCGGTCCCCAAGGGGTTGCGCCCGATCTACACACTTGCTGTGTTGCACTGCTTGCCCGTACGTCAAGTACTGTGCTGCGCAGTGCGCCTTTCGGGCAGCTTTGCTGCTCGCGAGGAATTATGAGATAGGTTCTAACCGAAACGGCCGGTAATGTAGCCCTCTGTGAGACGGTGCGACGGGTTGGTGAAGATCTGGTTGGTTGCTCCCACCTCGATCAGCCTGCCGAGGTGGAAGTAGGCGGTACGCGAGGAAACGCGGGCCGCCTGCTGCATCGAGTGCGTGACGATCACGATGGTGTAGTTCTCGCTCAGTTCGTCCATCAGTTCCTCGATCTTCGCCGTGGCGATCGGGTCGAGCGCAGAGCAGGGCTCGTCCATCAGTATCACCTCGGGCTTGACGGCGATGGTGCGCGCGATACACAGGCGCTGCTGTTGTCCGCCGGACAGGCCGGTGCCGGGGTGGTGCAACTGGTCCTTCACCTCGCTCCACAGCCCCGCCCTGCGCAGGCTGGTTTCCACGATCTCATCAAGATCGACCTTGCTGTCGACCAGGCCGTGTATGCGCGGCCCGTAGGCGATGTTCTCGTAGATGGACTTCGGAAACGGGTTGGGACGCTGGAACACCATGCCAACCCGTGCCCTGAGTGTAACAACATCGGTCGATTTGCTGTTGATGTCGTTACCGTCGAGCTGGATATCGCCGGTGACCTTGCACGTGTCAATGATATCGTTCATGCGGTTGAGGCAGCGCAGGAATGTGGACTTGCCGCAACCGGAGGGGCCGATCATCGCGATGACCTCGTTTTTGCCGATGTCGATGGACACGTTGTCGATGGCCTGTTTCGCGCCGTAGAACACATCGACGTTCCGGCACACGAAACGCGGGTCCACGACCGTGATGTCGCCTACGGTCTCGTGGACCTCTTCCTGTTCCTGGTGCCTGTCCAGCCCGGTGAGATCGATGGCAGGTTTGACGCCGGTAAACTGTTCCTGTTCCATGATGGTATCGGTCATTGCTCGTCTCCAGCCAGACTACCATTTTTTCTCGTAGCGGTTGCGTAAATAAACGGCCGTGGCATTCATCACCACCAGGAAGACCAGCAGCACCATGATGGCGGCGGCGGTGCGCTCCATGAACGCCCGTTCCGGACTGTCGGCCCACAGGTAGATCTGCACCGGCAGCACCGTCGCCGGGTCGAAGATACCGCGCGGCACGTCCACGATGAAGGCCACCATGCCGATCATCAGCAGCGGCGCGGTTTCACCCAGTGCCTGGGCCATTCCGATGATGGTGCCCGTCATCATGCCAGGCAGTGCCTGCGGCACCACGTGATGGAAGACCATCTGTACCCTGGAGGCGCCCACGCCCAACGCCGCCTCGCGGATCGAGGGTGGTACGGCCTTGAGCACCGCACGGCTCGATATGATAATGGTCGGCAGCGTCATGAGCGTCAGCACGAAGCCCCCGGCGGCGGGTGCCGAGCGCGGCACGCCGAAGAAGTTTATGAACACAGCCAGCCCCAGCAGGCCGAAGACGATGGAAGGCACGGCGGCGAGGTTGTTCACGTTGACCTCGATCAGGTCGGTCCAGCGGTTCCTGGGGGCGAACTCCTCGAGGTAGATGGCGGCGCCGACCCCGATGGGGAAGGACAGCGCCAGCGTGACCAGCAGGGTTAAGATGCTGCCGACCAGCGCGCCGCGTATGCCCGCGAGCTCCGGCTCGCGCGAGTCGCCGGCGGTGAAGAACGCCGTGTTGAAGTGTTTTTCCAGGCGCCCGTCTTCGCGCAGGGCGTCGAGCCAGTCGGCCTGCTGCTCGTCGAGCCGGCCGGTCGTGCTGTCACCGGCATCAAAGTTGCCCTTGACGTACATGTCGACATCGTCGTTGGCGGGCAGCCAGATGTCCGCTGTCTTGCCGATCATTTCCGGTGCCGCCATGATACTTTCGCGCAGGACGTAGACGGCACCCGGGCTGATCAGCTGGTAGAGTTTGCGTTTTTCGCTCCGGCCGCTTGCCTCGGGGAACAAGCCGTAAATTGAATGCTTTATCAGGCCGGCGTAATCGATCGCATAAAAGCCCTTGACGTCCTCCACGGAGGCGGGAAATTCAACGCTGGCGAGATCGACGGTGAGTCGGATACGGGTTTGCTCGAAGGCGGTGTAACCCTTGCCGAAGATGCCGATGAACAGCAGCAGCATGAATACCAGCGCCAGCAGGATGGACGCCAGCCCGTAGATTTTAAAACGCCGTTCCGCCGCGTAGCGACGGCGCAGGCCGCGCTTCATCCTGTCCACCGTGCGATCCGTCGCGGCGCCGGTGTCGTCACTGTTACTATTCATATTGCTCCCGGTAGCGGCGTACCACGTGCAACGCGATAACATTGAGAACGAGCGTGACGGCGAACAGCATCAGTCCGAGTGCAAAGGCGGCCAGCGTCTTGGCGCTGTCGAATTCCTGGTCACCGATCAGCAGGGTCACGATCTGTACGGTGACCGTCGTCACGGCCTCCAGCGGGTTGGCGGTCAGGTTTGCCGCCAGGCCGGCCGCCATCACCACGATCATGGTCTCGCCGATGGCGCGCGAGACCGCCAGCAGCACGCCGCCGACGATTCCTGGCAGAGCGGCGGGTATAACCACCTTGCGTATGGTTTCCGACTTCGTCGCGCCCAGCCCGTAGGAGCCCTCGCGCATGGCGTTCGGTACGGCGGTGATGACATCATCCGAGATCGAGGACACGAAAGGGACGATCATGACACCCATCACCAGCCCGGCGGCGAGCGCGCTTTCCGAGGCCACGCTGAGGCCGATGGATTCACCCAGGCCGCGGAGCATGGGCGCCACGAACAGTGCGGCGAAAAAGCCGTACACCACCGTCGGGATACCGGCCAGTATTTCCAGCGCCGGCTTGAGTACGGCGCGTGCGCGCTGGTCGGCGTATTCCGCGAGGTAGATCGAGGACATCAGCCCGATCGGGAAGGCCACGAACATGGCGATGGCGGATATCAGCAGGGTCCCCGCGAACAGTGGAATGGCGCCGAAGGACCCCGAGGCGCCGACCTGGTCGCTGCGTATGGCCGTTTGCGGGCTCCATTCCAGGCCGAACAGGAAATCGGTGATCGGCACCTCGTGGAAAAAGCGCAGGGATTCGAACAGCACCGACAGGACGATGCCTATGGTGGTCAGGATGGCCAGCAGGGAGCAGCCGATCAGGGCATAGACGGTGGCGCGCTCCACGTGGTGTTGGGCCGGAAAGTCCATGCGGATGTGCTTCCAGGCCCACGCCATGCCACCCGTGCAAAGCGCGACCGTGAGTACCCAGAGCAGCAGATTGGCGCGACTGGCGAGTACCGTGTAGCGATCTGCCAGCGATTTGACGAGTGCCGTATCGCTGCTGCCGCTGCCGACGCCCTGCAGACTGTTCTTGACGTCGTTCAGCAGCAGCTCGAGTTCAGAGGCGGGCCGGTCCAGCATGTGCGGCGGCAGTTCCGACAGCACCATGCTGTCGATGACCGGCTGTGAAATCAGTGACCATGAAAACAGCAGGAACAGCGCGGGCACGGCGGTAAGTATCAGCGAATAGAATCCGTAGTGTCCGGGTAGCGAACGCAACTTGCGGATGGCGCCGCCGCTGATGCGGTAGGCCCGGTGCCGGCCCAGAACATAGGCACTGAGGGCGAGCAGGAACACCAGGATCAGTAATCTGTTTGCATCCACTTATCGTCTCACCCAGGAAAAAAGGGTGGATGTGTTTCTCGCACATCCACCCCTGGTCGTGCATTGCCACGGACTGTCCGGCGTGGCGTTACATCGTGTTCAGGTCCTTGGCGATCTTTGCCATCTGGGCACGCTCCTCGGCGGGCATGGGGATCAGGCCCTTGTCGGACAGGTAGCCATCCTCACCCCAGGCCTTTTCACTGGTGAACTCGGCCAGGTATTCATCGATGCCCGGGATGGAACCTACGTGCGACTTCTTGACGTACATGAAGAGCGGGCGCGAGACAGGATACTCGCCGCTGGCGATGCTATCAAATGTGGGCGTCACGCCCTCGATGCTGGATCCCTGGATCTTGTCGCTGTTCTGGTCCAGGAAACTGAAGCCGAAGATGCCGACCGCCTTCGGGTTGGCCTCCAGTTTCTGCACGATCAGGTTGTCGTTTTCACCGGCCTCGATGTAGGCGCCATCCTCGCGGATGGTCTGGCACGCCGCCTTGTAGGCGTTCTTGTCGACCTTCTTCATGGCCTTGATCCAGTCAAAGGTATCGCAGCCCCCTTCCATGGCCAGTTCCACGAAGGCATCGCGGGTTCCGGAGGTCGGAGGCGGACCCAGTACTTCGATAGTGGTGTCCGGCAGGGCGCTGTTGACGTCCTTCCAGGTCTTGTAGGGATTGGCGACCAGCTTCTCGCTGCCGTCGGGAGCCGGTACGTCCTTGGCCAGCGCCAGGAAGACGTCGTGCAGCGTGAGCGTCAGCGGGGCGGTCGCCTTGGAATTGGCCATCGCGATGCCGTCGTAACCGATCTTGACCTCGACGATGTCGGCCACGCCGTTCTTCTTGCAGGTCGCTATCTCGGTCGCCTTGATCTTGCGCGAGGCGTTGGTGATGTCCGGGGTGTCGACACCGGCGCCGGCGCAGAACAGCTTCAGACCACCACCGGAGCCGGTGGATTCAATCTTGGGCGTCTTGTACTGGGTGTTCTTGCCAAAGTGTTCGGCGACGACCGTGGCGAACGGATAAACCGTGCTGGAGCCGACGATCATGATGTGATCGCGGGCGGCGTATGCCGTGGATACGGCCAGGCCCAGCAGGCCGGCGATCAGCGTGCTTTTAATATCAGGTTTGCGCATGGTATCTCCTGTTGATGGATCCCGTCTCCGGGTATTGAAACTGCCGAAACTCTAGCCATTGTTTGTGACAGTAGTATGACAAGCTGAAATAAATCATCGGAAATCCCTATGTGACCCGGACGCTTTGTGTCATAAATATGTCATAATTCGGGCATACACTCATGCTCGCGATGCAAGAGGAAGTTCGAGGGCGTCCGGGCGCTTACAGGCATAAGGCAGGTACAGATATGAACAAGGCCGGTCTCGGTGAACACATTCACCACCGCTTCGACCGCGAGCTGGACAGCCTGCGCAACCGGGTGGTGGCGATGGGCGGGCTGGTGGAGAGCCAGGTCAATGATGCCCTCACCGCGCTGCGCGAGCGAAATGTCGAGCTGGCTGAATACGTCATTCGCACCGACCACCGCGTCAACGCGCAGGAAGTCGGCATTGACGAGGATTGCACCTATATCTTGGCGCGCCGGCAGCCGGCAGCTGGCGACCTGCGCATGGTCATGGCCATTATCAAGACGATCACAGACATCGAGCGCATCGGGGATGAATCCGAAAAGGTCGCGCGCGTTGCGCTGGAACTCGATTCGGTCAGCTTCCCGCACATGGAGGTGCTGGGACAGCAGATCGATGCACTCGGGGTGATGGTGGTGAGCCTGTTGCGGGATTCGCTGGATGCCTTCGTGCGGATGGACATGGAGGCCGCCCTGAGGATAGCACGCAGGGACAAGGATATAGACACGCGCTATTTCGAACTGCTCTCGGAACTCATCGCGCACATGAAATCGGAGCCCTCCGATATCGAGGAGTTCCAGTTGCTGATCTGGGTCATCAGGGCGCTGGAACGCATCGGCGATCACGCCAAGAACATCTGCGAATACATCGTGTATCTGGTAAGGGGCAAGGATGTACGACATACGACCATCGACGAACTCGAGCAGCAGTTCGGGGCTTGAACCCCGCTGCGCCAGTCCTGCTGCAGGTTGCCCGGGAATGGCATCGATCCTGATCGTCGAGGATGAAGTCGACCTAAGAGAGATGCTGAGCGAATCGCTCGAGCAGTCGGGTTATACGATATTCAGCGCCGGCACCGTCGGTGAGGCGCGCAAGCTGCTGGAGCAGCATACCCCCGACCTGGTGCTGCTGGACTGGATGCTGCCGGATGCCCCCGGCCTGAACTGGCTGCGCCGGATCCGGCGCATCGACCGTTTCAGGTCGCTCCCGGTGATCATGCTGACGGCGCGCGGTGAGGTCGGCGATCGGGTGGCCGGACTGGACGGCGGCGCCGACGACTATATCGTAAAGCCTTTCTCGCTCAAGGAACTGCAGGCACGTATCCGGTCCCGGCTGCGCACCCAGCAGCCGCCCTCCGACCATGAACGCCTCGAGTTGGGCGGGCTGGTACTCGACAGCAGCACGCACCGCGTCATGGCCGGTGAGGTGGACGTCATGCTGGGCCCGACGGAGTTCCGCCTGCTGAAGCATTTCATGATGAACCTGGACCGGGTCTATTCGCGCAGCCAGTTGCTCGACGGTGTCTGGGGGCATCAGGTGTTCATCGAGGAGCGTACCGTGGACGTACATATCAGGCGGCTGCGCAAGGCGCTGGAGCCCGTCGGCAAGGCGGGTTTGATACAGACAGTACGGGGTACCGGCTACCGGTTCAGTCTGCGGGGGTCCTGATTGTACAAGCCCACGGCATTGCATCGGGAGCTGATAGCCGTCGGCGGACTGCTGCTGGCGGTGTGGATCTTCTGCGGACTCATCGGCCTCCCGCACTGGCTGCTCGCGGCAGCTGTCCTCGGCTACCTGTCCTGGCACGTCTATCACCTGTGGCGCCTGGTGCGCTGGCTGGAGGACAGCGGCAACCGCTTGCCGCTCGCGGCACGCGGGATCTGGGGCTATGTGTTCTACCGGCTGGAGGTGAAACGCCGCAAGGCCGCGAAGCGCAAGAAGCAGGTCGGTCGCCTGCTCAAGCAGTTCCAGGCATCGACCCAGGCACTGCCCGATGCCACCGTCGTGCTCGACAAGGCGCACCGGATCCAGTGGATGAACGACGCCGCAACCGCGATACTCGGTTTCAAGCGCTCCGATGTGGGTCAGCCGGTGACCAACCTGCTCAGGCATCCGGAGTTTCAGCGTTACCTGCTTTCCGGCAAGTTCGAGCATGCCCTGAACATCGAATCGCCGCGTGACAATCGGGTCAGGATCTATATCAGGATCGTGCCTTTCGAAGGCAAGCAGTTCCTGCTGCTGGCGCGCGACGTGACGCAGCAATACCTGCTGGAGACCATGCGTCGCGATTTCGTCTCCAACGCCTCGCACGAGTTGCGCACGCCGCTAGCGGTGCTGCAGGGCTCACTGGAACAGCTGGAAGGCGAGGTCGGCAGGCATGCGGAGCTGGCCCGGCCGGTGGAACGCATGCAGCGGCAGGGCGAGCGCATGATGCACATCCTGCAGGACCTGCTGACGTTGGCGCGCCTCGAGAGCCGCAAGGAGCCCGATAGCAAGCGGGCCGTCAACCTGTCGACCCTGGTTGGAGAGATCGTCGAGGAGGCGCGCCTGGCGAGCGAGTTGCAGGGCGGCCATGTCATACAGGCTGCGATCGAGCCGAGTATCGGCCTGCTCGGCAACCAGGAGGATCTGCACGCAGCGGTCTCCAACCTCGTCATGAATGCGGTGCGCTACACACCGGCCGGTGGCGAGATTCGGGTCGCACTGTTCACGATTTCAAGCGGCGCCAGGTTCGAGGTGGTCGATACCGGTGTGGGGATCCCGCCCCAGCACCTGCAGCGACTGACCGAGCGTTTCTACCGCGTCGACGTGGGGCGTTCGCGCGAGGCGGGTGGGACCGGCCTCGGACTGTCCATCGTCAAGCACATCCTCGAGCAGTACCGCTCGCGGTTGGAAATCTCCAGCGAACCGGGTGTCGGTTCGACCTTCGGCTTCAAGCTGTCCAGGGAGCACCTGTGCGAGCTTGGCCCGCAGCAGGCCCGCCGCGCCTGATAGCACGGCGCCGCTGAAACCGCCCGTGTCCCGGCGCTGCACCGCAGCCGGCGGGCTGCGAGATGCAGGCTAGTGTTCCCTGCTGTCGGGGTTTTCCGGATTCTCTTCATCCTCCCAGTCATAGTGTTTCTCAGGCGGCCGCCGGTCGCGCCGTGCATAGAGCAGGGCTGCCAGTACACCGCAGAGTGCACCGAAAAAGTGGCTCTCGTAGGAGATATGCTGCTTCTGGGGGAAGATCGTCCATATCATTCCGCCGTACAGGAGGAATACGATCAGTGCCAGGGCGATCGACGGCCGGTCGCGGCGCAGGATGCCGCTTGTGAAGATATAGAACATGATGCCGTGGGTGAGGCCACTGGCACCGAAATGATAACTCGCGCGCGCAAACAGCCACACGCCCGCTCCCGAGCCGAGCCATATCAGCAGCAAAGCCGGGGGTGCCGAGCGCGGATAGCCGTAAAACAAGGCCGTCAGCAGCACCAGCAACGCGAAGCTGTTTGACAGCAGGTGACCCCACGAGCCGTGTATCAGGGGGGCGAACAGGATGCCGGGCAGACCGGCCAGGGTTTGCGGATACACCCCGAGCCGGTAGAGCGGCAGGTCCAGTGCCTGGCCGAGCAGCGTGAGCAGCCAGAGCATGGCGACGAAGGCCAGCGCGGTCAGCGCGCTTACGATGATGGGACGGTTCACCGTTGGCGGACGGGGGACGGCAATCCCCGCGGGGACCGGGTTGCTGTGGCGCGTTGCGACGGACTAGTGCAGCAGCGCTTCCAGGGCCGCATGATTACCACGGAAGTGGCCGGGGGCGACTTTTTCCAGTATGCCCTGACGCTTCAGGTCGGCGATGTTGCGGCTGACCGTTTCCGGCGAGGCGCCGATAATGGCAGCCATGTCATTGCCGCCGAGCATGGGGAATACACCGTTATGGCTGGCGGAGTGCTGCATCATGAATATCAGCAGGTTTGCGATGCGCTTTTTGGCCGGCCCCGTAGACAGGTTGATGATCCATTCGTCCGCGCAGTCGAGCTGGTCCTGCAGACGCTTGCGGATCTGGTTGCACAGTGCCGGGAAACGGGCATTGAGGAGATCGACCGTGTTGACCGGTATGCGGCAGATATCCGCTTCGCTGGCGGCAATTGCCGTGTGGCGATAGGTGTTGCCGGGATCAAGCAGCTCGAGTCCGATCGCGGATTTCGCCCCGATCAGCCGTACGATGCGCTGTTCACCGCTTTCGGTCAGCGCCAGCAGCTTGATCAGCCCCTTGCGGATGGTGAAGATGGCGCCCTCGTCCTGCCCTTCCGTATAGAGCGTCGTGCCTGACGGGAAGATAAAATGGTCGATGGGTTCCAGGTCGGTGGAAAAGGCCACCTCCGGCAGCCCGGAAAACAGCATCAGGTCGCGGATGCCGCAGCGGACACAATCGGAACGTCCCACCCAGGTCGCATCGGTACAGTAGCTGCGTTTTTGCATGGGACTACGCCGGTGCTATCGGCTCGTCATGGCACGCAGGCCTGCCGGTTTGTGTCGTACGCCTCTCATTTTCCCATGATCATGCATCAGAGAGCTATTTTACAAGCAATTTTGGCATACAACGCCCGTTTCTGCCGGAGCTGCCCGGGATTCGTACTGCATCCGGTACGAACCTGTCACAGCAGACCCGGCACGACCCGGAGCCGGCGCCATCCAGCGGCATGGTCGGGCAGGATCGTGCCGACAGCCCGGCGCCTTGGTTGACTAACGCCTGCGGGTGGTTAAAAGTCGCAGGTATGTGTGCCATGAACAGAGCGGATCATGCCGCGGACACCGCTGGCGGGGCTGTGTTCCAGGTGCGCAAGCTGACCAAGGTTTACCGGATGGGCGAGGTCGAGGTGCATGCCCTGCGCGGTGTAAACCTCGAACTGTATGCCGGCGAACTGATGGTACTGCTCGGTCCGTCCGGCAGCGGCAAGTCCACGCTGCTCAACATACTGGGCGGCCTGGATACCGCCACCGGCGGCGAGGTGTATTACCGCAACCAGGATCTTACCCATGCCGATGAACATCAGCTGACGGAGTACCGTCGCTACCATGTCGGTTTCGTGTTCCAGTTCTACAACCTGATGCCCAGCCTGACGGCGCGCGAGAACGTGGCGGCGGTCACCGAGATCGTGCCCGACCCGATGACGCCGGAGGATGCGCTGGCGCTGGTCAATCTTCAGCACCGCATGGACCACTTCCCGGCGCAGTTGTCAGGTGGTGAGCAGCAGCGCATCGCTATCGCGCGCGCCATCGCCAAGAATCCCGCCGTGCTGCTGTGCGACGAACCCACCGGGGCGCTGGATTCGGAGACCGGCGTGCTGGTGCTGGAGGCGCTGGAACGCGCCAACCGCGAGCTCGGGACCACGACGGCGCTGATCACGCACAATGCCGGTATTGCGGGTATTGCCGATCGCGTGGTGCGCATCATGGACGGGCAGATCGGCTCCGTAGAGCGCAACGCGACACGCAAGTCTGCCGCGGAGCTGAGCTGGTAGGCATGCACGTCCTGAATCGCAAGTTGTGGCGCGACCTGCTGGAGATGCGCAGCATGGTGCTGGCGATCGCGCTGGTGCAGGTCGGCGGGATTGCGACCTTCGTCATGTCGCTGTCCACCTATGACACGCTGCTCATCGCGCGTGACGGCTACTACCGGGAAGAACGTTTCGCGGACGTGTTTGCGCTGTTGAAGCGTGCACCCGAAACGCTCGCCGGTCGGCTGCTGACGATACCCGGCGTCGAACACGTGCAGACCCGCGTGGTCGCCGCCGCGCGCCTTGCCGTGCCGGGCTTCGACGACCCGGTGACCGGCACACTGGTATCGATACCCGAGACCCGGCCGCCTGAGCTCAACGCACTGCACCTGCGCCGCGGTCGCCTGATCGAGGCGGGGCATGACGATGAGGTGCTTGTCAACGACGCCTTCGCAGGCAAGCACGACTTGCAGCCGGGCGATCGCCTGACCGCGACCATCAACGGCCGGCGCAAGAAGCTGACCATCGTCGGTATCGCCATGTCGCCCGAGTACATGTACGCGATTGCACCCGGGGCGGTGTTCCCGGACTTCGAGCGTTACGGCATCGTGTGGATGGGGCGCAAGGCGCTGGCTGCGGCCTACAACATGGAAGGCGCCTTCAATGAAGCGAGTTTCAGGCTGGCGCGGGATGCGATTGCCGACGATGTCATCCAGCGCATCGACCGGGTACTGGCACGTTACGGCGGGCTGGGCGCCTATGCACGCAAGGACCAGACATCGCACCGCTTCCTTTCCGAGGAACTGAAGGGTCTGGAGACCATGGCGACGGTGTTTCCGGTGATCTTCCTGGGCGTTGCGGCCTTTCTGCTGAACGTGGTCATCACGCGGCTGGTCAATACCCAGCGCAACCAGATCGCGATCCTCAAGGCATTCGGCTACGGCAACCTTGCCGTCGGCCGGCATTATGCCGCGCTGGTGTTCGTGATCGTGCTGCTGGGGCTCGCCGTTGGCATCGCTGTCGGGATCCGGATGGGCCAGGGGCTGAGCGCGATATATATGGAATTCTACCGTTTTCCGTATTCCGAATATCACCTGCATGCCGGTGTCGTCATGCTGGCGGTGCTGGTCAGCCTGGCGGCGGGCCTGGCCGGCACGGTGTTCGCGGTATACCGGGCGGTGAAACTGCCGCCGGCTGAGGCCATGCGTCCGGAGACGCCGGCCGTCTACCGCGAGACCCTCATCGAGCGGCTGGGCCTGCAAGGCCTGTTTTCGCAGCCCACGCGCATGATCGCGCGGCACATCGAGCGCCGGCCGCTGAAATCGCTGCTGTCCATCGGCGGTATTGCCTCGGCCTGCGGCATCGTCATGGTGGCCAATTTCCAGAAGGATGCCGTGACCTACATGATCGACGTCCAGTACGCCATGAGCCAGAACCAGGATCTGACCGTGACCCTGACCGAACCGACCTCGCGGCACGCCCTCTATTCACTTACCGGCATCGAGGGCGTGCAATACGCGGAAGGGATGCGCGCGGTACCCGCCCGGCTGCGCTTTCAGCACCGCAGCTACCGTGGTTCCCTCCAGGGCTTGGAGCCGGACGGGATATTGCACAGGATACTCGATGCCGACCTGGAGCGCGTGGCATTGCCCGAGCAGGGTGTGGTGCTGACCGATTATCTCGCCGAACTGCTGGGTATCAGACCAGGGGAACGGCTGACCGTGGAGGTGCTGGAAGGCAACCGGCCGGTACTGGAGATCCCGGTGGCCGGTCTGACCAGTGAATACCTGGGCGTTTCGGCCTACATGCGGCGTGCGACCGTCAATCGCCTGCTGAATGAGGGTGATGCGGTGAACGCGGTCTATCTGGACATCGATCAACGCGAGCGCGAACGTATCTATCGCGAGCTCGATGGGATGCCGCGTGTGGCCGGCACGGTGGTGCGCGAGACGGCGATCCGCAGCTTCCACAAGACCATGGAGGAGACCATCCTGTTCTTTTCCTTTGTGACGGCCATATTGGGTGGTGCCATCGCCTTCGGCGTGGTCTATAACAGCGCGCGCATCGCGCTCTCGGAACGCGACCGTGAACTGGCGAGCCTGCGGGTGCTCGGCTTCACCCGTGGCGAGGTCGCCTACATCCTGCTGGGGGAGCTCGCCCTGGCCACGCTGCTGGCCCTGCCGCTCGGTTTCGCTTTCGGCCGCGGTCTGTGCGCTTACCTGTCGAACTCGTTTCGCTCGGATCTCTACCGGGTGCCGCTGGTGCTGGAGAGCGATACCTATGCCTTCGCCGCCAGCGTGGTACTCGGTTCGGCCGTAGTCTCCGGGGTGCTGCTTTGGCGTAAACTGAATCGCCTGGATCTGATCGGGGTATTGAAGACGCGTGAATAGGGGAAAGCGGCAATGCGGGTAAGGTCATCGCCCGCCAGTGAAGGCGTGCTGCCTGGCGCCCGGACTCCGTGCAATGCGGCGACGGGTGAGTGCGAAGGCTGTATGCCGGCGTGCAGCGGCATGCGACGGATGCAGGGGGCTGGCGGGATGGTCGCCGCATGATGCCGCTGAAGAGAACGACCGGGTTTACGGTGCTGGCCGCGCTCATCGTTGCCGCGCTGGCGTGGGGATTCTGGCCGGCGCCGTTGCTGATCGAAGGTGCAACGGTTGTTCGAGCACCGCTCAGTGTCACCGTCGAGGAGGAGGGGATGGCGCGCGTAAAGGACCGCTTCGTGATATCCGCACCGGTGGCCGGCTACCTGCAGCGCATTGCGCTCGATGTCGGCGACGCGGTGCAGCAGGGCCAGACGCTGGTGGTGATGGAACCGCTGCGTCCGGACGTACTTGATGTCCGCAGCCGGGCCCTGGCCGAGGCCAGGGTCGCAGCAGCGCGTGCGAGTGTCAGCAGCGCAGAGCAGAAGGCCGGTGCGGTGCGCGCGGAGGCTGAATTCGCGCGTAAGGACCATGCGCGCAAGCAGCAGTTGCAGGAACAGGCGCTGGTATCGCGCGAAGCACTGGATCAGGCCGCGATGCGCTCCCGCCAGGCTGCGGCTGAGTTGCGTTCCGCGGAATTTGCCGTGGAGGTGGCGCGTTTCGACCTGCAGGCGGCGGAAACCGCGCTGCAGTATTCCACCGGGGGTAGCGCGGACGACGCGTCCGAGACGGTGGCGCTCAAGGCCCCGGTTGCCAGCCGTGTCCTGAAGATCCATCACGAAAGCGCGGGCGTGGTCGCTACCGGCGAACCGCTCCTGGAAATCGGCGATCCCGCGGCGCTGGAAATCGCGGTCGACGTACTGTCCGCGGATGCGGTGCGCATACGGCCGGGCACGGCGGTGCAGCTGCTGCGCTGGGGCGGGCCGCGTCCACTGGACGCTGCCGTGCGTACCGTCGAGCCCACCGGTTTTACCAAGATCTCCGCACTGGGCGTCGAGGAACAACGGGTATGGGTGATCGCCGACCTCGTCTCGCCGCGTTCGGACTGGGAGTCGCTTGGCGACGGTTACCGCGTCGAGGCGCAATTCCTGCTCTGGCACGAGGACGGAGTGCTGCAGGTGCCGGCAAGCGCGCTGTTCCGGGTCGGTGACCAGTGGACGGTATTCGTAATCGACAATGGCAAGGCGCGCCGCCGGAGCGTCAGCGTGGGGCGCAGCAGCGGCCTGGCCATGCAGGTGCTCGACGGCCTGCAGCCCGGCGAACAGGTCATTCTGCATCCCGATGACCGCATTGAGGAAGGCGTGCGCGTCAGGTCAGGGTAATCCCGGCGCGGCCGGACGAATCAAGCCGTCAGAAACCAGTCGCGTAGCGGTGTCGAGCGATAACACAACCCGGGGCATCGCCTGCCGATGCGCCGGCCGCGCTTAAGCGGTGTTGGGCGCGGTCGATAGTTCTAGACCGGCCGTAGAGCCCGCACAGGGTGCCGGGACGATAAGGGGACATGACGGCTTTCAGGCACAATACGAACAGTGCGTGCCGCACCGGCGAGGCACGCGGGGTGCGCCGCACGGACGCCCGGCTCGATGCCGTACTGGTATCGGCGCATGGCGAGGTGAAGGTGACGGTCGTCAACCTCTCCCGCGCGGGGCTGTGCGTCGAAGGCGGGAAGGCCCTCTCGGACCTGCTGCTGGCCGAACGCCGGCAGGTTGCCGGCAAGACACCGGTCGGGGTGCGGGTTCACCTCGCCCTGCCCGCCGGTGAGCGTGGAGGACAGCCCGTGACCGTTCACGCCAGGACCGTCTACGTCATGCAGGATCGCGACGAGAATACCTGCCGCTGCGGCCTCGAATTCAGGCTCATCACAGAGGGTGGCGAGGTGTTCGAGGCATACCTGCATGCCACCGGCCTCGTGGATTGACACCCCCGGCCTGCCCTGCGCGAGCAAGGCATCACGACGGCAAGGCGGTCTCCCTTGCCGGGGCTTCTTCCAACGTGCGGTACGCGGCACGCGCGTGCCGTGTCAGTGCTGATCATGGCATGCGGCCGGTGCCGGTTCGTCCCGTGCTGCCCATCGACCCGATACAGGCTATAGTTGCACAACGACCGAATTCCGCATGCAGACGCCCGGGTGCCTGCGCTGAATGGCGCCTGGCGAACACCGAAAGGAAGACCAGGCATGAGTGAGACAGGAAAACCCGTGCCGGACATACCGCTGCCGCCCGATCCGAAATTCCGGCGCGAGCCATTGCCGGATTGCCATCCAAAGACCGGCGAGGAGGACCCGCATGCACCGGAGCGTATCCGGGCGTTGCTGTCCTCGCCGAGTTACCGGCGCGCCGACCAGGACGTGGATTTCCTCGAGCGCGACGAGGCGCGCGGCCTGCGCCTGAACCTTGAATACCTGAAACCCGAACTGCTGCTGGCCGAGCACGGGATAAGACACACGGTCGTGGTGTTCGGCAGTACCCGTCTCACCGAGCCTGCCACGGCGCAGCGCCGGGCCGAACGGCTCGAACAGGCGTTGCAGTCCCGACCGCATGATCCGGAACTGCGGCACAGGCTGAAGGTCGCACGGCGCGTCCTGGACAACAGCCGCTACTATGACGTCGCACGCGAATTAGGAAGCATTGTCGCGCAGTCCGGCGCGACGGTGAACGGCAGCGGGCTGGTCGTCATGACCGGTGGCGGGCCCGGCATCATGGAGGCGGCCAGCCGGGGTGCGTTCGAGCACGGCGCCAAGACCGTTGGCCTGAACATCGAACTGCCGCACGAGCAGTTTCCGAACCCCTACATCACGCCCGAGCTGTGTTTCCGTTTTCGCTATTTTGCCCTGCGCAAGCTGCACTTCATGCAGCGCGCCTGTGCGCTGGTCTCCTTTCCGGGCGGTTTCGGCACGCTGGACGAACTGTTCGAGGCACTGACCCTGATACAGACCCGCATCATCAAGCCACTGCCGGTGGTGCTTGTCGGCCGGAACTACTGGGAGCGCCTGATCGATTTCGAGTTCCTGACGGAGGAAGGGGTGATCGACAGCGAGGACCGCGACAGTTTCTGGTTCGCGGAAACGGCGCACGAGGTTTGGCGGGGTATCGTCGACTGGTACGAACGCAGTGGTGAGCCGCTGCTGCAGAAGGAAACTGGCGGTTGAAGATTTCCTTTCATGGCGCCGCACGGAGCGTGACCGGCTCCTGCCACCTGCTGCACTGTGCCGGCAAGCGCATACTGGTCGATTGTGGCTTCTATCAGGGCAGCCGTGAGCTGGTCGAGGAAAACGCCGAAGACTTCGGTTTTGATCCGGCATCGATAGACTATCTGCTGCTCACGCACGCCCACCTGGATCATTGCGGACGCATCCCGCTGCTCGTCAGCCGCGGTTTCCAGGGTGAGATCATAACCACGGCCGCCAGCCGGGAGCTGGCACGGCTGGTGATCATGGACGCGGCCGGGCTGCAGGAGGAGGAGGCACGCTATCGCAACCGGCGCTCGCACCGGCGCGGCAGGCGCGTCGAGGATATCGTCCCGCTCTACACCACACTGGATGCGCTCAATGCGCTGGAGAATTTCGGACGCGGTGCGGTTTATGGACAGGCGCTGCAGCTGGCACCCGGTATCAGGGCGACGTTCCTCGATGCCGGACATATCCTCGGATCCGCGAACGTGCTGCTGGAGGTGGCCGAGCGCGGGTACGCGCAGCGGGTGCTGTTCTCCGGCGATATCGGCATGCACGGGAGGCCGATCCTGCGCGATCCTGCCCGTCCGCCCTCAGCGGACGTGGTGGTCATGGAAACCACCTACGGAGACCGCCAGCACAAGGACCTGCTGCCGTCCGTCGACGAGCTGTACGATGCCATCAATACCACCACGCAGCGCGGCGGTAATGTGGTGATACCGACCTTCGCACTGGAGCGCGCGCAGGAAATCCTTTATTACCTGCATGCCGGCAAGGAGCGGGGCAGGCTGCCCGCCTTCCTGCAGGTGTTCCTCGATTCACCCATGGCGATTTCCGCCACGCAGATCTTTCGCCATCATCCGGAATGCTATGACGCGCAGACACGCGGGCTTTTCGAAAGCGGTCGCGATCCGTTCGATTTTCCCGGTTTGCACTTCACACGCGAGACGGCCGAGTCCATGGCGATCAACCAGATCTCCGGCGGCGCCGTGATCATGGCGGGATCGGGCATGTGTTCCGGCGGCCGCGTGCGCCATCACCTCAAGCACAACCTGGGCAGGGAGCGCAACAGCATCGTGTTCGTCGGATACGCTGCGCGCGGCACGCTGGCGCGGCAGATCATCGACGGTGCACGGCGTGTCGCTATCTTTGGCGAGGAATTTGCCGTACAGGCGGATGTACATACCATCGGCGGCTTTTCGGCGCATGCCGGCCAGGACGAATTGCTGGCATGGCACCGTGACACCGGCAAACCCGACGTGACCTTCCTCGTGCACGGGGAACAGGCCAGCATGGCGGCATTCGGCCGCCTGCTCGACGGGGGACGGGTGGAAATGCCGGAGCTGCGCCAGGTGTTCGAACTCTGAGCGGCCCATGTCGCCCGGTCCTTGCTGTCACCAAACTGTCACGGGGCGGTAACACCGCTGCAAGGCGGTGCCGCCAGTCTCCGGGCATTGCAGCGAACCGGAGGTGGCCATGTCGAGCCATATTCTTCAAACGGCGCAGGAGTTCGAAAGAAATCATGGCGTCGCGCCGAACGTGATCAATATCAACACCAACCCGATGCACTTCGCAGCCCTGTCCAGGGAATATCCTGAGCCGTTCGAACCGGGGCAGAACATAACACCGGAGTTCCGGATGATCGTCGTGCCCGGCAGCCAGCTGGCGCATCCGCAGGCCGCGTGCTGGAAGACCTCCGGTCCGTTCGTCCGGACAACCGTGGTTCGGGGTGGTGCTATGCCGCCGAGCGGTTGTCGGTGGTGGCGTGATCCGATTTGGGTGCGGCGGGACTGAGCGAGCGCCGCACAACGCCCTGCTCAGGTGCCGGCGGTGCCCGTCTGCTCGCGCGTGCGGGCGATCTCCCGCAGCGACTGTTCGTTGTTGCAGAACTCGATCCCGTCGGGACTGAGGTTGCCCTGGGCAAGCTGCTCGTCGCATTCGTCCACGTTTTCGCAGGCGTTGCAACGCTTCATGTGCGTGTGGATATCGACGACGCGTTCGGTGCTCAGGTATTCATCGATATCGATGCCCAGCGCGACAAGCATCTTCGCAAGCCGGAAATGATCCAGCTGCTCCGCCAGCGCCTTCCGATATTTCATGCCCGCCCTGAAATTGAACACGATCGCGACCATCAGCAGGATTGCAAATGACACAAGCAGCAATGCCAGGAGGGTTGCCGAGAGCAGGCTGATAGTGGTCGTCATGATCTTGATCCCGTGGCTGGCGGAATTGCCAGGCCTGAATTCACAGCCAGAACCGCCGGATACCCTTGTGGCAGCCGGTTCGAAACACTGATTCCAGTCTACAGGCAGGGATGAGGCAGTTATTGACCTACGTCAAATTGCGCGAGAGGGCATGCCACCGTTGACGATCCGAATTCCCGGGCAGCGTCCGCGCCTGGACCTTCCGGGCTGCTTCCCTGCCGTATACGCCTGTCAAGTCCGCGCTTCACCCGTTCCGCTGATCCCGGTCGATGTACCGGCAAGACGTAGCATTATCCCGCCTGACAGGGCGGGAGCATCGCCTGAAACGGCGGACGATCCCTGACAGGCAGAATCTCGCAGGCGGGTTGAATAGAGTGATCACCATCACGCGTTGACGCTCGGGGCTGCCCTGTTCGAGGGAGGTCCGTAGTGTGACCCTGAAATCTCTGGTATGTTGATCGGGACCGGTACTCCATCTCGGTCTGTTCATGGCAGCCGCCGTGATGGTGGCAGGCACGGTTCCGATCCCGCGTTCAGTGGGGATATACGGGGAATGAACTATGCCGCCGATACAACGGTCATACAGCGGGCGCTTGCAGCAACTTGGACAACGCCGGTGGATGACGGCTAAGTGATCGCGGCATCAGGGTTTCCCGGTCGTACACGCCCTGGGTCTGATCCCAGGCGCGCCAGATTACCGGCAAGGCAGGTAACCGGGACGGATGCGATATTCTCCAGCTGTGTTGAACTTAATGTTTATAAATCATATTCATACGTCGTAGCGCGGGCAGGGGTCGGTGCTGTCATCCGGGCGGCGACCGTCGGTGTACTGAAGGACAGGTTTCTCCCGGCCGTCATTTGACTGATGGGCAAATAAGGCATATTAATTACTATGCTGTGCCGCAAACCAGCCATGCGTGAGGGTCGCGGGAGGGTCGTGCGTGTAACGGTGAAAAGAGCATGAGTGAAAAGATCATCAACATCGACAAGCCGAGTGGCAGCAAGAAGACACGGGACGTTGTAATCGAAGGCGATGCCATGGACCGCTTCGCCAATGCGTTTGAAGCGAGTGCACGCCGTTGGGAACTCATCGTCTACCCGGCGATGCTGGCATTCGTGGTGCTGGCAGCCTATGGATTTTTCCTGATCTATACCCTCAGCAAGGACATTCACGTCCTGGCACAGGGTATGGACCCCGATATGGGAAAGAACCTCACTCACATTTCAGAGAGTGTCATCTATCTTTCCGAAAATATCCGTACCATGACACGGCGGGTCCACAACATGTCCGAGTCGGTTGAATACATGTCGAAGAAGATGGACGCACTGGAAAACCTTGATCCCATGCTCGTCAATATGCGCGGAATGAATGCATCCATGGCGGAAGTCAACCGCAACATGCAACTGATGAACGCGACCGGTGATGTCATGCGTCACGAGATGGGTAACATGGGACAGAGCATGCGGCCGATGAACTTCATGAATAATTTTGTCCCGTGGTGATCAGCTGCCTTGCTGTGCGCCGGGTGTGTTCGCAGCTCCGTCCTTTGCCGTGCACACAGCACTTTCAAGCCTGAGCATGACGGGGGCGTGGTGCGTAGTTCGAATAACGTTAACAAATCATAAAAGGAGAGGTTTTATGTCACTCAATCCAATTGTAATCGCCCTGTCCGGGTTGCTCGCGATGTCTCCGGCCCTCGCCGAGGAGGATGTACCTGCACCACCTGCTGCGCAATCCATGGAATCCACACCGGCTGCAGCGGATGAACAGCCGGAACAAACCGCGCCAGCCGAGCCGGTTGTGGCAGCGGAACCGGCCGCAGCGGTTGCACAACCGGAGCAAGCCGCTCCAGCGGCAGCTGTTGCCGAAGAGGCCGAGTCCGATGAATCAGCCGGCAACGCTCCGGTCGAACCGGAAACCGGCGAAAACATTTCGCCCTACGAGAGCGAGGCGTTGACACGCCGTCAGGAAGAGATGCGGGCCTGGATGCAGGCCCGGCGGGAGGCAATGAAAAGGCAGCGTGAAGAACGGCTGGAAAAGGCGCGCGAGCGGCGTGAGGCCAGGAAACGCTACGTGGATTCGCAGCTGGATGCCTATCTGAAAGAGCAGGAAGACCGCCAGGCGCGCGAGGCCGATCGTTATCAAACCCTCCGTGACAAGGCCGAGGAACAGCACAATTATCTGGTCAAGCATCACGAGGAAATGCTGGACAAGGCCTTGCAGACGCAGATCGACGCCGCCAACCGACAGGAGGAATTACGCAAGCAGGCCGAGGAACGTCGCAAGAAGCTGGCGGCGTTCCGTGCGACCGTGAAGGACATGACGCCGGAAGAACGTCGTGCCTACATGGATGAACACCGCCAGGACCTGTTCGGACCCGAGCCGGAGATGCCCGCTCCCCCGACATCGATGGCCTACCCGCCGGCGCCGCCTCCCCCGCCCATGCTGAATCCGTACCTACCACCGGGTTCAGCTCCGGGTCCCTACCGGTCTCAGTAAACGCAGTAGCGACTTGGCCCGGCCGACCGGTGTGATTTGACCGGCCGGCCGGGCCTTATACCCTGACAGGCGACCGGGTCCACAGCCATCGCGTGCAGCGGCAGGCGCTCAGCAGGGCGCTGAGCGCTTGGCAAGTTCCTGCTCAGCTTCACGTGTGGTGATGGTCGACAGCAGGGACAGTTCCTGGCTCAGTAGCCCGAGCAGATCATCCAGGGCAATAATGCCCGCAAGTTCACCCGCATTGGTTATGACCGGGACGCGCCTGACGCCGCGGCAGCGCATACGCCGGGCGACATCAAAGATGTTTTCATCTTCTGTCACCTTCAGCAAGGAGAAGGTCATGACATCACCTGCCGTGACTCCGGTGACAGCGATGTCCTTGGCGATCACCTCGATCACGATGTCACGGTCGGTCAGGATACCTACCGGTCTGGCATGTCCCTCGACCTCCTCGATGATAACGAGACTGCCGACATGATGTTCACGCATCAGCCGGGCAACCTCCAGTACGGACAGGTCACGGGTTGCCGTCACCACGTCACGGTTACAGAATTCTCCAGCCTTCATGGTGATTTCCTCGCAGGCACAAAGCGACACGCTATAGATGCGCAGGGAAGTATATTGTTTGCACGATGGTTATAAACTTGATCCATATCAACCGCCGGACCGGCTTGTCGGGCGCGGGCCGCGAGCGGCGCGTGATGCCGGAGGTGCCACGCCGCCCTGATTCCAGCGTGAAGGCATGACCCGCCATCGATCCGTTGCCGTCCTGCGGTATGATCCCGCAGGGATCGATAATTGCCTGCATATCCATTATATATATGTTCTTGCAGGCCGATATTATGCCATTAACGAGTGAATAAACCGTCCACGCATGTACTGGCTTTCCTTCAAAAAGAAGCAGGAAAAACAGATCACTGGCTTGATACTGCCGGGCGGCGGGGCACGCAATGCCTATCAGGCCGGCGTACTGAAGGCGATCGCCGACATGTTGCCCGAGGACATCGAGAATCCCTTCCCGGTGATCTGCGGCACCTCATCGGGTGCGCTCAATGCCGTGTTGATGGCGAGCAGCGCGACCCGTTTCAGGGAAGGTGTGGATCGTCTCTGGGGTATCTGGTCGAACTTCCATGTCGGCAAGGTGTTCCGGGTCGATGGCTGGACGGCCCTCGTCAGTGCCTGGCGCTGGGTTATCACCTTCCTGCTGGGCGGGCTGGTGAAAAATCCGCCCGCATCCGTACTGGACAATTCACCGCTGCGGGAGCTGCTGGAGCGGCATATCCGCTTTGCCAGGATTCAGCAGGCAATCGACAGCGGTGCGCTGCGCGCGGTATCCGTAACGGCTTCCGGTTACACCAGCGGCCTGTCGGTCAGCTTTTTCCAGGGACTGTCGGGATTGTCGCCCTGGCGGCGTACACGGCGCAGCGGCCAGCCGACGGAGTTGACGCTCAATCACCTGATGGCCTCTTCAGCGATCCCGGTGTTGTTTCCGGCAGTCAAGCTGCGCAACGAGTATTTCGGCGACGGATCCATGCGCCAGACGGCGCCGTTGAGCCCGGCGCTGCACATGGGCGCCAACCGCCTGCTGATCATCGGTGTCAGGAATACAAAGCAGGATCTGCCTCCGGATGACGCACGCGACGTCCACTCCCCGTCGCTCGGACAGATTTCAGGGTACATCTTCGACAGCCTGTTCATGGACAGCCTGGATGCGGATATCGAACGTTTGCGCCGAATCAACCACACCATCACGGAGACGAAGGAAAAGCGCGTCGTCTACGGCGAGACCCAGTTGCGCCAGATCGATTACCTGGTCATCTCACCCAGCCGCGATGTGCGTGATATCGTGGAAAAATACATCGGCAACTTTCCCCGTTCGGTGCGCATTCTGCTCAAGGGCATCGGCGCGCTTACCCGGGAAGGCCGGCCGTTGATGAGCTACCTGATGTTTGATGCGCCGTTCTGCAAGGAACTGCTCGATCTGGGATATCAGGACGGTATGGCGGCCAGGGAGCAGATCCTGCACCTGATCGGTTACGACGAGCTGATCGAGGAAGCGGAAGCGGCGGGCTAGTGGTGCATCCTGTCCTGGCGGCGCCACCGGTCCACGATGTCGTCCACGTCCAGATCCGATGGTCCCGCGCACCAGTGGCGGAAGAAATCCACGCTCGAGCTGTTGGGCGGCGGGTCGGGCTTGAACAGCTGGACCCGGGTCGGTAGCGGCACGGCCAGGCCCATGATCATCGCCTCGCCCTGGCCGAGCGAGGACAGGATGTCGATCAGGTCGCGTTCCGCCTCGGGGACGAGGTCGCGCACGTATTCCTGGTCATCGGGATTCGTCAGGCGCAGGCAGACGAAGGTGCTGCACTGCGCCAGTACGGTTTCCGAAAGATCATGCGGGCGCTGCGTGACCACCGCCATCCCGACCCCGTACTTGCGTCCTTCCTTCGCGATGCGCTGCATGGTGCGCAATGTGCCGCGGTACTGGACGTTGCCCTCGCGCGGAATATAGGCGTGGGCCTCCTCGCAGACCAGCAGCAGTGGAAATTCCTTGTATCTCGGGTTCCAGTAATTGAATTCGAAGGCCAGGCGACCGATCTGTGCCGTCACGACAGGCCGGACGTCGAACGGTACCGAGCTCATGTCGATGATGGTGAGCTGCGCCTTGGGTTCACCCAGGCCAACGAAATCGCGCAATAGGCCGGTCAACGTGTCCGATGAAATCCGGTGTCTCGGATTAAGCAGGAAATCATAGCGCATGTCGTTCATGCGGCTTTGCAGACGCATCAGGAACTGGTCGAACAAACCCGCCAGCGGCCCCTTTTCCTTGCCGAAGTTCGACGTGGTCTTGTTGGCGGTCTCGAAGTACCCGTACAGCTCCTTCAGGGAGAAGTAGACCGGCGAGTCGATCGAGATATGTCCGATACCGAGGTCCTTGTTGGACTTGTTGCGCAGGTCCTGCACGCAATCGCGCAGAAAGGCGATCTGCGAGGAGGCCGATTCGTCCGAACGGTCGACCAGCAGGTCGACCAGCTCCGAAAATGTCATCAGCCAGTACGGAATTTCGAGGTCACGGGCATCGATATAGCGCGTGGTCTTTTCGTCAAACGAACACCGGCGGATGCCATCATCGTCCTCCCAGCTGTATTCACCGTGCAGGTCGAGCAGGATGATATGGGATTTTGGCATGCGCTTGACCGCCCGCTGCAGCAGGTTGGCAACCGTCCAGGACTTGCCGGCGCCGGACTGGCCGAGAATGGCCATGTGCCTGCCGAACAGGGCGGCCGGGTCCAGGCAGACATCGATGGTTTCATCTGCTGACGAGCAGCCAACGGCATAGCCCTGGGCACGGAACTTGACGAAGATGGATTCCATCTCGTCACGGGTAATGGTGTGCACCTCGGCGCCCGTGACGGGATAGTTCTTGATTCCGTTCTGGAATACCCCGCTGGTGTTGATTTCACCCAGCGGGATCAGGTTGATGGTCCTGCCGGGACGGTCTTTGCCGGAGGCGGGAGTCTCGCTGATCGAGGTGACTACGGCCAGCAGCTTGATGTCGCCCTGGACGATGGATACATAGGAGCCGGGTTGACCGCTCAGGTCCTGCTCGTCCTTGATCGAAATGCGCGGCAGACGCCCCTCTCCGGCCTCCAGCAGCCTCGCAACGAGCGAGCCGGCTTCGACCCGGGTGAGATGGCCAATCAGTGTCTTCGTGTACGGTGTCATCGCCGATTACCTTTGTGATAGGTCGGTAAGGGGCAGCATCCAGGATTCGGTCTGCCAGTCCATGAACCCGCATCCCCCGGGCCGCGTGGCGTTGCAACTGTGCAGGAGGCTGCGCATAACTCTAGCATATAGCGGCAACGTTCCCGCCGTTATTGAATACCAAACACCGTCAGTACGGGTCGAAGACCGGGAATTGACGGGAAAGGAGGCGGGACCGTGTCGCAGGCCTGGCGGATAACGGGAAGTCGGCGCATGCGACTGTGCGACGTCGTTCGTGCCTGCAGTCCGCTTTCTGCTGTCTTCCCGGCGCGGCGCCATCGCCCGGGTCGGAATTGATTGACTGTAACCGGCGGATTTAAAGGAGCTTTATGTCTTCGGCTGACTTCGGAGCGGTCCATCGCGGCCAGGCCGGTGGTCGCCTATCAGATGCCCGGGACGGGCACAATGCCGACAACTACGATGCGGGGGAGGCTGGCCGCCACGCCGACCAGCGGCGTGGCGGCCGTGCCGGTCGCCTAGTAACCGCGGGCGATTTCAGGCTGCATCAGGTGACGGAACTGCTTGCGGTAGTAGACCACCGCGCTGTTGCCTTCGGCCTTTACATCGAAGATCTTCCACTGGTCCTTGTTCTTGTAAAAACGGAATTCAAGGCGGGTCGGAATGCCGGTGGGCTGCATGATCCATACATTGACGCGCACGTCATTGCCATCCTGCCCGCGCGGCGTGAAATAACGGATCGGCTGATTGGTGTAGGTGACCAGCTGGGACGCCAGCGTGTTCATGAATGACTTCTTGAGTTCGTCCTGCATGTGGGCGCGTTGCTGCGGCGACATATGCTGCCAGGCGGGACCCGCTGCCCAGCGTGTCATGTATTCGAAATCGAAGTAGGGCTCGATTTCAGTGGTCATGAAGGCGATAGCCTGGTCGCGGTCGGCGGCGCGTCCGCTCTTGATGAAATTGGTCAGCTTGGCAACGCCGGCCCTGACGATGGTACCGGGATTGTTTGAATCGAATTTGTCAATAGCGTGTCTGTTGTAACCGGTATAGCCGGCGGTGTAACCGGGTGGGAAGGGAGCTGCGGTGATAACTGCGGATACGGAAAACAGGACGAAGAAAATAGCCAGTCGATGTACTTTCATTTAAACCTCTGCGCATGCGCCGGGTGGTGGAAAGAAAACAGGCCTGGGAACCAGGCCTGTTTATACATCAGACTCACTCGCGTTACCACCACTTCATGCACAGGTATGTGCATGAAGGGGGTGCAGGTGATTACTTGCTTTCTGCAGCAGGTGCCGCCGGAGCCGGAGCAACCGGTGCATAGCCGTACGGCGCATAGCCGCCGTAGCCATAACCCGGATAGCCGCCATAACCGTACGGGCCATAACCGCCCCAGCCGTACGGGCCGTAGCCGCCATAGCCATAGCCGCGACCGTAACCACGGCCATAGCCGCGACCGTGACCACCGGCGCTCATGTTGAAGTCCATGTCACCCCAGCCGTCACCATCGAAAGGACCCCAGTCGGAACCCCAGTTGTCACCACCCCAGGGACCACCACCCCACCAGGCATGGGCGGATGTCATCGGCAGCGCGGACAGGCCGGCGATTGCAGCGGCGGCCAGAACTGTTTTTACACTATTCATTTGGTATTACCTCCTGTGAAGGAAAATTGCTCTCGTGTTGATAGGCAACGTTATTCTGACGCAAGGTGGTGGGAAAAATATTGACCTGCATCAAGCTGACGTAGCATTATCACCATATAATTATCAACTTATTAACTTATAAGTCAAGCATACCAGGACTACCATGTTGCGTGACGCAATAGGGTGTTGACAGGGACAGGCTGGAGAGTGTTATGCGACTGATAATGTTTGTTTTTCTAGTTGCGCTGACGGGAGGGGCCCGGGCGGCGCCGGACGGCGCCGCCCTGTTCACTGCGCATTGCGCGGCCTGTCATGGCGACGAGGGTGGCGGCGGCGTCGGTGTGCCGTTGTCGATGCCGTCCTTTCTTGACAGCGTGGACAATCGCTTTCTGCGCCAGACGATCCGCCATGGTCGTCCGGGTCGGGTCATGCCGGCCTTTTCGGCACTCAGTGATGCGCAGGTCGATGCCATCGTCAATTTCATACGCGGCTGGTCCGGCAAGCCGGCACCTACCTACGCGAGCGCCGCAGTCAAGGGCGATGCCGCACATGGCAAGGTATTGTTCGCCGCCCACTGTGCTGCCTGCCATGGCACACGGGGTGAAGGCGGCAAGGGCACGGGAGTGACGTTCTCGCGCCATCGCGACCTGCCGATCATCGCGCCCGGGCTGAATAACAGCGGTTTTCTGGCCGCAGCCTCCGATGAGATGATCCGGCGCACACTGCAGTACGGACGCGAGGGGACACCCATGCGCTCTTTCCTGAAACAGGGACTGTCGGCGCAGGATATCGATGATCTGGTCAGCTACGTACGCAGCTTCGAGGGCAAGAAGCCGGATACCCGGGACACCGGCGCTTCAGAGTCGCCTGTCCTGGTGGCGGAGTCGTCCTACTCGCTCGAGGAAACCGTCGACAATATCAAGCAGGCGATTATCAGCCAGAATTTCATCCTGATCAGAACGGACACACTCGAGCACGGATTGGTGCCCGAAGGCGAGGAAAACCCGCACCAGATAATCCTGCATTTCTGCAATTTCAATTTCCTGTTCGATGCACTTGCGGTAGATCCGCGCGTGGGCATGTTCCTCCCCTGCCGCGTCACCGTGACCGAAAGGGACGGGAAGGTCATGGTCAGTGCCATCAATCCGCAGTACCTGAGCCACCTCTTCAACAACGATGAACTGGAGGAATACTGCAAGCGTATGCGCGGGGTGTACGAGGCGATCCTGGAAGAGGCGACGCTATGAACAAATGCTGTCTGAACCTGTTGCTGGCCTGGCTGCTGGTCGGTGTGGCAGTCAAGGCCGGAGCCGAGGAAATCATCATGACACGCTCCCAGCAGCCCTTTCCGGAAACGATGCTCGTGCTGCAGGAATCCATCAGGGCGCACGGCTATGTTGTTTCGCGCGTGCAGCGGATCGACGTCGGCCTTACCGGTATGGGCTTCAAGACGGATAAGTACCGGATCGTATTTGCCGGTAAGCCGGACGAGATAAGAATGCTCGCCGAGAAGGCGCCGCAGCTCATACCCTATCTGCCGCCGAAGATCTCGATCTTCGCCGAGGGTGATCAGACGGTACTGGTCACCATTCATCCGGAGATCTATGGCAGGATCGCCGGTGACGCGGTAGATCCGGTGTTTTTCCAGCGCTGGGCGAGTGATCTGCGCTCCATCTTCCACGACGTCAGCGCGGCGCGATGATATGGGCTGACGGGCGACGAAATTGACGCGTAGGGGGCAGAAAAAGGCGGGCAGCTTGTCCGTGCAACGAGCGGGGGTTATTGCCGGCACAAGGCCACAACATGGAAGATACTTTCACACGGCCGTTCAGCGATGTTGATTCAGATCAACAATAAAACCGATCAGTAAGAATTTTTCGTTCCGTTTGATACTGGTCAAGAATCGATGCACCTTCGCCGCTGTCGCCCGGCTCGGGGATATATGCCGGGCATCGCGAGGACTGCATCGTGGATCAGCCCGAACGGCCCTGGACGCCGTTGCCGGTGCGATCGACACAGGGCCTGATCCGTGGAATGCGCAGCGTCAGCGTAGTTGCAGGCACCAGATGTTTTCCGTCAGGCCGGTCAGTCCCCGTTCCCGGAAGGCCGGGTTGGCCGCCAGCGCATCGAATCGCGCCAGGTGTTTGATCGTGAACTGTTCCGTGAACAGGCGTTCGACCTCCCGGTCCGGGACGGAGAACGGCGGGCCGTTCATTTCCGATTGCCGGTATTCCATGGTCACCAGCAATACACGTCCCGCCGATGACAGCAGACTGGCGAGGTGGCCGGCATACCGGGGGCGCAGCGTATCGGGCATGGCAACCAGCGCGGCGCGGTCATAGCAGCCGTCCAGGGTGCCCAGTGCGGCCGTGTTCAGACGGAAGAAGTCCCCGCAATAGATCGCCATAGCGTCATACGACCAGCGGCTGTAACCGGCTTCCTCACGTATCTCCGGTGTCAGTCTGTTTTCCCTAAAGAAGGCGGCCACGGCAAGGGCGCTGATCTCGACACCGGCGACCGCGTGACCCTGTTCCCTGAGCCAGAGCATGTCGAGACTTTTACCGCACATAGGCACCAGGATGCGGCTGCCCGACGGCAGGCCGAGGCCGTGCCAATGCCGCTGCAGATGGCCGTTGATTTCGCGCTGGTGAAAACCGATCTGGTTGGCTGCCCAGCGTTCGTGCCAGAATTCAGGATCCATGTGCCGCCTGTGCGCTGTCCGGCGCGATAGCTGTTGGAGTGCAGAACCGTTACGATAGTATATAGGACCTGTTTCATAATCCCTCGGCCGCGACCGTGGCGATTCCGGTCCCGGGCAAGTCGCGGTTCTCGGTGGAGTCATGAGGCAGGTTCTCGACTTTTAAAACCAACTCGATGGGATCCCGATGAAAACGAACGAGCCGCTCGTGGAGCCGTTCCAGGTCGCCTTCCGGGGACGCTTTGAGAGCATCCTGCGCTGGGAGCAGCTGGATCTGCTGTGGGATACCCTGGGTGCGAACGCCGACGACAACTGGTTTATCTACGCCGTCGGCGAGACGCCGCCGGCCGCCCCGGCCACCGCTGCGCAGGTCAGGAGATTTCTATCTGAAATCATACAATTACTTCGCAAGGAGCATGACGAGGATTATTGTGGCATCGTCTTCGTGGACTCGGTCGATGAACCGGCGTTCGTGAAGATATTCGATCCGAACAATCTCGGGGTATCCTGCGGTTACAGCGACAATCCCCCGCTGCCGGGCTGGATTCTCTCGAAACTTCCTCCCGTCGATATGCGGCAGACGCCGGTCCTGCCCGGCAACCGGCGTCGCTGGTGGCAGCGTTTTCTCCAGCACTGAAAGCTGGCGATTCAGCGTATAGCGTATACAGCGAAGGCCGGGCCGGCCTGTATAGTGTATTAATATTAATTAATATACTATACAGGCCCTGCACTGGCGGCAATCGCCGCCGTTGAATTATCGTTCAAGCGTTCAATGGAGTGTTATCGATGAGCAAGGTAACGACCATCGTCATTGCCGGCGTCCTGCTGGGACTGAGTGGTGCGGTACTTGCCGGGGACGCCGAGGCCGGGAAGACGAAGTCCGCCACGTGTGCCGGTTGTCACGGCTCAGCAGGCGTGAGCAGTAATCCCATGTGGCCGAACCTTGCGGGCCAGAAGGAAGGTTATCTGGTCAAGCAATTGAAGGCCTTTCGCGAGGGCGCACGCACCGACCCCCTGATGAGCCCGATGGCCATACCGCTGACCGACGAAGACATCGACAATCTCGCGGCCTTTTTCAGCAGCCTGTAACGCCCAGGGCCGTGGGCGACAGGGTCTGTCGGTCTCCGGTTCATTCCCCTTTCGGTATCATGCGCTGATTCAGATAGACCAGCATGCTCAGCAGCAGTATCGCCCCAGCCTGATGCGAGGCCGCCAGAGGCACCGGTACATGCAGCAGCAGGGTTGAAATGCCCAAGCTGACCTGCAACAGCGCAGCTGCCATCAGTGCGTGCAGGCCACCGCGCAGACCGCCGTCGTAGCGCTTGCGCAGGGTCACCAGCCAGAGCAGGCACACACCGGAAAACACCAGCGTGGCCAGCAGGCGGTGATCGAACTGTACGGTGGCGATATTCTCGAAAAAATTTCGCCACAGGGGTGTCTGCATGAAAATCACCTGCGGCACCCAGTGGCCATCCATCAGCGGGAATGTATTGTAGGCATGGCCGGCCTTCAGCCCGGCGACCAGTCCGCCCGACAGGATGGTGATCAGCGCCAGCACGAGCAGAAACCTGACGGCATTTCGCGGTACAGCATCGACCCGCGCGGGCTGCCGATTGCCGAACCACAGCCCGAGCGCGACATGGAGCATCCAGGCGTATATCAATACGGCCAGACCGAGGTGTGCCGTCAGCCGGTACTGACTGACGTGCGGGTTGTCGACCAGTCCGCTCTTGACCATGTACCAGCCCAGCAGTCCCTGCAATCCGCCCAGCACGAACAGTAGCGTGAGCCGGGGGATCAGCGGGCGCCGGATCCAGCCCTTCACCAGGAAATACAGGAACGGCAGCAGGAATACCGTGCCAATGGTGCGTCCCAGCAGACGGTGCGAATATTCGAACCAGTAGATCCGCTTGAAGCCGTGCAGGTCCATGCCGACATTGATCTGCCGGTATTCGGGGGATTGGCGATACAGCGCGAAGGTTGCCTCCCAGTGCTGCTCGTCGAGCGGCGGGATGATCCCGAAAATCGGATCCCATTCGACCATGGACAGGCCGGATCCTGTCAACCGGGTCACGCCGCCGAGGATCACCATGGCATAGATCATCAGGCAGCACACCAGCAGCCAGCCCGCGATGCGGCGGCTTTCGGATGATGTCATGGTGTCGGCAGGCATGGCATTCCGGCGGGCTGATGGCTAGAGTAGGAGACAGTTGGACCGCGCCCCATTGTAACCGAAAAGCGCGTGCAGCCACCGCTGTCTACCGTGTGCTGTGGACCTGCGACGACGAGCAGGAGAAGATCATGAAACCGGTGTACGTGCTGCCGGTGCTGGCAGCCGCCGTCGCGGGCATCGTATACGGCATTCTGTCGGCCGTGCAGCGGGAGACGCCCGTCTCGACCACACCCGCGGCCGGGCCCGCCGGCCAGGCGCCTGAGGCCGTCATCCGGGTGGAAGCGGTACCCGGCAAGACGGTGCTGGATATCTCGGTACACACCCTGGACGAGCTGCGCGTGGTGCTGGATCGGGCCGAGCGGCTGGCGTCTCGTTTGCTTGACGAAACGGCCGCTGCACGCATAGTGCTGGTGCTGCATGGCCCCGAGGTCGAATTCTTTTCCAGAAGAAACTACGCAAAATACCGCGATGTCGTGGATCAGGCGGCGCGGCTTGATGCCATGGATATCGTGGACGTGAAAATCTGCCGGACGATGATGAACATCAAGGGCGTCGCCCGTGATGACATACCCGCCTTCATCGAACAGGTGCCGGACGGGCGTGTCGAGGTCCAGCGGCTTCTGGACAGCGGTTATGCATACTTCTAGCCGGCTGTCGCAGGGGATTATATGCTGCGCCGATTACCGGCTCATGGTGCCCGTGTAGCAGCGTGCGCACAGTGCTTTCCCCGGTTTCTGCCGCGCTCGGTACTCGCCTGAGACTTTTTCAGCAGTCTGCTAGAGCGCCTCGGCGCGCATGATCTGCCCGTAGCGGTCCGTGTGCAGGTGCAGCTGCCCGCGGCAGCCGACCCGCCTTGCCGGACAGGTCGGCCCCTCCGGCAGCAGTACGTCGAATTCGATGTCCACGATCACGCCATCCCCTGTTTTCATGATGATTCTATAGCGCAGCGAGTCGTTATCGATCCAGCCGTCCCGCGCACAGAACCGGCGCAGCTCGCAACAGGATTTGAGGTAGGACTCGATCAGCGACATGTTTATAGTTCTGCGGCGCCGTCCTGGTGACATGCGGTTCCGCAGGACAGTCGCCCGTAATCGTACACAGCTGAAAAAAGTATAGAAGAGTGCGCCGGTTATTCAATGAACGCGCCGGTGCTGCCTGGTGGGGAGGCTGACGGGCTTACCGGGGCCGGGGCTTGCCGCCGCGCATGCCCCGGCACGTGCGTATCAGCCGGTGCGCTGGTCCAGGATGCGTTCGATGATCGGTGCCAGGATGATTTCCATGGCAAAGCCCATCTTGCCGGCCGGCACAACGATGGAGTTGCGCCGTGACATGAAGGAATCCCTCAGCATGGCGAGCAGGTAGCTGAAATCGATATCCAGCTGGCGCGGGTCCTTGAACCGGATCACAACGAAGCTTTCGTCGGGGGTCGGGATGTCGCGTGCGATGAAGGGGTTCGACGTGTCCACCGTCGGCACGCGCTGGAAGTTGATATCCGTGCGCGAGAACTGCGGTGTGATGTAATGCACGTAATCATGCATGCGGCGCAGGATGGTATCGGTTACCGCTTCGGCGGAGTAGCCGCGTTGCTCGCAATCGCGGAAGATTTTCTGGATCCATTCCAGGTTGACGATGGGGACTACGCCGATCAGCAGGTCGACATGCCGGGCGACGTCGACACTGTCCGTGACGACGCCGCCGTGCAGACCCTCGTAAAACAGCAGGTCGGTGTCTTTACCCACTTTCTCCCATGGCGTGAACTCGCCCGGTTTCTGGCCAAAGGGATTGGCCTCCTCCTCGCTGTGCAGGTAGTAGCGACGTTCGCAGCTGCCGGTCTCGCCATAGCTCCGGAAGGTTTCCTCGAGCTTGTCAAACACGTTCGCCTCGGGGCCGAAATGGCTGAAGTGCCTGTTGCCACTGGCCTCCGCCGTCGCCATGGCCTCTTTCATTGCGGCACGGTCGTAACGGTGGTAACTGTCCCCTTCGATCACCACCGGGTTGACACCCTCGCGCAGGAAGATATGTTCAAAGGCGACCTTGACGGTCGTGGTGCCCGCACCGGATGACCCGGTGACGGCGATGATGGGATGTTTCTTTGACATAGTGGCTCCTGGCCCTGTGCATTAGTGGTCTGGAACGCGGCACGCCCCGCAGACGAGCGCCTGCATCGCGAACGCTACGCAGCTGGCACACGCCAAACCCGCGCAGCCGCGTATTGAATCATTATTACGTCACGTAACTCAAGCAGCCGGCGTGTCATGCCGCTGAGTGCCGTATTCTTACATAATTCTCAATGGCTTGGCAGCTCCCCCCCGCAGGGGGTGCTGCAGTGACGGGCGCCATTTGCGCCGGGCAGGTTTGAGACAGTCTCTAAAGACTACGCCGGAATACTGTTTGCCCCGTGCGTGTGCGCCGTTACATGCCGGGTAAGACACTGTCATTTCGTGCAAAATACTGATGATTTTTAAACCGTCGGCATCACGGTGAGGGGGATCCGTGACCTGACGACATGGACGAGGCAGCAACCGCATGAGAGAGATTCGGCAGGATCGGCGTGTACGTCACCGCTTGCTGCCATTTCTGGCATGGCTGGGCGAGATCCGCAAGCCCGAAATCCTTCGTGCCGACCTGATTGCCGGCATCACGGTCGCGCTGGTGCTGGTGCCGCAATCCATGGCCTATGCACAGCTCGCCGGCCTGCCGGTTTACTACGGCCTGTATGCCTCGTTCCTGCCGGGCATCATTGCCGCGCTGTTTGGCTCTTCGCGTCAGCTGGCGACGGGGCCGGTTGCGGTCGTATCGCTCATGACAGCCTCTGCGCTGGAGCCGATCGCGGGCGCCAATCCCGAACTCTACGTCGCCTATGCCATCATGCTGGCCTTGATGGTGGGACTGTTCCAGGTGACGCTGGGGCTGCTGCGACTGGGTGTACTGGTCAATTTCCTGTCCCACCCGGTGGTGTTCGGCTTCACCAACGCGGCCGCCATCATCATCGGAGCATCGCAGCTGGACAAGCTGTTCGGTGTCACGGTCGAGAAAACGGAACATACCTACGAAACCGTCATCAATACCCTGGTTGTCGCCATGCACAGCGCGCATCCCGAAACCCTGCTGATGGCGACCCTGGCGCTGGCCATCATGATCGGTCTCCGGCGATACTTGCCGAAGGCGCCTAATGTGCTGACCGCCGTCGTCGTCACCACGCTGCTGTCCTGGCGGTTTGGGTTCGAGTCCATGGGCGGCCAGGTGGTCGGCACGATCCCCGCCGGCCTGCCGCCGGTCGCACTGCCGTCGCTCGATGTCCAGGTCATGATCCAGCTGCTGGGTATAACGGCGGTCATCTCCGTCATCGGTTTCATCGAGGCGATCTCGATCGCCAAGGCCATGGCCGTGCGCACCCGCCAGCACCTCGATGCCAGCCAGGAACTGGTCGGGCAGGGGATGGGGAATATCATGTCGAGCCTGTCGGGCGGTTACGCGGTGTCCGGTTCGTTCTCGCGCTCGGCCGTGAACCTCAGCGCCGGCGCGAGAACCGGTTTTTCCGCCGTGGTGACCGGTATCGCGGTCGGTATCACGCTGATTGCCCTTACGCCCTTGCTCTACCATCTGCCGGAGGCGACGCTGGCGGCGGTCATCATCATGGCCGTGACCAACCTGGTGAAGGTCGATCCCATCAGGCAGGCCTGGAAGGTACAACGGCATGATGCGGTGGTCGCCGTGGTAACCTTCGTGCTGACCATGGTGTGGGCGCCGCACCTCGACAAGGGCATCATTGTGGGCGTGATTACCTCTCTGGGACTGTTCCTCTACCGCACCATGTCGCCGCGGGTCGTCGTGCTCTCGCGCGACCCGGATGGCACCCTGCGCGATGCCGACATGCGCAAGCTGCAGACCTGCCGCAACATCGCCGTGATCCGCTTCGACGGGCCGCTGTATTTCGCGAATACGGGCTATTTCGAGGACAAGATCATGGAGCGGGTGGCTTTCAAGCCGGAGCTGAAATTCGTCATCATCGATGCGGAGGGCATCAACGAGGTCGATGCCACCGGCGAGGAAATGCTGCACAACCTGATCGGCCGCCTGCAGGCGGCCGGCGTCGAGCTGATCATCGCCCGTGCCAAGCAACAGCTGCAGGATACGTTCGAGCGCACCAGGCTGATCGAACGACTGGGCAGGGATCACATGTTCGCGCTGCGCACGCAGGCCTTCAACTATGCCTGGGAGCGGCTCGGTGACAATCACGCCGAGACCTGTCCACTGCGCGTACCGCAGCCGGCCGGCGAGGCGTAATACACCGCGCGGGTCTCACAGCCGCTCGAACAGCAGGTCGCGAACGACATGCCCGAGCCGCCGGCCGCGTTGCTCGAATCGCGTGACCGGGCGGCAACCCGGCTGCGTTGCATACGGTCCGGGATCGGCACGGTTCCTGAACAGACCCGACGCCCCGACCACGGCGAGCATGTGGCCGGCGTAGTCCTCCCAGTCCGTCGCCAGGTGCAGGATGCCGCCCGGGCGCAGCTTGCATGCGAGCTGGCCGACGAAACCGGACTGCACGAGGCGGCGCTTGTGATGGCGTTTCTTGTGCCAGGGATCCGGAAAGAACAGCAGGACCCGGTCGAGGCACCCGTCGGGCACCGCCTTCTCCAGGAACCGTGCCGCATCTTCGTTGTAAACCCTGACGTTTTGCAGCCCGTGCCGTTCGAGTGCGAGCAGCAGGTGACCGACGCCCGGCCGGTGCACCTCGATGCCGATGAAATCCTCATGCGGCGCGGCCAGTGCCAGGGCGAGCAGGGCATCGCCGTTGCCGAAACCGATCTCAAGGGTGAGCGGCGCCTGACGGCCGAACACGCACGCGGGGTCGAGGGGGGTTGCGGGATCGAGCCCGTACCTCGGCCATAGCGTCTGCAGTGCCCGCTGCTGTCCACTGGTCATGCGCCCCTCGCGCCTGACGAAGGAGCGTATCGTGCGGCGGGTGGGGTCGCTGGCCACGATTGTGCTGCCGTGATGTGACATCGTGGCCCTATTCTAGCCGGTATTGCACACCGGGACCCCGGACGCGGGCGCGCGGGAAGCCGTCGGGGTCGGGACAGCAAAGGCCCATCACAGCGTGTTCGCTGCCTGAGTCCTGTGAATTTTATTATTCCATTTATCTGAGTCTGCCATCGACGCCCGGCGAAAATCCGGGCTGGATGCCGGTAGCATGGGGCACCTGCTCCACGGCGCGGGCGCCGTCGCGTCGGAGCCGAAGGCGGCCGGGCCGTACCCGATCCGTCACGCTGTCGCCCACGCGGCCTATAAAACCCGTTAATGGACGGCCAAACGGATTCGTGGTTGTGATGCCCGTGCGCGGAGCCAGACCCGCGAAGGGACGCCTGGCAACCGGCAGGCCGTGCCTGATTTCCCCTTGCCTCCGCGCGGGTGTTGTCGTTTAATGGGGGGATAATTCCGAAGGCGTCTAACAGCAGACACCCTCCTCGGGCGTTCCTGACCGTACCGGACGCCCAGCTTAAATCCAGCCGCTGTAACTGACCAGGTGATGCCTGGCAAGCCGCTTTCTCCGGTTTCGGGTTTGCATGCAGGCCGATTTCGACACGGTACTGTCCCCGAACCGGGACGGCGTGCCGGGCAGTCGTCCACCCGAACAGGATGGGCGGTGGCAGGGTCCGGGCGCTTCGGTTGGACGCCTCCGGCAGCTATTCATACAGGACGATCGATGAACGCACGTGCACTCTTTCCCTTTCTGAACTGGTTCCGGCTCGTCACGCGGGAGACGGTGAAGGCCGACTTCATGGCCGGCGTGACCGGTGCCGTGATCGTGCTTCCCCAGGGTGTCGCCTTTGCCACCATCGCCGGTCTGCCACCGGAGTATGGACTGTACACGGCCATGGTGACGCCGATTATCGCGGCGCTGTTCGGGTCCTCGTATCACCTGGTCTCGGGTCCGACGACGGCTATCTCCATCGTCGTATTTTCGGCGATCAGCCATCACGCCGAACCGGGTTCACCGGAGTTCGTCGCGCTTGCCCTGACGCTGACCTTTCTCGCCGGCGTCTACCAGCTCGCCTTCGGGGTGGCGCGCCTCGGTGCGCTGGTCAACTTCGTATCGCACACGGTGGTGATCGGTTTCACTGCCGGCGCCGCCATCCTGATCGCGACCAGCCAGATGAAGCACATCCTGGGTATACCGGTGCCCAAGGGGGAGTCCTTCCTGAACACCTGGGTGGATATCTACCACGGGCTCGGTGATATCAACTATGCCCTCCTGGCGATCGCGCTGACCACCCTGGTGGTGGCACTGCTTGTCAAGCTCTACGCGCGACGGGCGCCGAACCTCCTGGTCGGCATGGTCGTCGGCAGCCTGCTGGCCGTGGTCCTGAAACATTACTCAGGCGGTATCCAGCTGGTCGGCGAGTTGCCGGCCCACCTGCCACCGCTGTCGTCGCCGGTGTTTTCCCTGGAGACCATCAAGGCGCTGGCGCCCGAGGCGTTCGCGGTGGCATTGCTGGGGCTTATCGAGGCGGTGTCGATCAGCCGTGCGGTTGCGACGAAGTCCAGCCAGCGCATCAATGCCAACCAGGAATTCATCGGGCAGGGGCTGTCGAATATCACCGGCAGCTTTTTCTCCAGCTACGCCGGTTCCGGTTCCTTCACGCGTTCCGGCATCAATTACGAGGCCGGTGCGAAGACACCGTTGTCTGCGATTTTCGCAGCCTGCATCCTGATGGTCATCGTGCTGCTGATCGCGCCCCTGACCGCCTATCTGCCGGTGGCCGCCATGGGCGGCGTCATCCTCCTGGTGGCCTACAACCTGATCGATTTCCATCACATCAGCGGCATTCTCACGCTGAGCAAGTCGGAATCGAGCATCCTCCTGATCACCTTCTTCGCCACCCTGTTCCTGGAGCTCGAATTCGCAATTTACATCGGCGTGCTGCTCTCGCTGGTGTTTTTCCTTGCCAAGACTTCGACGCCGCAGATTCCCACGCTCACCGTGGATGACACAACATCCAGGAAGCTGATCAATATCCAGAAAAAGCCGTTGAAGCAGTGCCCGCAGCTGAAAATCATCCGCATCGACATGTCCATTTATTTCGGTTCCATCAACCACATCCAGAACCGCATCAGCCAGATCGTGGACAATGAGCGCATCTATCACATCCTGATCGTCGCCAGCGGGGTGAACTTCATCGACCTGGCGGGTGCGGAAGGGCTGGTAGCCGAAAATCTGAAGCTGTCCAGGATGGGTGGTGGACTTTATTTCGTCGGGCTCAAGTCCTCGGTCTATGAATTCGCCGCCAAGTCGGGCTTCATCAAGCGCATTGGCAAGGACAATTTCTTCGACAGCAAGAAGGAAGCCATCCGCGTTATCTTCCAGCGCCTCGACCGGGAGATCTGCAAGACCTGCCAGTCGCTGATCTTCAGGGAATGCCAGTAGCCGTCACTGCGGACGGCGCCGTATCGGCGTTTGCTAGGGCCTGTTCACACCACGCAAATCCTCGCGACGGAGGTCCATTTCGCACCTGACAAGGCGGTGCGAGCGACGTGCACTCGACGTACACCAGCGCGCCCCAACGCCGGCCGCTGCGATAGGGGCCCCGTCCCTTCGGGTTACGGCTGAAAGCCGGATCGACCGGCCATCCGGCCGATCAACCCCCTCCCCCTCAGGGGGAGGGTTGGGGAGAGGGGCGTCAAACAGAAAAACACGTTTATCTATCCCCTCATCCTGACCTGCTCCCGAAGGGAGAAGGAACCCTGCTTTCATACCGCCCGTCCATAGCCTGCTGAGCGCATTGACGTGCAGAGCGATCCGCCGCCTGAAGGCGGGGCTTTACGGATCCCCTGTCGAAGACTCTAAACTTCACTCCGTGCGCCTTGTCTGGCCCGTTCTGGCTGCAGCAACACGGCGGTCTGTGTAGTGTGAACAGGCCCTAGAGCACGGGACCGAACACATGACCGATCGCCGCGGTGGCGGCCATGGCCAGGGTTCCCCAGAAGGTCACCCGAACGCTACCCGTCAGTGCGCTCGCCCCACCCGCCCGCGCGGCGATCGCGCCGAGCATGGCAAGGCACGTCAGTGAGCCCGCTGCGACGATACCGATCAGCCCGTCGAACGGCGTGATGGCGGCGAGCAGCACCGGCAGTGCCGCACCGGCGGCAAACGAGACAGCGGATGCCAGCGCCGCCTGGATCGGGCGCGCCCTGTGGGTATCGGACAGGCCGAGTTCGTCCCGCGCATGCGCTCCCAGCGCATCGTGCGCCATGAGTTGCTCGGCAACGCGTGCGGCCAGCGCCCTGTCGAGTCCCCGCTCGACGTAGATATTCGTGAGTTCCTCGCGTTCGAAGGCTTCGTCCGTTGCCAGCTCGAAGCGCTCGCGCTCCAAATCCGCGCGCTCGGTGTCCGCCTGCGAGCTGACGGAAACGTATTCGCCGGCGGCCATGGACATGGCGCCCGCGACCAGCCCCGCGATGGCGGCAATCAGCAGTTCGTCGCGGCCCGCGTTCGCGGCGGCGACACCGACCACGAGACTGGCGGTCGACACGATACCGTCATTCGCACCCAGTACCGCCGCGCGCAACCAGCCGATCCTTTCACTGTAGTGACGTTCGAAATGTCGTTTTCGCATGAGGTGTGTCCAGGCCCGGATCGGGCGGGCTCGATTGACAGGGTAGTGCTCACAGCGACGGCGTGCATCCATCCCGCGCGATGTACAGGAAATGACGGCTGCCGCGTGAGGACAGGGCGTCCGCAGCGCTCAAGCCGGCAACCTGTCACGGTCCGATGAATAACCGGATTCGGGGCTGTACGCCCGCCGCCGGCGTGCAGCGTGGCGTTTCTCTGCGCCCGTGCGCGGGGTCGGATGTCAGAAAAACGTACCTTCGATCGGTGATGACGCGCTCGCATAGCGTTTGCGCGGGATGCGGCCGGCGCGCCAGGCCTCGCGTCCGGCCTCGATACCTTTCTTCATGGCCGCGGCCATCAGCACCGGATCCCGGGCCCCGGCGATGGCGGTATTCATCAGGACGCCGTCGCAGCCGAGTTCCATGGCAATGGCGGCATCGGAGGCGGTGCCGACACCGGCGTCGACCAGGATGGGTACCGAGGCGTTTTCCACGATGGTGAGGATGTTGTACGGGTTGCGGATTCCCAGGCCCGAACCGATCGGGGCGGCCAGCGGCATGACGGCGACGCAGCCCAGGTCCTCGAAGCGTTTGGCGACGATGGGGTCGTCGTTGGTGTAGACCATGACCTTGAAGCCGTCCTTCACCAGGGTCTCGGTCGCGGACAGGGTCTGCACGATGTCGGGGAACAGGGTCTTCTCGTCACCCAGGACCTCCAGCTTCACCAGGTCGTGGCCGTCGAGCAGCTCGCGCGCCAGCCGGCAGGTGCGCACGGCGTCGGCGGCGGTGTAGCAGCCGGCGGTGTTCGGCAGCAGGGTGTAGCGCTCGGGCGGCAGCACATCCAGCAGGTTCGGTTCGTTCGGATCCTGTCCGATATTGGTGCGGCGTATGGCGACGGTGACGATCTCCGCACCGCTGGCCTCGGTCGCGGCCTGTGTCTCTGCCAGATCCTTGTACTTGCCCGTGCCGACCAGCAGACGCGATCGATAGCTGACGCCGGCGATGACCAGCGGATCGTCGATGTCGGTGGTCGGGCGGGAATGCAGGACAGTGGACATGGGCAGGTAACTCTTGAATACTTGTAAGAAAATAACAGAACAGGGTGTTTCAGCCACCACCGATGGCATGAATGATCTCGACCCGGTCGCCGGGCCGGATCACGTGCTCATCGAAGCGACTGCGGGGGACGATCTCGCAGTTGACCTCCAGGGCCAGACGCCTGTCCGCCATGCCGAGCGACGACAGCAGTTCGGTGGCGCTGGTCTGCTCGGGAATCTGTCGGGTGGTGCCGTTGAGTACGATTTCCATGGTGCTTCGGGGGCCGTATCTTGAGAGGGCATTCTACCGCAAACCGCACGGCAGGACCTCAGGCGAACCGGTGACAGGGAACATAATAGCGTATGGCGCTCATGACGGAAGACATCATCTCCATCGAGGCGGCCGCCACGCTCGACGGACTGCTGTACCAGCGTATCAGACGTACGCCCGACGCACTGGCCTATCGCAGCTACGACCCGGAGGCGAAGCGCTGGCGCGATGCCAGCTGGCGCGAGGTGGGGGACCAGGTCGCGCGCTGGGCTGAGGCCCTCAAGAAGGAAAATCTCGAACCGGGTGAACGGGTTGCAGTCCACCTGCACAACAGCAGGGAATGGGTGTGCTTCGACCAGGCGGCGCTGGCCTGCCGCCTGGTCGTGGTGCCGCTGTATACCGATGACCGGCCCGACAACATCGCCTATATCCTGGAGGATTCGGCGGTCAGGGTGTTGCTGGTGCAAGATGCCGCCGCCTGGAAACGGCTGGCCCCCGCGCTGGCCGGGCAGGAGCACCTGCGACGGGTGCTGATCCTCAATCCCTCGCGTACCGATACGCCGGAGCGGTTGCTGGCGGACCCGCGGGTGCGCTACGTCCCGGACTGGCTGCCGGACACGGCGCCGCCGCTGCGCGAGCGTACCGGCGACCCGCACGCGCTGGCCTCGATCGTCTACACCTCCGGCACGACCGGGCGTCCCAAGGGCGTGATGCTGTCGCACTACAACATGCTGTCGATCGCGCATTCCGCGCTGACTATGATCGACGTCTACCAGGAAGACCTGTTCCTGTCGTTTCTGCCGCTGTCGCACACGCTGGAACGCACGGCCGGCTATTACCTGCCGGTGATGTCCGGCTCCGGCGTGGCCTACGCACGCTCGATCCTGCAGCTGGCCGAGGACCTGCTGAACATCCGCCCCACCGTGATGATCGCCGTACCCCGCATCTTCGAGCGCGTGTTCGCACGCATCCAGGGTCAGATGGAGAAACAGCACGCCCTGAAACGTGCGCTGTTCACGTTGACCGCCGAGGTCGGCTGGCGCCGCTTCCAGCGCCAGCAGCGGCGTGCGGCCTGGCATCCCGCCCTGCTGGTGTGGCCGCTGCTTAACCGGCTCGTCGCCGGCAAGGTCACGGAAAGGCTCGGCGGGCGCCTGCGCCTGGCGGTCAGCGGCGGCGCCGCGTTGTCGCTGCCGGTGGCAAAGACCTTCATCGGGCTGGGTGTGCCCATCCTGCAGGGCTACGGACTGACCGAGACAAGCCCGGTGATCAGTGTGAACGTACCGGAGGACAACGAGCCGGGCAGCGTCGGCGTACCGCTCAAGGGTATCGAGGTGCGCATCGGCGAGAACGACGAACTGCTGGCGAAGACCCCGGGCATGATGCAGGGCTACTGGAACAACCATGTGGCTACCGCCGAGATCATCGACGCCGATGGCTGGCTGCATACCGGCGACCAGGCACGCATCGAGCGCGGGCACATCTACATTACCGGCCGCCTCAAGGACATCCTGGTGATGTCCAACGGCGAAAAGATACCGCCCATGGACATGGAGCTGGCCATCTGCCTGCTGCCCGCCGTGGATCAGGCGATGGTGATCGGGGAGGGCGAACCCTTTCTGTCCGCCATCCTGGTAATGAATCCGGATCAATGGCCGGGACTGGCCGGGCGGTTCGACCTGAACCCGGACGATCCCGGCAGCGTGCAGGACCGGCGCCTGCACAACGAACTGCTCAGGGGCATCCGGGGTACGCTGAAGGACTTCCCGGGATACGCAAAGATCCGCCGGCTCATCCTGACACGCGAGCCGTGGACGGTGGACAACGGACTCACCACGCCGACGCTGAAGGTCAAGCGTGAGAAGGTGATGGAACGGTTCGTGGAGCAGATAGCCGCGGTCTATGCGGAGGGTCCCGATGCAAGAACCTGACGCGCGTGATGGCTGCGCGCCACTCAGGCGGCGCTGGAGATGGTCCCGGGCTCCGGGTCTTCCGCTTCGTGCACGACCACCGGTTCGCCGGCGACCAGGTTATGCCATTCGCTGCACGCCTGGCGTGCCTCCGCGGCGGAGGAAAACGTCCATACCACCTGGCCGGTGTCGGTCATGATGGTCGCGGTCCTGTTCGGCCATTCCTTTATGTATACGCTCATGCCAAGTCTCCGGGTCTCACCGTATTCAGGAAGCTCCGGTTGATTCGTCGTACCGGGCGAACGCGGCTTACGATATATTCAGAGTTACCTCAACATTAATCTACGCAGGGAGTGTGTTGAGACGATGACAGGACCGTTAAGGATTTATGACAGACCGTTCAGCGCTGCGGGGTCTGGGACCGGCCCGGCGATCTCGTCAGGTTCCGATACGTTTATCCGCTAGATGCGAACGCTGAATGTTTCCACCTGGAATGCCTGTGTTCGGCTTGCCGCGCGCACCACCGGCGTGGTCTGCCGGGTTTATCCCCGCCGTTTTTTTGCCTGAATATTACCCGGCGGGTGGCAACGTGATATGCGACGGACCCGGTCGTCTCCGGGTCAGGACGGCCGGCATTTCAGGCGCGCGAACTTCAATTCCTCGTGGATTCGTTCCGTCCTGGCCTCCGGCTTGAGTCCGGGTACAACGGAGAGTATCTGCCGGCGGCAGTCGCCGCAACGCGGCGCTGAACGAACGGTTGGACAGGGACGGCGACAAGTACCGCGAGCAGATGAAGCGCTACCGCGACAAGGGCGTCATGGCGTCGCTCAGCCAGGCCGTGCCGGTGACCGGGCTGGCCGCGCGCGCGTCGAAAACAGGGTCGAGGATTACCGGTACCGGCTCGACCCGGGCCGGCACCGGGGGCGGGAGCTGAGCATATCCGGCGGCCGACCGGCGGGCACGCCCGTTTCACATACCTGTCACAGTCGCCTGTCAGGCTGGCGGTATACAGGCGGGAGACAGGTTATGGAACGGGATGAACGGCGGAACTGGTTTCGATTGCTGATTTTCCTCAGCGGGCTGCTGATCGCGCTCAACATCCTGTCGGGCATTCTCGGGTTCTACCAGCTGATATAGGAAAAGCCCTGCTCCTGCAGCAGCATGATGTCTTCCGCACCGACGGGCACCATCTTTACGAACGGCAGCAGGTCATCGTTCGTCCAGTTGAGCGAGAGCATGGTATTGCCGCAGGCGTGAAAGGCCACGCCATACTGGGACAGGGAGTCTGCGCGCTGTTGCAGCTCGGGCGGAAGCGGGCGTTCCGGCTTCTTGCCGAGCAGGTGCACTCCCGGGCCGAAGGCGACGATCACGATCTGCACATCATCTTCGTATCGGCGCAGTAACTCGCCGGCGGAGAACAGGATATGCTGCAGGTAGTCCGGATCGGCCTTGTTGCACTGGTAGACGATGTTGTGCGCCGATGATTCCTCGAAGTGCGTATCCGTGTGGTGTGCCCGGCTCCTGCCGGTGGCAAGCAGTCCCCCGAACAGTCCAAGGGCCTTGAGTGCCATGCGGCGCGTGCGGCTGGCTGGATGGTCTGGCTTCATGTTGTTCTCCTGTCGACCGGTCTGAAACGCTCCTACAGTATGACGGGATATCGGCAGCTTTGTTCTCGGTCCGGACCGGATGGCGCCCGGGGCGGGACAACAGTACAATCCCGCCCCGGGCGTTCAGGGACTCACGGGCCGCCGGCCGTCCGGCAGGGAAACGCATCCCGGTTGCCGGCACGGTGGTCCGGCGCGGGTTGTCGGGCGCAAACCGGTACAGCGGGGCGCAGCGACGCTGGCTCGCAGGGCGAAGTACAGGGATGTACAAGTGTCGCGTGAGGCAGGATGCCGGGAGCGACTGTACGGAGTAATCCCAGCACGCAGTGATGGGAATCGCGGTGATTCAAGCACTTATCGCGGGTGTAGTTCAATGGTAGAACTGGAGCTTCCCAAGCTTCAAACGTGGGTTCGATTCCCATCACCCGCTCCAACCCGGGCCATCCCGAATCTATAAAATTTATTAATATGTATATCAATTATATCCCGTTTAATAAATAAGAAATTGATAATATACTTATCATATCTTTCGGGGTGGGATCCTGTGCAAGGCTCCTGATTCATATTGATATTAATGCTGGAGAATTTAGCCATGAAAACGATTGCAACGATAATTTCTGCCGCTTCCCTGGCGGTTGTTTCTGCCTCTGTCTCGGCCTGGGGTTGGGGTGACAACGGCTGGGGTGATGGCTGGGGAGACGGATGGGCCGACGGCGGCTTCAATTTCAACATGAGCGCCGGTGGTCACGGTTACGGCCATGGCTACAACCGTTACTATGACGGCTACGGTCCGTACTACGGCTACGCCCCGTACGGTTACGCCACACCGTTCCAGCCGATCACCGAGCCGACTGAAGCGCAGAAGCAGGCGATTGCCGATCAGCAGGCCCGGTTCGCGGAAGACATGAAGAAGGCCCAGCAGCAGGCAGCCGAGTTCTACGCTGCCCAACCCTACCCCGGCGACATCCTCCAGGCTGAGGCCGATGCGCTGCGCGCGCAGATGGACGCCGAGCGTGACGCCCGCATCAAGGAGATGGATGCGCGCCGGGAAGCGATGCGCAAGGCCGCCGACCGGTTTGACGCTCAGGGCTACCCGGACGACGATTACCGTGCCCGGATCGAAGCCGAGCGTGACGCCCGCATCAAGGAGATGGATGCGCGCCGGGAAGCGATGCGCAAAGCCGCCGACCTCTCCGCCGCCCAGGCCTTCCCGAGCGACGAGTACCGTGCCCGCCTCGACGCGGAGCGTGACGCCCGCATCAAGGAGATGGATGCGCGCATGGAAGAGTTCCGCAAGGCCTCCGAAGCGCGCCGCCAGGCCGCTGAAGAACGTCGCCAGGCGGCGGAAGAGGCCCACAAGGCGCGGATTCAGGAGCACACCGCCAAGGTCGAACCCAAGCAGGGCGTCTGAGTCCGGCAAGTGCCTCGACGGCGCCGACGGGTGCCGGCTCCGAACGGAAAGGGTGTGCGGTAACGCACACCCTTTTTTATTGCCTGACCGGGCAACCTCGAAGCGCGGCCGGCAGATCCGGAACGCACCGCCACCGTCCGGATCACCACCGCACGGCCCCGCCCGGTATCCGCGGGCGGTGCCCGCCATGACGAATCAACCGGGCTTTCCTATACTGTGTCCCACTGTCAGAATACGTCCCTCCGAACGCAAACGACATCAAGGACGGATCCATGGGCAAGTTTCTGAAAATCATCCTCGCCATCGCGGCGACCCTGGCCGTCCTGGTGGTGGTGGCGGCCATCGTCCTGCCGATGGTCATCGATCCGAATGATTACAAGGCGGAGATCACGGACGCGGTCAAGGACAAGACCGGACGCAGCCTGGATATCGATGGTGACATCGGCCTGTCCGTGTTCCCGTGGCTGGGGCTCGAGCTCGGTGCCGTGCGGCTGGGCAATGCGCAGGGATTCGCCGATCCCTACATGGCCAGCATCAATGCCGCGCAGGTCAGGGTGAAGCTCTTGCCGCTGCTGAAAAAACAGCTCGAGGTGGATACGGTGAAGCTGGCCGGACTGAACCTGAACCTGGCGAAAGATGCGGCCGGGCGCACCAACTGGGCGGACCTGACGGCCCAGGCCGGGACGGAGGAACACCACGAGGAGACCGGTCCGGCCACGACGGCGGGCCTCGGCGGCCTGGCGGTGGGCGGCATCGACGTCACGGATGCACGTATCGTCTGGGACGACCGTTCGACCGACAGCCGCTACGTGATCGATGACCTGTCGTTCACCACCGGCGGGATCGCCGCGGGCCAGTCCTTCGATCTCGATTTGCGCTTCAAGGTGGCCGCGCAGGCGCCGGCCGTGGCCAGCCAGTTCGAACTGAGCGGCAACGTGTCGCTCGCACCCGAGCTCAAGGGCCTGGAGATCAAGGACGCCCTGCTCAGCGTCCAGGCCCGGGGCGACGGGGTGCCCGGCGGCGAGACCCGCGCGTCGCTGAAATGCGATCTGGCGCTGGACCTGGAAGCGCAGACGCTGCACCTGCCGAACCTGGTCCTGGAGGCACTGGGCCTGAATGTCACCGGCAATGTGGACGGCAGCGGCATCAACGGCGAGACACCGCAATTCAGCGGTGCGTTCAAGGTGGCCGGTTTCGCGCCGCGCGATGTCATCAAGGCCCTGGGCCAGCCGGCGCCGTCGACCGCGGACCCGGGCGTGCTGGCCAAGGCCGACGCGGCGCTCGACTGGGATGCCTCCACGAAACACTTCGCGGTCAAGACGCTTTCGCTGCACCTGGACGACACCACCGTGACCGGCAAGGCGCGGGTCGATTCGTTCGACGCACCGGCCATCACCTTCACACTGGCCGTCGACAGTTTCGACCTGGACCGCTACCTGCCGCCGCCGGCGGAGGGCGGGGCGGCGGCGGAAAAACCGGCCGCCGGCGAGGAAGGACCGCCGTCGCTGGAAGGCCTGCGCGCACTCAACCTCAACGGCAAGGTCACGGTCGCCGAGATGCGCGCGTTCAATCTCCAGTATCACGACGCCGAATTGCAGGTGACCTCACGCGACGGCGTGCTGCGCATGCACCCGATCGGCGCGAAGCTCTACGGCGGCAGCTACGACGGTGACATCACGCTCGATGCCAGCCGCAAGACACCGCGCATCTCCGTCGACGAGCACGTCCGCGCGGTGCAGGCCGGCCCCCTGCTCAAGGACCTGATGGGTGACGACAAACTGCTGGGCACGGCCAGCATGAACGCGAAGTTCTCCGGTACCGGGCTGACGCCGGAGGCACTGCGCCGCAGCGCGAACGGCACCGCGTCCTTCTCCTTCACCGATGGTGCCGTGAAGGGAGTGAACATCGCCGCGCTGATCCGTCAGGCGCGCGCGGCGCTGAAAGGCCAGCCGGCCGCGACCCAGGACGGGCCCAACCAGACCGACTTCGCCGAACTCAAGGGCACGGTGAACGTGGCCAACGGGCTGGCGCGCAACGACGACCTGACGCTGCAGTCGCCGCTGCTGCGTATCGCCGGCGCCGGCCAGACCAGCCTGGTCGACGAGTCCATCGACTACACCCTGACCACCAAGCTGGTCGGCTCACTCGAGGGGCAGGGCGGCCAGGGCCTGGAAGACCTGAAAGGGGTGGCGATACCGGTCAAGGTGAGCGGCAGCTGGAGCAAGCCGAGCTACAGGCCGGACGTGGCGGCCGCGCTGGGCGAGGCGGCGAAGGCGAAGGTCAAGCAAAAGATCGAGGAGAAGGTCCAGGAAAAGATCCAGGACAGGATCGGCGACCAGTTCGGCGACAAGCTCAAGGGATTGTTCAAGTAGACGCGGACCGCGCGTGTGCGGACGCTGCTGGCCTGCCTGCTGTGTTGCCCGGCCATGGCGCTGGCCGGTGCGATCCTGGACTCATCGGTCACCCTGGAAAACGGCGTCTACCGGATCGCGGTGGACGCGCGCATCGAGGCGCCGCCGGGCATCGTGCACCGGCGGATTACCGATTATGAACACCTGTCCAGCATCAACCATGCGATCAAGGAGAGCCGGATCATCCAGACCTTCGGCCCCGACCGGCAGCGCGTACATTCCGTCATCAATGCCTGCATCCTGTTTTTCTGCCGCCGGGTCACGCAGGTGCAGGACATCGTGAAGCACGACGCGGACCGGGTCGAGGCCAGCATCCTGCCGGCGCGCAGCGACTTCAGCTACGGCCATGCCCTGTGGCGGCTCGAGGCGGACGGCCCGGATACCCTGATGCATTTCTCGGCGCAGCTGGTGCCGTCGTTCTGGGTGCCGCCCCTGATCGGCCCCTGGCTGTTCGAGAACAAGATCGTCGGCGAGCTGCTGGAGAGCGCGGAGGTCATCGAGGCCGACTGGCGCGCCCGGGAGCGGCCATGACCCCGCGGCGCTTCACCGCCGCGCTGCTCGACTGGTACGCGCGCGACGGACGCAGGGACCTGCCCTGGCAGGTCGAGCCCACACCCTACCGGGTCTGGGTATCGGAGATCATGCTGCAGCAGACGCAGGTGGCCACCGTCATTCCCTATTACCTCCGTTTCATGCAGCGTTTCCCGGATATCGGCACGCTGGCGGCCGCCGGGCTGGACGCGGTGCTGCACCACTGGTCGGGGCTGGGCTATTACGCGCGGGCGCGCCACCTGCATGCGGCCGCGCGGCAGGTCGTCGCGCGCCATGGCGGTCTGTTCCCGGACACGCTGGAGGCGGTCATGGCACTGCCGGGCGTGGGTCGCTCCACGGCCGGGGCGATCCTGGCGCTGGCCCGCGGGCAGCGGCACCCGATCCTCGACGGCAACGTCAAACGGGTGCTGGCACGGTTCCATGCGGTCGAGGGCTGGCCGGGACAGACCGGGGTGCAGCAGCGGCTGTGGGCACTGGCCGAGGCCTGTACGCCGCGCGCGCGCGTGGCCGACTACACCCAGGCGATCATGGACCTCGGCGCCACCCTCTGCACGCGCGGCCGTCCGGCCTGCGACCAGTGCCCGGTGCGTGCCGGCTGCGCGGCGCGCCGGACCGGCCGCCAGGCCGACTATCCGGCGCCCCGCCCCGCCCGGGTGCTGCCGGTGCGCCCCGTCATCCTGCTGCTGCTGGTCAACCCGGCGCACGAAGTGCTGCTGGAGCGGCGCCCGCCGACCGGGATCTGGGGCGGCCTGTGGAGCCTCCCCGAACTGGAGGCGGGCTCCGACATCGGCCGCTGGTGCGCGCGGCGGCTGGGGCTGTCGATCCGGCGGAGCGAACGCTGGCCGGTCATGCGCCATACCTTCAGTCATTTTCACCTGGATATCACGCCGGTACTGGCGCAAGTCGTCGATTCGGCCGGCGCCGTCATGGATGCCGGCCGGCGGGTCTGGTATAAACCGGGGCAGGCGGAAGAACGCGGTCTGGCGGCGCCCGTGGAAAAACTTCTCGCGCAGTACACCGACGGACAACACGAGAGAGCAGGCGATGACGAGAACCGTGCAGTGCGTAAAGCTGGGCCGGGAGGCCGAAGGCCTGGACCGGCCGCCCTATCCGGGTGAGCTCGGGCAGCGCATCTACGACCATGTCTCCAAGGAAGGCTGGCAGCTGTGGCTGCGCCAGCAAACCATCCTGATCAACGAACACCGCATCTCGCCCATCGATCCCGAGGCGCGCAAGTTTCTGGAAAGAGAGATGGAGCAGTTCTTTTTCGGCGGCGGCTCCGACGTGCCGGGCGGCTTCGTCATGCCGGACAAGTCCTGACGGGTGTGGCGGAGCGGATCGGGCGGTCGATGAAGGGCATCATCCTCGCTGGCGGCAAGGGCTCGCGCCTGTATCCCCTGACACGCGCGGTCAGCAAGCAGCTGATGCCGGTCTATGACAAGCCGCTGATCTACTACCCGCTGTCCATCCTGATGCTGGCCGGCATCCGCGAGATCCTGGTGATCTCCACGCCGCAGGATTTGCCGAACTTCCGGCAGCTGCTCGGCGACGGCAGCCAGCTCGGGCTCGCGTTGCGCTATGCCGAGCAGGCCCGTCCGGGCGGACTGGCCGAGGCGTTCCTGATCGGACGCGAGTTCATCGATGGTGGTCCGGTGAGCCTGATCCTGGGCGACAACATCTTCTACGGCCACGGCCTGATGCGGACCCTGAAGCAGGTGGCGAGCCGGCAGGAGGGCGCGACCGTGTTCGCCTACCCGGTGCGCGATCCCGAACGCTACGGCGTACTGGAGTTCGACGCCGAAGGCCGGGTGCGGGGCATCGAGGAAAAGCCGGCACGGCCCAGGTCGCGTTTCGCGGTCACTGGGTTGTACTTCTACGACGCGCAGGTCACCGGCATCGCCGAGGGCCTCACGCCGTCGGTACGCGGCGAGCTAGAGATCACCGACGTGAACCGGGCCTACCTGGAACAGGGCCGGCTCGAGGTGGTACGGCTGGGGCGTGGCACGGCGTGGCTGGATACCGGCACGCACGAATCGCTGCTGCAGGCGGCGACCTATATCGAGGCGATCGAACAGCGCCAGGGGCTCAAGGTCTCGTGCATCGAGGAGGTCGCTTACCGCATGGGCTATATCACGGCCGACCAGCTGGAACGCCTCGCCGCGCCGCTGTCCGTCAACAGCTACGGGCAGTACCTGTTCGATATCCTGAAGGAAGGCAAGGAGGCATGAAGGTTACCCCGACCGCGCACCCCGAGGTGCTGCTCATCGAACCGGACGTGTTCGGCGATGCGCGCGGTTTCTTCATGGAGACCTTTCACGCGGCCAGATACGGTGCGGCCGGGCTGCCGGCCAGCTTCCCGCAGGACAACCATTCCCGCTCCGCGGCCGGCGTGCTGCGCGGCCTGCACTACCAGCTGCGTAACCCGCAGGGCAAGCTGCTGCGTGCGGCCACCGGCGCCGTGTACGACGTCGCGGTCGACATCCGCCGGGGCTCGCCGCGCTTCGGCCAGTGGGTCGGTGTCGAACTGAGCGGGGACAACCATCACCAGCTGTATGTCCCGCCCGGCTTCGCGCACGGCTTCTGCGTGCTCGGCGAACACGCCGACGTGATCTACAAGTGCACCGCGCTCTATGCGCCGGACGACGAGTATGGCATCGCCTGGGACGATCCCGACCTGGCGATCGACTGGCCGGCGCTCGATTTCAGCCTGTCGGACAAGGACCGGTGCTTCCCGCGGCTGAAGGACAGCCACCACCTGCCGGACTATACGGGCGCCGCGTGAAGATACTGGTGACCGGCGCGGACGGTCAGCTCGGCAGCGAGGTGGTCGCGCGCCTGCGACCGACGGGACACGCGCTGGTGCTGCCGAGTATCGCGGAACTGGATTTACTGCGCCCCGGGGACATCGCGGCGGTTGTGGCGGAGCATCGTCCGGACCAGATCATCAACTGCGCGGCCTATACCCAGGTCGACAGGGCGGAGAGCGAGGCGGATGCGGCCTTCACCATCAACCGCGATGCCGCCGGGGCGCTGGCCGCATCCGCGGTGGCAACAGGCGCGCGCCTGCTGCACGTCTCGACGGATTTCGTCTTCGACGGGGCGCAGCGCGTGCCCTACCTGGAGACGGATACGCCCAACCCGCTGGGCGTTTACGGCCGCAGCAAGCTGGAAGGCGAGCAGGCGGTGCTGGCGGCGCTGCCCTCGGCCGTCGTGCTGCGCACCGCCTGGGTGTTCGGGGTGCACGGCCACAATTTCGTGAAGACCATGATCAGGGCGGCGCTGGCCGGCCGGCCGCTGCGGGTGGTCGACGACCAGTTCGGCACGCCGACCTGGGCGGCGGACCTCGCCGGTGTGATCGTGCGGCTGATCGACACCGATGCCGGCGGCCTGTTTCACTTCACCAGCCGCGGCCGGACGAGCTGGCACGGCTTCGCCGTGGCCATCCTGGAGGAGGCCGCGCGGCTCGGATTCGCGCTGCAAACGCAGACCGTCGAGCCGATCCCGACCTCGGGCTATCCGACCCCGGCGCGCCGCCCGGCCAGCTCGATGCTCGACTGCGGCAAAATCGTGTCCCTGCTGTCGCTGGATCCGCCCGACTGGCGCGACAGCCTGAAATCGATGCTGGGAGAACTGAAAGCATGCGCAGACTGCTTGTAACCGGCGGCGCGGGGTTCATCGGCTCCAACTTCGTCCGCCACTGGCTGGCCAGGCACCCGGGGGGGCGTCTCGTCAACCTCGACCTGCTGACCTATGCCGGCAACCTGGAGAACCTGGGGGACGTCGAGGCCTCGCCGGACTACCGCTTCGTGCAGGGCGACATCGGCGACCAGACGCTGGTCGAGGCTCTGCTGGCGGAGGAGCGCCTCGATACCGTCATCAATTTCGCCGCCGAGTCGCACGTGGACCGCTCCATCCTCGGGCCCGATACCTTCATCGCCACCAATGTCGTGGGCACCTTCGCGCTGTTGGAGGCCGCCAGGGCGGTGTGGGGCGATTGCACGCAAAACCAGCGCTTCCTGCACGTGTCGACCGATGAGGTCTACGGCAGTCTGGCGCCGGACGAGGCGCCGTTCGACGAGCGGCATCCGTACGCGCCGAACAGCCCGTATTCGGCGTCGAAGGCGGCGTCCGACCACCTGGTGCGCGCCTACCACAAGACCTACGGCCTGCCCGTGCTCACCACCAACTGCTCGAACAACTACGGTGCCTACCAGTTTCCCGAGAAGCTCATCCCGCTGACGATCCTGAACGCGCTGGAGGGCAAGCCGATCCCGGTCTACGGCGACGGTGGCAACGTACGCGACTGGCTGTATGTCGAGGACCACTGCAGCGGCATCGAGGTGGTGCTGGCCGGCGGCGCGCCGGGTGAGGTGTTCAACATCGGCGGCTACAACGAATGGCGCAACATCGACATCGTGCGGTTGATCTGCGACCGGCTGGACGAACTGCGCCCGGGCGCGGCGCCCTACCGTGAGTTGATTCGCTTCGTCAACGACCGACCGGGCCACGACCGGCGTTATGCCATCGACGCCACGCGCATGTGGGATCGGTTCGGCTGGGCGCCGGCCCACGACTTCGCCGCGGGCATCGAGGCGACGCTCAACTGGTATCTCGAGCACCGCGACTGGTGCGAGCGCGTGCGCAGCGGCGAATACCGCAGCTACTACGAGCGCCAGTACGGCACCGGCTGAGACGGGGAACGTCGGGCGCCATTTGCCGTGTAAACAGGGACTTGTGCCGGGGCATCTTGACTCCGGCCAAGCGAGCGGCTTTAATACGCCGCTCGCCTCCACGCACGGCCAGGTAGCTCAGTTGGTAGAGCAGGGGACTGAAAATCCCCGTGTCGGCAGTTCGATTCTGTCCCTGGCCACCATATTTATCAACGAGATAAAAGTTTTCTTCTGTTAATCCCTGTGTCACTCGGTACACTTTCGGTACACCTGTACGGAAGACGATGTGGCAGCCATCACCAAAACACCCTCGAACACCTGGAAGGCGATCATCCGCAAGCGCGGCTGGCCGACGACCGTCAAGACGTTCCGCACCAAACGCGACGCCGAGGATTGGGCGCGCGGCACCGAGGACGAAATGGTGCGCGGCGTCTACATCAACCGGGCCGGCGCGGAAAAGTTGCTGCTGGAAAAAGCGCTGGACCGTTACCTCAGTGAGGTGTCCGCCAGCAAGCGGGAAAGCACGGCCTACGCGGAGAGCCACAAGGCCAAGGCGCTGAAGAAGAAGTTCGGCGCCTACAGCCTGGCCGCGATCACGCCGGACCTCGTGGCCGAGTACCGCGACGAACGGCTCGCCGCTGGCAAGTCTGCCAGCACGGTGCGCCTCGAACTCTCTCTGCTGTCACACCTGTTCACCATCGCCATCAAGGAATGGCGCGTGGGGCTGTTCTACAACCCCGTGGCCAACATCCGCAAGCCGGCACCCGCTAAGGGCCGGGACCGGCGCCTGAGTGCGGACGAGGAGAAGGCCCTGTTCAAGGCCTGCGACAGCTATTCCAACCCGATGCTCGGCTGGATCGCCCGCATTGCGCTCTACACCGGCATGCGTGCCGGCGAGATCAAGACCCTGACGCGCCGGCAGGTGAACCTGGAAAAACGCACCGTGTACCTCTCGGAAACCAAGAACGGCTCCGCCCGAACCGTCCCTTTGACCAAAAAAGCAGAAAATATTTTTCGCATGGCGCTAAGCAATCCCGTGCGCCCCTTCGACACCGACCTGATCTTCTTCGGCGAGCCCGGCCGTGACAAGGTGCGCCGGCCATATGAATTCCGCCCCGCCTGGCACCGCACCCTGAAAGATGCCGGTATCCAGGGCCTGCGTTTCCACGACCTGCGCCACGAAGCGGTCTCACGCCTGGTCGAGGCCGGCCTTGGTGACCAGGAAGTCGCAGCCATCTCCGGACACAAGTCCATGCAGATGCTCAAGCGCTATACGCATCTGCGGGCGGAGGATCTGGTGGCGCGGCTGGATCAGGTGATGGGTGGGTAAAGGCCTCAGCCTTGTCATCTGTGCAGCGTGGAAACGGTGAACTGGAGGCGCAAGTTGATTTATGAATGGTATCTATCAATTTCAATTCGAAATTCCGCAGAACCATATTCGCCATTGATTCGGACTGATTCATGACCTATGGCTGACAATGCCCCTTGTCTTGCCAATTTTATCAATGGGTAAGAATTATCGACCACTGAACCATCTAGGGCTATATCGATATGGGTCGCCATTAATGGCCATAATGTGGTGGCATAAGAGACATGTTCGTCATTATTGTCGGTTGGAGGCAGATTCGAGCAGATTACACCGCATAATTTACCTTGGTCATTGAATATTGGCCCACCACTCATGCCTCCATCAAAACGAGCATTTACTTGGAAACAAGGAAATGGCAGTCGAATTGAGTCACGTTTTTCGTGGAACACTTCACTTACCTCGCCAACTGTTGCTGCTCCATAACCATTTATTACGATATGACGAGTTCCATCGTCGCCGATAGTTATACTCTGGTCAGGGCTGTGATGACCAAATCCAACAATCCGCTCGCCGATTTTCGGTGGCATCAGGCTCATTGATACGCAGCCAACGGACTTTTCTTTGCTTGCGACATCGTTATAAGGATGTGTGTGAAGTAATGCTATATCTGTAAAAGGATTCATCCAAAGACGATCAACGATCCATATCGAATACTCTGGCCCATCACGAACGTGAATTGCCCAGATCTCAAAGTCCTGCTGCTCAGTTTTACTGCCAAACTTATCTAACCAGTCTTTGATCACATGAGCCGCTGTAACATACAGATTTTTTGCAATCCGGCAGCATGATCCTGACTGATAAGCCTGATTAGGTTCGGGAAACACCACCAGACGCGCTGAAATTTCGTTTATCGCGCTTGTAGGAGATTGATCTTTAAACGACGGGGTTTTATCGTAAGAGGTAATCATAGCTGTGTTAATTTTATAAGCTCAAAGTTGCAATTCATATGTAGCTTAACCTGTCAATAGAAAACCAATTCAACCTGCTGCGGGATTTTCTGCCCAAAGTTAACTCCACCGACCCTATCTTTCCCTATCCGACTGATTATCCTATCGAAAAAAACTCCGCACTTTCTTGATTTGATTTTCTATAGTCAGCACTTGACGCAGTGTGCAATCTCGTGTCTCCCAATCATGCACAAGGAGACTACGGATTATGCAAGATACAAAAAGCAACGACGCAGTAACGCTGGAGAATCAACTGACCGAACGCTTTGGTCTGCTTCTCTCGCAAACACAGCTTGCCGAATTGCTCGGCCGTTCCACCGGCGGACTTCGGTATAGCCTGAGCTACCCGAGCGATAACCAGACCCGTGCGCTGAAGGCCAGTGGCCGCAAGATCGGCCGGCGGGTGTATTACCCGGCCTCAGAGGTAGCCAGAATTATCATCGGTACGGATGAGGCATGAATACTACCTTTGTCCGCGCTACACACCGCGACCGTGCTTTCACCATCGATCAGCGTACCATCGAGGATGAATCCCTGTCCTGGGCAGCCAGGGGGCTGCTCTCCTATTTACTGTCCAGGCCGGGTGGCTGGACATTACGGGTCGAAGAACTGTGCGAATGCGGTGACCTGGGGCGCGATGGGATCTACAGCCTGCTCAATGAACTCCGCGAGGCAGGCTACATGACGTATGAGCAGGAGCGTGATGAATACGGTCGTATCCGTCGTGGCACTTACACAATCTACGAGTCCACCGACTTGCCGGATCAGGATGTGCCGGATACGGCAGTGCAGGACCCTGCTGCACCAGATTCGGCAGATGGTGCCGTGGAGTTTGTCGCCTGGATCCCGGAGCATGTCAGGGGCAGGGCGCTGGATGCGGTATCTCATCTCAGTTCGGAAGATGCCCAGAGGGTGATCGACGAGTGGGCAGGCCGTGTTGGCTGCGACATTGTCGACATACCGCCATTTGTAGAACTGCAGGCGATGGTAGAAGAGTACATGGAAGGCTGTTGTGGGCTGGCATGTGCCGAAACCACCAGGTATATACGTGCGCAGCCAGTTCCCAAGGGAGGATTTAAAATGCCGGATTATGATTGGGAAACTGGCAGTGATTAGCGCTGCTTCATCCTGTAACACGCTGATTCAGCCTGGCTTCGACTCTGCATGCCAGGCAATGGCCGAAACTTATTGTGCGTACCGAAGGTTGCCAGACTTATCCTGATGCAACCGGTGTGACAGGCAATGCCTGGCGCACGGGTTGCCCTGTCCGAACGGCCGCGTCACTACTGAGCGCAGCGCGGTAGTGACGCGGCCGGGAAATCCCATGGCCGCAGGGAGTTGCAGCCGCTATTGCGGATGACGGTGTGATTATCTGTTATTTCCGGCGGCAGAATGGACGGGGGAATTTGCCGCGATCGACTGCTAAACATTTTTCCGGTGACAGACAAGAAGTGCGTTTGTATACTCAACTGAAACACAGGTTTTATCCGTGGCCACTACGGCAAAGTGGCAACAAGGCACCTTCCGGACCGTGTAACAGGTGCATCGGCGCAAGCCGCGGTCCATCTTCCACATCTCACACAGTGTGTGAAAACGCCAAGCCCGACCAGGGCGTGGCTTCAAACCTCGTGAACTGAAGACGAACGGGCAACTGTTGCCGGCCGTTGCCAGTTCGCATTTCTCAACCCAGCGGAATCCATCCGCACAACTCAAAGGAGGTGTTATTGACGTACTTTAATGCGGCCCTGTTAAGGGCAGGTTGGATAGAGCGGGCAGATTCCCCACAGGGATAACCCGCACTGCCTGAGATCAGGCACATTCAGGCTGTAGGGATTGGTGTCCCAGGGCATTTACCGCGCAAGCGGGCCGTATTGGTCTCTGCCATACGGTTGCCAGAAACACTTACCAGAGTTGTCAGCACCCGAAAGACCTGAACTACAACCTTCGATCAAGTAACGCGAGTGACTTGCACGGGTGTTCATGGAAGTCTCTGCGCGCTACCATGAGAACCAGCTTCTGGTCGGCCATTGATAAAGCGACCAGATAAAACTCTTGAGCATGCAGAAGAAAGCAGGCTCATTTACGAGCGGCTACTGCGTGTATTATGTGGTAGGCTTTTTCGAAGAAATACTTACCATACCGTTCATAGTCAGGATTAATGGCATGGATGAACAGGATACAAATAACGGATTCCCAAATCTTTTAGAAGAAGTCCGTAGCCAATTAATAAACGGTGGCGAACTGACGCCGCTGAAAATATTGGACGGTGGGTACACCAAAGCCCAAGTTTTGCTTATCGACATTGTACCAGGAGCTATATCGCCTAGAGAAGATAACACAGAGATAAGGACTGGCCAGTACATTTTGAAGCTAGACATTCTTCAAAGCTGGGAAGGTGCCGATGATACCACGGAAGCCGAACGTCATACTGAAGCATCAAACTGGAATGAGGATTTCTCGCGCGATCATATACCTCCTATCAAAGGATTCTTAAAAGTTGATGATTCCATCGCAATGATGTATAGCATCGCAGGCGGCAGTCTTCTTCAGCTACAGACAGCCGAGACATTGAACGCTTCAGGCGCCTACCTTTTTTCGAAGAATCTTGGTTATTCCTTGCTCGCCGGGTTTAACGCTAATCATGAAATCCGGAAAAACATAACACATCAAGATCTCATGCGTGAATGGCTAGGTTACCGCATAGACCCGACTGCCGGGCATCGATTACTAAAGTACGTAGAGCGAAAAATTGGATCGTCCCCTGCGTGTGTTGTTGCGGGCGGAGTACTAGTTAATCCGCTCTGGTTAAGCACTTATAAAGAAATTACTTTATCCAAGTTTGATGTCTCATTCTGGGGTATGTTGCACGGTGACTTACATGCCGGAAATATATTAGTTCGTAGCGCGGATGTCAGTCGTACTAAATACTGGCTGATTGATTTTTCAGCAGCAAAACGAGGGCCATTATTTTTCGACCATGCTTATTTCGAGCTCTCCCTCGTTCTTGGACACATATCCCCATACAATCCAGATAGAGAACTTTCACTACTAAGGTCCCTTTCCAAGCCGGAGGATAGTGGCGAGGATGATGTTGTTGTAGTCGAGGATGTTGGCCTGCTGTCCACGCTAAGAGCATTAAGAAAGGGCATTGACGCATGGCGGACAGAGTTCGAACCAAACAGGCATGACTCATGCGCACAACAAATCATGCTGGCGAGAGTTGCAGCGGCATTGAATTGGGCTAATAAGAATATATCTGATGAAATGCGGCAGTCCGCATTACTCTATGGCGCATGGTATGCGACCACATACCTCCAAACATTTTTTGGGTCTTTATGGGCGCAGCATAGAGAAGATGTTGCGCTACCAAGGGCAGGCACTGTACCAGATGAAAGCCATGCTAGATGGGACGAAGTTTGGCGTGCTGCGCACAAGTTTGACACCTCTAAAGCGACATATGTATTGGTAACAGACAAGATTTCCTCATGCGATGACTGCTCGGCACTGGGCATGATTCCTTGGACAGCCATATTTGACTTTGATTCTGATAGCGATACGCAAGGTTTCCTTAGCCATACGAGAGATATAGTCAAATCCCTTCGCCCAGTAAGTACCTTCGGCAGAGAGCCGTTGGTTTCAATTAATTATCGTCGTAGTTGTGCTTGGATGCTCGCCCATGGCTGGCATTCTCATGGAGAAGCAAGCCCCGGATCCTTAGCTGAGTGGCGTAGGAACTATCTGGAACCCATTCGATCGGTATGCCGACAGCTGGTTAACGCCATATCCCCATCCCCAATTAAGGTCTTAATATTAAATAGGAATGAAATACTTAATTCACTAATCGCTCGTGTACTCGAAGCATTTGATGAGAGTTTTGGGGATAGCGCCTCATACATTTGTGTCGGCGCCGAACCTACAGAATCTTTTGACGTTCCCGTGGAACTATTCCCGGTTGATGTTGATGACATATTGCTGGGTGCTGCATCCATGTACGGCAAGGCGCGCAGCATTAGCGAACCTTGCCTTCCAGGTAGAGAGGGTGATTTATCGATACCGATCGAACAACTCCGAAACATTGAAGAAGACCACGAGGTCTTACACTCGCTAATCTTATCCGAGGAATTCAACAGAGAAGAGCAGTCAACGTTTTATCGAGGCTCCCAGCCTAGCTGGAATGACCTACATGGCAACCTAGATGTAATCCGCGACGTAAATGATGAGCTGATACGTAAGATTGAGTCTTGTCTGCACTCTTATAATAACCACGTCATTGAACTTCAACACACTCCAGGCGCGGGTGGTACTACTGCAGCCTTACGCGCTGCCTGGGAATTGCGGAGTATTCATCCGGTATTAATTCTTCGCAATTACTCACCCACGTCTGGCGATCGAATAGATCAGGTTTATCAAATTGTTAAACGCCCAATTTTGCTAGTTGCGGACGCATCGATTCTCCCGAAGTTCGTTCGGGATGATTTATTGCGAGAATTAGCTGAACGGCACGTTCGAATCACAATCTTATATGTCGCGCGAAGGCCGTTCATAAGCGATAAAGGATCACTACGCATTCACGATCCGATGACCGATAGAGAATCAAGCGAATTCCTATCGGTTTTCGATGAGCAATGCGATAGCCAACGCAAGCGCGAATTCATTCACTCCCTAACTTATAAGGAGGATTACGCAAAGTATAGAATTCCGTTCTTCTACGGTCTCGCTGTATATGAGAAAGACTTTAAAAGCGTTCCCAGCTTCGTAGAGAATCACTTCGCCAGCTTGCCTCCAGAGACAAAGATATTTCTCACTTATGCTGCTTTCGTAACATATTACACTCAATATGGAATTGACACATTTCTTGCAAGGTCTTTCTTGGGTCAATCAAAGGACACAGACACCAGCTTGGATGAAGCTCTGGGTCCAAATGCCAGCCATCTAATCATCACAACTAGTCGTTTAGGGGTCCGCATACTTCATCGCGTAATCGCGGAAGAGATCTTACGGCAACACTACGCTGATAGTAAAACTTCTTGGAAGCAGCATCTTGCTACATTATCTATTGAGTTTATAAAAACCGTTGTTCGGCTCGCGGGCTCTAATTCGAGTGTAACGAGCGAACTATTCCAACGATTATTTACCTATCGAGAGATTTCGACTTCTGAAGGTAGAAAACAGTTTGCTGATCTAATTAGGGATATTCCGAGCGACGCACAGCAACACCAGGTATTGTTAACACTGACAGAGGAATGTCCGGAAGGAGCGCACTTTTGGAATCACCTCGGCCGCCATCATATCTATGTAATGAAGCAAGACTGGACGAAGGCAGAAGAATATCTACAAACAGCCTGCACTTTGGCTCCATACGACCGGATACATCAACATTCATTAGGCAATGTGCGACGGCATATGGTCAAAGCCACTATCGCTGATTACAAGCGAGGCGAAGGTTCATCAAGTAGTGAATTACTGGAGAGGCTTGATCTCAAGATAGAAGGGGCGAAACAGTGTTTCGGTCGCGCTAGGGAGTTGGCGCCGACAGACAGTCATGGATACATCACTGAGGTACAGTTAATAAGCGAAGTGATTGAGGCCATTCTTTCTGTAAGTGGAGACAATTATCTCAGCAGTGTAACGGTAAAAGATTCTGTATCATCCTGGATTCGTGCTAACTTGGTAGCAGCCGAAGAACTCTTGGGGCTTCTTCGCAACATGCCGCGGAACCCTGCAGTTGAGCGCTATCTGTATCAATATGAAGCGAAGTTAAGTGCTGTAATTGGTAATCATGAAAAGATCATCAAGGATTGGGAAGCACTTCTTACAACAGCACCCGAAAAAGCGTCTCTTCGACGTGCCTTATCATATGCCTATTTATCCTCTGCGAAAAGACGTTGGCGAAACTTGGGCACTAATAAGATCCGACGAATTGTTGAGCTCATGGAAGAAAACATTTTCGAGGGATACTTGCAAGAATCCGACCTTATTACATGGTTTAAGGGCTATCGATTTCTTCCGGAATTTGACTACTTGAATGCTATCGGTAAGTTCGAGGCTCTTGCGAGCACTACTGATTCTCACAAAGCATATTACTATCTTTATATACTACACTACCTGCGTTGGCGCGCGGGCCACGAGAGAACCGAAGACCATATTATCGAGAATTTGCGTAAATGTCGGGAACGCGCCCAGTATATGAGAACGTTTTCTTATGAATGGCTGGCGACCAAACCTAGTCACTGTCCTCTAGTGTTCTCGGATGACGTTGGCAAGTGGGATCGACGGCGGAACTTCTTTCCAAATCCTGAGCGAGTTCTCGAGAGAGTGGACGGTATTGTAGAGCCTTTTGATAACCCGCGATCTGGAACCCTAAGGCTGGGAAAGTCTATTCGCGCCCACTATGTTCCCGGTACGGCAGTCTGGAAATCATTACATGTTAATGACACTGTGACGATATACCTCGGTTTTAGCTACGAAGGGTTTAGGGGATGGGATCCGCAGGCGCCCGGAATCACCAAAACGAAGAAGGTTGAACGGAAAAGCAATCCCAGAGTTAGAACACGAGTTAGAACATATTTAAAAAGAAGACAAAAATACTAGGAAGTCACGGTAGTCCGCGTAACTAACTTCCGTCTCTCATTAACTGATCTTACATGCCACGTGTGAGTTCGAGAACCCTGCGGGAGAAACCCTTCAATTCTTCATCTGACGATTCTCCGCTTGGATCGTCTTCGACCTCCGCGTGATGTTCGCCACGAGAGTATTCGTTGATGTCACGTAGGTCCTCCACGACGCCCTTGTATGGATGGTCCTCAGGAGCACCCTCAAGAAGTCGAATGATCTCTTCCAGGCTTGCGGCCTCGTGGAATAGCCCCGGATCGCCGCGCCGGTAAAAGTCTTCACAAACCGTGCGAAGCCGCGTCCTGATGTACGCCGCCTCGTGCAGTTCCCCCTCGACGAATTCCTCGATCTTCATGCGTTCGGTTATATGCCGAGGACGGGTCTCGGATTCAATATCATACGGCGCGATCGTCGTCATGCCGGGCGCGCCGGTCTGGATTGCGACGCACTTAATCATGCTCTGATCGATTTTCTCCCACAGCAGCCGTAGGAAATTCTTATCGTGCGACAGCACGGCGGTCTGCGCGGCCCGGTCGCACAGTTTCCTTATCTCGATCGCCGTGAACTGCCGCCGGAAGTTGTCGAGGCTTGTGAACGGATCGTCCAGCACCACGATGGTCTGCCCCAGTGCCGGATCGGCGTTGAGCCTCGCCAGGAATAGCGCAAGCGCCAAGGTAGATTTGTCACCTGCGCTTAGGGTATTCCGGAAACTCGCCTCCGCAAGGTTCTCTGAAGAGCTGCGCGGTGACACCGGCACGTCGTTTATAAGTATCTGGTAACTCGCGGCGGGTTCCTTGCCCTGGTAATTCGGTTCTCGATAGTCGATCTTGAAACCTGCGTTCAGACGGCCTAGATAGGAATTGATCGTCTTCCCGAGCGTTTCCGTGATCACGCGGCCGTGCTTGTTAAGTTCCTTTTTCTCGTCGGCCTTATCTTTCGCAATGCGCTTTTTCGTCGCCTCGTGCCCTTTGAGCTTATTGATGACTGCGACCGTCTCGTCCTCATACCGCCGCTTCACGGCCTGCAGCGTCTTTAGCCCCTTTGCGAGTTTTGGCAGCGCCGTCTCGTCAACCGACTCCTTGAGCGCTTTGATCCGTGCGACATAGGCCTTGATGATGGCATTCAGGCGAACAATCTCCTTGCGACCCTCGTCCCAAGCCGTGACCGCGGCCTCAACATCACCGCCCATGGCCCCCTCGGTCAGGTTACCTTGTTTTTCGACGAACACGGTATCGAGCAGCCGAGCGGCCGCTTTCATTCCGCCGATTGCCGCCCCGACGCCTTCAAGCTCAGGCGGCTCGATCTGACCCGCCTCTTTCCAGTAGGCATACAACGTCTCGTTTTGCCCGACGATTTCCTCCGCTCGGCTGCGATAGTCCCCCTTCAAGTAGCGCGCAAACGTGTCCCGTTTGGCTCTAATATCCGCGGCCAATGCCTTGTAGGCGTCGCTGAAAAACTCCGCATAGGAATCGACCAGCATACGGTCATCAAGAGGCTGACCGCAAAATGCGCACTCTGCTTCATCTACGAAGGCCGTTCCGGCTTCCAGCCAGCTCTCGTGCGTCATCGCGCCGCCGCGCCCTATTGCCTCGTGCTTCACGATGTGCTCGCGGACGGCCTTGGCCGCTGCTCCTGCGATGCCCTTAATCGTGCTGTGTAGGCTTTTCCTGAATTCTTCGGTTTCTGTCGGAACAGGTAAAAGCCGTGGCTCTCCCGCGCCCTTCAGTTCCTTCGCGCGGCTTGCGCGCTGTACTTCCTTTTCCTTCGCATCGATCTTCGTATCGATATCGGCGACAGCTTCGAGGGCGAGAAACTCCTTGCGCGTCATCCCTTCTGGCCCGATAGACCTTATGATGCCGTCCAGTTTAGCCTCGACGACCCGTGATTGGCTGTTGTTCTCGCGATTTTCGTTGTCTAGCTCGACAATCCGCCGCACACGGCGCACACCTTCTTCGCCGACAACCATACCGTACTGTTTCTTTAGGTGGTCATTGGTGACGACATCGCCGGAAAATACGTTCTCGTTGACGAAAACGCTGTCATACACCGCGATGCGCGGCCTGATCCCCGACCAGGCCCCGTTCTCAAACAAAGCCTGTTGACCTCCAAAGCGTACGACTGCTTTCTGTTCTGGTCCACCCGCGAGAGTCTTCCGACCGATTACAATGTCAGGATTGTTCGTGGTCAGCGACCGCAGCAGATCGGCCAGTGTCGATTTTCCCCAGCCGTTTTCCCCGAAAACGAGCGTGCATGGACCAAACGTTGCATCAGCGACCGATTGGCCTTTTTCGAATCGCCCGATGTTTTGAACGTATTTGATCTCTCTCAGCGGGTTTGTAGTGGTTACAGTATCCATGCCATGAGGTGTCTTTGGCTCGACTGTACTGCCAATTATTGTTTCGCCACTCACGTCAGATTTCCTGTTCCTCTGTTTCCTCCGACGTGAGAAGTGGGCAATCCGCCCAAGCGCCTTCTAAGGTATCCATGTCGGTTATTACCCGAGGAAAACCGCGCCCTATCGTCGGCAATCGCTCCGTCAATTCAATGAGCGGTCTATATCCATCATCTACCGGGAATAGCAGCATGTAGTCGAAGACGCGAAGCTGGCGTTCCCGAAACACCAACATCGGCGGAGTCTCCGGGTATTCCTCCCCCCTTGCAGCTCCAATCTCAATTTTGTGGTTTTTATTCCTCTCGCTATATACGCACGGCCGCACTTCAACATCTGCGCGTGTCCCATCTTCTGAGACATTCGTGAGATACACGCGTTGTGTCCCGAAATTAGTAGTACGGAAATACTCCCGAACTACATCTGTATTGAAATGTACCTGCGCCCAACGGCCTCCTGCTCTAGGCACTTGCGCAATTAGGATACGGTCAAATACTGCGGCGGGCAGCGCCCGCCGCGCTGGCACAGCCACTCTTCGACGCCGCGGCCGGCGGATAACCACACCACCTGCTCGCCGCGCCCCCTCAATTGGCCGAACGAGGTTCCGCGCCGCTCTTTCAAGTGCCTCGTCGTCTATCGACCGGATTTCATCCGCATGGCGCTCTAGGAATTCATCAAGCGCCGATACATCAATTTCCTCATTACGATCTGCGGCAATGATAGTGTAGCCTTCATAATTCGTCATCAGCCCGCCGGGGGTCAGGTTTCCCGACCCGACAATGAGCTTGCGACTCCCATTTGCGTACCTGAAATCCGACAACTTAGGATGGAATAACCCGGCAGTTTCATTCCAGAAAACCCTTGGCCTGAAATGCTTGTTCCTCTGTTCCAGCTCCTGAAGACGCTCAAGTGTCTGCCGATTTGTTACCGCATCGAGTCCAACGAGGAGGTCAACTTCTCCGCCATGGTGCATGAATTCCTCAACGACTGGGTCCTCTATAAGGTGATTTACACCGTCCCGTGAAGCGAATGCATAGACGCCTCGCCACGATGCGGCACCGATAGCCGCTTCAATGATTGCTTCATAGAGGTACGTAGTCCCGGAATATGTCGGATCCTGGATGCAGAAACGAAATTCCATAAGCCTTTACTCAAGAGCCCTTCATGACCGCAGGGGAGGCCTAGGCTGCACTTCCTCCTCATCTAGAACAGAGCACATTGTGACCTGATCTATGCCTGCCATAAGATCATGATAGGGTTTAACCTTGGGCCCTTTTGTTTTACTAAGCGCTGGTTTTGAAAAAATCAGCACGTACTCGTGAACGTTCTTAAACAAGAAATTTGGTGGATAGGGGTAACTACCAAATATCGGACGTTGTGCCCCATAAGAACCCCATTTACCGCCCGTCCCATTCTTCGTCCAGATGATTTCATTTACCATCACAAATCCGATATTTCGCAAAAGAAGCGCAAAATCGGTCGCTAGGGGAAACGTCAAAAGGCCGTGGTCTGTGTGCTGATTGACATTCGCAGTAACAACGCAAATCTTTCGGCCCGGTGTCAGAACCCGGAAACATTCTTCAAAAACAGGACGTGTGCTTTCTAGAAAAGATGCATAGTTCTCTATCTTTCCAAGATTGCGGTTCGACCTCCCATAGTTCGCCTTGTTCCAGTATGGCGGGCTAGTTACGATAAGACCGATGCTGTCATCCTCGATAAAATTCAGATCCCTACTGTCACCATGCACTGCCTGAAGGGCCTCAAATTTCGAGTCATGGCCGTTATGAAGTTTTCCGCATTCCTTATTAATTGTCTTTACATAGGCCGCATTCTGGTCAACACAGACTGCCCTTCGTCCGATTGGGATGATTGCACGGGCGGTTGTCCCTGTACCAGCAAATGGATCAAGGACCGTTTCGCCGTAGAAGCTAAACATTTTTGCCAGCCGAAGGGGGATTTCCTCAGGAAATACTGCTGGATGGTCATCCCTACTTGTATTCGCGATTGACCATACCGTCTTGGTGTATTCCCGCCATTCTTCCTTGGTTAGTTTGCTCTTGTCTTTAATCTTTTGGCTGACGCGTTTCGTCATCGTACTTCTCCTTCCTGTTCGTTTTTACTGCCGCGTTAGTCGCGGTGCTTAGCTGCTATGGTGTGCGCCGTGAATTGCTGAAGTTCATCTACTAATATATGGGGCAGGCCCGCAATATCGGCTAGCACCTCATCTGTGCGCCGCCGCATGTCATCGTGCCCGTTTGGTGAGTATGCAAGGGAAGTCCGGCCGCGATTAATACTGATTATTGGTTGTTCCTTGATTGCCGACCAGAGAGATTCGCCGCTCTCACGAAGCTTACTTCCTGCTTCTCCGCTCATCGCGTCCAATCCGAATGGGAACCCAGAGATGAATCGCCTTGATACATGGAAACCATCTCCGTGGCTGTGCCACCACCAGTATGCGAGATGACTTGACAGAATACTGAACACGATCAACGCATCTTCAGGCGATGTGCATCGAATCGCGTGCAATGGATGTTCCGAGAGTGTCGTCCCTTCTTCAAAGATAACTGAGGGTGGTCTTAGAAAGACATTTAGGAAGTTGTATGCGGTGGGTCCAACAAACACTACACGGTTACCAGCGTGCGGTGCTGCCGCTAAGTTTAGCCTTTCAATACCCTGCACCGCCTGTTCAAGGTGGCCCCATTGTGAACTCAGTGTATTCAGTGCGGCTGCCTGCGAAGCACCGCCCACCTTCGGTATGCCTGCACGTATATCTCCGTCGAACTCTGTGAACCGTATACTGTTAAACATTGCCGCACGGCTATCACCCCTCCACTTCCTCAGTGGGCCGCTCGCCAGTACTGCTTTCTTGTCCGATTCATTCCTGGACCAAAATATGATTGCGTTCCGAGTCTTAACATCCTCTCCAAATAATGCATGTGGTTCCCTGTCAAAAAACGCAAATTGCCAATGACCGGCTGTTTCCTGGATTAGTTTCCGTGCAGCAATGAACTGGTGGCCAATATTGCATGCAATAGAGAGGGGCAACACAAGTGATCCGGCGCATGCGTTTCCATTAGCCAAGCGCGTCATCTGCTCAATGAAAGCAACGTAGATTTCCGCGTTTGCGTGTGGCTTGACAGCCAATGTTTTGAATAATTGACCAAGTTCTCCAAGGTCAGTACGTTTACCTAGTCGCGCATATGGAGGATTGCCGATAATTATCGTCGGCTCTTCCCGAAGTTTCGGAAACAGTTTTGATATAGGAATCCGTTTACTGGTTCCTGTTACGGGTTCAGGGTTTTTACTGGATGAGTCGATACGTAACGTGTCTAAACACGCGAAGTTTGATCTCAGGCAGCGCCAAATATCCGCCGGGCTTTTCCGGTACTCGGTTTCGTCTTCCCATATGTCTGCCAGTAATACAAACGCAGACGCATCAAGCGGCCACTGGTCGATATCAGTGCCAAAAAGGCATTCCGATGCCAATGAAAACGCACTCTCATGAGGGTGACTCTTTCTTAACTTTTTCAATGCTGCTCTCAGAAACACCCCGGTTCCACAAGCAGGATCGAAAACCGTTGGCGCATCCTTATTATCTATTGAACTCAGGCAACCGCTGACCATGTACTCAGCAACATCGCCAGGTGTGTAAAATACTCCCTCAGCGCGCTTTCGCATCCGTGCAGCACTGGTTGCCGGATTGCGCATTACGCTCAGTCTGCTGCCAGGTCCGTGTGGATCAAGAATATACGGCAACAGATCGTAGTATGCCGATGCTTCGGCATACGTCTGCAAAGTTATCTCTGCTTGGATGATCGTCCGCGCTGAAATCAAGTCCGTTAGCCGTTCTGAAACATCTACCCCGAAAAACCATTTTTCCGCATCAGCCAATCTGGCTGTCTTCGGTATTGCGCTAATCGCGATGCCAATAACCCACATCGAGACAATTGCCCAGGCAGTCAATTCTGCCTCTGAGCGAACCATGTCAGATGTTGGATGTGAGCGTGTTGTCCCCAGCAATGATTCACTGAGGTCGCCGCATTGTTTTCTTTCAAGTGAGCCGGTAAGCAAGCCTACAGCCTTGCGGATCGGCTCACCGTACGTTTCTGCAACCGTTGTTAGCACATGACCACGCCGCGGGACATCAAGGCGAAACAGTTCATCATCTGCTACGCCAAAATGTGCACTCCAACCTTGGGTCAGATCCTCATAGCGCAGTTCGAGCGGCTTCGCGGACAATCTCTCTACTCCCTCAATAGCTTCTGTTTCTGTCAGCATTATCATCATCACCAAATAAGCTTGGTTGCATCTCTTGTTGCTTTTTCTGAAGGTAATCCCGCATGAACTCGCGGATCACCTGAGCTGCTGGGCGGTCTTCGACCTTGCAAGCATCGACGAATGCGCGTCGTAGGTCTTCCTCAACCCTGATCTTGAATGCGACATCTTTTCGAGCCATTGAGAAAGTGTACACTTTGTGCACCCATTTGGGTACACATTGTTACGTTTGGGCAGTATTCAAATATGATTCGTGATTGAAGGCTGTCAGGCTGTTGTATTTTTCGATATAAAGCAGGTATTTGACGTGTTTTTCGATGGTCGGGAAGGATATTCGATATTCCTATCCTATATGGCCAGCCAAACTGATTCCGCGATGTGCTAATCCGTGCAGCCCAGAGGCGATGAATGCAACTGATCCGATGCACAAAAAAGCTCCAGAAGGAAATGGGGCTGAAGCAGTCCGACTTATGCGTTGAGGAGCCGCGCTTCTCGTATCTCGGTCCCTGGCATGCCAACCTGATTCACATTGACCGGCGGAAATGCGTCCTGTTCGTCAATGACAAGACCCTGTTCAATTTCATCGTGCCCGATCTATCAAGGGCACAGATCAGGGAACTGGAGAGGCTGTTCAAGAGTTACCTGAGCTGTGTGCTTGCCGATGCCGGCTTTTCAGAGGCAGATCGGTCCAGGATACTTTCAGAGTACGACGAAGTGGGATTTGCCAATACGAACAGCAAAAGCGTACTCGGTTCGATGAATGACCTGGCGTTTCATTACAAGTACAGTATCCAGGAAGCGGGTGGTGTGCACAGTCCTGCCGTGCCGGAGATCATCCGTCGGCTTAATCGAATGCCGATGGGCGCACTCAAATATGTATTCCCGATAGAAGCGCTGCGGGCGATGTTTCAGACGTCGGTGAGTTAAATCACGTCACTGGAATGAGTTGCTGAGTAGGTGGCCATACGTCCAGAAGTATCATTTAACGATGCACATAATGGGCATGATCCTGCCCGAATTGGGCAAGCCTGTGATAGTGAACTGAGTGCGGACACGCGGACTGTAGTCGTACATATTATCCGAGATCATAAACAATTCTTATCGCAAATCCTCGGTACATTTGCGGAACACCGCCCAGTTTCCCCTATCTGGGCCATCCTGCACTAACCAATTGAATCAACACGATAATACCCAACTGTACCGAAGAACCCCTGTTTCAAGCTAATCAGTAAGTTATTGATTTTACTGGCCCTGAAAATCCCCGTGTCGGCAGTTCGATTCTGTCCCTGGCCACCATCTTAAACATTCTGATTTCATTCAGTGATCTGTGAGTACTTCAGCGATGCGCAGCAGTCGCTGGCGCTCCTTTGTCTGAAGGTCTGAATAAATCATCATCAATCGACGCATGTCATCCGGGAATGAGGCGCACACCGGATCGGTTTCAACGTGTTGTTCATCCATCCAGGCGGGTGGTTTGCCAAGGAACTTCTCACACCGCCGGACAAGACGGTCGGGGATAGACTGGAAGGGGTTGGCCAGGTATTCGTCGAGCTTCTTTCTCGAAATCCCGAGATCCTTGATCAAGAGTGGCAGTCGGCCGCGTTCCAATTGAGCATGCTCGATCGTAGCCGCAAGGTTTTGATGGCGGATGGCCTGTGCGTCGCGTCCTGAGGCGCGAATCGGCCCGCTACCGAACATGATCCAGCAGGGAGAGGTGCTCGTTGCCTGGGCAATGCGTTGTACGTCATCGGGTGAGGGCAGGGAAATTCCGGCTTCATAATTACCGAGCCGGGACGCTCCCCAGTCTGGAATTTCTGCAATCAGCTGGGCGGCGCTATCGAAGCCCGCCATGCGGCGGGCCTGTTTGATGCGTTGGCCAATTTTGACCGCGGTAGGGTTCTTCCGATCATTCATGTGTCGATCCCCAATATCAGGCGCATCTAATAATACAAGAAACTTGTAAATAGTTCTTGCATTCTTGTTAGGCATGCTTATACTTTTTCGCTCTTAGTCAGGAAAGTGATGATGTCTACCTATATACACATGCAAGCCGAAATCCAGGTTCAGCCCGTCGAGCGGGAAGGGCCCTGGTGCACCTTGATTGCCCGGTCGCCGGTGTCGGTCTCTTTGCTCCTGTGTTCAGCATACGTGGATTTGCGCAGCTTGATGGTATTGAGGCCGGAATGACCTAACCTTACGCGTACAGACAACTCGCGGAAGGTTAAACGTTGCCTTTCGCGGGAATGGAACCCCGTTAGGCAGCAATGCGTAACGGGGTTTTTTATTGCCTCGTACTTATCGCCTTGTCGCGATAGGTGTTTTTTGACGATTCGGAAGTGTGCAGTCGGGCTGTAGCTCAATGGTAGAGCAGCGGGTTTATACCCCGTGCGCCAGATAAGCGGCAGGTTATGGGTTCAAGTCCCATCAGCCCGACCATATAGATGCCGGAGTGGCTTAAGCGGTGAGTGCGCCGCCTTGAAATCAGGAGATTTCGTGTTCGAGCCAATGATGCCGGCACAGGTGTATTCGCGTATCCGGGTTGCCCGGCGGTGTGGCAGCACCGGGTTGGGTCCTGGACCTGTTGTGTGGCTATTCGTGACTGCCTGGCCATACAAAGGTGAGTGAAGCAGGACTGCGGTTGAGTCTGGGAGTCGGTGGGGTGAACCCGGCCCGGGCAACCCCGGTGCGCGAATATTTTGCGACGGTAGCTGCAACAGGCAGAGCGCCCGGTTGAAGCCCGGGAGGTAAACGTTCGAGTCGTTTCCGTTGCACCAGATTGGGTAAGTGCGCGATTCGACTTGATCCGCATTCGCCAATGCCGGGGCCATCGCTCAATCAGGCAGAGCACCTGTTTTGCACGCAGGGGATAAGCGTTCGAATCGCTTTGGCTCCACCAGGATACAGATGAATTGGACTGGTAGCTCAGTGGGCAGAGCACGTGACTGTCGATCACGCAGGTGACGGTTCAAATCCGTTCCAGTCCGCCAGTGTTTTGATGTGGTGTCGAAAGGCAGGGCATGTTCGTGTCGTGGCAGGTCGATTCTGTCCCGTAGCTCAGTGGCAGAGCGCACTCCTGATAAGGGTGAGGATTCGGATCGTAACCGGCCGGGGCGGCTAATGATGAAGCAGGAGAGTTTTCTGGGTATAGCTCAGTCTGGCCAGACTACCCGGTCCGGAGCCGGGAAGTCACAGGTTTGACAAAATCGCCGGGAGCGATTTTGAACGGTCGAAGGCCGGCCCGAAGGGCGAAGCGCAGGGATGCGCGGAGTACTCCTCGCAGGCGCGCCAATGCAAACCCGGTTATGCCAGGGTTCGTCTGGAAATGAGTTCGGATGAACACGGTATATGGGTATTTGAATGGTTCGGATGACGAGATGGACAGGAAACTGCTTGATGAAGTCATCGCCTGCCTGCCGAAAGACAGGACGGTGTTTCGCTATGCGCAGGATGACTATGCACTGATGTTGCTGTCCCGCATCGCGGGTGAAGGTGCACAGCTCGCGGAGATCCGGCGTTCTGCCTATAGCCGACTGCTTGGGAAGCCCCGGGTACAGCGGCTGCTGGCGGATAGGGGCAATGGCGTGGTATCGCGCAGCGTGTTTGATAGTGCGCGCATGGAGAGGCAGCAGGAATTCCTGCTGACCGTCGGTTGCTGGAATGAACAGCATTGTGCGTATAACCAGACGACGCGGCGTGGCGGGAATCTGGTGCTGCAGGTGAATTTCAATGCCGGGCATGACCGTGAATTCATGCGCGTGGTCGGTCCGTCCGGACGGGGATATTTCTCAAACCGGGGCCATCCGGTGCTGCGCGAAGGTGATCGCAGGTATTTCCGGCACACCATGGCCTGGGTTCGCCTGGATGTGGATTTTGAGGCGGGTGAGATGTTGATCGAGGAGGTGCAGACGGACTGGTTGCGTGATGCCCGCTGGTTTTTGCGACATATCGAGTGGTGTGCGAAGAACAAGCGTGACCGGCTCAAGGACAAGGTTGTCAATGGCAGGGTGGATGAGGCAGTGAATTATGTCAGAAAGACACTGGCCCCGTATTTCGGAATGTGGGATGAGGCGGCGCTGACGGCGGCAATCGAATTCGTGGTCGATGAGCTGGGTATCAGGCGGATTTATTACCACTCCTACGAGACGGGGAATGCACTCAAGAAAATCCGTTACCGACTGCCGCCGAGGTCGCTGTACACCGATCTGCCGCGCCGGTTCTGTTTCGGGCTGACAGACCAGGTGCCGGACATGCTGGCCAGGAGCGCCGCCGTCAGGCGCAAGCTGAAACGGATCAGGCAACCACACTGGTACCGGTTGGATTTGTCGGAGCAGAAACTGTAGGAGAAGAAGTCCATGAAAAACCGATGATGGTGGTCGATCGACCCACCATCCAGGAAGTTGGAAAGGCAACGCGTCGTTCAGCGGTTCAGATTCTGTATGTCTGTCCTGCGCACTCACGCTCACCCGGTATGGGGATTGCACGGTGTGTACAGAACGAGGCGGGGCATTTCAACACCAGCGAAGGTAGCTCAGTTGGGAGAGCAGCTGACTTGTAATCAGCCTGTCGCGGGTTCGATTCCCGCTCTTCACCAGCCTGTCACGCTGGCAATTGGTAAAGGCGAAAGCCTGTGGTTCGAATCCACATTCGGGTGTCCTTGACACCAAACAGGGTGGCGCCCCGGTGACCGTTCGGGCGGAGGCGGCTTTTCAGCCTCCGAACACATGGTTCACGGCGCGCATGCGGCCCTGCGCGACCGGGCGCCGGCCGGAGCGACCTGTCATGGCAGCAGTGGTGTTGTCGCGAAAACGATTCGCGGTCCACACAGGGATGTGTGCAACGCCTCCACCTGCGTGGCAGGGCGACTGGCCGCCGCCGCTTGCCCGCCGCATGGGTGTGGGGTGGCCACCCGATATTTTGAATGGCGGCGCAAGTGCCTGCAGGTGAGTAACAGCACAGGAGGCGGCTATGCGGAAAACTTAGACGCATCGGAGTGGCTACCCGCGAGGGTCCCGAGTTCGAAAATGCCGCGCGTGTCATTAACAAGCATAAACAAGGAGTCATGCAATGTTCATCTACAAGCGTATTGTCATTGCACAGCACGAACGTGGCCTGTACCTGAAGAACCGCTCGATCAAGAAGATCCTGGCGCCGGGTGTATACCGTATCTTCGATCCGCTGGATCGTGTATCGGTAGAGGTCTTCAACCTAACCGTGCCGGAGTTCGAGCACCCGTACATCGATGTGCTGGTGAGCGAGCAGGCCGCGCTGTGCGAGCGTCACTTCCAGGTCGTCGAACTCGATGAGTACGAAGTGGGTCTGGTGTACAAGAACGGCAAGCTGAACGGTGTGCTGGCACCGGCCAGTCGTCAGCTGTACTGGAAGGGTCCGATCGACGTAAAGGTCGAGATCCTGGGTATCGTCGATGATTTCGCGCTGCCGCGCGATAAGGTCGGTCTGATCGCGCACGCGCGTGCCGAAACCCTGCCGCGTGAGGTACAGAACTACGTGTACCTCGCGGAGGTGGCGGACAAGCACATCGGTCTGCTGATCGTGGACGGTGAGCTGATCAAGAGCCTGAAGCCGGGTCTGTACGCCTGGTGGATGTTCAACCGCCGTGTGGTGGTCGAGCAGGTGGATCTGCGCCTGCAGGCCATGGAAGTCCAGGGCCAGGAGATCCTGACCAAGGACAAGGTGACCCTGCGTGTCAACCTGGCCGCCCAGTACCAGATCACCGATCCGGTGCTGGCGCGCAGTGAGCTGGTCAACTACACCGAGCATCTGTATCGCGAGGTGCAGTTCGCACTGCGCCAGGCGGTCAGCGCGCGCACCCTGGATACCCTGCTGGGTAACAAGGGTGAGCTGGATCAGGCGATCTACTCGGCCGTCAGCCAGAAGGTGGGCAACTTCGGTATTGATGTACGTAGTGTGGGTGTGAAGGATGTCATCCTGCCGGGTGACATGAAGGACATCCTCAACCAGGTCGTTGCGACCGAGAAGGCCGCACAGGCCAACGTCATCAAGCGCCGCGAGGAAACTGCAGCGACCCGTTCGCTGCTGAACACCGCTCGCCTGATGGACGAGAATCCGACCCTGCTGCGCCTGAAGGAACTGGAAGTTCTGGAAAAGGTGACGGAGAAGGTCGACAAGTTGACCGTGTTCGGTGGTCTGGACGGTGTGCTGAAGGACACCGTGCGCATCAATGTGCGTCCGGACTAGCGGTCACGGAATAACTGGAAGGGTCCGGCAATCCGGCCGGACCC
>Ga0210124_1000023_pt1 | contig 112142 bp, 102 predicted proteins | sample Muzzi_PWC_D2_FD_185554 | JGI IMG/M metagenome (GOLD analysis project Ga0210124, IMG submission 185554) | Wetland microbial communities from San Francisco Bay, California, USA, that impact long-term carbon sequestration - Muzzi_PWC_D2 (SPAdes) | ecosystem: Environmental > Aquatic > Marine >...
AATGTCCGCCTGCGCGTTTCTCCTCCGGGTGTGAGCCACCGGCTCCGGGACGACCGCCGCCGCTTGGTTCCGGACGACGAAGGCTGGTCTGGGATTGCCGTCGCGGCTATCCGCTGCGCCCCGGTCGTCGCTCCGCTCCGGTGCGGGGCTAGGCGCGTGCGGCGAGTTCGTCATCGTCGTGTTCCGGTTCCGGGACGTATACCGGCGCCTCCTGGCCGTTGGCGACGTACTCGACGCTCGCGCATTCCCTGAAGGTGCGCGCCGTGCAGTGACGACAGATCGATTTATCGAGCTTCTGGAAGATGCCGTGCAGGGCGGCGGACTTGCTCTGGAAGATCTGGCGCGTGTCGATCTTGTCCAGCGCATGACACTGTTCCAGCGATTCCCACAGGCCCGACTTGACGTTGATCAGATAGAGCCCGCCGCCTGCGGTGCGCCGCCGTTCGGCCTCGTTGGCCAGGACGTCCGCGCCGGCGATATCGACGAAGCCGATACCCTGGGCGACGATGGCCAGGTGCTTCTGCTGCGAGTGGTACTGCTCGAGACGGCCGAACCGCTCCCGGATATAGGCCACCGAGCCGAAGAACAAGGAGCCGTCGATGCGCATGATGTGCAGCTGGGGGCACTCGCGCAGGTGGCTGCCGCCGCTAGAGAACTTGCGGTTGGGCAGGGTCGGGTCCGGGATGCGGGTAACGACGCGCGGTTTGGACACGCGCATGAGGTAGAGCACCAGCGAGAGCAGGATACCGGCCATGATGGCGAACTCGAGGTCGAGGAACAGCGCGGCGAGGAAAGTCACCAGGAAGATCGCGCGCTCCGAATGGGTCGAGGAGAAGATGTGCCGGATCGCGGGGATATCGATCAGTCCCCAGGCGACGATGAACAGGATGCCGGCCATGGCGGCATTGGGCAGGTAAGCCACGAGCGGGGCGATGGCGAGCACGATGAAGATCTCCAGGAAACCGGCGATCATCGCGCTTATCGGTGTCTTGGCGCCGGCCTGGTAGTTGAGGCTGGAACGGTTGAAGGAGCCGGTGGCGACGTAGGCGGAGAAGAAGCTGCCGGCGATGTTGGACAGGCCCTGGCCGATGAACTCCTGGTTGCCGTCCACCAGCTGGCCGCTGCGGATACCGATGGCGCGGCCGATGGAGACCGCCTCGGTGAGCGCGAACAGTGTCATGGCCAGGGCGGCGGGCGCCAGTTTCTGGATCGTGTCGAGCGAGAAGTCGGGCAGGGACAGCGGCGGCAGTGTCTGGGGCAGTGCGCCCACGGTCTGGATGCCGGTGATGCCGTTGCCGAAGATCATGTCCAGGGCCAGTCCAAGAAAGCTGCCGGTGAACAGGGCGACGATCAGGAACGGCACCCTGGGATAACGCTTTTTCACCACCAGGCCGGACACCAGCGTAGCCAGGGCGATGGCCAGGATGTAGCCGTTGATGTGGGGTAGCTGGTGCGCGAAATGGTACAGCGTGTCGAACAGATTGCCGCCGCGCGGTATGGGCACGCCGAAGAAGTTCTTGAGTTGCTTGCTGGCGATCAGGATGGCCGCGCCCGTGGTAAAGCCGACCACCACCGAGTGGGAGATGAAGTTGACCACGGCACCCATGCGCGCAAGCCCAAGTCCCAGTTCGATCACGCCCACCATGAACGTCAGCGATAGTGCCAGGGTGACGTATTCGGGGGTCATCGGTTCGGCATAGGCGCTGAGCGAGGTCAGCAGCACGATCGAGGCCGCGGTGGTGGGTCCGGACATCAGATGCCAGGATGAACCGAAGAAGGCAGCCACGATGGGGGGGATCATGCCCGCATAGAGGCCGTACTGGGGCGGCATGCCGGCGATGGCGGCGAAGGCCACCGCTTGGGGCACCACGACGATGGCGACGGTCAGGCCGGACATCAGGTCAGCGCGTATCGTCTGGGCGGTGACGCGATCTTTCCAGGCAAGAACCGGCAGCAAGCGGAGCTGCCAAGCCGTGTACTGCGGTTTAGACATAAATTATTCCCTTGTAAATCAATACGTAAAAAATATAATATACGGAACGCATCGCGCCGCCGCGCCAGATGGAGATCGGATCGTCCATACCCGGGAACTGCCCGGGACGCGACCGGCGCCCCGACGGCGGGGCAGATTGCCCCGTTTATTCGCCGGTTCGGATGCGGGCGAGGGTCTCCACGGCGAGCGGGTTGCCGGCCGCGGCCGAGCGTTTCAGCCAGAGCGTGGACAACTTCGGATTGCGTGGTACCGCCCAGGCGCCGTCGCGGTAATGCAGTCCCAGCTGGTACTCCGCCACCGGATCGCCGGCGCGCGCCCGGTCCAGCAGGACATCCGTGGACTGTGACACCGGTGAATCGGCCTCCAGGGCGCGCCAGAGGGAGGTGGCGAACATCAGGCTGGGGGACTCGAGGCGGTCCCCGACGGCTTCGACGGGATTTTCGCCGCGGTGCAGATCGGCATCGGGCACGACCTGCTCGCGATAGAGCCGGGCCAGGTCGGCACGGGCGCGTTCATTACCGAGATCGGCGGCGTCGCGCAGCCAGGACAACGCCCGGCCATTGCGACCCTCGGTGAGCAGCGCCTCGCCCAGGTGCGCCTGGGCGTCGGCGTTACCGCCGCGGGCGGCGAGACGCCACCAGTACTCGGCCTGCTGCGAGTCGCGTGGCGTGCCCTGACCGGTTGCATAGGCGTTGCCGACGGCATCCGCGGCATAGGCATTGCCGTTGCGACCGGCGGTGCTCAGCCATTTCAGGGCGGCCCGGAAATCCGGATGGAGGCCGTAGCGTCCATCGCGATAGGCCAGGCCGAGTTGCAGCTCGGCCCCCGTGTCGCCGTCATCGGCGAGCCGGTGGAGCCAGGCGAGTTCACGCCCGGCGGGTACGCCGTCGGCCTGCGCGGCCCCGTAGAGGATGCAGGCGGCGCTGGCCAGGACCATGAACAGGCCTGGCAGGAGTCGTTTTTTCGGAGTATTGCTGGAGCACATGGTATGGCTTTTGCCTGCGGTGTCTATCTGTTTCCAAGTTGTACAAGTTCCTATTAGCAAAATGGGTGCCAGAGCCGGTAGCTTTTTAAAATATATATAAAACAACACGATATAAATTCTGCCCAGCAGTGTATAAAAAAATGCTAAAATTTTGATCTACAGAATTTGCAGGTTCCAACGTGTCGTGTAGGCTGCTTGCCGCGCTCCACCTGAACCGGTTGCAACGCAAGGTGTTGCTCGTGGTCCTGGTGATCATCCTGGTGCCGACGCTGGTGACCGGGGTGTTTTCGGCGTCCTGGATCGCCGGGCGCATGGACGATTCCATCGAGCGCTGGATTCATGAAGCGGCCCAGGTCAACAGCAACTGGCTGGACAACGTAAACAAGAACGCCCGGTTGTTCGCCGACCTCTATGACCATTTTTCGGGGGGGCAGCCGCCGCCGTTCACCGTCGGCACGTCGCCCATCCCGCCACAACTGGAACCGCTGGCGCGCGAGCTGGGCATCAACCTGGTGCAGGTCTTCGACCCGGACGGACGGCAGATCTATTCCTCGCCGCAGGTCAGCCTCGGCACCTCCTGGGAGCCGGGCCAGACGGCGGCCGTTCTCAAGGTCAGCCAGGGCGAGCGGCGCCTGCTGGCGGCGGCGACCATCGTGCGCTATCCCCACGATCAGCCGCGTCACTACCGACTGGTGCTGGGCACCCTGTTCGACAGGGAACTGCTGGGTCGTCTCGACCGTATGAGCGGACTCAAGACCCGTCTCTTCTACCCGCGCAACGGCGACTTCGCCAAGGCGTTCTCGGAAGAGAGCCGGCCGCTCCGGCTGCGTCTGCCGTCAGCAGCCTTCGAGCAACTCAAACAGCGGCGCGATTACTACAGTGACCGCGCGGAGAACGGTGAGTACTGGGGTCAGTACACGCCGGTGGTCGATTCCAGCGGGCACGTGGAGGCGGTGCTGTTCAGCGGCCTGCAGCGCCATGGCGGCGAGCGTATCCTGACCGACCAGGCCGCCGTGTCCCTGGCCGTCGCCCTGCTCGGCACGCTGCTGGCGGGGGTCACCGGCCTGCTCCTGTCGCGCCTCGTGGTGCGCCCGGTGACCTTCCTGCGCGAGGGTGTGATGAAGGTGGCGGCGCAGGATTTCCGCGCCAGCGTACCGATCGCCTGGCGCGACGAGGTCGGCGACCTGGCGCGCGCGTTCAACGGTATGGCCGCCACCTTGCGCGAGGCGCGTGACGCACAGCGACGTGAGTTCCAACGCGACAAGATCGCCGCGCTGGGCGAACTCTCGCTGGCCATGGCGCACGAGATTCGCAACCCGATCGGTGTCATCAACACGGCCACCAAACTGCTGGAACGCGCCGAAGACCCGGACCGGCGCGAGAGCCTGCAGCGGATGATCCGTGAGGAGTGCCAGCGCCTGGACCAGTTCCTCCGGGACTTCCAGCAACTGGCCCGCCACCGCAAGCCGCAGTTTGCCCTGATCGACCCGGCAGCACCCCTGGAACGGGCCCTGCAGGTGATGCTCACGGGTCGCGAGGACGTGCGGGTGTACCACGATTACCGCCACGACAAGCGCCGCATTCGCGCCGATGCCGAGCTGCTGCAGCAGGCCTGGGTCAACCTGATACGCAATGCGCTGGAGGCGATGGCGGGCGGCGGTGAACTGCGCGTCGGCTCCACGGTGGCGGGGGAGGAGGTGATACTCTACCTCCAGGACAGCGGGCCCGGGATACCGCTGGAACAGATGACGCGGCTGTTCGAGCCGTTCTTCACCACCAAGGACCACGGCAGCGGACTGGGCCTGACGCTCGCCAGCACGCTGGTGGAAGCAAGCGGGGCACATCTGGAGCCGGTCCCCGGTAACGGGCGCGGTGCCCGCTTCGACATGCGGTTTTCCCTGGTGGAGGAGGCCTGATGCAGCGCACCGTCCTGATCGTCGACGACGAACGCAACATGCGCCTGGTCATGGAAATGGCACTCGGCGAGGCCGGCCACCGTGTGCTGAGCGCCGCCCGCGCCGAGGATGCCCTGGCCCTGTTGCGTGACCCCGATCTCGCGGTCGTACTCTGCGACCTGAAGATGCCGGGCATGAGCGGCGAGGCGTTCATCGCACGCAGCCAGCGTGAACGCCCCGACGTGCCGCTGATCGTGGTTACCGCCTTCGGTTCGATCCGTTCAGCCATCGAGTGCATCCAGGCGGGTGCCAGCGATTACCTCACCAAGCCCTTCGAGCCAGAGGAGTTGCAGTTCGCCGTCCAGGGCGCGCTGCGCCTGCACGACCTGATGCAGGAAAACCGGCAGCTGCACGCGGCGGTAAGCGGGGCGGCGCCGCACCGCCGGCTGGTGGGTGACAGCCCGGCGATGCTCGTCCTGCGCGGCGAGATCGACCGCGTCGCACCCTACAAGACCAATGTGCTGATCTCGGGGGAGAGCGGCACCGGCAAGGAGGCGGTGGCCCGTACCATCCACGAGGACGGCCCGCGCGCGGACCGGCCCTGGGTGGCGATCAACTGCTCGGCGATACCGCGCGACCTGATGGAAAGCGAGCTGTTCGGTTTCGTGCGCGGCGCCTTCACCGGCGCCGTGCAGAACCGCCTGGGACGGCTCGAGCAGGCCAACGGCGGCACGCTGTTCCTCGACGAGGTGGGCGATCTCGATATCGCCCTGCAGGCGAAGCTGCTGCGCGTGCTGCAGGAGCGGGAGTTTTCACCGGTGGGCAGCGACGCGATCCGTCGCGTCGACCTGCGGGTGATCGCGGCCACCCACCGCGATCTCGATGCCATGGTGCGCCAGGGGACGTTCCGCGAGGACCTGCTCTACCGGATCGATGTCTACAAGATCCACGTGCCGCCGCTGCGCGAACGCGCCGGCGACATCCGCCAGCTGGCCGAGAACTTCCTGCACGGCTTTCGCGCCGAAATGGACAAACCGGTGCAGCGTTTCAGCGACGCGGCGATGGCGGCGCTGTGCGCCTACGACTGGCCGGGCAACGTGCGTGAGCTGCGCAATGCGGTGGAACGGTCGGTGCTCTCCTGTCCGGGCAGCGTGATCGGTCAGGACGACCTGCCGGACAAGGTGAGCAGGAGCGATGCCGCCGTACAGCGGGGTACGGACGATCTCGCCGATGCGACGGAACACGGTCTCGATGCCTGGCTGGCCACAGCGGAGCGACGTCTGATCGTCGCTGCACTGCGGGAGACGAACGGTGTCCAGGTCCAGGCGGCACGCCTGCTGGGCATCTCGGAGCGCAGTCTCTGGCATCGCGTGAAGAAGCTGGGGATCCGGGTCGACCGCGCGGTGCGCGACTGAGCAGTGCCGGCGGGGTTCCCTGCGGCGACGAGGCGAACGCTACGGAGCGTCAGCTGTCCGTAATGTTAGAATCGCTGCTTGAGACGCCGAGGTAAGCCATGATCAGAGCCGGGGCGCGGACTGGCGTCGCGCCGGGAATGCGACGTGCGCGCGGGCGGTGCGGCGATCTGCGCCGAATCGCCGGCGGGTGCCTGGCGGTCCTATTGCTGGTCGCCTGCGATGGCGAGCCGCCGCCACCGGCCGGGGAAACCCTGACGGCAGGGGAACAGGTTGCGGCCCCGGGAGCGCCGGCCACGACTGTGACGGCCGGTGAGCTGGACGCCGGCCTGGTCAATCCCGGCTATCACGAACAGCCGGCCTGGTTCGCCAACTCCTTCCTGGACATCCGCGAGGATATCGCCGAGGCGCAGGCGCAGGGCAAGCGGGTACTGTTGTATTTCTACCAGGACGGCTGTCCGTACTGCAGGAAACTGCTCGAAACCAACTTTGCCCTGCGGGATACCGTACAGCGCACGCGGGCGCATTTCTCGGTGATCGCCATCAACATGTGGGGCGACCGCGAGGTCACCGACCTGGCTGGCGTGCCCACCACCGAAAAGGCATTCGCCAGGGGCCTGCGCGTGATGTTCACCCCGACGCTGCTGATCCTGGACGAACGGGGCAACGTGGTGCTGCGCATGAACGGCTACTACCCGCCGCACAGGTTCAATGCCGCCCTCGACTACGGGGCGCGTCACAGCGACCGCGATCCGGATTTCCACAGCTATCTCGCGCGGGTCGACCCGGCGCCGTCCAGCGGGATGCTGTACACCGATCCCGCCTACCTGTCCGTCGACACCGACCTGGCCGCGCGCGGCAGCGGCAAGCCGTTGCTGGTCCTGTTCGAGCAAAAGGACTGCGCACCGTGCGACGAGCTGCACCGGGATATCCTGCAGCGCCCGGAAAGCCGCACGCAGCTGGCGCGTTTCGACGTGGTGCTGCTGGACATGTGGTCAGCCATGCCGGTCAGACGTGCGGACGGCCGACAGGGCAGCGCCGCCGAATGGGCCCGGGACCTGCAGCTGCAGTATACCCCCTCGATGGTGTTCTTCGATGCGGATAACCAGGAGGTCTTCCGTGTCGAGGCCTACCTGAAGGCCTTCCACATCCAGTCCGTCATGGATTACGTCGCCTCGCGCGCCTACCTCGATCAGCCCGATTTTCAGCGCTACATCGCGGCGCGCGCCGATGCACTGGAGGCGCAGGGTGTTCATGTGGACCTGATGCAGTGACCCGGCCTTCGCTGCGCTCCTGCAGGAGGATCAGTCGCTGGCCGCAGCCGCGACTTGACGGGCGTCGGTCGGCCGCCGGACAATGCCCGCAACCAGTATAACCCGGCCGTTAGCGAAACGGACAGCCATGACCCACAGCCTGCGTGCTTGCCTCTTTCCCGCCGTCCTCGCCCTGCTCGTTTCATCCGCCCGCGCCGACGATGGCTGGAAGCTGCTGTTCGGGGCCGGGATGGAGGGCCTGTCCGAGGCCGACCAGCTGGCGATCTACCGACACCTCGGTCTCAAGCGCAGCGCGGACGGCAAGGACCTGCTGGTGATGGGGGGCGAGGCGGCGGGGCCGGCGCGCTTTACGGTGCAACTGGAGGATCTCAACGCGGACGGTCGTGACGAGGTTTTCGTCATCGGCGGCAATGCCTTTCTCTCCGGGGCGTCCGGCAGCTCGGTCTGGCTGTTCCTGAAGCCGGCACCGGACGGCCAATGGCAGGTGAATCTCGGTGTTCCGGCGGCGTCCTACACGGTACTTGCACAGGACCATGCCGGTTATCCCGACCTGCGTCTCCCCGGCACCGGCGCGTGCGATGCCGTGTGGCGCTGGGACGGGGATACCTACGCGTACCATCAGGGTGTCGCCACGCGCCCCGGCGGCTGCGATCACCTGCCCTGAATATACCGCCGGACCGGGCGGTCCCGTGCCGGCACGGGCGGTTCACACCGCGGCGGTGATGAGCGGTACCAGCAGTTCGTCACGACTCAGCCCACCATGCGCGCCGACCAGTTCGACGTGTTTTTCCCGGAACAGCCCGTCCTTCAGGGTGTAATTCGACTGCAGCAGCAGCACACGGTCACCGATGCGCCGTGCCAGTTCCGGGTGGGGTGTTCCGAGCCCGAACCAGTGGGCATCGATCAGTTCCGCGGCGCTGCAGGAACGGACGACGCCGGCGAGCTCGGACGCCACGCAGGCGTCGAAATCGTCCTCGCAACCGGGGCGCAGGTAACAGTAGACCGAGCGCGATTCCCCGCAGAGCGGCAGGACGAGCATGTCGCGCAGGCCGGGCTGATCGTCCAGGTGCAGGCGGGTCTCCGGCGTCGTGTCGACCTGGCCGTGATCGGCGCAGACGATGACCAGGGTGCCCGTGCCCTGGAGGCGCTCCAGCAGGCGCGTGAAGGCCCGGTCGAGTTCCAGCAGGTGAGTGCGGGCGGCCTCGCTCCAGATGCCGTCGCAATGACCCGTGCTGTCCAGTTCGGGCCAGTAGGCATAGACGAACCGGCGCCCGTCCCCCTGCAGCGCGGCGGTGACCCTGTCGAGCAGGCCGTCGAGGTCCGAGTAGCTGGACTGCCGCGCGCGGCCGAGGTGGGCGAGGTTGAAGCCGGAGCGGGAGATACTTGCAGGCGAGACGGCGCAGGCGCTGACGCCGATGCGGTCGGCAAACGCCACGTGACCCAGCAGCGACGCCGTATCGACGCCCGCCGCCGCAAGCCTGACACCCCCGAAGCGCGGCATGCCCGGCAGGACCGTCAGGATCCCGCCCAGTTCCCTGAAGTACATGTTCCACCCCGTCAGGCCATGCTGTTGCGGTGCGCTCCCCGTGAGCAGGGTGGTGATGGCGCTCGTCGTGCCGGGCGGATAGACCGAGGTCATGCTGCCGCGCAGGCAGGCATTGAGCTGCACGGCCTGCGGGTTCGCGCGCAGGTAGTCGAAACCCAGACCGTCGACGATCCACAGCAGTACCTGGCGATGGGCCGCCACCTCGTCCGCGCCGAGCAGGCGCAGCGCCGGGTAGTCGTGTGCGGGACCGCCCAGCCCCTGCTGCAGCGAGGCCATGAGGTTGACGAGGCTGCCGCCCTGGTAATCCGGCAATCGCATGGCCCATTGTAGCCACACACCGAGCGTGCGCACCACGCGTATTGGCGTACGGCGTGCCGGTACGGCCGGTCGTCTCGGCGAGGGTGGACGTTGCGGCGTAAGCCGGCGCGGGTGCCGCGCACGCGCGTGTCCATGCCGGTTACCTGACGGCTGCTTGGCCTGACGTGCGTACGGAGATAATTCGATTGTTCGGTTTTTTCATGCGTTCTAGAATAGGCCCCCGGCTTGTCAGTGATGTAGGGAACTGCAGGAGGATACACGGCATGAACGAAGACAACCGCCTTGACTATGCTACATACGATTCATCGAGGACCTATCTCAAGTCAGCACTGGAACACATGCTCGCGGCGGGACGCAGCGTGCGCGACCTCAGCGAGTTCGCGCTGGATAAATTCGGCAGCGACTTTCTGCCTTACCTGCAGCAATTCCAGCGCGAAGTCCGTCAGGGACGGATTAACATCGACGGCCTCAGCCGCGCCGCCAGGGACGCGGTGCTCGGCCACCACGTGAGTGACGAGCAGCGTGACGAACTGATTCGCCAGACCGCTTACCTGCGGGCCGAACAACGCGGTTTCACCGGGGGTTCGCCGGAGCAGGACTGGCTCGAAGCCGAGCGGGAGGTCGACACACGACTGGCGCAGCAGGCGGGACTGGTGGTGAAGGGCAGCAAGGCACTCGCCTCGGTGACAGCGGTCGTTGAGAAGGAACTTTCCAACAGCAGAAAGGTGGTGATCGGCTGGCTTGACAGGAAATCACCGGCCGCGCCGGCGGTGGAGAAAAAGGTCGCCGGCAGGAACAAGCCGGCCGCCCGGCTGGTACGGGCCGGCACGGCGAAGCGGGCGGCCGCAAACGCCAGGGGTCAGGATGCCAAGGCGAACGGGAAAACGGCCTCCACGAGGAAAGCGCCCGTCAAGGGCGCCGCGACGACGCCCAAGCGGGCGGTGACAACCGGGAAGAAGACCACCGCGTCGGGGAGGGCGGCGTCGGCCAGCCGGGCCGGCACGGTGAAGCGGGCGGCCGCAAACGCCAGGGGCCAGGATGCCAAGGCGAACGGGAAAACGGCCTCCACGAGGAAAGCGCCCGTCAAGGGCGCCGCGACGACGCCCAAGCGGGCGGTGACAACCGGGAAGAAGACCACCGCGTCGGGGAGGGCGGCGTCGGCCAGCCGGACCGGTACGGCGAAGCGGGCCACGGCCACCACGGGCAGCCGGACCGGCACGGCGAAGCGGGCAGCCGCCGCCACAGGCACCCGCACCGGTACGGCGAAGAAAAAGGCTTCGGTAGCCGCCGGCGCGAGATCGGGTACAAAGCGACGGACAGCGGCCGGAAGCAAGGTACGCAAGACACGCCGGTGAGGTGCAGGCCCGCGTGCACCGTGCTGCGCTGTGACGCGCGCGGCGCGGCGGGCGCTGGCTGAATCCCCGGCATACCGCGTGCCGGGATAACGGCCGGCCTGCCCGTACTGCCGCCAGCGCCGGGTCGACAGCTAACCGCCCTGATCCATTCCCCGTCGCAGGGGGTGCGGCGTTCGGGTAATCGGTAACCGGCCGATGCGCCGGTTTCCCGCTGGTTGCGCCGTGCCCGCCATGCCTGTTAAATGATTCTCCTGGATCTTGCCGGTTCACTACCGCGCGATGAACACTCCGGCAGGGTCGTGAGGTACGCGCGGGCCGACCCGCGCGTCCGGCACGGAGGAAACTAGCTACATGGCGTCTGTCAGAAAAATCGTCCTCGATGTGCTCAAGCCCCACCAGCCCGCCGTGCTGGAGTTTGCGCGTGCGGTGGCGGCCGTCGGCAACGACTACCATGTGACGCTGACCGTTCTCGAAGTGGACGAGAACACCGAGACGCTGCAGATCGTGGTGACCGGGGGCGCGATAGACTATGAAGCCGTGCACGCCACCATCCGGGACATGGGCGGTTCGATACACAGTGTCGACGAGGTCGAGGTACAAAGCGCGGCGGATGCCGACGAACACCGTGAACCTGGTTGACAAGGCAGCCTACCTGCTGCGCCTGACCCGCACCCACGGTATCGTCCGCCGCTATTTCGTGGTCAACGGTTTCGACGGCGCGCTTACCATGCTGGGACTCATCACGGGGTTTCTCGCCGGCAACCCCGCCGGACTGACGGTCACCATCAATGCATGTCTGGGCGCCGCCATCGCACTGGGGATGAGCGGCGTCAGCAGTGCCTACGTGAGCGAGTCCGCGGAACGGCGGCGGGCCCTGGGTGAGCTGGAGGCGGCCATGGCAACCGACCTGCTGGACAGTGCCCACGGGAAAGCGGCGCGCCGGGTGCCCGTGCTCATCGCCCTGGTCAACGGTTCGGCCCCGCTGCTCATATCCCTGCTCATCATCCTGCCGCTGTGGCTTGCGCGCGCCGGTCTGCCACTGCCGGTCGCTCCACTGCATGCCTCGATCATTATCGCGCTGCTGCTGGTGTTCCTGCTCGGTGTTTTCCTGGGCCGCATCTCGGGCATTTCATGGGTCCGCAGCGGTTTGCAGACCCTGCTGGTGGCATTGCTCACCGCCGCATTGATCTCCCTGTTGACCGGCGGCTAGGCGCCTGTCCGGGGCACTGGATGCCGACGGGCGGCGCCGCTGCCGGTGCGCGTATTGCACGGCGGCACGCCGTCGTATACCGGATTCAAACCCTCCTGCATTGTCACGGCACGGGAATGCGCAGGTGAGCGTCGAATAATGTCCGAACGCGATGGACATGGCTGCGTGTGCCGGGCGCGATAGCCCCGTTATACGACCTCGGTACAATTGTTGCAGGCCATGTCCTTGCCGCAAAATTCCAAGGAATACAGCAGGCGGTCGCCTGCAATGACAATACACACGTGCCGTACCGGAGGGAGTCAAGTATGAACATCAAGTCGACATCGTGGCTGACGCTGGCCCTGCTCATCGGCATGACGGGCAATGCACAGGCGGTAACCGTCTTTACCGACCGGAGCAGCTTCGAGGCTGCGCTGGCCGCGTACAGTATCGAGGATTTCGAATCCTATCCGACCTACGGAACGCCGGACCCGCTGTTCAATATACCCGATGGCCTGACCTACCTGGCACTGAATGATTTCTCACTTTCCGCAAGTCCGAAGGCGATCAAGATCTGGGACGCTTCCCACAGCGGTTCTCACAACACCACCGCCGGTGGCGCACAGTTCCTGTACCTCGACACCGACAATATGGGCAACGCGAACGGTACCCCGGTCGGCTCCACAACGGTATTTTCACTGTACAACCCGGTAGACGCCTTCGGTTTCGATTACACCGGTGTCTTCGAGCCGGGAACCGTGTTCACCGTCACCATCGGTTCGGATGTCTTCAACCTGTCCCTCAATAATCCAGAGGATGTCCCGCGCTTCTTCGGGGTGATCGGACCGGGCAGTTTTACCGACGTCACGCTGTACACCAGCCTGGACAGCGGCTATGGCGTTGATGACGTCACGTTCGGCACGGCCGTCCCGCTCCCGCCCGCGCTCCTGCTGTTCGGCACGGGACTGATGGCCATGGTTGGCGGTGCCCCGCGGCGGCGGCACACCGCGCAGGCGCTGCACGACACCTGTCAGGAGCGCTGATGGAACCTCAGTACAATACACAGGTCGGGACGCGAATCGAATAATACCTGGCCAGCAAACGCCACTGCGTGCAAACGGATCGAACAGCACGGGCAGCACCCCTGCAGTAACCGATGGCCCGGGCACTCAGGGCAATGCCGCCATTCCAGGGAGGAAACCGCAATGTTCACAGTACGCAAGCAACCGTTTCACCGGCTCCGGGCCGTTCTCGGCCACCGGACATTCACCTGGTGCAGGCGGCTGATCGCAGTCATCACGCTGTTCGGTGCCTCGACCGCCGTCGTGACGTCCGCTCCGACCGGGGGCGTCGTCAGCAGCGGCTCGGCGAACATTACGCTTGGCACCGATACCACGATCGACCAGACTTCGCAGCGTGTGGACATCGACTGGACCGGCTTCGATACCACGGCGGCGGAATCGGTCACTTTCAGCCAGCCCGGAAGCGAGGCCCTGGCCGTCAACCGGATCAGCGGCAACCGCACGCAGTTCGACGGTACGCTCACCGCCAACGGACGCATCTTCCTGATCAACCAGAACGGTATTACCTTTGGTGCCGGTGCGCGTGTCAACGCCGGATCGCTGCTGGCGACCACGTCGAGACTGACCGGCAGCGCGTCCAGTCCCGAGTCCCATACCTTCAGCGGCGACGGGTATGGCGCGATCGTCAACAACGGTGACATCACCGTATCGGACGGCGGGTTCGCAGTACTGGCGGCGCCGTACGTCGAGAACAACGGCTTCATCAAGGCCGACCTCGGTCAGGTCGAGCTCGCCTCGACGAACGACTACACGCTCAATGTCGATCTGCGAGGTGACGGACTGATAACCTTCAACACCTCGGGGGAGTGGACGGAAGGCGGCACGACCGCACCCGGCGTCACCAGCACCGGCAGCCTGCAGGCGAGGTCGGGGCGTGTCTACCTGAGCGCCAATACGGCCTCTGAAATCGTGGCGGGTGTGATCAACCTGAGCGGTGTCGTCGACGCCGACCAGTTCGTCAGCACATCCGGTGGCGGTCTGGCGCTGGCTGCCGTCGCCGCCCAGCCCGTATACCCCGGCGGTAGCATCAAGGTGGAATCGAACGGGGATATCAACATCGGTGCGGGCGCCGATATTCATGCCATCGGCGGTGAGACCGTGGCCGCCGGTTTTTATGCCGATGGCGACATCAACATGGGAGCGGCCGGGGATCCCGCGCGCATCAGCCTCAGGGCGGTCGGTCAGGCGGATGATGCCGGCCCGGGTGGCGCCGGCGCGCAGGCGCAGGCCAGTCTGGAAATGATCGCCGCCCGGCAGGGCGGTACGGGCAGCCTGTCCATCGCCGACGGCGTCATCGAGGTCACCGCCGATGCCGACGGCACGGGCTACGGCGCCGCAGGCGCGGCCACCACCGCGACGGCAAGCGCCGACCTTGAAGGCGCCGGGGTCGACATCCACGCCGATGTCGGGGTCCATGCCCGGGCGGAGGTGTCGGATACGGGATATGGCGTTGCCGTTGCCGGCGGCGACCGGACCGAGGCGCTGGCCACGCTGGATGTGATCGCCAACGGCGAGATCGAACTCGATACCTCCGGCAACGTGCTGCGCTACGGCGGACGGCGCGACCTGGGCATGACGGGCCGGATCGATGTCGACGCCGTTGCCACGACGATCGATTCCGCAACGAGCAAGGCCACGGCGAACGCCGTACTGGTGGCGACCGGCGATACCGACGTCACCGGCGGTATCGACGTCGATGCCGATGCCACCTCCGTTCCGGGAAGTCATCCGAGAGGCACCGGCGGGATGGATTCCGCCGATGCGAATGCGGCACTGCTCATGCTGGGCGGCACACCCGCCGGCCTGCTGGACCTGCTGCGCGAGGTATCCCTGAACCGGATCGGACAGCTGGGTACGCTGTCGGACATGCTGACGCTTACCAACCTCGATGACGTGCTGGTCGTGTTCGCTCCCCTGGTCGACGATCCCGTCGCCTTCATCGACCGGCTGGGTGGCATCGGCGACAACCGCGTCGGCTATACCGGCGACAGCAACGTCAACGCCCGCGCGGATTTCGGCACGACCGCCGCCGGCCAGGGTGGGTCATCCGGGCTGTCGGAGGCCACCGCGGCCGGCTATTTCGCCGCCGGCGGTGACGTCTACATCAATACCGATCCCGTGCGCGTCGGCTCGCAGGCCCGCGCGACTGACGACGACGGCGCACCTGTGGACACCGAGGCAAGAAGTTTCCTGGTTGCCACGGCCGGGCTCGGCGAATTTCTGTACGGCCCTTACGACGGTGCGCCACACAGCACCCTGACCGTGCGGGGCGATCTCACCACCAGGGCGCAGGCATGGACGACACGCAACGGCGTGCCGGACGATGCCGCCAATCGGCTCGCCGCGGCCGTCACGGCCTTGCTCGCGACCGGTGATATCACCGTAAGGGGCCCGGATCCGCTCGCGGATGCCGATCCGGCAGCCGTCCAGGGCCGTTCCTCGCGGTGGCAGCTGTGCTACCATGACCACTGCACGCCGCTGAACGCCGGTGACGACGGGCTGATCGATCTGGCCGCTGCCAGCGCCGGCGACGCCGACTATCCCGATACCGCAAATCTGGCGCAGCTGATCATCGAAACGCTGTACGGTGACATCGACATCAAGCCGAAACACGTGACGGAAATCCAGCCCGCGGGTGTGTTCACCGATCCGATCGGCCCGGCCTGGCCGGGTGACCTGCCGCTGCGTTTTGATGCCAGCGGCCGCATGCTGGCCGCTACCGGCGCAGACGCGACCCGGCCGCCACAGATCGTTGCACTCGACAGCGGCATCGAGGCCGCCATCCTGGCCGGACGCGATCCGGGTACCCTGTTGCCGCCCACCGCCTCGGGCGGATGCCTGGCGGCGGGCCGGGACGCCTTCACCGTCAGTGCCCCGGATTTCTTCGACCGCATGATCTCTGCGGCCTGTACGGGCCGGGAGTAGGGCCATGCCGGTCATTCAATTATCACAGCGGAGGAAAAGCCGAATGTTTCGGATCAGCAAGCAGGGATGTATGCAATCCGTTGCCTGCCGCGTGGCGGCTGTGCTGGTCGCCCTGTTACTGTCGGGACCGGCATCGCCTGTGAACGCCGCGCCACCGGCCGCCATTCTGCCCGGCGTGGTCGATCGGCCACCGGTCGAACTGCCGCCGGTACTTTCCGGTGAACGGGCCGCGGTACCCCGACCCGGGCCGCAAGCGCTGCAACCGGCGACCGCGGAAGGCGAACCGGTTGCGACGCTGACGCGCATCGACTTCGACGGCACGCTGTTGCTGACGGAACGGGAACTGCAGGCGATCGCCGCGCCCTACCTGAATCACCCGATCAGCGCGGGCGACATCGCCCGGCTGAAATACGAACTGACCAGCCGGTACTTCAAAAAAGGCTACGTGCTGGTCAAGGTGACCACGCCGCCGCAGGATCTGACCGGCGGTACGCTGAAGGTGGTTGTGATCGCCGGCCGCATCGGGGATATCACCACCGGCAATGACGCTCTCAACGCGGGGATCGCCAGCTCGAGACTTGGTGTACTGCACGGCGGCGAGGTATTCAATGAGCGCAGGGTCGAGTCGGCGCTGCAGGACATCAAGGACATCAACAATATCGATGCCAGTGTCAGCCTGCGGCCGGGCACGGCGACCGGCACCACAGACCTGGATGTACAGATCCACAGGTCCGCTCTGGACGAGGACGTGCAGCTCTTCACCCTGGACAATTACGGTTCCCGGTTCACCGGCAAGACGGTCGCGCGTCTGAGCCTGCAGAAAAGCAACTTCATGGGGATCGGCGAAAACCTGGGCATCACCGGACGCAAGTCCGAGGACGACTTCTGGGCCCTGCAGGGCGAGGCGACGTTCCCCCTGCCACTGCGCAATCTGGCGTTGGAACTGGATTACCTGCGAAGTGACAACAGCATCGGTGATGTGTTCGCCGCCCTTGACTCCTCGGGCCGGTCGGAGGTCTACCAGGCCGCCCTGTCCAGCGCCCTGGTCAACCAGCGCCAGCGCAAGCTGGTCATCCGCGGCGGCCTTGAGCGTGGCAAGTACCAGTCATTCCTGGCCGGTGTTCCCGATACGTCCGACACCATCACCCGGCTGTATGCCGAGGGCAGTTACAGCCTGCGCCGGAGCCGGCTGGTGTCGTTTGTCAGCCTGCGTGCCAGCAAGGGCACCGGTATCCTGGGCGCCGATAACCGGGGCGAGCCGGACGCCTCGCGACTGAGCGGTGATCCGCACGCCCTGATTCTCGAGTCGCTGCTCTACGCCAATCTGAAGCTGACCGGCAGGGATTATCTCCAGACGATCCTGCAGGGCCAGCATGCCGATGCCATCGTACTGTCATCGGACCTGTTCACGATCGGTGGTTACGGCAGCGTGCGCGGCTACGAACCGGCTCAGTCCACCGGCGACAGCGGTATCGCCGTGAACATCGATCTCTATCGTCAGTTCGACACGCCGGATCGCTGGTATGCACAGGCCGGACCGTTCGTGGACTACGGCAGCGTGCACAACCGGGTCAGCGCTTCGACGGCGGAGAGCCATCTGTGGAGCGCGGGCATCGGCGCAGAACTCGACTACCGCCAGTCGCACCGGCTGACCAGCAAGCTGCGTATCGACTGGGCCCATCCCCTGGCGCACACGGACCTTCCGCTGGTCGACGAGAACGTCTTCTACGCCCGCTACACCCAGCTGTTCTGAAGCACTGAAGCCGCACCGCGGCCGCCAGCCGGGCGGCCGCCGATCCCGTTTGCACCCGTCGCCGTCCCCGGCGGTGCCGGTTACCGGCTGCCGGGGTTACAATGACCGGCATCACCCCCCTATTGTCGCCAGAAGCCGGAGAGAACCATGAGTGACGCACTGAATTACCTGGTGGCCGCGCGCCCCGATGCCATCACGCACTATTTCAAATTTCTGAAGGAGGCTGGCAAGCATCTCGACATGCGCACGCGCGACCTGATCTCGGTGATCACCAAGGTGGATGCCCAGACCGAGGCCGGTTTCCGCCAGTACCTGACGCGCGCGCTGCGCAATGGCGCGACACCGAACGAGGTGCTCGATGCGTTGCTGATGGCCTTTCCGACCCTCGGGCTGGCGAAGATCGTCTGGGCGATCGACATCCTTCTGGACATGGATATCCCGGAATTCCGCCCGGAAAACCTCTTCGCGGAGCCGCGCTGGCACGCCGTGACGACACTCGATGCCCTGCCGTCCGGCGAGGTGACCTACCTGGACTGCGATGGGCGCAGCCTGTTCATCTACCGTGACGGCGATACCCTGCGTGTCTACGACAGCCGCTGCCCGCACCAGGTCACCAATATCCCGCACCTGGCGCTGGAAGGTACCCAGCTGACCTGTCCGAAACACCACTGGGCCTTTGACGTGTCCACGGGGGCGTGCATCGAGATCGGCGACCGCCCGCTGACCGAATTCGAACACCGCATCGAAGGGGGCGGCGTGCAGGCCTGGTGGTGAACGCTGCGCGCGGCGCGTGGGCGCTTCAGAGGCCCGTCATCGCCGTTGCGCTCAGCTGCTGTCCGGTGACGCCCCGGCTGGCCGCGCTGACCAGGAACAGGAACGGTTTCACCACGTCCGCCGGCATGCTCAGGTGCTCGCGGCTTTCCGCCGGGTAGGCGAGGCGCCGCAGACCGGTGAGCACCGGGCCGGGGTCGATGCTGTTGGCGCGAACCGCCGTGTTGACTTCCAGCTCGTCGGCGAGGATCTGCATGAAGCCCTCGAGGCCGGCCTTGGCGACGCCGTAGGCACCCCAGTAGGCCCTGCCATGGCGGCCGACGGCATCGCTGGTGAAGATGACCGAGGCATCGCGGCTCGCGTTCAGCAGTCCCAGGCAGGCCAGGGTGAGCAGACAGGGGGCATTGAGGTCGGTCTGCAGCACTCTGAACCACAGCGCGGTCTCGTAGTGGCCGAGAGGGATCAGCGCACCGAGCTCGGCGGCATTGTGAATGAGGCCGTCCAGCCGTCCGAATTCCCGTTCCAGCGTCGCCGCCAGCTCGCTGTAGTCGTCCGGGCCCGCCCCCGAGAGGTCCATCGGGTAGAGCGCGGGTTCGGGATGGCCGGCGGCCAGGATGTCGTCATACGCCCGCTCCAGGCCGGGTACGTCCCTGTCCAGCAGGATCAGCGTGGCGCCGTGCGCGGCCAGTGCGTCGGCCAGCGCGCGGCCGATGCCGGCGGCGGCGCCGGTGAGCAGGATGATGCGGTCCGCCAGCAGGTCGGGGGCCGGCTGCCAGCCGGCCGGCAGCGGGGATTCGTTCGTCATGTCGTTATCCATTCGTTGGGACGGACCTGGCTATTCGCGTACCGCGACACTGCGTGCCATGCGCTCGACCTGTTTCACCTCCACCGCTTCCTTGTCGGCCGCGACGCCGAGTTCGGTGAACTTCCGCGCACCGGGCAGGATGCGTGAATCGTAGGAGGCGACCGCCTTGTTGAAGGCCTCCACGCTGCCGTCGAGGTTGCGACCGAGTCTGGCCAGGTGTCCGGCAAACGTCCCGAGGCGCGCGAACATCTCCTGGCCGACCTCGCGGATGAGGTCCGCGTTCTCGGTCAGCGCGTCCTGCCGCCAGCCGTAGGCGACGGCGCGCAGCAGGGCCACGAAACTGGTTGGTGTGGCGAGGATGACCTGCCGGGCGAGCGCGTCCTCGATCAGGCCATGGTCGATGTCCAGCGCGGCGCTGAGGAACTGTTCGCCGGGGATGAACAGGATCACGAACTCCGGGCTGTCGTTCAGTTGTTGCCAGTAGGCCTTGCCCGAGAGTTCCCTGATCCGCGCGCGCAGGTTTCGGGCATGGCGCGCCAGGTGCCCCCTGCGCTCGCCCTCGTCGGTCGCCTCGACGGCGGAGAGGTAGGCATCGAGCGGCGTCTTGGCATCCACCACGACCGCACGCCTGTCCGGCATGCGGATCACCATGTCGGGGCGTAGCTGGCCCTGGTCACCCTGCAGGGTTTCCTGTTCCGTGAAGTCGCAGTGCTCGACCATGCCGGCCAGCTCGACGAGCCGCTTCAGCGTCAGCTCACCCCACTGGCCGCGTACCTCGGGCCGGCGCAGCGCCTGAACCAGGTTGCGGGTTTCGTTCTGCAGCAGCCGGTGCGATTCGGCCAGGGTCTTGAGGTGGGTGGTCAGGGCACCCTGTGCCTGCCGGCGTTCGTTTTCCATGCGGCGGATTTCCGCCTCGGTTTTGCCGAGCGCCTCGCGGATTGGTTTGACCAGGTTCTCGATGGCCTGCTCGCGCCGGTCAAGCTCGTCCTGCGCGCGGTTGCGGTGCTGTTTCATGTTCTCGTTGGCGAGTTGCAGGAACTGCGTGCTGTTCTCCTTCAGCACGCTGCCGGCCAGCGTGCCGAAGGTATCCTTGAGCGTGGCCGTGGTCTGCTCGAACAGTGCCTCCTTCTGCGCCGATATCCTGCGTTCGAAACGGCTGGATTCGATCAGGCGCGAGTAGCGGTAGCGCAGCTTGTTGTACTTGCGGTTCTCCATGAGGTAGGCGGTGAGCGCACCGATCTCCAGTGAAATGACGATTACCAGGATCAGGAACGTGATCTCGTTCATGTGCATGGACGGGGATGATACCATCGAACCGCTGTGGTTAGCGGCAGGCGCATGGCGGCGGCGCGCTACGGCGCGCGGCGGTCGAGCCAGTCGAGCACCTCGGCGGGTGTGTGGATGATTCCGCTGGCCTGCCAGGTGCGCGGGTCGTCGTGTGCCTGGAGATAGCCGAACAGCGCCACCAGGGTGTGCATGCCGGCGTTCCTGCCGGCCTCGACATCGCGTTGCGCATCCCCGATGTAGACGCACTGCGCCGGTTCCGAGCCGGCCTGCCGGCAGGCCAGCAGCATGGGTGCCGGGTCCGGCTTGCGTTTCTGCAGGGTGTCGCCGCTGACGATACAGGCGGCGCGCGTGTACAGACCGAGATCCTGCAACAGTGGCTCGGTCAGCCAGGCCGGCTTGTTGGTCACCACGCCCCAGTTGAGCCCGCGCGCCTCCAGCGCATCGAGCAGCGCCTCCACGCCCGCGAACGGCCGCGTCTTACAGGACAACCTGTCGCGATACACCGCCAGCAGGCGCTGTCGCAGCGGCTCAAAGGCCGGATCGCTGCGCGCGAGCCGGAAGCCCAGCTCGATCAGGGCGATGCCGCCGTGCGAGACCACCGGCCGGATAGCCGCGTAGGGCAGGGGGGGGCGCTGCTGTTCGACCAGAACGGTGTTCAGGGCGTCGGCCAGGTCCGGCGCCGTGTCCAGCAGGGTGCCGTCGAGGTCGAACAGCACCGTGCGGATGCGGACCGGTGCGTGCCCGGCGGCGGGGGTGATACCGGTTCCGGTCATCAGGCCTTGCCGAACGCGGCGAGATAGTTGACCGAGACATCGGTGCCGAGCCGGTATTCCTGCGTCAGCGGGTTGTAGCTCATGCCGGTGAGGTCCGCCAGCTGCAGACCGGCCGCGCGCGCCCAGGCCTCCATTTCGGACGGGCGGATGAATCGCGCATAGTCGTGAGTGCCCTTCGGGAGCAGCCGCAGCAGGTACTCCGCGCCGATCACGGCGAACAGGTAGGACTTGGGGTTGCGGTTGATGGTCGACAGCACGACCCGCCCGTCGTCCTTCGCCAGCCGGGCGCAGGCGGCGATGGTCGCGGCCGGGTCGGGCACGTGTTCCAGCATTTCAAGGCAGGTGACGACGTCGAATTCGCCGGCATGCGCGTCAGCCATCTGCTCGGCGGTGGACTGCCGGTAGTCGATCGTCAGGCCCGACTCATGCTGGTGCAGGCGAGCCACGCCGAGCGGTGCTTCGCCCATGTCGATGCCGGTCACCTCGGCGCCGCGTGCGGCCATGCCCTCGGTGAGCAGGCCACCGCCACAACCGACGTCGATCACGCGCTTGCCGGCGAGTGGTGCCAGGCGGTCGATATAATCCAGCCGCAGGGGATTGATGTCGTGCAGCGCCCTGAACTCACTGTGCGGGTCCCACCAGCGGCTGGCGAGCTTTTCGAATTTCCCGATTTCGCCGGGATCGACATTGTGTACGGCCTGATTCATGCGGTAGATCCGATTCGTGTCTGCCAGTCCCGGGTCCGTACAAGGATATCATTGTCATCCAGCGTCGTGAGTCGCCGGTTTTTCAGCAACTGCTGACCGGCCACCCAGACGTCGGTGACCTGTTCACGCCCGCAGGCGTAGACCAGCTGGGAGACCGGATCGTACAGCGGCCGGGTTTCGAGGGTGTCCATGTCCACGGCGGCGATGTCCGCCCACTTGCCCGGGACCAGCGAACCCGTCTCGCCGCCCAGACCGAGTGCCACGGCACCGTTCAGGGTCGCCATGCGCAATACCGCATGCGCCGGCAGCGCGCTGGCGTCGTCGGCGACCATCTTGCCGAGCAGGGCCGCGGTACGCATCTCGCCGATCATGTCGAGGTCGTTGTTGCTGGCGGCGCCATCCGTGCCCAGTGCCACGTTGACACCCGCGGCAAGCAGTGCCGGTACGGGTGCGAGGCCGCTGGCAAGCTTCAGGTTGGATTCCGGGCAGTGTACGACGTGCCCGCCGGCGACGGCGAAATCCGAGATTTCCTGCGCGGAAAGCTGCGTCATGTGCACGGCCATCATGTTGGGCGCGACCAGGCCGAGTTCGTGCAGGCGGGCCAGTGGTCGCCTGCCGGTCAGTTCCTCGGCCTTGTCGGTCTCCTCGGCCGTCTCGTGCACGTGCATGTGAATGCCGATGTCGAGTTCGTCGGCCAGCACGCGAATGTGCTGCAGCGGCGCATCGGACACCGTATACGGGGCATGTGGTGCGAACACCGTCCGGATCAGCGGATCACTGCGGTAATGGTCGTGCACCGCCAGCCCCTTGGAAATGTATTCGTTGGCGTCGCCGGCCCACACGGTAGGGAAATCGAGCACGATCAGTCCGACGCAGGCACGCATGCCGCAGCTGACGGCGACGCGGGCGGTGACGTCGGGATAGTAGTACATGTCGTTGAAACAGGTGGTGCCGCAGCGCAGCATCTCGGCGATGGCGAGCAGCGTGCCGTCATGCACGAATTCCTCGCTGACCCAGCGCGACTCCGCCGGCCAGATGTGGTTGTTGAGCCAGTCTTGCAGGGTCAGATCATCGGCCAGGCCGCGCAGCAGCGACATGGCGGCATGGGTATGGGCATTGATCAGCCCGGGGATCAGCAGGTGTCGGTCGAGCGTGTGCTCGCTGTCGGCCGCATAGCGCTCATGCACCCGGTCCGACGGCAGCAGGTCGATGATGCGTCCTTCGTGCACGACCAGGCTGTGATGCGCGTGCACCGCGTCGTCCGGTTCGACCGGTGCGATCCAGCGGCCGTGGATTAGGGTGTCGACTGTCGTCATACGGGGTACCAGGGCTGCATCAGATTTGGACAAAGTATAAGTCAAGCGGCCCTGGCACAGGTAGCCGGTGGAACGGGCGTGCCGCCGGCTGACCCGGTTCAGGCGGCGTTGTGCATGTGCACGTCCTGCTGCGGGTAGGGGATACTGATGCCGTTGGCATCGAACGTCTGCTTGAGACCCTGCAGCAGGTCGGAGCGCACGTTCCAGTAGTCCGCGCTGTTCACCCACGGGCGGATGTTCAGGTTGATGCTGCTTTCGGCCAGGTCCGCTACCGATACCGCCGGCGCCGGATCCTTCAGGATGCGTTCGTCCGCAGCCAGGACGGCCTCGATCAGCTGCCTGGCCTTGCCGATGTCGTCGTCGTAGCCGATGCCGACCACCAGGTCGATGCGCCGCGTCGAGCGCGCCGAATAATTCACGATCGGGCCGCCGTATATGTGTCCGTTGGGCACGATGACCTCGCGGTTGTCGCCGGTGCGCAGGACGGTACTGAAGATGCGCACCTCCTCCACCAAGCCGGACTGGCCGGCGGCCTCGATGAAGTCGCCGACCTTGAAGGGGTGGAAGATGATCATCATCACGCCGGAGGAGAAGTTCGCCAGCGAGTCCTTCAGCGCGAGACCGACGGCGAGGCCGGCGGCGCCGAAGACAGCCAGCAGCGAGGTGGTCTGCACGCCGAGCTGGTCGAGCGCGGCGATCACGACCACCAGCAGCAGCACGGTGTAGAGGATATTGCCGAGGAACGCGGTCAACATGTCGTCGAGCCGCGCCTTCTTCATTATGCGCTCGTTGACGCGCACTACCCCCCGCGCCACCCAGCGTCCGACCACGAAGATGACCAGCGCCATGATGATGCGCAGGCCCCAGGGAATGACATAGGTGTTGATCAGTTCGGGATCTAGGAAGTCGTGCACATCCATTTGAGAATCTCCTGTTTCGTGGCAGCAAAAAAAAACCCATCGCCTGTAAAGGCGATGGGTTATGCGATGATTGCAGAAATTACTTGGCCATGCGGTTGACGCCGACGCTGACTTCCACGCGGCGATTGGCAGCGCGGCCGGCCTTTGTGCTGTTGTCGGCGATCGGACTGGATTCTCCCATGCCGGTGACGGACATCAGGTTGGAATCCACGCCCTTGCTGGCCAGGTAGTCACGCACGGTGGTGGCGCGACGCAGGGACAGCGCCTGGTTGTAGGCCTCGGTGCCTGAACTGTCGGTATGCCCGACGATCTTCACGTCGACGACACGGTCGTCGCCCTTGATCTTGCTGGCCAGTGCATCCAGCTGTTGCTGACCTTCCGCCCGCAAGTCGGACCTGTCGTGGGCGAACAACGCGCCGGCCGTCAGGGTCACGGTCTCGTAGGTCGGTGCCGGTGGCGGTGGCGGCGGTGGCGGTGGGGCCTTGGCTTCCATCGGTGCCGGTGCGCCGCAATCGACCGTCATGAGGTCCTGTGTCCAGGAACTGGTCCTGACGCAGTTGCCGTTGCTGTCCGTGATGTAGTGTCCGGTGTGATCGCCGACATAGCCGGCGTTGGCCTGGCCGGCCATGTGAGCCATGGCGGTGCTGGTAAACAGCGCGCCGGCTGCAATTGCCGTCATTACGCCGCCGAGTTTCATATTCTTCATTGGGTAGCCACTCCTGTGGTTTTGAACTGGGAAAAGTCGATCTGGCCACGGTGGTTGATCAGACTGGCCCGTATTCTAGTCGCATCCGTCATGTGAAGCCAGACCCGAGGGGGCTTTTTCCCCTGATTAAATCAGTACAATGAAGCACCCTGGAACCTTTTGGAGCCTTAACGCGACATGCCGAAGCCCTCGGAATTCCGCGCCATCGAATGGACCGATGCGGGTCTGCGCCTGCTTGACCAGCGCCTGCTGCCGACGCGCGAGGAGTACCTGCTGCTCACCGGGGCGCCGGCCGCGGCACAGGCGATCAGCGACCTGGTGGTACGCGGCGCACCCGCGATCGGCATTACGGCGGCCTATGCCGTGGTCCTGTCGGCACAACAGCACCTGCGGGATGCGCCGGGGGCCTGGCGCGCGGCGGTCGATCGGGATATCCGGACGCTGGCGGTGGCGCGTCCGACAGCCGTCAACCTGGCGTGGGCGCTGGCGCGAATGCAGGCGGTGCTGGAGACGGCCGGCGAGCAGCCGGTACCGGCCCTGCTGGCGGCGGCACGCGCCATCCATGACGCGGATATCGCCGCCAACCGCCGCATGGGAGACGCGGGCGCGGCGCTGATCGAGCGGGGTGATTCCGTACTGACCTACTGCAACACCGGTACCCTGGCCACCGGCGGCTATGGCACGGCGCTGGGTGTGGTGCGCAGCGCGTGGGCGGCCGGCACGCTGACCGCGGTGTATGCCGGCGAGACGCGTCCCTGGCTGCAGGGCGCACGGCTGACGGCCTGGGAACTGGTACGCGACGGTATACCGGTGACGCTCATCACGGATAACGCCGCGGCCTTTCTGATGCAGCGTGGCAAGGTGCAATGGGTCATCACCGGCGCCGACCGCGTGGCGGCGAACGGCGATGTCATCAACAAGATCGGGACCTACCAGCTGGCGGTGGCATGCCGTTACCACGGCGTGAAGATGATGGTCGCCGCCCCCCTGTCCACCCTGGATATGGCCATGCCGGACGGGCGGCAGGTGGTGATCGAGGAACGTCCGGCCGGCGAGATCCTTACCCTGGCCGGACAGCCGGTGGCGGCCGGTGGCGCGGCCGCCTGGAACCCGGTATTCGACGTGACACCGGCCGCGCTGGTCGACTACCTCGTGACCGAGGCCGGTGTGATCGACTCGCCGGACCGGGAAAAGCTGCGTGACTTCGCCGCCGTTCATTTCGCGGCCTGAAGACCGGCCGTAAACCGTTCTACGGGTCCAGACCGCGCCAGCCGCCCCAGAAATCGATATTCTCCGCGTGTAGTGGGGGACGCGGCTATGCTAAAATCGCCCGCTTTGACGCTGTAGCTGCTGCCAGACAGAATATTCAGCCCTGATCCCATGTGACAGGCGCGTACGGAACCCGTCTGAATGACCGACTTCGCGAAAGAGATACTGCCCGTCAATCTCGAGGACGAGATGAAGCAGTCTTACCTTGATTACGCCATGAGCGTGATCGTCGGGCGGGCGCTGCCGGACGTGCGCGACGGTCTCAAACCGGTGCACCGGCGCGTGCTGTACGCCATGAGCGAGCTGGGCAACGACTGGAACAAGCCCTACAAGAAGTCGGCGCGCGTGGTCGGCGACGTCATCGGCAAGTACCACCCGCACGGCGACACGGCGGTCTACGACACCATCGTGCGCATGGCACAGCCCTTCTCGCTGCGCTACATGCTGGTCGACGGGCAGGGTAACTTCGGCTCCGTCGACGGCGATTCGCCGGCGGCCATGCGCTACACCGAAGTACGCATGGCGAAGATCGCGCACGAACTGATCGCCGACCTCGACAAGGAAACGGTCGATTTCGTAGCCAACTACGACGAAACCGAGCGTGAACCGGCGGTATTCCCGACACGGGTGCCGAACCTGTTGGTCAACGGATCCGCCGGCATCGCCGTCGGCATGGCCACCAACATCCCCCCGCACAACCTGCGCGAGGTGATCAACGCCTGCCTGGCGGTGATCGACGACCCCGCCATCACGATCGACGGCATCATGCAGCACGTGCCGGGTCCGGACTTTCCGACCGCCGGCATCATCAACGGAGTACGCGGTATCCACGAGGCCTACCGCACCGGGCGCGGCCGCATCTACGTCCGTGCACGCAGCCACATCGAGGGCGACGATTCCAGGGGGCGGCAAAGCATCGTCATCACCGAGCTGCCCTACCAGGTCAACAAGGCACGGCTGGTCGAGAAGATCGCCGAGCTGGTCCGCGAGAAGAAGATCGAGGGCATCGCCCAGCACGGTCTGCGTGACGAGTCCGACAAGGATGGCATGCGCATCGTCCTCGATCTCAGGCGCGGCGAGGTCGCCGAGGTATTGCTGAACAACCTCTACCAGCACACCCAGTTGCAGACCGTCTTCGGTATCAATATGGTGGCGCTGGTCGATGGCCGGCCGCAGCTGCTCAACCTGAAGCAGTGCCTGCAGGCCTTTATCCGCCACCGCCGCGACGTGGTCACGCGGCGCACGGTGTTCGAGCTGCGCAAGGCGCGCCAGCGTGCTCATATCCTTGAAGGCCTGGCGGTCGCGCTGTCCAACATCGAAGAGGTGATCGCACTGATCAGGGCCTCCTCCAACCGTCAGGTCGCCAGGGACGCCCTGATGGGCCGCAGCTGGGAGCCCGGTATCGTGACCGGCATGCTGGAACGCGCCGGGGCCGAGGCCTCGCGGCCGGAAACGCTGGCGGAGGGCTTCGGCCGGGTCGGGGACGGCTACCGCCTGTCCGAGGAACAGACGCAGGCGATCCTGGACCTGCGCCTGCACCAGCTCACCGGCCTGGAACAGGACAAGATCGTCGGCGAGTACCGGGAGCTGCTGGACACGATCGATCACCTGCTCGCGATCCTGCAGGACCCCGAGCGCCTGATGGCGGTCATCCGCGAGGAACTGACCGCGCTGCGCGACGGGTTCGGTGACGACCGGCGCACCGAGATACTCTCCGATCACCTGGATCTGACCATGGAGGACCTGATCACCGAGGAGGATGTCGTGGTGACGCTGTCGCATGCCGGCTATGCCAAGTCGCAGCCGCTGACGGACTACCGCGCGCAGCGCCGCGGCGGGCGCGGACGGACGGCGGCCGGCGTCAGGGAGGAAGACTTCATCGACAAGCTGTTCATCGCCAGCACCCACGACACGATCCTGTGCTTCTCCAGCCACGGCAAAGTCTACTGGTTGAAGGTCTACGAACTGCCTCAGGCCGGGCGCACCGCGCGCGGCAAGCCGATCGTGAACCTGCTGCCCCTGGAAGGCGATGAGCGCATCAACGCGGTGCTGCCGATCCGCGCCTTCGACCGGGACCACTTCGTGTTCATGGCCACCGCCAACGGTACCGTGAAGAAGACCGCGCTGGCCGATTTCTCGCGCCCGCGCGCGAGCGGCATCATCGCCATCGACCTGCGCGACAACGACTACCTCATCGACGTCGCGATCACCGACGGCACCCAGGACATCATGCTGTTCAGCGACGCCGGCAAGGTGATCCGCTTCAGTGAAAACGACGTGCGTGCCATGGGACGTACCGCGTGCGGGGTGCGCGGCATCAAGCTGCTGGCAGGCCAGCGTGTGATATCGCTGATCATTGCCAGCGACAGCCCGGTGCTGACCGCCACCGAAAACGGCTACGGCAAGCGCACACTGGCCGGGGATTACCCGATGCACGGACGCGGCGGACAGGGCGTGATCGCGATCCAGGTAACGGAACGCAACGGCGACGTGGTCGGCGCGATTACGGCCGACGACAGCGACGAGGTCATGCTGATCAGCGGCGGCGGCACCCTCGTGCGTACCCGCGTCAACGAGATCTCCGTCATGGGCAGGAATACCCAGGGCGTACGCCTCATCTCGCTGGCGGAAGATGAAAAACTGGTCGGCATCGAACGCATCATCGAGGAACGCGATGACGAGGACGGGCCGGCCGGGACGGCGCCCGGAGAGGACGCGGAATAGTTCCAACAGCCACTTTCCCAGCGGAATACACATGTCTGACATATTCAATTTCAGTGCCGGGCCGGCCATGCTGCCGAAGAGCGTGCTTGCCCGGGCGCGCGACGAGTTACTCGACTGGCACGGTACCGGCATGTCGGTGATGGAGATGAGCCACCGCAGCAAGGATTACCTTTCGATAGCAACCCGGGCGGAGTCGGACCTGCGCGCCCTGCTGTCGATAGCCGACGGGTACAAGGTGCTGTTCCTGCAGGGCGGGGCGACCAGCCAGTTTGCCATGGTGCCGATGAACCTGCTGCGCGGATGCAGCCAGGCCGACTACATCAATACCGGGTCGTGGTCGAAGAAGGCCATCGCCGAGGCACAGCGCTACTGCGAGGTGAATGTCGCGGCCAGCTCGGCGGACAGCAACTTCACCACCATACCGGCATTCGACAGCTGGCGGCTGAACGCGCAGGCGGCCTACGTGCATTACACCCCCAACGAGACCATCGGCGGCGTAGAGTTTCACGCGCTGCCCGATACCGGCGCGGTGCCGCTGGTCGCGGACATGTCCTCCACACTGCTCTCGCGCCCCGTCGATGTGTCGCGCTACGGCCTGATCTATGCCGGCGCGCAGAAAAACATCGGACCGGCCGGGCTGACGGTGGTGATCGTACGTGAGGACCTGATCGGCGCCACGCTGCCCGGCACGCCGTCGATGTTCGATTACCGGGCACACGCCGATAACGGCTCCATGCTGAACACGCCGCCGACCTTTGCGTGGTATATCGCGGGGCTGGTGTTCGAGTGGCTGCGCGAGCAAGGCGGTCTTGCGGCCATGGCGGAGATCAACCGGCGCAAGGCGCAGCGCCTCTACGATGCGATCGATGCCTCGGACTTCTATCACAGCCCCGTGGACCCGGCCTGCCGTTCGTGGATGAACGTTCCGTTCACCCTGGCCAATCCCGACCTGGACGGCGATTTCCTGGACGGCGCCAAGGCGGCCGGGCTGCTCAATCTCAAGGGACACCGTTCGGTCGGCGGCATGCGCGCCAGCATCTACAATGCCATGCCGGAGGCAGGGGTCGAGGCGCTGACCGGCTTTATGCAGGAATTCGAGCGCCGACACGGCTAGAGTGCGGAATCCTGAATTCGGGCGCAGGGCTCCGGCCCCTGTTCCGGATTGACGACCACAATCCCTGAATACGAAGGCAGCCATGTACAAGATTCTCACACTCAACAATATCTCGCCGATCGGTCTGGAACGCCTGCCGCGTGATTCCTATGAGGTCGCATCGGAGATCCAGCACCCGGACGCCATCCTGCTGCGCTCCTATAACATGCACGACATGAAAATCCCGCCGTCGGTCAAGGCGATCGGGCGCGCCGGGGCCGGTGTCAACAATATCCCCGTGGCGGACATGAGCCGCGCCGGCATCCCTGTGTTCAACGCCCCCGGCGCCAACGCCAATGCCGTCAAGGAACTCGTGATCGCCGGCATGCTGATGGCCTCGCGCAACATCTGCCAGGCGTGGGATTTCGCGCGCGCGCTGGAGGGCAATGACGCCGGCATCCACAAGGCGGTCGAGTCCGGCAAGAAACAGTTCGTCGGTTTCGAGCTGCCCGGCAAGACGCTCGGCGTCGTGGGCCTCGGCGCGATCGGTGTGCAGGTCGCCAACGGCGCACTGGCACTGGGCATGAACGTCATCGGCTTCGATCCGGGCATCACGGTGCAGCGCGCCTGGGAGATGTCCGCGCAGGTGCGCCAGGCGACCAGCATCGAGGACCTGCTCGCCAGCGTCGATTACATCACGTTCCACGTGCCGCTGATCGACGAGACGCGCCACATGATCAACCGTGAACGGCTCAGGCGCATCCGCAAGAACCTCGTGGTGCTGAACTTCTCGCGTGACGGCGTGATCGATGACCAGGCGGTGGTGGAGGCCATCGATGCCGGCGGGATCTATGCCTACGTATGCGACTTTCCGAACAACCTGCTCAAGAATCATCCGCGGGTCATTACGCTGCCACACCTCGGCGCCTCCACGCTGCAGGCGGAGGAAAACTGCGCCGTCATGGTCGCCGTACAGGTGCGCGAGTACCTAGAAAACGGCAATGTGCGCAACTCGGTCAATTTCCCGGAACTGGTTATGCCGCGCGGCGAGGGGTTCCGCGTGGCCATCGTCAACGAAAACGTGCCCAACATGCTCGGCCAGATATCCACCTGCATGGCCGATTCGGGTCTCAATATCCATGACATGCTCAACAAGTCGCGTGGCGGACTCGCCTATACGCTGGTTGACGTCGACTCCGAACCGGATCCGGCCTGCCTGAACAGGGTCGCCGCGATCAGGGGCGTGCTCAATGTCCGTGCACTCTAGAAACTATCCCGCGATGATGAAGCGGGTGCCAGGTGATGCCTGATCCGGTAGTATCGACTGCCATGAGTGCCGATCCCCGACTGGACGAATTGCGCAGGCGCATCGATGTCCTGGACGAACAGATCCAGTGCCTGATCAACGAGCGCGCTGCCTGCGCCCGTGAGGTCGCAACCGTGAAGCTTGTCCAGGGAGAGGATGCGCACTTCTACCGTCCGGAACGCGAGGTGGCCATCCTGCGGCGCGTCAGCGAGCGCAATACGGGCCCGATGCCGGATGAGGAGATGGCACGCCTGTTTCGCGAGATCATGTCGGCCTGCCTGGCGCTGGAGAAACCGCTGACCATTGCCTACCTCGGGCCGGAAGGCACCTTCACCCAGGCCGCGGCTTTGAAACAGTTCGGCCACTCGGTGAGCACCCTGGCGCTGGACGGCATCGACGACGTGTTCCGCGCTGTCGAGGCGGGCACGGCCGATTACGGCGTGGTGCCGGTGGAGAATTCGACCGAAGGCGTGGTACGCCACACGCTGGACCTGTTCCAGTCCTCGCACCTGCATATCTGCGGCGAGGTGCAACTGCGCATCCATCACCACCTGCTGGTCAGGGAGGGCGGCGACCGCATCACGCATGTGCTGGCGCACCAGCAGGCACTGGCGCAATGCCGTGCCTGGCTGGAAGCGAACCTGCCGCACGCCGAACACGTGGCCGTGGCCAGCAACGCGGAGGCGGCGCGCCGCGCCGGCACCGAGCTCGGCACGGCGGCCATCGCCGGTGAGACGGCGGCTGAACTCTATGGTCTGGTCATCGAGGCGCGCAACATCGAGGATGAACCGGACAACACCACGCGGTTCCTGGTGATCGGCAAGCAGCTGGCCCAGCCGAGCGGCAGGGATCTCACCTCGCTGCTGGTCTCCGTGGTGAACAGGCCCGGGATGCTGTACAAGATGCTCGAGCATATCGCGCGCAATGGCGTCAGCATGACGCGTATCGAGTCACGGCCGTCACGCCGGGGCGTATGGGACTACGTGTTCTTCATCGACCTGGAGGGTCATCGTGAGGAGGCGTCGGTGGCGGCCGCACTGGCCGCACTGGACGAGGAGGGCTTCGCCGTAAGGGTGTTGGGTTCCTACCCGCGCGCGGTAATCTGATCCGTCCGGGATGACGAACCCGCCGTTAACGCCCTCCCCGCGGGGTGGACGCGCATCCTGCACGGCGACGTGCCGCGTGCGCGACGGCGGGGAGACGGGGGGAGACCACGATGGCGGTGTGTAGACGTGCCGTGCGGCGGCACAGGACGGATGCTGTGCATGCAGTCTGTTGAAGCGCAATTCATCGAGCTCGCCGCGCCCGGGGTGCGCGCGCTGCAGCCATATCAGCCCGGCAAGCCGCTCGCCGAGCTGGAACGCGAATTCGGCATCCGTCACGCCGTCAAGCTGGCGTCCAACGAGAACCCGTTCGGGCCCAGCCCGCTGGCCGTCGCCGCGGGCGCGGCCGCCATGCAGGATATCGCGCGCTATCCGGAGGGTAGCGGGCATGCGCTGGTGGCGGCCCTGGGGCGGCGGCACGGTGTCGAGCCGGGGAACATCACGCTCGGCAACGGTTCCAACGACGTACTCGACCTGGTCGCACGGGTCTTCCTGAACGCGGATACCGAGTCCGTCTACTCGCAATACGCCTTCGCGGTCTACCCGATCGCGGTGCAGGCCGTGGGTGCCGTGGCGCGTGTCGCCCCGGCACACGACGGCAGCCGCGGGCCGGTCTACGGTCATGATCTGACGGCCATGCTCGCGCTGGTGAACGCCCGCACGCGGGTGATCTTCATCGCCAACCCGAACAACCCGACCGGCACCTGGCTGCCCGCCGCGGAGCTGGAGGCATTCGTTGCGGCGTTGCCCGATCACGTAGTGGTGGTGGTGGACGAGGCCTATTTCGAATACGTCGACGCGCCGGATTACCCGGACACGTCACGCTGGCTGGACCGCTATCCGAACCTGATCGTCACGCGCACCTTCTCCAAGGCCTACGGCCTGGCCGGCCTGCGCGTCGGGTATGCGCTGTCGCATTCCGTTGTCGCGGGTCTGCTCAACCGCGTGCGCCAGCCGTTCAACGTCAATGCCGTCGCCCAGGCGGCGGCGCTCGCCGCGCTCGACGATGTGCAGCATCTGGAAAACTGCGTGCGCCATAACCGTGAGGGCATGGCGCAGCTCGTCGCCGGTTTCGTCCGGCTGGGTCTGCCGTACATCGAATCGGCGGGTAATTTCGTCGCCGTTGACGTGGGCAGTCCGGGCCTGGCGGTCTACGAGTCGCTGCTGCGCGAGGGGGTGATCGTGCGCCCGGTGGCCAACTATGCCCTGCCGAACCACCTGCGTGTCACGGTCGGCCGCCACGAGGAAAATGCACGCTTTCTCGCCGCGCTCGAGACGGTGCTGTCATGATCAAGCGCCTGTGCCTCATCGGTGTCGGGCTCATCGGCGGTTCGCTGGCACGCGCGCTGCGCGCTGCCGGACAGGTCGGGGAGATCGTCGGCGCCGGGCGCAGTGCCGGGAACCTGCAGCAAGCCGTTGAACTGGGTGTGATCGACCGCTACGAGACCGACCCCGCACGCGCCGTCGAGGGTGCCGACATGGTGCTGGTCGCGGTGCCGCTGGGGGCGATGGAAGCGGTGTTCGCCGCCATCCGGGATCACCTCGCCGACGGCGCCGTACTGACCGACGCCGGCAGCGCCAAGGGCAGCGTGATCGCGGCCGCGCGGCGGGTGTTCGGCGCGTCGCTGGATTTCTTCGTGCCGGGTCACCCGATTGCGGGAACCGAGCGCAGCGGGGTCATGGCCGCGTTCGCGGAACTCTACCAGGGACGCCGCGTGATCCTGACCCCGCTGCCGGAAACGGCCGCCGGGGCCACGGCACAGGTGCGCGCTATGTGGCAGGCCGCCGGCGCCCGCGTGGCGGAGATGGACCCGGTGCATCACGACGAAGTGCTGGCCGCGACCAGTCATCTGCCGCACGTGCTGGCCTTTACCCTGGTGGAGAGCCTGGCGCGACTGCAGGACAAGCGGGAGATCTTCGATTATGCCGCCGGCGGTTTCCGCGATTTCACCCGCATCGCGTCCAGTGATCCGGTGATGTGGCGTGACGTCTGCCTCGCCAACGCCGACGCGATCCAGCACATGATCGAGCGCTTCATCGCCGACCTGCAGGTACTTGACCAGGCGGTCGCGGCACGCGACGGCGTCCGCCTGTTGCAGATCTTCGGCGACGCCAAGGCGGCGCGCGACCGCTTCGTGGAAAAATGACCCGCCGGATGACCACCGATGCGTGACGTGCGTTTCCAGATACAACCCGGCGGCTGTCTCACCGGCCGCCTGCGCGTGCCCGGCGACAAGTCGATCTCACACCGGTCGATCATGCTCGGTGCGCTGGCGGCCGGCACCACGCGGGTGACCGGTTTCCTTGAGGGGGAAGACAGCCTGGCGACGCTCGCGGCGTTTCGCGCCCTGGGCGTGACCATCGAAGGGCCCGAGGCGGGCCGGGTGACGGTGCACGGTGTGGGCCTGCACGGCCTGCGCGCCGCGCCGGAACCCCTCTACCTCGGCAATTCAGGCACCTCGATGCGGCTGATGACCGGCCTGCTCGCGGGCCAGGCCTTCACGAGCGTGCTGGCCGGCGATGCGTCGCTGTCCGGTCGACCCATGCGGCGCGTGGTGGATCCGCTGCTGGGCATGGGGGCGCGCATCGAGGCCACGCCGGAAGGGACCGCGCCGCTCACCATCCACGGCGGTTGCGCACTGAGGGGTATCGACTATGCCATGCCGGTGGCGAGTGCGCAGGTCAAGTCCAGCCTGCTGCTGGCCGGCCTGTATGCCAGCGGCACGACCTGCGTGTCCGAACCGGCGCCGACCCGCGATCATACCGAACGCATGCTCGCGGGCATGGCCTACCCGGTCCGGCGCGAGGGTGCGCGTGCCTGCCTCGAGGGCGGCCATGGCCTGCGCGCCATCGACATCGACGTGCCGGCGGACATTTCATCGGCGGCGTTTTTCCTGGTCGGCGCCAGCATCGCGCCGGGTTCCGACCTGTTGCTGGAACATGTCGGTCTGAATCCTACACGTACCGGTGTCATCGAGATCCTGCGCCGTATGGGTGCCTCGATCGAGGTCATCAACGAACGCGACGTCGGCGGCGAGCCGGTGGCCGAGCTGCGGGTGCGTGCAGCAAGGCTGCAGGGTATCGACATTCCGGAGACGCTGGTGCCGTTGGCGATCGACGAGTTTCCGGCCATCTTCGTCGCCGCCGCCTGTGCCAACGGGCGCACCGTGCTGACGGGGGCCGGGGAACTGCGTGTCAAGGAGAGCGACCGTATCCAGGTGATGGCGGACGGCCTGCATGCGCTGGGCGTCCAGGCACAGCCGACCCCGGACGGCATGATCATCGAGGGCGGGCGGGTAGGGGGGGGCAGCGTGGACAGTCGTGGCGATCACCGCATCGCCATGGCGTTCGCGATGGCGGCGCTGCGAGCGCAGGGTATGATCGAGATCAGCGATTGCGCCAACGTCGGCACCTCGTTTCCGGATTTCGTCGGACAGGCCGGCCGCGCCGGCCTGTCGATCACACGCCGTGACTGATCCGGCTCGCCAGCAATGATCTCACCTGCCGGCACTGCAAGGGGGCGTATCCCCGTCATCACCGTCGACGGACCGAGCGGTTCCGGCAAGGGCACCATCAGTCAGGCGCTGGCGACGCATCTGGGCTGGCATTACCTCGACAGCGGTTCACTGTACCGCCTGCTGGCCTTTGCCGCGCTGCGCACCGGACTCGCACTGGATGACGCGGACGGACTGGTTGCACTGGCAGCGCGGCTGGGCGAGACCTGCCGTTTGCCGGGCGCCGGTGATCCGGCAGTCCTCCTGGATGGCCGGGATGTCGGTTCCGAGCTGCGCACCGAGGCGGCCGGCGCGGCCGCCTCGCAGATCGCCGCCCTGCCGGCGGTGCGCACGGCCCTGCTGGCGTGGCAGCGTGACTGTCGCAAATCACCCGGTCTGGTCGCCGACGGCCGTGACATGGGCACGGTCGTTTTCCCCGACGCGGAACTCAAGATCTTTCTCACCGCTAGTTCACGTGTTCGCGCAGAAAGACGGTTTAATCAACTGAAAAATATGGATAAAGAAGCAGACCTTGCGGCGCTTGTGGCGGAGGTCGAGGCGCGTGACCGGCGTGATTCACAACGCACGACGGCGCCGCTGCGGCCGGCGACCGACGCCGTGATGGTGGACAACAGTGCGCTGAACGAGGCGCAGACCCTGGCCAGGGTGCTGGATGCGGTCCACCAGAAACTGTAAGAAAACCCCTTTACGATTAAGCAGATACACGTATAATCAGTGGGGCCGGCCTGGGTGGGTCCCGTATCCGCCCGGTTCTTTCAACCCGACCCGCGTCATCGCCTGATGCCGTGGAAACAGAATATGGACCGCCGTAGCGGTGCCAGGATGAATTTTCCCATGACTCAAAGTTTTGCTGAAATGTTTGAAGAAAGCCTCGTACACCAGGAGATGAATCGAGGTGCAGTCGTAATCGGAACGGTCGTCGACATTCAACCGGACAGCGTGATCGTCAATGCCGGTCTGAAGTCGGAGGGTGTGATACCGATCGAAGAATTCAGGAACGCCTCGGGCGAGGTTGAAGTCGCTGTCGGTGACCAGGTCGAGGTGACGCTGGAAGCGGTGGAAGACGGTTTTGGTGAAACCAAGCTGTCGCGCGAAAAGGCAAAACGCGATCAGGTCTGGCGCCGTCTCGAAAAGGCCTTTGAGAACGAGGACATCGTCAAGGGGATGATCAGCGGCAAGGTCAAGGGTGGATTCACCGTCGACATCGAGGACATCCGTGCGTTCCTGCCGGGATCCCTGGTCGACGTACGTCCGGTGCGCGATCCGACGTTCCTGGAAGGCAAGGAGCTGGAGTTCAAGGTCATCAAACTGGACAAGCGCCGCAACAACGTGGTCGTATCACGCCGCGCCGTGGTCGAGACCGAATTCAGCGCCGAGCGCGAGGCCATGCTCGAAAGCCTGGAAGAAGGGATAGTTATCAAGGGCATCGTCAAGAACCTTACCGATTACGGCGTATTCGTCGACCTCGGTGGCATCGACGGCCTGCTGCATATCACCGACATGGCGTGGAAGCGCGTCAAGCACCCGTCCGAGATCGTCAACGTCGGCGACGAGATCGAGGTAAAGGTGCTCAAGTTCGATCGTGAACGCAATCGCGTCTCCCTGGGCATGAAACAGCTGGGTCAGGATCCGTGGGCCGATCTGGCGCGGCGCTACCCGACGAACACGCGCCTGTTCGGCAAGGTCACCAACATTGCCGACTACGGTTGTTTCGTCGAGATCGAAGAAGGCGTGGAAGGCCTGGTGCATGTCTCCGAGATGGACTGGACCAACAAGAACGTCAATCCGTCCAAGGTCGTGCATATCGGTCAGGAGGTGGAGGTCATGGTGCTCGATATCGACGAAGAGCGCCGCCGCATCTCGCTGGGCATCAAGCAGTGCTTCCCCAATCCCTGGGACGAGTTCGGTGCCACCCGCAACAAGGGTGATGTTGTCAAGGGCACCATCAAGTCGATCACGGACTTCGGCATCTTCATCGGACTGGAAGGCGAAATCGACGGCCTGGTGCATCTTTCCGACATCTCCTGGCATGAACCCGGCGAGGAAGTGGTGCGCAAGTTCACCAAGGGCGACGAGATCGAGGCCGTGGTGCTGTCGGTCGACCCCGAGCGTGAACGTATCTCACTGGGCATCAAGCAGCTCGAGAAGGATCCTTTCTCCAACTTCGTTGCCGAACACAGCAAGGGCAGCATCGTGAAGGGCAGGATCAAGGAGGTCGACGCCAAGGCAGCCATCGTCGACCTGGGCGACGGCGTTGATGGTACGCTGCGCGCCTCCGAACTGTCCCGCGACCGCATCGAGGATGCCCGTACCCTGCTCAGTGTCGGCGACGAGGTCGAGGCGAAGTTCATGGGCGTCGATCGCAAGAGCCGCGCCATCATGCTCTCCGTCAAGGCCAAGGATTCCGATGACGAGGCCGCGATGATCCAGGACTACGGCTCCAATGCTTCGGAAGCGACAACCAGTCTGGGCGACGTGCTGAAGAAACACCTGGATGGGGACGAGGGATAGTCTGCAGCCTGAGGGGGCGATGACTTAATCGTTGAGGTTTACTGGAACGGAATAGTGAATCCGGGATGGTGGGGAAAAATGACAAAGTCTGAACTGATAGAAATACTGGCGACGAAGAACGGTCACTTGAACAACAAAGATGTCGAACTCGCCGTCAAGAGTCTTCTCGAGCAAATGAGCTGGGCGCTGGCTACCGGCCAGCGTATTGAAATAAGGGGATTCGGCAGTTTTTCCCTGCACTACCGGCCGCCGCGCATCGGCAGGAATCCCAAGACGGGTGATTCCGTTGCACTGGCGGCCAAGCATGTGCCGCATTTCAAGCCCGGCAAGGAGCTGAGGGAACGTGTCAACGCCGGTCTGGCCAGGGAAAAGGAACAGCAGCTGCAGCAGATGTAGCCTGCTGCCCGGTGCTCCCCGGCGTTCCGCCGCCGGTGATCCCCGGGAGACCGTCCTGACATCGTTTGCGCCGGCCACCGGGCCCGCGCAGACGGTCCGCGGGTATGCACGCCGCGTCAAATTCCGCCATGGCAAGGCGCTTTACCTCATCCCGCGCGGTGCTCGCCGCGCGGTTCCCCTCGCGTATTCCACCTGAACCTGCCTGACCGATGGAAGGACTGACCTGGTTATTGCTTCCCGCCGCCGCCGTCCTGGGCTGGGTGACGGCCAGCCACCGTTCCGGCAGGCCCGGCAGGCGCGCGGGACCGCTGCTCGATCCCGACTATTTCAAGGGTCTCAACTACCTGCTCAACGAGCAGCCGGACAAGGCCATCGACGTGTTCATTCGCATGCTCGAGGTCAACCAGGATACCTTCGAGACCCATCTCGCGCTCGGCAACCTGTTCCGCAAGCGCGGTGAGGTCGATCGCGCCATACGCATCCACCAGAATCTGGTGGCGCGGCCCAGCCTCAGCAGCGACCAGCGCACCGACGCCGTGCTGGAACTGGGCCAGGACTATACGAAGGCCGGCCTGTATGATCGTGCCGAAGGGCTGTTCAGGGAACTGATCGAAAACAACGTGCACCTCTCGAGTGTGCTGCCGCTGTTGCTGGACATCTACCAGCAGGAAAAGGACTGGGCGAACGCCATCGACATCGCCGAACAGATGGCTTATGTGGACGAACAGCCCGCGCGCTCGGTGATCGCACAGTTCTATTGCGAACTCGCCGAGAACGCACGCGCCAGGGAAAATGTCGACGAGGCCATGCAACTGCTGGGTAAGGCCGCCGAATTCAATCCGCACTGCGCGCGCACCAGCCTGATCCGGGGACACATCGCGCGGCAGAAAAATGATCTCCAGGCGGCGCTGGCGGCGTACGAACAGGTGGCCGAGCGGGATATCGAACTGCTGCCGGAGATACTCGATCACATGCGTGACTGTCACGCGGCGCTGGATACCGAGCACAACATGATACCGTTCCTGCAGCGCGTCATCGCGCATTACGCGGGCATTTCGCCGGTTCTGGTGCTGGCTGATATCATGCGCCGCGAGACCGGCGACGGTGCCGCGTCGGAATTCATTGTCGGAGCGCTCGGCAGGCGGCCGTCGGTACGCGGGCTGCAGCGGTTTATCGAACTCAGCCTGACCGGCAGCGAGGGCGTCGCCCAGGACAATCTGCTGATACTCAAGAAGATGACGGATCAGCTGCTGGAAAACAAACCGGCCTACAAGTGCAGCGACTGCGGATTCAGCGCCAAGACGCTGCACTGGCAGTGCCCGGGCTGCAAGCACTGGAACAGCCACCGGCGGATTCACGGTGTGGACGGCGAGTAGCAACGGCACACCTACGGACGGAGCATGAGCGGACAACGGCAAACCGGATCGAGCGTCATCGTGGCCCTGGATTATCCCGCTGCGGAATCCGCGCTGGCGTTCGTCGACCGCATCGAACCCGGCCAGTGCCGCCTGAAGGTCGGCAAGGAACTGTTTACCCGCGCCGGTCCGCGGCTGGTCGAGAACCTCGTGGCGCGCGGTTTCGATGTCTTCCTGGACTTGAAGTTTCACGACATACCGAACACGGTCGCCAGCGCCTGTCACGCCGCGGCCGATCTGGGTGTGTGGATGGTCAATGTGCATGCGCTGGGTGGCGAGCGTATGCTGCTGGCCGCCCGGGAAGGGCTCGCGCGTGCCGCCCGGCCGCCCCTGTTGATCGCCGTGACCCTGCTGACCAGCATGGATGCGCAAGACCTCACCGGCGTCGGGCTGTCGGGTACCCCGGAGGAAAACGTCCTGCGCCTGGCCACCCTGGCGCGGGACTGCGGGCTCGACGGTGTGGTGTGTTCCCCGCGCGAGACCGTCCTGCTGCGCGGGCGGCTCGGCGGCGGATTCCTGTTGGTGACGCCGGGTATCCGGCCGGCCGGCGCTGCTGCTGACGATCAGCGTCGCGTGATGACGCCGGTGGATGCCATCAGCAGCGGTGCGAGCTACCTCGTGATCGGGCGTCCCGTCACCCGGGCTGACGATCCCGTCAGCGTATTGCGTACCCTCAATTCAGCGCTGTCCGCTTTGGTCTGAACCGCCTCGCGCGCACCCTTTGGCCTGCGTGCCCACCGCGAGCCGGTGCCTCTGCACGCAGGTCCTGAACAGGGAAAGCAATACACATGACAGGAGGCAGTTATGCGCTACATAACCACGTTGTTTGTTTCACTGCTGATGCTGGCGGCGGCGGAGGTACTGGCCGGGCCGGTGGACATCAACAGCGCCGGCGCGGACGATCTCGCTGCGGTGATCGTCGGCATCGGCGCGCAGAAGGCCGCCGCGATCGTTGACTACCGCACGGCCAACGGGCCGTTCGCCAGCGTTGACGACCTGGCCAATGTCAAGGGTATCGGGACCGCCACCATCGAGAAGAACCGGCACAATCTGACGGTGGCGCCGCCCTCCCGCTAGCCGGGATCTTTCCGGCTGGCCCTGTACCCGAACGGTATCCCGGCCTGGCCGCGCCGGGATACCGTCCCCTGCGGAAATTCGCACCGGCGGGTAGTAGAAAAATCTTAACTAATCAATATAATACAAGCTATTGCTGCGCCCGCCCGGATTATCCCGCTACCGCGCCGGCAACGTGTCGCAGTTGGCGGCGGCAACCGGGGCTTGCCGTCGGTTTACCATCGCTATCAATATACAGGTTATAGTGTCGATTAATGTTTACGATCCCGTCATGACGGGATGCGGCTGGATTCCGAACAACAATCAGGAAGGACTATGACGCTCTATCCAGTAATCCTGTCGGGTGGATCCGGCTCACGTCTCTGGCCGTTGTCGCGGGAACATTACCCGAAACCGCTGCTGTCGCTGGTGACGGAGAAGACCCTCCTGCAGGACACGGCCACCCGTCTGGATGGTGTGCCGGAGCAGGGTGACGCCGTCTACGTCTGCAATGAAGAACACCGTTTCCTGCTGGCCGAACAGGTGGCCCAGCTGGGCAAGAAACCGTCCACGATCATCCTCGAGCCGGAAGGCCGCAATACGGCACCGGCGCTGACTCTGGCCGCGCTCTACCTCGCACGCCACGACCCGGATGCCTCAATGATCGTGATGCCGGCGGACCATGTCATGAAGGAACCGGCCGCATTCATGGCCGCCGTGCAGCTGGGACGGCAGCAGGCCAGCAGCGGTGCGCTGGTCACGTTCGGCATCGTGCCGGACCTGCCCGAGACGGGCTACGGTTACATCAGGCGCGCCACCCCCCTGGCGGATGAGGGCGTGTACAGCGTCGGCGCATTCGTGGAAAAACCGGACCGGCAGACCGCGGCGGAATACCTCGCTGCGGGCGACTACTACTGGAACAGCGGGATCTTCATGATGCGTGCCGATCGCTGGCTGGAGGAAATCTCACTCCACCGGCCCGATATACTGGAACGCTGCCGCCGGGCCATGGAAAGCGGCAAGCAGGACAGCGACTTCTTCCGGGTGAACCGGACCGAATTCGATGTCTGTCCCGCCGATTCCATCGACTACGCCGTGATGGAGAAAACCGACCGTGCGGTGGTCGTACCGCTGAGTGCGGGCTGGTCCGATGTGGGGGCCTGGCCGGCGCTCTGGGATATCTGCCTGCGCGACGAAAACGGCAATGTCACGCAGGGCGACGTGATCGCGGTAGATACGCACGATGCCTTCCTGATCGCGCAGTACCGTTGCCTGGCGACGGTCGGACTCGACAATATCATCGTCGTGGAAACGGCCGATGCCGTGCTCGTGGCCAGCAAGGACAAGGCCCAGAACGTCAAGGAAGTCGTCAAACGCCTGAAGGCGGAACAGCGCGAGGAATGCCGGGTCCACCGCCAGGTATTCAGGCCCTGGGGCTCCTACGAAGGCATCGATGCCGGTTCGCGTTTCCAGGTCAAGCGACTGTCGGTCAAGCCCGGTGCGCAGCTGTCGCTGCAGATGCACCATCACCGCGCCGAGCACTGGGTGGTCGTGAAGGGTACGGCGCGGGTGACCTGCGGCGACCAGGTGTTCAACCTGCACGAAAACGAATCCACCTACATCCCGATCGGTGAACGGCACCGGCTTGAGAACCCCGGCACGATTCCGCTCGAGGTGATTGAGATACAGTCAGGCAGTTACCTCGGCGAGGACGACATCGTGCGTTTCGAGGATGTTTACGACAGGGTTTTGGAAAGATAACCAGGAAAGACTATGGAACAGAAAGTACGCAAGGCGGTATTCCCGGTGGCCGGTCTCGGCACACGCTTCCTTCCGGCCACCAAGGCCAATCCCAAGGAGATGCTGACCATCGTCGACAAGCCGCTGATCCAGTATGCCGCCGAGGAGGCGGTCAACGCGGGCATCGACCAGCTGGTGTTCGTGACCAGCAGCAGCAAGCGTGCCATCGAGGACCATTTCGACAAGAACTACGAACTCGAATCGGAACTCGAGCACAAGGGCAAGGACAACCTGCTCAAGATCGTGCAGGAAGTGGTGCCGCCGCACGTGGCCTGCGTCTACGTGCGCCAGCCCGACGCGCTGGGCCTGGGCCACGCCGTGCTGTGTGCGAAACCCGTGGTCGGCAACGAGCCGTTCGCCGTCATCCTGGCCGACGACCTGATCCATACCGGAAAAAACTGCGTACTGGGCCAGATGCTGTCGGTGTTCAATGATCGCAAGTGCAGCATCCTCGGGGTCGAGGAGGTGCCGCCAGGCGAAACCGACAAGTACGGTATCGTGGACCCGGAGGAATCCGAGGGCCGCATCACCAAGCTGAAGAGCATTGTCGAGAAGCCCCGGCCCGAGGACGCACGCTCCAACCTGGCGGTGGTCGGCCGCTACGTGCTGACACCCGCGATCTTCAGCCATCTCGAGACCATCCCGCGTGGTGCCGGCGGTGAAATCCAGCTGACCGACGCCATCCAGCGCCTGCTGGATGACGAGCCGGTGCTGGCCTACCGGTTCGAAGGCAAGCGCTATGACTGCGGCAGCAAGCTGGGATACCTGCAGGCCACGGTGGAATACGCGCTGCTGCACCCGGACCTGCGTGAACCCTTCCTGGAATACCTGGTCACCGAGTTCGGCCAGCGCGCCAAGAAATTCCTGCGCGCGATCAACAACTGAGCGCCGCCGGCAACGGCGGCAGCGGGCCGTTTCAGGCCGCTGCGGAAAACGCCGGGTTTATAGTATGATACCCGGCACCGTTTCCCCCACCAGGACCCTGGACCGATGTCGGACGTCATCGCAAAACGGGTCTTCCGCGTCTCGGTGTATTTCCTTGCCGGCATGGCGTTGCTGCTTTATGGCATGGCCGTCATCAAGTTCAGGATCTGGCCCATTGCATTCGTGGACCAGACATACACGATGTACACCAGCCTGGTCGAGTTCGGTGAACTCGTCCCGACCAACCGGCGCGTCCGGGCACCGCCCGGTGCGGCACGCACGCGCTTCGTCGTCCAGCGGCCGGGTGCGCAGCTCGACGGCCGTTACGCCTTCGTCGGCTGGGACGAGGAGCTCGGCCGCTACTCGGCCTGGCTGTACGACAGGACGGGGCGGCGTCTGCACACCTGGTCGCTGAATTACGATGCGCTCGACCCCGATGGGCCGCTGAACGGCGTCGACAACCCGCACGGCTTCGACCTGCTGCCCGACGGCTCGATCATCGTCAACTTCGACGATGGCGACGTCATGGCCCGGCTGGACGTTTGCAGCAATGCCATCTGGAAGAAGGCCGGTGTCTTCCACCATTCCCTGCAGCGGGCCGACGACGGCAGCTACTGGACCTGGCGCGGCGAGGGAACCCCGGATGCGCAGTTCCAGTACCTCGTCAATTTCGATCCGGCGACGGGCAGGACCCTGCGCGAGATCGGGCTGATCGAGGACATCATCCGGCGCATGGGCCCGCAGGCCATGATCTTCGGCGTCCGGCCGGACGACGATTTTCCGCATTTCGAGAAGACGCCGCCGTACACGGAACTGACCGACATCTTCCATCCCAACGACATCGATGTGCTGTCCGCGACCCTGGCGCCGGCCTTTCCCGAATTCAGGGCGGGCGACCTGCTGCTCAGCTTCCGCCGCCTGCACCTGGTGGCGGTGCTGGATCCGGACGCGAAGCGAATCACGTGGTGGAGTCACGGGCCCTGGCGTTACCAGCACGACCCTGACTTTACGGCCAACGGCACGATATCGGTGTTCAGCAACAATACCGGCGGTCGCGCTTCGGAGATCATCAGGATGAACCCGGTGACCCGCGAGGTTGCCAACGACCTGTACGATGGCGAGGTGCGTTTCTCCAACGCCTGGATGGGCAAGCACCAGTACCTGCCGAATGGCAATGTGCTGATCGTCACCCCGGAGAACGGCCGGGCGATTGAGGTGACATCGCGTGGTGACAGGGTGATGGAGTTCAACAACCTCGCGCGCGGCGCGGTGCAATACAACGCGCACCTCGAAAACGGGCGCTGGTACCCGCCGGATTATTTCGTCAAGCTGCCCGCCTGCCCGTAAACCGGCGCGCCGTCCGTCGGACTGCCGGACGTGTTGCCGGCGCCCTGCCGATAACCCCTGCCGAAATTGAGCTCAAGGCGCACCAGGAGCGAAAGGTCCTCGTGAAAATTGTTGTCCTCAGGCCAGCCGATCCTGGGTTGCAGCTCCAGGTAGGCCCAGTTCCGGTAGAACAGGCGGCGATAACGCAACTGGGCGAAGTAATCGGTCGTGCGCCAGTCCGTCTCGTCGTCGGCGGTAAGCCCGATGTCATAGGCGAGACTGGCCTTCGAGGCCAGGCGCTGGAAGAGGGAGAAGACCTGGGAGAGGCTGCTCAGCGAGGGATCCACTTCCCAGCGGACATTGCTTGCCGACCGGAACAGCAGGTCATCGCCGAGCCGGCGGTCGAAGTCGAGCGTGGTATCGAGGATCGTGCCGTCGGAACTGAACCAGGCGGCGGTACCCGAGACGCGCGCGAGCCAGTCGTCCAGGCGGAAGTAGCGGATGGCGCGCAGCCGGGCATAGGGATCCGGCGTCCACCTCACCCGTATACCGGCCGAGGGCCGGATCTCCCAGCGGCCCGCCAGGTGTTGTCCTTCCAGGCCGAGGATGTAATCGGACGGCTTGTCCAGCGCATCGGCGGGGTTGCCCCGGGGGGCGTCCGGATCCAGCTCCCTCGGGTCGCTCTCCAGCACCAGCCGCAGGCGCCGCTCGGTGCCGGGCAGCGACAGCTTTCCCCTTACCCGGCTGTTGAACTGGATGACGCTGTTTTCCTCGCTGATGAGATCGAGGCTGATCTGCAGGGAGGTGTCGTTCTCCTCCTCGAAGGCGCGTTCGTTCGCGAAGAACCGGTCTATCCGCCTGGCCATGTCCTCGACCAGCCCGGAGACGCGTTCGTGGGTCGTATCCACGCGGGCCACGTCGGAGGTGACGAGCGGGGCCTCGGCCTCGGGCTGGTCGGTCGCCTGCGCCGCGAGGCACGGGCCACAGGCGGTGAGCAGCATCAGCAACAGCGTGCCGCGCCGAGGCGGATCGAGCAGGGGGAGCCGCGGGTGATTCCAGGCGACCGTTCGCAGTGATAAACACATGCCGTGTATTATGTTCCAATCAGGCTGTGGGTGCCCAGTTCCGTGACGTCATCGGACCCGGACAAGATGTGCCGGCGTCTCGCACGCTCCCACGCCGGCCGTACTGGCAATGCAGGCTGTCCGATCACCCGCGAGCCTGTCAACCGGCCCGGGATGCGGTACCGAAGCGGTGGGCGCGTATCACATCCTCCTGTTCCACTTCCTCGAGCCGTGCGGTCAGGGTGGCGAGTGTTCGTTCGAGTTCGGGCAGGATGATGTTTTCCAGTGCGCGTGCACGGCGTTCGGTCCGGCGGTATTCGAACAGCAGCCGGTGCAGATTGCCGGAGACCCCGGCGAGTTCGGCGCCGAGCCGGAGGATCTCGCCGATGACCGACCGGCAGGCCGCGGCCTCGTGTGACGGATTGCACGGCGCCGGCAGGCCGCGTGGCTCGCCGGCGGGCGGATCGGTCCGGGTGTCGGCGAGGATCACGCCCATGAAATTGTATTGCCGGCTCTGCAGGCGAAAGCCGTCAAGACGCCGGGCCGGGTAGACCCCGAGACCCTGCAGCCCGTGTCGCCGGACGGCGGCACGCAGCCGTTCCCTCGCGGTCGCGGCCAGTGCCGCGAGCTCCCGCTGCAAGTCATCATGGCGCTCCAGCTGACGCAGCAACTCCGCCGCCAGCAGCAGCCGCTTTTCATCGAGGAAGTCATAGGCTTCGCCGACGACGCTGCGTTCTTCACGCAGCGCCAGGAGTGCCGCCCGGGTCGGTGCCGGCACCGGGCCGTTCACGCCGCACCTTCCGCATCGATATAGCGGGCGAGCTGACCGTCATCGAGGCGGTGCAGCTCGTTGCGGGGCAGTCCGCGCAGCACCTGCCAGCCGAGTTCCATGCTCTGCTCCAGGGTGCGGTTCGTAGACTGGTGCACCAGCTCCCGCTCGAAGCGCGTGCCGAAATCGAGGAACTCCCGGTCGGTCGCGGACAGCCCCTCACGCCCGACGACGCTCGCCAGGACGCGTACGTGCACCGTCCGTGCATAGGCGGCGTAAAGCTGGTTGGCCAGCGCCGGGTGATCCGGATGGGTGTAATCGCCGCCGGTGCCGTCCTTCATCAGGCGGGACAGCGAGGGCAGCACCCGCACGGGCGGGTAGACGCCGGCCCGGTCGAGATCCCGGTCGATCACGATCTGGCCTTCGGTGATGTAACCGGTGAGATCGGGTATCGGGTGGGTGATGTCGTCCGACGGCATGGTCAGGATCGGCAGCTGGGTCAGGGAACCTTCCACGCCGCTGATACTGCCGGCCCGTTCGTACAGCGTCGCGAGGTCGGAATACATGTAGCCGGGGAAGCCCTTGCGGCTCGGTACCACGCCGTGACTGGCCGACACCTCGCGCAGCGCCTCGCAGTAATTCGTCATGTCCGACATCACCACCAGCACGTGCCGGCCCTCCTCGAAGGCGAGGTACTCGGCCGCGGTCAGGGCGTAGCGCGGACAGAGCAGGCGCTGGGTGCTCGAATCGGAGGCGAGGTTGAGGAACAGCGCGGTATGTTCAAGGGCCCCGCTGTCCTCCATCGCGCGGCGGAAACGGTCGGCGGTTTCGAAGGGCACGCCGATGGCCGCGAACACGATGGCGAATTCACCCGCGGCCTCGCCGCGCAGGCGCGCCTGCCGGGCGATCTGGATGGCCAGGCGGTCGTGCGGCAGTCCGGCACCGGAGAAGATCGGCAGCTTCTGGCCGCGCACCAGGCTGTTCATGAGATCGATGGCCGAGATGCCGGTCTCGATGAAATCCGTGGGTCGGGCGCGTGTCGCGGGATTGATCGGAAGTCCGTCGATGCGAAAACTCCGGCTCGCCGCGATCGACGGGCCGCCGTCGATGACCTGACCGACGCCGTTGAACACCCGGCCCAGGATTCCGGGTCCCACGGCGAAGTGCAGCGGCTCGCCGTGAAAGCGGATGCGTGCATCAGCCAGCGCCATGCCGCGCGTGGAATCCATGACCTCGATGGTGATCGTGTCCCGGTCCAGTGCCGCGATATAGCCGAGCCGTGTCCGCCCCTGGCCGTCATCGATCTCGACGGCCTCGTTCAGTCCCGCGTTGACGGTCCGCTTGAGGAACAGCAGCGGACCTTCGATGCGCCGTGCCGCGCCACGGGCGTAGATCTCAGGCCGCACCGTCTGCGCTCCTCCCGGTCAGTCCCGTAAACGCGGCTTCCAGGTCCCTGCCCAGCACCTCGAACGCCTCCATCCGGTCCTCGCCGATGTCCTCGCCCATCCTGAGCAAGCGGCGTGTGACGGGCAGTTCCCGGATCGATTCGATCGCGACCCCGTTCCCCGCGGCGGTTCCGGCGAGGTCGAAAAACCGGATGAGGGACTGCATCATCGCCGTCTGGCGTGCGGCCGAGCAGTAGCGGTCGACGGTGGAGTAGGCGGACTGCCTGAGGAAGGCCTCGTTGACGAGTTCGGCGCACAGCAGCACCAGCTGCTGTCGCGGCGGCAGGGCGTCCCTGCCGATGATGCGCGCCATGCGCTCGATGCGGGACTGCGCCTCGAGCAGTTCGAGAAAGCGCCGGCGCTGCGCCGCCCATTGTGGATTGCCCTGCTCCCGCCAGAAGTCATTCAGCACCTCGCTGTCACCGGAATAGGATTGCAGCGGATCGATCGCCGGGTAGAAGCGGGCCTGCGCGCGGGCGGCGTCCAGTGCCCAGAAACAGTGGACGTAGCGCTTGGTGTGCATGGTGACCGGCTCCGAGAAATCCGCGGAGGGCGGGCTGACGGCGCCGATGAGGCTGAGCGAGCCGATATCCCCGTTCAGCGTACGCGCGTGCCCGGCACGTTCGTAGAAATCCGCCAGGCGACTGCTCAGGTAGGCCGGGTAGCCCGCCTCGCCGGGCAGCTCGCCCAGCCGGCCGGACAATTCGCGCAGGGCCTCCGCCCAGCGGCTGGTGGAATCGGCCATCAGCGCGACCCGCAGGCCCTGGTCACGGAAATACTCGCCGACGGTGACCGCGGTGTAGATACTGGCCTCACGGGCGGCGACCGGCATGTTCGAGGTGTTGGCGATGATTACCGTGCGTTCCATCAGCGGGCGGCCCGTGTGCGGGTCCTCGAGCCGGGGAAATTCGTGCAGCAAGCCGGCCATTTCGTTGCCGCGCTCGCCGCAGCCCACGTAGATGATGACGTCGGCGTCACACCACTTCGCCAGTGTCTCCTGCAGGACGGTCTTGCCGGTGCCGAAACCGCCCGGCATGGCGGCGCGCCCGCCGCAGGCCAGTGGGAACAGGCTGTCCAGTATGCGCTGCCCCGTGAACAGCGGGCCGGCCACCGGCAGGCGTGCCGCGACCGGTCGCGGACGGCGTACCGGCCAGCGGTGTGCCATGGCGATCTCCCGCTCCTCGCCCGATGCGCAGCGGATGCGCAGCAGCGGATCGTCCTCGCCGTACTCGCCGGCCGGTACGACCGTAAGGACCTCGCCCTCGCAGCCGGGTGGAACGATGCAGCGTTGTGCGCGTGCGTCCCGGCGCAGGATGGCGCCGATGTCGCTGCCGGCGCCCAGATGCTGGCCGCTCCTGACCGACGGCATGAAGGGATGTTGCTTCGCGCGACGTGTCTGCGCGACGCCGGATTCGACGAACCGTCCCTGGCTGGTCAGCGGGCGCAGCAGGCCATCGAAGATACCGCCGAGCAGCGCGGGTCCGAGTTTGACCGACAGTTCGGACCCCGTACCCGATACGGGATCGCCCGGCCGCAAACCGCTGGTATCCTCGTAGACCTGGATGACGGCCTCGTCGTCGCTGATGCGAATCACCTCGCCGAGCAGGTGCCGGTGGCCGACCAGCGCCGTCTCATTGATGCGGAAGGGACGGTGCGTGCTGGCACGCAGCACGGATGCGTTGATGCGGGTAATGGTGGCATCCGTCATGGCGAGGAGAGGCTATGACGCCGGCGTGATCGGTCCGGTGGTCTGTTCCGTGTCACCCGGCTGGTTTCTGATTTCGGCGAGCAACAGCGCCTCGATCTGGGCGCGTCGCGCCAGCAGGCCGTCGAGCGTGCCGTCCACGCAGGCGCCGGCGGCGCTGATCCGTACACCTGCGGTGATCTCGTCCCGGGGCGTAAGGCGGGGGCGGCGGTCATATTCCCTGTCCAGTTTTTCCAGCACCGCGCTGCGTTCCTGTTCCGGCCAGTCACGGGGATGCTCGATCAGCCAGTGCGCGTCCATCAACATCGCTGCCGCCGTATCGATCACGTTTGCGACCCACCGCTCCCGGTCCGCCAGGTGCTGCCAGTGGTCTTGCAGGGCCTGTCGCAGGGGTGGCCAGGCGGCCGACAGGAACGCCCGGTCGGCTTGCTGCCGCAACCGGCGCTGACGTGTCTGCTGTTGCGCCCGGGCCGAGGCGAGGCGCTGCTGGAGCTGTTCGCGCAGTTCGACGAAATCCTGGTGGGTGCGCGCGCGCGCCTCGCGGTGGGCCTGCCGGACGATCTCCCGCGCCTGGGCGTTGGCGGCCTCGCGCAGCGTACGGCAGCGCCGTTCGCGTTCGCGCTCGACCACGTCGAGCAGCTGCCGCAGCTGGGCGTCGACGCCGGATTCGGGCCGGCTCATTCCAGCACGCCGAGCTGCCGGCGGATGCGCGTGGCCAGACCGGGCGGCTGGGTAGCGCCATGCACGTCGGGGACGATGACGACCGGCGATGCGGACCCCGCCAGCAGCCGGTCCAGCGCATCGACCGGGATCCGCGCAGCGAACCCGGCACTGACCAGCACCAGCGGCGCCACCCGGGCGGCCTGCTCCAGCGCCTGCAGGAGGGCATCGGTCCGCGGCGTGAGGACCCGGAGGCCGGCCAGACGATAGCCCGCCGCGCTGACTTCGTCGCCGATGAAGACGGGTGCAGGCATGGTCGAGGTCCGCCGCCGGTGGTTCACATCACCCGGTTGAGAATCAGGATCGAGACGATCAGACCATAGATCGCGATGCCTTCCGCCAGGCCGACGATGATCAGCAAACGGCCGAGCAGCTCCGGCTTTTCGGCAATCGCGCCGATCGCCGCACTCCCCACGCTGGCGACCGCGATGCCGGCGCCCAGCGAGGACAGGCCGGTGGCCAGGGCGGCTGCGGCAAAACCCCAGTTGACGGCGCCGGGCGCCAGGATGTTACTCCCCAGGGTGCCGGTTTCGGCGGCCGGGGCGGGCGACCACCAGAGCAGCAGGGTCGCGAGCAGACCAAAGGCGGCGGTCGTCGCCAGCAGGACAACAGTTCCCGTGGTGCGAATTGTCACATTTCCCTCCCGATACTCGTCGTGGCGGCGGGTGCCGCCAGTGGACGGAACATACGCCCCGTGCAGCGCAGGAAGCGGATAAAGAACTCGAACAGGATGAGGCGGGTCGTCTGTATGCTCACCACCAGGCCTTCCAGCATTATAACCAGCAAATTACCGGTCAGCTGTATCAGGAAGCCGGCAACCACGCCCTCCGTGCTTCCAGCCAGGCTGACGAAGGTCAGCGAAAGCCCGCCGTGGGCGAGGGCGAAGGCGCCCACGCGGACGAAGGATATCGTGTTCACAGCCAGCTGGAACAGGCTTTCGAGCAATGCCCCGATGGCGTTCAACAGCGTGACCAGCCCCCTGTCCGGCGATTGCAGCCACTGTCCGGCCAGGTACCAGGGCAATGCCAGCGCCGCGCACGCGAGACAGGCGGGGACGACGAGGCTCGCGAGCAGGGCGAGGTAGAGCACGACGACGGCCGCCTCGACCTGCAGCCATTCCACGATCCGCCCGCGCCATCGGAACTCCGCCGCGTTGAGCAGCAGCCCGAGCAGCAGCATGACGATGCCGCCGCCCAGCGGTACCAGCAGCACCGGCAGCGGCGCCGCCATCGGGTGCACCCAGAGCGCGGGTACGATGTCCTCGCGGCCGAACACGCTGCCGAAGACGCCGCCGAAGACCGCGGCGGCCAGGCCGTTGGCGATCAGGATGCGCGTCATGGGCCAGCGTTTTCGCAGCAGCACGCCGGCGCTGAACAGTACCAGGCCCTGTCCGAGGTCGCCGAACATGTAACCGAACAGGAGCGGCACCAGTATCGCCAACAGGCGGCTGGGGTCGGCCTCGTCGGCCGCCGGGGTGCCCAGCGTGCGGGCGAACAGCTCGAACGGCCGGGCCCACCAGGGATTGCGCATGACCATCGGCGGGATGGCATTGCCGGGGGTGGGCGGGAAGCCGACGATGGCATTGATGCCAGCCCGTGCAAGCGCCGACCTGAGCAGGGCGCCGCCGGCATCCAGGCTCCAGCCGGTGACCCAGGCGAAATTCTCCGTCACGGGCAGCGTGGCGACTTGTGTCAGGAACCATTCCAGGCGTCGGATGCCGGTCAGGGCCCAGGCCAGCCGCTCGCGTTCGGCGAGCGCGGCGAGCCGTTCGTGCAGGGCCGCCCGGCGCGCGTCCAATGCGGCCAGCCGTGCCTGGACCTGTCGCAGCGCCGCCGCCCGTCCGGCCGGCAGATCGGCCGGCAGCGGCAGCCGGCGACCCTTCGCGGCGGTGAGTTCGTCGCCGAACACCTCCATCTCCGATGCCGGTCCGAGTGCGAGGATGAATTCCCGACTCCCGTCGCCGAGCCGCCTGTACAGGACGGTCCCGGGCGCTGGTGCGACCGTGCTGCCCACCGGTATGACAAACACGCGCCCGGCCAGCGTCGGCCCCGAGCCGGCGAGCAGGGACAGGTCCAGCCCCTCGACGCCGGACGCTCGCAGCAGTGCGTCCAGGGATTCCGCTTCCGCATGTTCGGCGGCGGCGGATTCCAGCTGCCCGATCAGGGGGGCGGCCTGCGCTTGCCAGGCGTGCAGCGTGCGCAGCGCCGAATCGAGGATGTCGCTTGGCTTGCCCGGTGTCGCGGGCAGCGCCAGGTCCGTCGGCGGCCAGTAGGCGTGGTAGCGCTGCTCGAGCCGGGCAAATGCCTCGAGCCGGCTGCGCAGATCTGTCAGGTCGAGCCGGGTCGGGATCTCGCCGCGGATCTCCAGTTCCACGCAGCCGGTGCGGGCCAGCGCCTCCAGTGCACCCGTAAGGTCTTCACGGCGAGCCAGCAGTTCAAACCAGCGGGCCTGTTCCGGTCGCAGGCTCACTGCGACGCCTCGCCGCGGTCGCCGAACAGGGCGCGATCGACCAGATCCGCCCGCAGCCGCTCCAGGTCCAGGGCAATGATCCCGATATGCGCGCAGGCGGCGGTTGGCTCAAAGCCGTAGCGACGGAACAGTGCCCTGAGCCGGTTCGACAGGTACTGCCGCTGCGTGCCGGTCTCCGTGCCGGGTTGCTGCCGAATTGCCCGGGTATGTTCGAGCAGTTCCCGCCCGAGGCGTTCCAGACCGGCGGTCTGTGCCGGCGCCTGCGGCCACAGGCGGCGCCAGTGCGCATACCAGGCCTCCGGCAGGGCGGTTTCACCCGGCCAGGCCCGGGCCAGCCAGGCGTGATCCGTATGTTCCAGTGCCGCGGTGCGGGTGGCGATATCCGCGCCGGCGCAGGCGCGCAGCGCCGGGTCGTCGAGCATCCAGGCCGGCACACGGCCTCCATCGCGCAGGTATTGCAGGGCGGGGAGATCGGGCAGCTGCGCGAGGAACTGCACGACCCCCGTCCAGCGTGCCGGGAGCCAGCGTGCGATTTCCCCGACATGGCGGCGGAAATGCACTCGCAGCGCCAGCTCGATGTCGTGGCTGCTGCTGCCGGCATGCAGACCGGCGGTCCAGCCGCGCAGGGTGGAACCCGCGGCGATCTGCAGGTAGCCGGCCAGGTCGCCGCTGCCCTGCAGGCGCCGCCAGAGGCTATCGTCCGGGCGAGCGCCCAGACGGGCCTGCAGGCGTGCCTGGGCATAGCTGAATTGTGCCGCCTCCGGCATTCAGCGATCCCCGGAACGATTTTCGTCCGGTGTTACGCCCGCCAGTACCCGGGCGACCGCCTCGACGACCGATGCCAGTGCGGCCGCATCCAGCCGGTCGCCGGCCGCCGCGTCGGTGCTCGCGGCGGCGCGCTCGAGTTCCCTGATGTCGCGGTCGAGCCGGCCCTTGCTGCGCGTGTGGCAGAGCGCCAGGCGCGCGTCCGTGCGCCGGGCGATCTGTTTGGCTTGCTGTTGTGCATCCTGGCGGTGCTGCAGGGCGTCGTGCTCGCACGCCGCGACCGCCTGCTGCGCCTCGCGCTCGGCCTCGAGCACGCGGTTCATGGCCTGTTCGACCGTCCCGTTCGGCGACGCGTCCGGTGTTTCGGCTGTCATGGATTCACGGACTCCACTCCTGTGTGGCGGGAGGTTCTGTCTTGTGATTATACGGCCGGCAAGCCGGCCGGGTGGCAGCGGATATCGCGCCGGTTGCGGCCTGGCCGGCACGACGGAACCGTCGCCGGCGGATGACATCCGTCATAATCTGGTATGTCTGCGACGACGGCGCGGGGTGTTCACATCCCAGGCACAAAGTGGATTCAATAACACGCATCCCGCTGCCGGCATGATTTCATTCGACGCCGGGATCGGGATCGTCCCCGTTTCCGCCGCGGCCTGGCTGTGCGGTGCCGGCCCGTTCGATCAAAGCCTCGAGTTTTTGTTCGGGGTAACCGAAATGCGCGAAGTCCGAGGCGAAGGCATCGTAGCGGCTCTGGCGCAGGCCGCGGATGTTGGTCGTTGTGACGGGCAGACCGATCGACAGTTTTTCGCTCAGGGTGAGCAGCCACAGGATGGGCAGCGACGGCACCGGCAGCAATAGGCAGCGCAGCCCGTGCACGCGCCGGATCGTCTCCAGCACCTCGCGCAGGGAATACGACCTTGGCTGGTGGATACGCCAAACCCGTCCGCGCAGGCCTTCGCCACGTGCACCGATGCAATCACGGATTGCGTCGCACAGGAAATCGATGCCGAGCACGTGTAGTCGGGCCCGGCCGCCGTCGAGCAGCGGCGCGACGGGACCCTGCAGCGAGCGGCGCATGCGCGCGAACATTCCGCCGTTCCCCACGACCACGCCCAGTGCGAACACGACCTCGTTCAACGCGACAACGCGCTGCTCCAGCGTATACTTCGCGCGTCCGTAGTCAGCCTGCGCCGCGGCGCTCGCCGACAGGCTGCTGAGAAAGATCTGCAGGCTTATGCCCGCGGCACGTGCCTCCTCCAGCCAGCGGCCGGTCCCGTCCACGTTGAGCCGGTATTCGTCGGCGCCGCTGGCGTTGGCGGTATGCACGAGGGCATCGAAGGGGCCGGCGGCCAGCACTTCGGCCAGGGAATCACCCAGTGCGGCGCGATGGACCGCGTGGAAACCGGGCAGGGCCTCGCCGCGGCGGGAGAGTCCGGTCACGCGCCAGCCTTCCTTCGAAAGCGTGTGCGCGAGGTGGCGGGCGATAAAGCCGTTCGCGCCGGTGACCAGGACGGATTTCACGCCGGTCGCGCCTCGCGGGCGACGCCGGCGGCGATGCGCATGGCATTGGCCATCATGGCGAAGGACATGTTCTTCGCCGGCAGGGCCGTGAACGATGCCGAATCGGCGATGTACACATGCCGTGTGCCCTGCAGGCGCCCGTCTGGATGGCACTGGTAGCGCGACGGGGCGGACTGCATCGGCAGGGTGCCGGCGTAGTGGATGGCATGGCCGTTGGGTACGCGCACGATCAGCCCCGGTGCGGTGAACGCGCCCAGGCGCCGCAGGAAGCGCAGCAGCGGCCGGAGACCGCGCGTATCCAGGCTGTTCGGACGGCCGACGATACGCAGCACGCCGTCCGGCCGCAGCGAGAGGGCGGCCGGCGGCTGCGCCGACCCGGGAAAGAACAGTTGCATGACGATCATGGCCGGCAGCAGGTGCCGGATCAGCGCCAGGTTGGAGCGCGCGGTGTAGGGCAGACCCGGGAAGAACTCCGCACGCGCGGGCGCGGTGATTTCCATGATGCTGCCCTGCAGCCGTGCGCCGTAGGTTTCCGAGTCCCACACCAGGTTGAGCTGCACGAGGCCGAATGCATCCGTCTGCAGCGCGCGGCCGATGGCGGTTGGCAGGACGAGCGGAAACTGCAGCGCCGGATTTTCCTGCAGCGGCAGGGCCGTGTCGTGGTCGCCGCAGGCAGCGAGGACGAGCTTCGCGGTGTTGATGGCGCCGGCCGCCAGCAGGAGCTTGCGCGCCTCGAACCGGTGCGTCTCGCCGCTGTGCACGTCGCGTGCCGTGACCTCGACGTTATCCCCTTCGCGCCAGGACTGCACCAGCAGGCCGCGCCGCAGCGCCAGGCGATCCTCGCGCACCAGGCGTTCGAGGGTATAGCGCGGCGAATAGAGCGAGGGCGATTCCTGGAAGAATTCCAGGTTACGGCAGGCTGTCGCCGGACGGCCGTTCACGGGCCGGCTGAGTGCACCTACCCGCGCGCGTCCGAGGCGGATGTCGGGCGGTGGCCGCCGCAGCGATTTGTAGCGCCGGTAGAAGGCGTTCACGTTGCGCCCGAGCGCGAGCGGCGGCAGCAGGCCGTCGGCCGAACCAAAAAACGGTACCAGGTCGTCCGCCTCACCCGCGATCCCGATCTCGCGCGTCAGCCGGTCGAAGTAGGGATCCAGCTCGGCGCGGGTGACGGGGAAGCCGGCCAGGTCGTCATCGGTGAAGCGGTAGCAGCCGGCGCCCCAGGCGTTGGCCAGGCCGCCCAGGGCGAAGCTCTGGATCGCGGAAAAACCGCATTCATCGAGCGCGCCGAGCGTGTCGGCACCGGCGGTGACATACCCGGCGTTCGGCGCCATCAGCTTCACCGGTACCAGGCGATTGCCGAGCAGGTTGGACAGCCCCTGCAGGCTGTCGCCGATCGTGATATCGAAGACGTCGTGCGACTTGCGGTACTCGAACAGGTTCTCGTCGATTTCGTGTTTCGGCGAGGGCGTATGCCCGACGTCGAGCAGCAGCGTGTGGATGCCGCGTCCGGCCAGTTCCAGCGCAGCCCCGGTCCCGGCCAGGCCCGAACCCACGATGATGACGTCATGCACCCCGCACACCCCGCAGCAGCCAGAGCCCCTTGATGAGCTTGCCCGCGGTGCGCAGCGCACCCGATGCCAGTGCTGCATAGGCCGGAAGGCGCGCGTCGCGGTCCTTGATGAAACAGGCACGGTTCTGCGGAAGGGTCTCGGCGAGGCAGACCATGAGCTGGAATTTGCGGGACAGGATGCCCGGCCGTTTCGTGAACCGGCCGGCGAACTCCAGCGCCTCCAGGTCGGCGACGTGCCGGAGCGCATGCCGGTAGGCGCGCAGTTCCTCGGGACCGGCATGCTCCTCGAGTCGCAGCGAGGCGTAAGCGAACCGATCAGCGATCACTTCCGGGACGGGTTCCCGGAACAGGGCGGTATAGATGCGTTCCGCCTCGCGCTGCGGCGTCATGGTTCGGTCGTTGTGAGTGATCGATGACACGGTCGGTCGCCGTCTCCAGGCATCTGATTTTGTGCTGTAACATAAAGGCTCCGGCCGGAAGAGTCTATCGATAAAGTGCCCGGGGCAGTCCGGGTGATTGTGCGGCTGGCCGGGAAGCACGGTCATGGATCACGGAGCGCCGACGAGGGAGGGCGCGAGCCGGAAACCGGGAATCCCAGTGTGGATCCGGATTCCCGCTTGCGCGGGGATGACGCGAATAGACAACTGCACTCCCACATATCCTTACCAAAGTCCAGCGAGTCCATGAATGAACGCATTGCACTGATACCTCCCTGCTCCTGTCGGGAGATGGGAGAGCCTGTCCCGCGATGGCGGGTGAATGAGGGGATAGGACTCGGGTGTTTGGCTTGATCTGGTCCCCTCTCCCCGACCCTCTCCCGGAGGGAGAGGGACCATGCGGTCGAGGGCGGCAGGACATGAAATCCATGCATCACCCCCTGACATGACGTCCCTGCTCCTGTCGGGAGATGGGAGAGCCTGTCCCGCGATGGCGGGTGAATGAGGGGATCGGACTCGGGTGTTTGGCTTGATCTGGTCCCCTCTCCCCGACCCTCTCCCGGAGGGAGAGGGACCATGCGGTCGAGGGCGGCAGGACATGAAATCCATGCATCACCCCCTGACATGTGGGACAGCAGTGATAATAGACATAGTGTCTGTCACTCATTTCTGTAAGTCTCGATAACGGTTTCAATTGCTACTGATAATGATTTGCAAACATCACCGCGAAGGTTGATTCGACTGTGTATGTGCGACGGTCGGAGGGGGAACGGCGCGTATACTGTTCGGCGACCGTGGACATTTTGTCAATGTCTTCTAATATTTATACAGGCATCGAAATGCTGCGATGCTGGCTACAACGGTGTCGCAGGGTGAAGCTTCATCGGGTAGTCATGAGCAGCGCCATGAATCACAACGCGCGAATCGCAAATCTGCAGGGCAGCCTCGGTGCGCAGGCGTGCTGGTTGGTCCACCTCATAATCGTACTGGCTGTGACGTTAACATTCACACCGGTGGTGCGCGCGCAGGATGACGGGCGTAGCGGCAGGGAAGTGGTCGAGGCGGTCTGTGCCGCGTGTCATGCAACGGGCGCGAACGGTGCGCCAAAGATCGGCGACACGCAGGCGTGGAGCGCGCGCGCCGCGCAGGGCCTCTCCAACCTGACCCTGCATGCACTCACCGGCATTCGCAACATGCCGGCGCACGGCGGTCACCCGGAACTCAGCGACCTCGAGATAGCGCGCGCTGTGACCTACATGGTCAATCAGTCGGGCGGTGACTGGGTAGAGCCCGCGACCGCGAAAGATCTGGCCAGAACGCGCAGCGGTGAGCAGGTCGTGAAGGCACAGTGCGTCAAATGCCACCAGGAAGGCATCGGCGGGGCGCCGAAAATCGGCGATCTGCAAGCCTGGATACAGCGCATGAAACACGGGCTTCCGTACCTGGTAGGTTCCGCCATCCACGGGCACGGCGGGATGCCGCCGCGGGGCGGTCAGGTCAATCTCACCGATGCGGAGCTCCGTTCCGCCATCCTCTATATGTACAATCCGGCCGCAGTGTCCGCCAGGTCACCGGTCAGCGCCGCGAAGCCGGGACCGGCGCCGGGTGCGGATCCAAACCACCAGACCGTGGACGGAATCGATATCTATCTGGGCTTTATACAGGCGGAGAACATACGGGCGTTACCGATGGATTCCCCGGAGCGCGCCATGCATGGCGGTATCCCGAGAGGTTCGGGTTACTACCATGTCAACGTCTCGCTGTACGATGAAAAGAGTCGGGCGCCAATCACCGATGCACAAGTCCGGATGCAGTTCGACTGGCCCGGTATGACCCACGCCCTTGTCAGGCTGGAGCCGATGTTGCTCGGTGGAAGCTACGGAAACTATGTGAAGCCGAACCCCGGTGTTTCCTACGTCATTTCCCTGCACATCAAGCGGTCCGGCGTGGGGCGGCCCGTCGTGGCAAACTTCGAGCACAGGTTTTTCGATTGACCCAGCTGGAAAGGGGCCGGATACATCACGTTGTATCCGCCATGCTGCGGGGAGTATCAGGTCCGATGACCGCCGGCCAGTTCCTGCTCTATTATCCGCTTGAGCCGCGCCCGGCAATCGAGGACCTTGCAGTGGGCCGAATGCTTGCAGCATAGGTGCAGGTCACGGATATTGTCATCTTCCACGTCCAGCAATGAGACCAGGGCGATCTCTTCCTTTTCGCGCTCGGTACTGGCCTGTTCGAGCAGGTCGATGGTGCTGAACCCGTCTACAAACCGCCGGATCGCGAACTCGACGATATCATCAAAATCATAATTCCCCATGCAACCGGGGACGTGACAGGACATGATGTTATACCTATGTAAGTGTTCAGCGCGTTCCTTTCTTGATCGGTACTATTACATAATGCATATAACATGCCCTTTATAACAAGCCCTTGATTAAGAATCAATTATAAAAAACACCGATGCGCGCGAGGTATGAGATTGTAAAGAAACCTGACGGGATGATGGTAAAAACGGGAGGTCGGAAAGCGGGGCGAAAGGCTGGGAAGGCCGTCATCACGCCGCAGTCATAAATAAAACTTGGGCGTATCGGCGATAGCTCACCTGTTCCGGAACCGGGCTGTTTCTTTCGCGCCACCCGTAGTGCCCCCATGACCGCAGGCGGTCTATTGAAAACCGATCAAACGGCAGCCTGGCAAACCGGCATCGCATCGTGTCGTCACGGGTGTGCGAACGGGTGCAACATCCCGCAAATAATGCATGATCTCCCGCCCGCTTCCATGGGTGGCCCGGCCCCTGTAATGTCTGCCCGTTGACTGAAACCGGCTGTCTGTTCCCACTGCCTTACCCGGCGTTCAATCCGGCATGTCGACCTCCACGCCGGACCGGTTCCCGTCCTTCACCTGCGCTGTTATCAAGTCGTTTAATGAAGACCGCTCCGGTCTGCCGCGGCGGACATCGGGTAAAGCGATGTCAATCTGCGGACACCTGGGTCAAGGCAGTATTTCAAGGGGATGGCGAATCCCTCGAAAACCGGACGGTGTACCGTCGTGCCCAGTAGGTATACCCCGGGAGCGTGCCTGCAGACCGGTGAAAGCGTGCGCGCGCTTTTCAGTCCAGGCCGAACAGGCGACGGTAGAACTTGAACCGGCCTTCCTGTTTGCCTGTCAGAAGCGCCTCCAGCTCGCCGTGGTCAAAATACACGCCTTCGCATACCGTGCAGCGGTCGACCTCGATGCCTTCGAGATGCTCGGCCTTCATGTCGCTGCCGCACTTGGGGCATTTCAGCCAGTGGGCCAGACGCCGCTCTTCGCGCTCCGCCTTTTCAAGTTCCAGGCGATACGCCTCGAGCCGGTGCTCGTGTTCCATGTGAGCCTTCTCCAGGAGGTGGCGTTCGTTTTCCAGAAACCACTGGTTTTCCTGGCTGTCGGCTAGTTTGGATACCATAGATCCTCCGTTGTGATGCTCGAAAATAATCGATGTCGGCACCCATATTTCGCAAATACAGGCAATACACGTGTATCCGTATCCTGAACATGATCAATGGCTGCTGCAGGGGGATATTCTGCGGCACCCGAGGGTATTCAGCAATCCGCAGGAGGTTCCGGCAATAAATTGTGCCGGAGCGCATATTTCCTTAGATATAAGCAATAACTGTGCTCCGGCACCAAAGTCAGGCGTTCGGTTCTATAATGGCGAACATCGCCATCAGGCGCCAGGTCGGCGAACGACCGATGAGATAACGCCGGCGTTTGCACATGCTGCAGGCGGCATGAGGCAGGCTGATGATCACTTTCAAGCCCCGATCCAGGATTCGGGGGCCATTACCCGTTAGCAGCGAGGAGTAAGTTCATGAAAAGTTCTAAAGTGACGGAGAAGCTGTTGGCCGCCAAGAAGCGCAAGGGGCTTAGCTTTGCAGATCTCGAGAAGACGATCGGCCGGGATGAAGTCTGGATCGCGGCGCTGTTTTATCGCCAGGCCAGCGCGTCCGAAGCGGAGGCGGAGAAGCTCGTGTCGGTCCTGGAACTCGGTAAAGACATCGCGGAGTCGCTGACCGCGTGTCCCACGAAAGGGCTGGGTCCCGTGGTGCCCACGGATCCTCTCGTGTATCGCTTCTATGAGATCATGCAGGTCTACGGGATGCCCTTGAAGGCCGTGATCCACGAGAGATTCGGTGACGGCATCATGAGCGCCATCGACTTCACGCTGGACGTGGACAAGGAGGAGGACCCAAAAGGGGACCGGGTGCGTATAACCATGTCTGGCAAGTTCCTGCCCTACAAGAAGTGGTAAAGCATAACAGAGGGGCCGTTTACAAAAATGAATCCGGCCCACTGCTGTCCCACTTATATAAAGTACTGTAAGTCCATGAATGTAAGCATTGCAGTGGGCGGTTGAGAGCGACGGGAGATGAATTCGATACATCACTGTACGAACATTACGACCCTTCCCGGTGACTGCTCCCGCGTTGCGCTCGGCTCTGGCGTCCTGCTTCGCTCTACCGAATCCATCCCTGGACACGTACCTCCTGCATAGCCCAGGCCAGCTTCTCGAGCGCCTCGCGGTCTCTCCTCCTCCCTGCAGTGGTCTTCCCAACCCTCTCCCGATGGGAGAGGGAGTCGATCGGCCGAAGGGCCGCTCAATCCGGCTTTCAGCTGTACCCCGAAACCACCGGTTTAACCGGCGGAGAATTCACAAGTTGTCCCCACTGGCCTGGTACGGATCTTCCCAGAGAAAGTGCGGCGTTGTGTATGCAGAATCAATGCCGTGAATCCGATGGCTGAATCCGCACTTAATCGCCGACGCTTTTTGATCTCTGAATGAAGGTCATGGCACGATTGACTTTATCTATGCAATTGGGGTATTTGCCGAACTCATACTGGATCTTGGCAGCTCCCAGCAGGCTGGCGGCCTTTGTGTATTCAAAGGTGCCGTCCAGTCCCTTGGTCTTTGCATAGTCCAGCTCGTCGTATGCCCTTTGCAATCCGTGGTGGCACTGATCTGCCAGGGAACTTTCGGGATTGCTGGCGCAGCCTGACAGGAGCACGAGCACTATTGTACTAGCATGGCGGAAAATAGCGGGCTTCATATGGCTGTCCCCTGTAACGTACGCCTGATGAGGCAGTATTTTCTGGCAAGAAGAGATATCCGGCTGCAAAGTATTACACAATTACGATTTGTTTCTGATGATTACCTGCGAAGCGGGGCAGGTAGGGCCGGATGATGAGATCGTGCCTAGCGTGTTTATACCAAAATGTTTTCGGGTGTCAACGTGAATCTGCTGGTGCCCCGGCTGCAAGCCTTCGGCGGTGACGGCATGCTGACTTTGCTGCTGTCCAACCTTGTGCTGGCATTGACTGCCGGACTGTCGCTGGCTTGGCCTTTCCTGCATGTCATTCGCATTGCGCGGGCTGCCGGAACTACCGCTCCACAGAATTCGGTGCTGGTGGTGCTGGGTATGCGTCTTGAGAACGGTAGTCTGGCAGCTGATTATCTTTCGCGTCTCGCACGTGTCGTCAGGCTTTGTAAGGCCGACGACAGCTGCAATATCCTGGTAGTGGGCGGAGTGACGGATGATTCTCATGTCAGCGAGGCCTCGCGAGGCAGAGAATATCTGGTTTCCTGCGGGATCCTCCCGGGGCGGATATTCACCGAGGATGCCTCTTGCCACACGCTGGAGAACCTGCGCAATGCACGCGAAATCCTGAAAACGAAGGGTTTCGACAGGATTACCATCATCACCAGCCGCTATCATCTGGCCCGTAGCGAGATCATTGCCAAGGGGCTGGGGTTGCGCGCGCATTTGTGTGGCGCTGAAAATGGATTTGCGCTCACGATAAAGCAGATACCGTGCCTGCTGCTAGAGGGTTATTACATACACTGGTACTACACGGGGGCCATCTGGTCGCGCCTGACGGGAAACCGGAAGAGTCTCGGGCGCATAAACTGATTGCAGGACCGATAACCCGATATCGTCATTCCGCCGCCGGGAATCGTTGCTGGTGCCGACGGATCTGGGTGGCCGGGCAGGTTGGGCCGGTCACAGGCCTTCCCTGCCCGGATAAAGACTGCTACAGGTTGGAAACCTGAACATCGATGGCATTCGCCAGATTTTGTATCCAGCCATTGTAGTTTGAGTGGATATTCTTGCCATCGTACTTCAGATTGGTACTGTCGTTATAGCTGATACTGTATGTGGAATTGTCATAGTGAATATCCACGATTGCAGTATGAGTGCGCAGATGAAGGGTACCGAGAATATAGCCTGGCCCTTCCTCTTTCATAATCCAGCCCAGAGAGCGGCCAGCTGTTACGATGGCATTAGCGATATCCTGCTGACTTGTGCTTTGAGGCGGAGAAGTGAACCGTGCATCAGACACATTGTATACAGGGGCTGTCCGGCAGCCGACCATGAACAACATGGTTGCAGTCAGAAATAATACGCCAAGTGATTTGAGCTTCATGTTTTCCTCCGTGCTGGTTTGTGATCCCTTATGGATCAATAGTGATGTAACAATGCCATTAAGCACCAATTTTCGTGCATCCCTGGACCTACATAGTTGATTGCTTTGACACCGGTTGAGGCCAGATGCCTAGCGAACGAAGCAAACCGAGCGGATACAGGCCGCCCATGATCAGCTTCATGCCGACCATCTTTACAATTGCCCAGGTATCGCTTGCAGGGCGGTAGTGACTCCTCCTGGCGTTCTTGTGGTAGATGGTGTCAACGGGCGCGCTCTGGCTGAAAATCCCCTGCCTTGCGGCATCTATCAGTATTTCGCTTTCGAATACAAAGTTGTTACCCGCTGTCCGGCATTGCCGGAAAACGGCTGCCGGGTATAGCCTGAACCCCGACTGGCTGTCGCGGATACGATAGCCAGCCGCCCACGATATCCAGAAATCGGCGATTCCATTGGCAAATCGCCTTAATGGCGGAGCACGGAATCTGTTGTGAAGTCGTGCGGCGATAATGATGGCGTCGGGATTCTCTCCGGACTTGTCCAGCAGGAGCTGGATATCTTCAGGCCGATGCTGGCCGTCGCCGTCAAGCGTTATGATGTATGCGGCGCCCTGCTCGAGGGCGAACCTGGCGCCACGTAACAAGCTTTCACCCTTGCCCAGATTTGTTGGATTGCTAAGAATGACGGCGGCAGACTTCTCGAGAACCCGGGCTGTCGAGTCCCAGGATCCGTCGTTTACGACTATGACCAGCCCGCTGAATCTGCTGGCGCGGTGCACGATGTTCGCAATGGTGGCTGCTTCATTATATGCAGGGATAATAACGGCCACGGGGGAGGGGATTGCGGTACTCACTATGCCATGGCTCCGTTAATACCAATGACCTGACCCGAGATGTAACCGGCATCATCAGAAGCCAGGAACCTGACCAGGGCGGCGACCTCCTCGGGTGCACCGGCGCGTTGCATGGGTACCATGATTCTTATTTTTTCCCTGTCAAAGTGGCCTGCTGTCATGCCGGTGGCAATGATGCCCGGTGCGACGGCGTTGACGGTGATGCCTCGGGAGGCGACTTCCAGCGCCAGGCTGCGGGTTGCTCCATGCAGGCCGGCCTTGGCAGCGGCATAGTTTGTCTGTCCCTTGTTGCCAATGATACCCGAAATCGACGATATTGAAATTATCCGACCCCAGCGCGTGCGCATCATGGGCAGGAGGAGCGGCTGGGTGACGTGGAAAAAGCCATGCAGCGTGACAGCGACGACGTCCTGCCATTGCCTGGTTGTCATGCCGGCCATGGGGGCATCACTATGGGTTCCGGCATTGTTCACGAGGACCTGGATCGCCCCTTCAGCCAACAAGGCTTCCAGTGCCGCCAGCGTGGCTGCCGGGTCGGTGACGTCGAAGCAGGCTGTCTCGGCGGATCCGCCCGATTCCAGGATTTGCTGCTTCACCGCGTCGGCCCGCTGCAATGAGTTGTTGGCATGCACGATAACATGCAGGCCTGCGCGGGCAAGGCTGTAGCATATGGCCGCGCCGATATCGCCACTGCCGCCTGTTACCAGGGCGCGGATCATGGACCTGCGTCCTTCCGAACACTAACCGTTGCGCGTGCGCTTGCCAGTGAGGCATTCGCCGCGGTAATGGTGAAATGGTACATGAAACTTGTGCTCAACGATGCAAGCAACCGTGCATGGACGATCAGTGGGGACACTGCGTCGTCGATGTAATCCAGGTGCAGGATAACGTTGCGCAGTGCCGCCAGATAGCCGGGTGGTACCGTGGACCCGGATTCAAGTGCCAGCAGTCCGCCGTGCACTGCCATGGCCTGGGCGCCGTATTCCAGCAGATGCACCGAGGCAAGCCGGCCACCGTTACGCAGGGGGTTTGCAGTGTCGATGTGCGACGTGGCTGAACACCGGATTTCGGTTTCGTTCCAGTCAAGTACGTTATCCAGCAGGCACATGCTTCCGGCATGTGGTATCAGGCCGCAAAGCGCGTCTTTACCGATCAGCATGGTGAATATTCTACCAATAAGCCGCCGCTATCGGGGCAAGGCAGCACACAATCTGCCACGGTGTTCATTGCCAGCAGCTCGAGCAACAGCAGAACCTGGGCAGCCGGGTTGTTCAGGCGAATCGCTTCAAGCTCCGCGCTTTGCAGGCCGCGTGTCACCGACCGCCGCACGGGTGCCACCCTGAGTTCCGCTAGGCTCTCGGCGACTTGTCGTCGCTGGATGAGCAGTGCGGCGGCGAAGGGCGTCGTGTTGGTGTGCCTGCTGATGAGAACCGGTGGCGCTGGTTGGTCATATACAATCAGCTCGACCGGATGATCGTCACACCATGCCTGGGTGACGGCTTCGAGCAGACCGGCCGCAACAGTTGACACTCCCGCAGACAGGCTGGTCGAGGGCCGGTGGCATTGGCTGCCGATGGTCCAGTAACCCGCCGGTGCGTTGTGTACCGAGTTGTGAAAATCAGTCGGTGACACTGGCCGTTCGTGCAGGCTCAGGGCGTCGCAGATACGGTCCGAGATTTCCAGATCACCATTGCAGGTCGCGAAGACCGTCGCAACAGTGGCGGGATCAGGCGTGCCCGATTGCATGGCTTCCGTTGCGGCCTGCAAGGCCAGGCGTATGGTCGGTGTCATGCGCCGGCGCTCGTTGACAGGCAGCGATGTGGGACTGAAGCGTGCTATAGGCGCCGGTTTGTAAACCGCGCGGCCGCACAGGACATCCCGGCATGCAGGCCAGTCAGGTAGTCCGGGGGCAACGACACCGACTGCTTGCAGGTAGACGCTGTTCATCTATGCGGCCTGCCGAATATCAGACTGCAATTGCTACCGCCGAAGCCGAACGAATTGCTGAGGACGGTGCCGACCTCCTGGTCGCGTGTGTCCAGTACGATACCATCGGACAGGGACTTGTCGGGTTGTCTGGTGTTCATTGTACCCGGCACGAACCCATGCGTGATGGCCTGGCAGGAAATGATGGCTTCAGTGATTCCAGCGGCGCCCAGGGTATGTCCTGTCCAGCCCTTGGTAGAACTGAATGCGGGCGGGATACCGAACACCCTGTGCAAGGCCGCATTCTCGGATGCGTCATTTGTGGATGTCGCCGTTCCGTGGAGGTTGATGTAGTCGATATCCCTGCCGCCGAGCGCGGACTTATGCAGGGCGAGTTGCATGGAAAGCGCCGCGCCGGTGCCTTTCGGGTGAGGAGTGGCGATCTGATGGGCATCGCTGCTCTCGCCGTAACCGAGGAGGGCAATATCGTCGGAACCGGCGGTATCCCATTCCAGCAGGGCAAAGCCGGCGGCCTCGCCGATACTGATGCCGTCGCGTTCCTGATCCCAGGGCCTGCAAGGCCGGGTGGATACCAGCTGCAGCGCGTTGAAACCGTACAGCGTGGTCAGGCTCAGGCTGTCGACACCGCCGACGAGTGCGGCATCGCAGAGGCCGGCCTGCATGTGCCGACAGGCGGAAGCAAACACCTTCGCGCTTGATGAGCAGGCTGTGGAGACCGCCTGGGTCGGGCCACGGATGTCCAGCAGTTCGCGGACGAAATCGACGACTGAAAAAATCAGTTGCGTGTTCTGCAGGTCGAACCAGGCGGGCAGCCGGCCTGTTTCCGGCTCACGGGCCCGATAGGCCAGTTCGGTTGCATGGATGCCGGACGTGCTGGTGCCGAGGAAAATGCCGATGCGCGCTGCCCCGTGGCGACGTCGGCAGCTACTGACAGCATCGGTGAATGCGTCCTGTTCGAGCGCAAGCAATGCCAGTCTGTTGTTGCGGCAGTCGAAGCGCCGCAATGACTGCGGCAGCGTGATGTCTTCGACGCCGTCCACGCGGCCGATCCAGGTATCCAGCTCGGCGGTATCGAAATCACACTTGCGCAAGCCGCCGCGTTGTTCGCGCAGCGCGGAAACGGTGGCCATCTCACCGTGCCCGAGTGAATTTGTTAACGTGTACGCTTTCAGTGATAAATTGCGCTTTAGCATATATATGGGATATCTATGATCGCCGCGTCCGGTACCTGGTGGGCGGACAGTATTAGAACCTATCTCATCATTGATTCAGCATGAAAATCCAGCATTACACGCAAATCAAAAATGTGGTATTTCCCGGGAAATATGGCAATTTCAAATACCCGGGAATGCCATAGGCGGACCATTTGTCTATTTTGAGACAGATTCTAGTACAGAAGTATTGTTGAGACTTACAAAAATGGGTGACAGACCACTGCTGCCCCACACACGCCCTCTCTCCGTGAGCGGGTTGGGGAGCGGGGATCAAAAGGCCAGCTGCCTGATGTTCCATCCCCTCATCCTGCCCTGCTCCCGGCGGGGGAAGGGACGCACTGTTCGTACAGTGATGGATGGATTTCATGTCCTGTCGCGCTCAACCCCTCAGTGCCATGTGTTCATTCATGGACTTGCTGTACTTTCAAGCATTCTCAGTGGAAAGCAGTGATGACAGACAATAGGTCTATCATCCGGATTCCCGCGCAAGCGGGAATGAGGATCAGCGCGGAGCTCCCCGGAGTCCGGCGCGCGCCGCCAGGCTCGCCTGGGGGGGGTGACGACAGGAAAATGTCAACCTGTTTTGTAACACCGAATAGACATGCGTGGCGCGGAAGTCAGCAATAACATGCGCTTGATAAGTGTCCGGCATTGTCAGTTGTCCGGCGTCATTGTAAGCCAGCCTATTCACGGGAGAAGCGGATTTTATACATTACCACTTTTTACCCGGCCGGGCCGATTGCATCCTGCCGTGTGTGACGCTTCCATCCCGATGCCGCGAAGGCGAGCAGAAAACACAATGGCGTGCCGATGGCCACCGTGATCCCGATCGAATGCAGTACGGGTATCGGGGAGCAGGCCAGGATGCCGAACACGGTTACGGTGGAAACGACGCACACCAGCAAGGCATGCAGGGTACTGATACGCGCCGGCCCCTGCTCCTCCCTGCGCTGAAAGAACAGGCTGTAGTCGATCCCGATGCCTGTGGTCAGTAACAGGGAGATCAGGTGAAACAGCGATAGCCGTTCTCCGAATGCGCCCAGCAGTGTGGCGGTCAGGGCAACGGCAAGCAGAATGGGTAACGCCACCCACAGTGCTGATGGTATCGACCGCAGGCCTGTCGACAGAACCAGCAGGATCAGGGCAATGCCGAGTACCAGCCTTTCCAGCGTGCTGTTGCGGAAATCGGCAAGCATGGCTGCGGACGTCTCCTTCAGATTGATGAACAGGGCATCCGGCATGTCCTGCTGCTGCCACCATTCACGGAAGCCGGCGCCCGGCGCGACCCCGCTGAGCAGGATCAGGGCATGCCAGCCCGATTCGTCGCTGAATACCAGCGGCTGAATGCGCAGGCCCGTCAGCGTACCTTCCACGTCGCTCATCGTCAGCGGCGGCAGCGTGCGGCTCTCGGACAATGCGTCCAGGAACGGCGCGAATGCATCCTGCCTGAACGGCAGGCCCCGCAATGCGGAGTCCAGATGCCGTCTGGCGGTCGGCGCGTCCGGCAGGTGGCCTTGCCGCAATTTCTGCGTGGCGATGCTGGGCAGGTAAAGGGTGGGTGCCTCAAGGCCTGACAGCAGGCCGCGGGAAACGGCGCCGCGCAATTTACCGACGGCCTGTTCGCAGCTTTCCAGTACCGCTTCCGGGTCTGTCCGGTTGACCACGATCATCTGGCTGACGTCGGGAGCGCCGATGGCGTCGCGCAGGCTGTTGTCGAGCCGGCGCATCGCGTCGGAGACGGGACTCAGCGCGGCCAGGTCCGTTTCCCACACGGGGGGAGACAGCACCGTCAGCAGTGCAAGCGCGATGCCGGCCACGGCAAGAATGGCAATGGCGGGGCGCCGCCGGATTCTCACCAGCGAATACCGGTCGGCCGTCGGGATGGCGTGCGCGACCTGTATCTCCACACCGGTCAGCAGCGACGGCAGCAGCCAGCGGGTGATCGCGGCGGCGGTGAGCAGCCCGGAGGTGGTGAAGACCCCCAGTTGTGCGAGCCCGGTGAAATCCCGGCGAGCAAACGCCAGATATCCCAGGCACGTGGTAATGACGCCCAGCCTCAGGGTCGGCCAGATGCGTGCCATGGACTGGCGCGGGGTCCTGTCCGGCTGCAGGTGGCTGAACAGGTGGATCGGGTAGTCGATCGCGATACCCAGCAGCGTTATCCCGAACACAAGTGTAATGCCATGTATGTTGCCGAAGATGACTGCGGTCGCGACGCTTCCCGCGAGCAGGCCGGACACTATCGGTAACCCGCTCAGCATGAGCAGGCTGAATGACCGGTATACGATCAGCAGAAAAGCCGCGACCAGCAGGGCGGCTGCCAGGGACAGCGAGCGCAGGCCGGAACGGATGATATTACGGGCATCGTCGGCGAATACCGGTGAACCGGAAAGCAGCAGGCGGGTGCCCGGTGTGCTCCCGGCCGCGTCGAACGCGGCATGGACCGCCTCGATGGCCTGCCGTTGCGCATCGGCATCAAGGCCGGTTGCGCGGGTTATGACGGCGAGCAGCGCCCGCCGTTCGTCAGGGGCGAACCATACGCCATATAGCAAGTGCGGCTGCCTGGCTGATTGCCGGTCACCGAGGAGTGAACGGAGTGCGGCCGTGGGGTCGGCTGCCAGTTGCCGCTGATCCATGAACGGGAGCGCGCTGGAGAGTTCGTCGAGCCGCTGCTGCAATGCGCTGTGCAGATGTTGTTCGTCGAAGGACGACGCGGTGGTGTTCGGGTCGAGGAGATAGCGATAGCGGAATTCGAGCTGCAGCCTGTCAGAGCTGATCTGTGTTCCATTGTTGACCTGTGAGAACAGTCCGCTTGCCTGCAGGGCGCGGGCTATGCGCTGACTGGTTTCCGCCAGTTGCCGGGGTGCGGCGTTTTCCAGCCCAATCAGGATAAGGCGGCTGGCCGGGCCGCTGCGGAGCAGGCTGACTGTCAGATGCTGTTGCTGCGTGGCTCCGGCCGGCAGGAATTGCGTGAGATCGTGCGTGACCGGTGTACCGCGCAGGGCCGCGATTCCCGCTAGCATCAGCAGCAGCCAGGCGAGCAGCGGAATAAGTAACCGCTTAGTCATGTTCCGGTGCGATCGACATCAACGTCGTGTCCCCTGATACCTCCTGCGTCCTGGTTGCGTATATCCGACCGTAGCTACCGGATATGATGATCGAGTCGATGTATTTACCGACACGTTCGTCCCGCGGCAGCAGGCGCAGTGTCCAGTCTTCCAACGTGCCGGTCAACTCGGTCTGGAAGTGTTTTTCCAGAGTCGCCCCGTCGCCCGAGAGTATCGCTCGGTATGATTCGGCAAAGGCACGAATCAGCGGGTGGCTGTCCAGGGATAACGTGTGCCGCTCCATGCCTTTCATGATATGCAGGGAATCGCCGTCGATCTCGAATGCGGACCGTTTCGGTGTGCGGACCTCCTTTTTCAGGTAGTCGGGAGCCCGGTAAGTGAGTGTGCCCTCCAGTACCAGGGGGGCGTCCAGCAAAGCCAGGTGTTTCTCTTCCCTGAATACGGCATCCCCCGATGTGATGCGGGCGAACTGTTCCATCAGTACCGGGAGTGACAGGTCCGCACTTGCTGGCGGGCTGATTGCGAACAACAGTACCAATAGCAGTATTCGCGGTTCAGGTGTGCTGTGCCCAGTAATCATAGAAGTTGAACCAGTTGTAGGGATGCACACGCGCCCGGTATGTCAGCCTGTCTGCGTATTTCTGCGTCCAGGTGTGCAGGTCGCGTTCGCGCCGGGCGCGTTCCACGGTGATCCTGTCCGCGAATTCCTCGAAGAAAATATCATAGCGGTTCCCCCCTTGATATATAGCGAAGAACAGCATGACGGGCACCTTCAGTACGGCCGCCGCCATGAATGGCCCGGTCGGCAGGACGGCGTCGAATCCCAGCACTTCGCAGTGCGTCGTCTTGCGCGTGTCGGCCACCCGGTCGCCGAGCATTCCGATGACATGGCCCTGCTGGAGAAATTCCTGTACCTGCAACAGCGTATCCGTATTGCCGGACTGGATGACCGTGTTTCCTATCTCCGGATTGAGGGAGTGCAGGATGTGGGTGATCGTTGCATTGTGCGCTTCCTGCATGAGGATCTTAACCGGAATCCGGTGCCGGCAGACTCCCAGTGCCCGCAGCGCCTCGAAGCTGCCGATATGGGAGCCCAGCAGTATGCAGCCGGTTTTTCCCTCCAGCCGTTTCTGCAGCGTATCGAGGTTGTGCGTCCGGATATCGAGCTCGGAGTGCTTGTCCGTCAGCAGGAAAACGCGGTCCAGTATGGTGGCGGAGAAGTGGTGGATATGTCTGGCAACTTGCCACCAGTGCGCGGGGTGTCCCGTGGCGCGCCGCAGGAAATCGTATGAGGCACGACGTGCCACGGGGGCAAACAGCAGGAAGTACAGGGTGATCGGGTGGAGTACCAGTCTTGCCGGAGTACGTCCCAGGCGCAGCGCGATCCAGCGGATCACGTGAAGCATGAAGGGGCTGCCACGCTCCGCCTGCCTCGTCCATTCTTGGATCACACGGATTTCCGCGGCGTGCTCAGGATGACCGTGCCGGTGTTGAGCAGGACGTCATCTGCGCTGCACGAGAAGCATATTTTCCCCGCGGCGGGCATCTCGAGACTTATGGTGAAATGGAAGTCGGGTGTTATCGGCTGCAGGAATTTAACTGTCTGAAAGCCCTGGATGCTGGCATCCGGCTGCCAGGCCCTGACCGCCGTCAATATCTCCTCCAGAAGTACGACGCCGGGTACCACGGGATTCCCCGGAAAATGCCCTGGCAGTGAAGGGTGAGCGGCGTGGATGCAACGCTCGACAGCGTACCTCAAGACTCGCTCCTCAGCGTTTCGAGCATTTCCAGCAGGGCAGTGCGCGGAAGCTTGCCGGTATCGCTGCGGGGCAGTGTTTCAACGTGGAACAGCGGTCTCGGCAGGAAGACGGGATCAACCAGTTGCGCAAGTTCCTTGCGAATTGCGGCAGCGTCGAGCGAAGGCGCGACCACCAATGCCGCCAGCCGGGGGCTGGCATTGTTGTTCAGCTCCGGGATGACGAACGTGGCATCATGGATGCCCGCGATCCCGCGCAAGCGGATATTCAGGTCCTCGAGCGATGCGCGCTTCCCGGCGATATTGATCATGTCTGCATGTCGGCCGTGTAAGTTGAATTGCCTGCCGTTGACCGGTTCGATCACATCATGCAGTTGGACTTCCTCGGGCAGGTTGGGGCCGGAAACGGCATGGCAGTCCTTGTGTGTTCTGATCGTCAGGTTATCGTAGAGCAACCAGTGGTCATCCGTGATGGTCCTGCGGGTGGCAAGTGAACCAGCCTCGGTGCAACCGTATATCTCGAGCACGGGACACCCGAATGTCGCTTCGGCCTGCCGGGCCTGCGTCTTATCGAGAGGCGCCGTGGCGGAGATGATGAAATCCACTGCCGGCCAGTCAAGTCCGGCGGCAAGGCATGACTTCAGGTGCACAGGGGTTGTGACCAGAATGTGCGAACCGTCGGTTGCCTGCAAGGCGATATGGACATCGGCGGGAAAGAAGGTCTGGTCGGAATAGACGCTGACGCCGTTGAGCAGCGGATTCACGATCGATGTCTCCAGGCCGTACATGTGCTGTGGCGGTACCGTGGCGATGATGGTCTGTTTTGCGTGCTGCCTGCCGAAGCCGAAGCGAGCCTGTTTCATCTTTGCCCCGATGACCAGGTCCTGCCAGTATTTTTCGTGGGGGCGTGATTTCCCGGTGCTGCCGGAGGTAAAGACAATGGCGGCCAGATGCCGGGCCGGTATTTGCGGCACCGCGCGGGATGTGCTGCCCTCGCCGGGTACCCTGCCGTCAATTCGATGCATCGGGATGCCGATGTCGACCCGCTCTCCGCTGCACAGGCAAAAGACGTTCCGGTAATCATCGGCAATTTCGGCGATGACCCCGCTGGCGCGGTTGGGGGGCAGCAGGCTGGTCTGGTTGTTGACGAGTAGCGCGGCGAAGCCGACGAGAAACCAGTAGCGGTCCTCGCATAGATTTATCGCATATTGCCCGGCGGGCAGCGTTGCAGCCACGGCATGGACATCGCGCAGGAAGGTATTCCTGCTGACCGCCTTGCCGTCATGCCAGGCGATCGTGTCACCGGGCGCGTGTTCTTGCAGCAGCGGGTATGCACTGATTCCCGATGGGAGCCTGTTATCGCCTGTTGAAAGCACCGGGGTTTGCCTTTGAAAGGTTGCGCAGGAAACGGGTGAAGCCGGGATGTTCCAGGTTGTCGAGATGGCGAACCCGGTAGTGGTACTCGCCCACGAACAGCAGTCCGGCAAACAGGTAATTCAGGATGTTCGTGAACAGTGACCAGACCTCGACTGGTGCAAACAGCGCCAGCATGAGTGACTCCACCGCCAGCAGGATGAAGAATGCCGTCCACAACTGCGTGACGCGGCGTGTATAACCGGCAACGCCGGGTTCCAGTTTGCCGCGCATCCGGATTGAAAATCCGGTGATGAGAGGAGTTTTTCCCGGGAGCAGGGTGCGGCCAAAAAAAATACCAAGCGCCGTGTTGATCGTGACGGGCATAAGGTAGAGCAGGTACTTCCAGTTGTCCGCTACAATCCCCGAGAGCAATGTGATGGCGGCCGCAACGGCCAGGACAGCCGCCAAACCGGCCATGAGACTGTGCGCGGTCAATATCAGGGGTATCGCGAGGAATACCAGCAGTGCCACCGCGCCATATCCCTTGATGATGGCGGTGTGTACTGCAAATGGATAGACAATCAGCAAGGCGGGTGCCAGCACAGACCATGGCCTGAAACCGGTATCCTTACTTTTCACGTTTTTGTTCAATGAAATGAGTAAGTGAGCGCAGGCTGGAGAAAACCCGGGTGTTATTGCTGTCATCTGATTTGATCTGGAAGCCGTATTGCATGGAGATTCCCAGGGAGAGCTCCAGCGCGTCGATGGAATCGAGTCCGAGGCCGTCATTGAACAGGGCCGCTTCCGGCTCAATACTGCCGGGATTGACATCCTCCAGATTCAGGGTATCCACGATTAGCCGTGCGACCTCCTGTTCGAGAGGCGTTTGTGCTGACATATCGATTCCTTAATCAGACCGCCGTGAGCCTGTGATGTCTGGTCTAATCATACACGAGGCAATATTATACAATCCCATCCCAAAAAACTACGGGCCGGGCCGTGTGCGCCGGTATGTGCAAGGCATTAGAATCAACTTGTTAATGCTGGTTTCAGGGGTGCCGGAACCCTGGAGGGTATGAGCATATGAAAGGCAAGCAGATGGTGGCACGGTCCTGCGATGTACTGGTCATCGGAGGAGGGCCGGCCGGTTCGACCATAGCGAGTCTGCTGGCTGAGAAGGGCTGGCAGACGAGCCTGCTGGAAAAGGCGCATCACCCGCGTTTTCATATTGGCGAGTCGCTGCTGCCTATGAACCTTCCCATTCTGGAGCGCCTGGGCGTGCTGGAGGAGGTTCGCAAGATAGGCATCATCAAACACGCGGCCGAGTTCGTATCAGACCGTTATACGAGACGCCTTCAGATATTCCGTTTCAGGAGGGCGCTGAATAACCGTTTTCCCTATGCCTTCGAGGTGCGACGTTCCGAGTTCGACCACCTGCTGCTGAAGAACAGTATTGCCAGGGGTGTGGACGTGCACGAAGGTATTCGGGTGCTGGACGTGGACTTCCAGGACAACGGGTACAGCATTGTCCATGCCACGGACGGGGCAGGTGGCGCCAGTGAATGGCGGGTGCGGTTCGTGGTGGATGCCACCGGCAGAGATACCCTGATTGCAAGGAAGCTGGGATGGAAGAAGAAGAGCAGAAAACATAACAGCGCCGCCATCTTCGGACACTATGACAATGTTGTCCGCCGAGCAGGTGAGGACGAAGGCAACATTTCCATTTGCTGGTTCGAGCATGGCTGGTTCTGGATGATCCCGTTGCCGGACGGGACAATGAGCGTGGGTGCCGTGTGCCGGCCCGAATACCTCAAATCACGCAGCACGTCGCTGGAAGAATTCCTTGCGCAGACGATCGCATCGTGCCCCGGGGTGTCCGAGCGCATGCAGCATGCCCGGTTGAAGAATGCGGTGCATGCGACCGGCAATTTCTCATACACGTCGACGCACCTGCACCGCAGGGGATGTCTGCTGGTGGGTGATTCCGGTGCCTTCATCGATCCTGTGTTCTCCAGTGGTGTGTACCTGGCCATGAATGCCGCATGCCTTGGAGCGGACGCGGTCGATGGTGCGCTGCGCGATCCGGGGAGTGAAGCTTTCCTGATGAAGCGGTACGAGAAAACCGTCAGGCGCGGGCTGCGTACCATGTCATGGTTCATATACCGGTTCACGTCCCCGGTGCTGCACCGCATGTTCATGCATCCGTCAAACAGGTTTTGCATGGAGCAGGCAGTGATCTCCATGCTTTCGGGCGATGTATTCGGAAAATCGCCTGTACGCCGATCGCTGGTGGTTTTCAAGCTCTTTTACTACCTGTTCACCCTGTCGAGATGGCGCCAGGCCCTGGCTGCCTATCTTGATCGGCGCAGAGGCATCAAGCAGGTATTCGTGCAGGATACCTTGCTAAAGGATTCGGAGGCGTAGGAGAGACGGGTTATGCAACAGCAGGATAATATCCTGTCCCGACAACAGGGATGTTCTGTACCATTAAGCGTTGAGCAGGTGTCCGCCAGCAGCCTCCCCGCGATATTGCGCCGGAATGACGTCCTGATGGTGGTGCTATTCTCCGCTGGTTCGGGCATAGTCCATGAAGATCCACGACAGGTTTGCGTGGGAGTAGAGAACCTCGGACATGCTGCCGCTGTCGAGGTCTGGCGTGGTTCGGGGCAGGTTACGTGTCACCGGCAAGGCCGCATCTACTGGAGCGAAAACGGAGAGGTATTGTTCGGCCATATGCTGGTGGAGGAGACGGCCGCGGAAGGGCTGGATGCGTCGATCGAGGCAGCCTACAACGAAATCGATGCCTTCCTGGGCGCATCACCCTATCCCTTCGTCTTCCGGTTCTGGCACTTCATCCCCCGGATCAACGGTATCGAGCGCGGTATCGAGCGTTACCGGGCCTTTTGTGTCGGCAGGCATTCTGCTGTAAGCCTGCAATCCGGCTTCGAATCGACGCTGCCGGCCGCGAGTGCTGTTGGCACGGACGGAGGGGGCGTGCTGATCTCGTTTGCGTCGGGAAGGAGCAGGCCGGTGCAGGTTGAGAATCCGCGCCAGGTCAGTGCATTCCGTTATCCACCCCTGCATGCCCCGCGCAGCCCCCTGTTCTCGCGTGCAGTCTGCATGAACTGGGATACCGGTGAACGGCAGCTGTTCGTGTCGGGTACGGCCAGCATCGTCGGTCATGAGAGCCGGCATGTGGGGAATGTTGTTGCGCAAACCGCTGAAACATGCAGGAATATCGACGCGGTGCTGAATGGCTTTGTTAACGGTGATGTTAGGGCAGGTGCGGGACGCATTGCGAATTCAGGCCTGCGGGTATACCTGAGGCACCCGGAACACCTGGATACCGTCGCTGAAATCCTGGGCGCGAGGCCGGGTCTTCCGGATGATATTATCTACTTGCAGGGGGATTTATGCCGTTCAGAGTTGCTGCTGGAAATGGAAGGGTTCATCACTGTGTCCAGCCGGAATGCCTCCGGATAATCATCTTCCTTTTCCTCGTCGCCCTGCTGCCCGCCGGGAGCGGGATGGCCGCCGACCATGCATTGCCCTTATGGGAGGCGGGTATCGGCGTGTTTCCAAGTACCTATCCGGCATACCGGGGATCCGATGACCAGCAATATTATTTATTGCCCATTCCCTACGTCGTGTACCGTGGCGAAATCCTGAAGATAGATCGCGAGGGTATGAGGGCGCGACTGTTTGATACCGATCGAATTGAAATAAACTTCAGTGTCAACGGCGCCATTCCGGTAGACAGTGAGGAGAGCGATGCGCGGGCCGGTATGCCGGACCTGGATCCGACCATTGAAATCGGGCCGTCCCTGGATGTGGTGCTTGACAGGCCTTCGTCCAATCAGACCTTGAAGCTGAAATTGCCCCTGCGTTCCGTAATTGCCACGGACCTGGGCAGCGCCCGGCAGGCGGGCTGGATATTCAATCCGCACCTCAATCTGGATACCAGGGACGTTTTCGGTGGCTGGAACACCGGGATCAGCATAGGGCCACTGTTCGGAAGCAGAAAGTACCATGCCTATTACTACGAGGTTAACCCCATATATGCAACTGCAAACCGCCCGGTGTACAGGGCCTCCGGCGGTTACAGCGGAACCGTGCTGGTCGGAAGCATGAGCCGTCGTTTCGACCGCGTCTGGGTCGGCGGGTTTATTCGTTACGACAATCTCTCGGGTGCAGCATTTGACGACAGCCCCCTGCTGGAAACCGACGATTCACTGATGGGCGGTATTGCCGTGGCATGGATACTGAAAAAGTCTGCAACGACTGTTGCGCATTGAAGTTATTGAGACTTACAGAAATGGGTGACAGACCACCGCTGCCCCGCACACGCCCGCTCCCTCCGGGAGCGGCTCGGGGAGCGGGGAAAAAATCTAGCCAGCTACCCGATGTTCCATCCCCTTATCCTGTCCTGCTCCCGGCGGGGGAAGCTTACGGGAACGCTGAATCGAAGCACTAGAAAATTACGGGCATTCTGTCTAAAAGCGGTGTGCTTACGGTATATTCTTACTGCTACCGAAGAGTGAAATCCAACTACACGCAGCGTGTACGATTGCCATACGGAGACATTTATGAAAATTTTGATCGTGCCACTAACCATTGCATTGAGCCTGATAATGTCGGCTTGTTCAACAACACATAATTACAAGCCGGATGCCGATACATACAAATTTCCTGACATTACAGGTTTTAGCTCGGGACACGATGTCAATGTCGTAAACGCCAGTCAATCTAACGAGCCTTTTCTGTTCGGCGAGGCAGGACTGGGAAATGCCCATAAGTGGATGGGCAACCTGAAAGAATGGACTGACGTTGCTGTGGAAATCACCAACCGGGAATTATCTTCCCGCGGCATGGCTATCAGCACCGATGCGCCCAAGACACAGAAGCTGTCCATCCTGGAAGCGACGGCCTCAACCGGTGGCTGGGGTTTCAGGGGCAATGTCTCATTAAAGGCAGCCACGGGCTCTGGTTACGAGCATGTGTACCAGGGAGAGAGCCCGGCGATGATGATCAACCGGTCTGCCGATGGTGCCATTATGCAAGCCGTTGCCGCCATGTTGAGGGACAAGAATATCGTAAGTTACTTGAAAGAATGAGTATCAGATCGATCGACAAGAAACACTCGACAGCCCGTCCGTTTCCTGCTTATCCAACGGAGGTCAATAATGAGGCATGCAAGCAAGCTGGTTGTAATTATTGTCATGTTCTGCGTTGCCTGTTCCATAACCACCGTCCAGTTGCGTGACATTGACAACGCGGTTATTTCGGGTTTTGGCAGCAAGCCCCAGACCCTGGCCGATGTGCATGACGCCCTGATGCGGGCTGCGGCCTCCAAGGGTTGGATAATTGAGGATATCGAACCGGGACACGCAATTGGAAGGATTGTCGTGCGCGGGAAGCATCATGTAACCATCGACATAACCTATTCAAGTAAAACGATCTCCATGACATACGTGGACAGTAGAAACATGGACTACAAGGTACGGGACGACGTGAAATATATCCATTTGAATTACAACAAATGGATCTACGAGCTGTTGAGAACCTTGCGGAGAGAACTGGCCCAGATTTAATCAACTACAAGCAGAGGTCAGTCCCAATATGCGTATTTATTAGGAAGAGGTGAGTTCAGTCCATAGCAGGAAACCGGAATCAGACAACCGTTGATCCCTTACAACGAAATCGCCTCACAATGGCGTGAATCCGGACCGATAAAGCGCAGCTCGTTTGTCGCATTGCCTAATGGGACCGGTTACGCCTATTGTTATGTGTAATGAGGTATGGGTTCCGGATTTAGTGTCCCCGTATATGGGATCCATAAAACCCCCGCCTTCAGGCGGCGGATCGCACTGCACGTCAATGCGCTCAGCAGGCTATGGGCCAGCGGTATGAAAGCAGGGTTCCTTCTCCCTTCGGGAGACCATGTTTTTCTGTTTGACGCCCCGCTCCCCAACCCTCCCCCTGAGGGGGAGGGGGATAATCGGTTTAGTCCCGGCCCGTGTCGTGCTGATCGAACCAACCCTCCCCCTGAGGGGGAGGGGGTTGATCGGCCGGATGGCCGGTCGATCCGGCTTTCAGCCGTAACCCGAAGCCACCGGCTTTGGCCGGTGGCGTATTCACTCGTGGGCCAGGCCGAGATTCATGTGCAAGTCGGCGCTGATGCTGGCGGCTGCCAGGCTGAGACATATTGCCGGTACTCGATGGGGAATGAAGCGTTATCTGAAGATGGATTTGCTGCGGGATCTCGATCTGCCCGGGACCTGCGTGGCATGAACCCGGATCGGGCCACCGCCAAACAAAAGTGTGGAAGATCCTGGACACTACCGATACGCCATACGGTCCCGCCGAATCTGCCCGGTCGTGTCGCGGTCGTCTCGATGCTCGAATCGGTGTACTCTGGCGGCGAGCAGTTGTGCCGGGAACCGGCGTGGCCGCTGCTGCGATGACAGGAAACCAGCACAGCGACCGGATCAGCGGCGAGCTGCATATCTCAGTGACGACGTCACAATCCAGTAAGATTTCTGCCATCGCATAGTAAGAATCCTGCCCTAGCATAGGCGCTCCTTCGCTCACGGAATTCGTTCAGGAGAACACCCGATGTTAAAGAAAGCCCTGACCATCGCCGCCGCCTCCGCGCTGGGGTTGATGAACACCAACACCGTCCTGGCCGGCGGCGCGCCTCACAAGGGCATCCGGGCCGCCGTGCGATCGGTCGAATTCGTCGGCATGCCGGCCCCGGCCACGCCCGCTGAAAAGGCTGACGTCTATACCACCGCCCAGGTAGTGGTCACCTACCGCAACGGCAAGACCCGGACCTACGACCTGAAGTATCACCAGCTGATGGCGACCTCCGACGTGATCAACGGCAAGGTCGTCGGTGGCCTGTACGATGCCTATGACAACCCCATTACCGATGCGCTGGGCCAGATCAATTCCGACGCCCCGGACGGCAACTCGCTGATCCATCTGCCCGGCCCGCGTGCCGCGGACCGACGCAACAGCCGGGCCCTGGCCCTGGTCACCCAGTACGAGTACCGCGGTCTGCCACCCTACGGCCTGAGCGGAGATTTCTGGAGCAAGCTTCCCGCGACCATGAGCCTGGCCTGGATCGACCAGGACAAGCGCAGCGGCGCGCTCGCGGTCACGGACTATGACAACATCAGCTTCGCCGCGGTCAGCGGCCTGTGGATCCCGTGCGCCGGCTCGCTGTCGCCGTGGAACACCCACATCGGTTCCGAGGAGTACGAGCCGGATGCGAAGACCCGCGAGGGCCTCCCTGCCGCCGCCGACAGCGGTGACAGCACCGACATCGGCAGCTTCAGCAGCTATTACTTCGGCGACCCGTCTGCGGCCAATGCCTACCATTACGGCCTTGTGCCGGAGGTCCGCATCAAGCACGACGGCAGCACCCGCGTCGAGATGCATTACGCCCAGGGACGTTTTGCGCGCGAACTGGCCGACGTCCAGCCGGACGGCCGGACGGTCTACATGGGTGACGACGGCGGCTATACCGGCCTGTTCATGTTCGTCGCCGACCGGCCCGGCGACCTGTCGCGGGGCACCCTGTATGCCGGCAAGTGGAACCAGATCGGCGCGGACGGCACCGACGGCGGCGAAGCCGAACTGACCTGGATCCGGCTGGGACACAGCCGCGACGCGGAGATCAAGCAGATGGTCGACGGCGGCATCAGGTTCAGCGACATCTTCGAGGTCAGCAACAGCGATCCCGGCGATGCCTCCTACACCAAGGTTCAGACCTACATGGGCACCGAGTGGCTCAGGCTCAAGGCTGGCATGGAGAAGGCCGCCGCCTTCCTCGAAACACGCCGCTACGCCGCACTGCTTGGCGCCACTACCGAGTTCAACAAGATGGAAGGCGTCACCCACAACGCCGCGGACCGGAAGACCTACGTCGTGATGTCGCGCGTCGAGAATGGCATGAGCGACACCCTCGGCGACATCCGGCTGGCAAAGAACAAGGGCGGCGCGGTATACGAGCTGTCCCTGGAAGGCCGGGTGCACGACAGCGGCGGTGCGCGTATCCGGTCCCGGTACGTGGCAACCCGCATGGCCAGCATCCCGGAACTGCTCGGCAGTTTTGACAACGACCCGCTGACCAATCCGGATGCCGCCTTCGGCAACTACTGTCCGCAGGACAGGGTCTGCGACGGCGACAACCTGAAGTATTCCGAAGCGATGCGCACCCTGTTCATCGGCGAGGATACCGGTTATCGCAACAACAATTATGTCTGGGCCTTCAACGTTGACACCGGCAAGCTGTCGCGCATCCTGTCCGTTCCCATGGGTGCGGAGGCGACCGGCCTGCAGGCAGTTGACAACTACGATGGCTATGCCTACATCATGGGCAACTTCCAGCACCCCGGCGCGAACGGCAGCAAGGATGCGGACTGGGCCGAGGTGAGTGCGTTGCTCGACGCCAACTGGGACAACCGGCTGAAGACCGCCATCGGCTACATCGGCACGGAAGACGGTGCCCTGCCCGGCATGAAGTAAGGCGTTGCACCGGACAACGCGCACGCGGGTTGTTCAGGGTGATAAAGGGCCGGATACGAAGCCGTATCCGGCCTTTTTTTGCATCAATACTGTCATCGCGCTGGCCAGACCGTAGTGCGCCTTCATTTTCATTATAGTCCTCGATTCACCGGAGATTGCGAGGATCCCGAGTCGGCATTCGTAGGGCTAAACCCGATTTGGCCGAATATTGGGATTATTGAGCGTTGCATAATCGGTTGACCTTCTCCTGTCGTCATCCCGGCCAGGCGAGCGCGAGCCGGAATCCGGGAAGCTCCGTGCGGATCCGGATTCCCGCTTGCGCGGGAACGACGATTATTGACGTATTGTCTGTCACTCATTTCTGCAAGTCTCGATAGCGAACGGGGTCGGTAATCTCCGTGACGTTTTACTTGCCAGGGTTCGCCTTGAAGGTTTGCCGTTACACGGCAGGGGTTGCTGGTTCACAGCCAGTTATATTCCTCACGGCCTGCCGGCTCTATACCGCCCAACTGACCTCGTTCGGACAGCGCATCGCGCAACGCCTCGCCGATGCGCGCGGAACCGTTTCCGCCCGGCGCAGATGAAACCCGGCTGCTGGAGCTGTACATCACGTCGCGTTCCAATGGCGTGCCGCTCGAGACGTCCCCCAGCGCGTCACCAGATTGCCGCTCCCGGTATGGCCGATGGAAAACGGCCGGACCGGATACGAGGCATCCCCGGTCCGGCCGTTCGTGCTAGGGCCCGTTCACACTCCACAGATCGCCGCGTTGCTGCAGCCAAAACAGGCCCTAGGCAGCCGCGGCCGCTTCCTGCGGGTCGTCGCGAATCACGACGGTATTGACGATCTCGGTGATTTCGTCGGCCGGCATACCGACACGGCGGGTGTGTTCGCGGATGTCCTCGGCACTGGTTCCCTGGTAGATGCAGGTGGTGCCCAATGAGCCGTCATCCTCGGTCACGACGTAGATACGGATCCAGCGGACGCGGTCGGACATTTCATCAGTGCCGATGCGCAGCGACAAGGCGGCAGTGGCCTCCAGCTCGGCGGCGTTCTTCCAGCCATTGCGGCGTCAGTTCCCCGACATGTTGCACGTAATCATCCACCTGTTCGGTTAACCCTGATCCTGGCGCTCGCACGGCATACGATATTGCTCGGGTACATTGTCCGGGCATTCACCGCAGTGCTCGTTGCCCGGCACTGCAAAGTCGATCTTGCGCGGATATGGAAGATCCATGTTCTTCATAATTCCGATAAACTGCTGCAACGTCTTCTCCTTTCCCAGGCGCGAGTTGCGTGCTTTTTCCTGTCCAATGCTGGATACCCGGCGTCCCTCGTAATCGTGGCAGGGATAGACCAGGGTCTCGTCCGGCAGTGTAAAGAATTTTTCATGAATACTGCGGTACAGGGTTGTTGCATCGCCCGATTGGAAATCCGTTCGACCACAGGCATCGATTAACAGTGCGTCTCCGCTGAATAGCAGCTTGTGCGTACCGTTGTCGATAAGATAAGCGTGGTGGTGGTCGGTGTGGCCGGGTGTGAACAGCGGCCACAGCTCAATACTGCCAATGCGGAATGCCTCACCCTCCCTGATGCCGATATCGGCGCACGGCAGGTTGTCAATGGCCGGAAAGACCATACGGCTACCGGTCAGTTCCTTCAGGCGACGTGCGCCGGTGATGTGATCAGCATGTATATGGGTGTCGATAGTGAAATTGAGCGTCAGCCCCATCTCCTGAAGGACAGCTGCATCGCGATGCGCGGAATCCAGCACAGGATCAATAAGCGCCGTTTTTCCTGTGTCCGGACAGCTAACCAGATAGGTATAGGTACTCGAATCGGGCTCGAATAATTGTCTGAAGATCATTTGGCTTCCATAACTATCTATATTGTCGGGTTATCTGCGAGTAGGGTTCCACTTTACAGAAGCATGCGATATTGCTTAATACTATTTCCTGAATCACGGGCAAGGACCGGCAGCAACGCAGCTGTGTGAATTGGCGTTCAGGCTAACCTGACCAGTACTACACAATGGAGATATGTTCAAGGAAGGCTGTGTGCAGGAACAGGTAGCTGGGAAAATTACACTGCCATTTCATCATTGACCTCAGCATGAGAACTGGGCTGGAACTGAAATGGGTTGGCTGGGTTCGTCAGGACTCGCGAACTTCCCTCTGGGTGGCTGGTACAACTGACAGATATTCCGATAAAAAACTGCAGGGAGGTCAAGACGCGAAAAGACATCCCTGTTCAGGACAGCCTGTGCACCGATCCGGTGACTTCCCGTCCTATGGTGGCCCTGAAGGCGACCGATGGGATCGATAAGCGAAAGAATGGAAATGGCTCCCCGGGACGGGCTCGAACCGCCGACCTAGTGATTAACAGTCACCCGCTCTACCGACTGAGCTACCGGGGATCTGGGAACCTGTGAAGGGGCGCATCATACCGGCTTTCCGGGTTTTCGGTCAATGTGTACCATCGGGCGCTGCGCCTTTAACCGCTTGTATGTACTCGTCAAATAAAATTCAGCCTTGTTGGCGGGTACGGGCCCGCGTCACGTCAGGGGCAGAGCACGGGCCCGCCGCTGCAGGTCCGGGAGGACAGGCGTGGCCGGCCGCTGTTGGCCAGGCAGATCACCCGCGGCCGGGCGCGGTCCTGGCGGTCGCAGAAGGTGAACGAGGCATTGGAGCCGCCGCTGCTGCCGTCGGGGTGAAAGACGATGCGCGTGCGGTGGTTGCCGGCGTGCAGGGTGATGCCGGTATCCATCAGCGTGCCGGCCGCGAGCAGCGGCTCGCCGGGATCGCGCGTGGTGTCGTCGCTGGCAAACAGCAGCCAGCCGTTCGGCCAGTCGGCGTCATTGCCGCAGTGCGCCTGGTCCCGGCTCGGGCACAGCACCACGCGGCGGTCCTGCTTGACGGCCTCGCTGCGCGCGTGGTGCAGGGCGGTGGCGAATTGGTTCACCTCGGTGACCAGGCGGGTCTCCTGGACGAGGTGTGGCAGCCAGTGCGCGCCGCCGGCGACCAGGACGGCCGCCACCGCCAGCGTGACCAGCAGTTCCGGCAGGGTCACGCCCGCCGCGTTCCGTGCTCCGCGCATCGCATTCCCCCGTGTGGTCGGGCGGGATTATCTTGCGCGGGCGATGGCACGCTGCCCAGCGGCGGCTGCCGGCCGGCGGGGTCGGTGCAGGGCGGATCAGGCTGTCAGCGCCTTGCGCAGGCGGGACAGTGCCTCTTTCAGCACGTCCATGCCGGTGGCGAAGGAGAAGCGGATGTAGCCCGGCGCCCCGAAGGCCGAGCCTGGGACCAGGGCGACGCCGGCGGCCTCCAGCAGGTATTCGCTGAACGCGACGTCGTCGGCAATACCGTCGAGCCGGTCGATGACCGCCTGCACATGCGGGAAGCAATAGAACGTGCCGTCCGCCGGCAGGCAGTTCACGCCGGGTAGCGTGTTCAGTTCCGCGATCACGAAGTCGTGGCGTTCGCGAAAGGCCTTGAGCATGGGCCGGATGCAGGCCTGGTCACCCTCCAGCGCGGCCTGCGCCGCGACCTGCGAGATCGAGGCCGGGTTGGAGGTGCTCTGCGACTGGATCTTTTTCATCGCCTTGATGAGCGTGGACGGGCCGCCGGCGTAGCCGATGCGCCAACCGGTCATGGCGTAGGCCTTGGACACGCCGTTCAGCACGATGGTGCGCTCGTACAGGTCCGGGCAGGCGTTCAGGATGTTGGAGAACGGTTCGTCCGTCCACAGGATGTGTTCGTACATGTCGTCGGTGGCGACGAGCACCTGCGGGTAACGGCGCAGCACCGCGCCGAGTGCTTCCAGTTCGGCCCGGTTGTAGGCAACGCCAGTCGGGTTTGACGGGCTGTTGATGACCACGATGCGCGTCTTCGGCGTGAGCGCGGCCTCGAGCTGTTCGGGCGTGATCTTGAAGCGCGTTTCCACGCCGGTCGGCAGGATCACCGGTGTGCCGTCGGCCAGCAGCACCATGTCGGGGTAGGACACCCAGTAGGGCGCCGGTATGACGACCTCGTCGCCGCTGTCGAGGTAGGCCTGGCACAGGTTGTAGAAGCTCTGCTTGCCGCCGCAGGACACCAGGATCTGGTCGGGTGCGTAGTCCAGCCCGTTGTCGCGCCTGAACTTCGCTATAATCGCCTGCTTCAGGGCGGGCGTCCCGTCGACCGCCGTGTAGCGGGTGAAGCCGTCATTGATCGCACCGATGGCGGCGGCCCGGATGTGATCGGGCGTCCCGAAGTCCGGCTCGCCGGCGCCGAGTCCGATGATGTCCTTGCCGGCGGCGCGCAGTTCGGCGACGCGCGCGGTGACGGCCAGCGTGGGGGAGGGTTTGACGCGGTGAACCCGCTCGGCGAGGGTGAGTGTGGTCACGTCGGTATCCTGTAGATGACGGGCCCGTTTATCATACCCGTTGCACACCAATAGAAAAGAGTCGTGAGCGAACTATTCCAGCTGCAGTCGAAGGTACAACCGGCGGGCGACCAGCCTCAGGCGATCGCCGCGCTGGTGGAGGGGCTGCGGGACGGGCTGTCCCACCAGACCCTGCTCGGTGTGACGGGCTCGGGCAAGACCTTCACCATCGCCAACGTCATCGCACAGGTGCAGCGCCCCACATTGGTGCTGGCGCCCAACAAGACGCTGGCCGCGCAGCTCTACGGCGAGATGCGCGAGCTGTTCCCGGCCAACGCGGTCGAGTACTTTGTGTCCTACTACGACTACTACCAGCCCGAGGCCTACGTCCCGGCCTCGGACACCTACATCGAGAAGGACGCCTCGGTGAACGAGCACATCGAGCAGATGCGCCTGTCGGCCACCAAGGCGCTGCTCGAGCGGCCGGACGCGATCATCGTCGCGACTGTCTCCGCGATCTACGGCCTCGGCGACCCGCGCGCCTACCTGAAGATGCTGCTGCACCTGGTGCGCGGCGAGCCCGCGGACCAGCGTACCATCCTGCGCCGGCTGGCCGAGCTGCAGTACACGCGCAACGAGCTGGACCTGCACCGCGCCACCTACCGGGTGCGCGGCGAGGTGATCGACATCTTCCCGGCCGAGTCGGACGGCGAGGCGGTACGCGTGGAACTGTTCGACGACCAGATCGATTCCCTGGCCTGGTTCGATCCGCTCACCGGCGAGGTGCGCCGGCGCGTGCCACGCCTGTCCATCTACCCGAAGACGCATTACGCCACGCCGCGCGAGGTGATCCTCGCCGCTGTCGACCAGATCAAGGCGGAACTCCGGGAGCGGCTCGAGCAGCTGCGCGGGAACAACAAGCTGGTCGAGGCGCAGCGGCTGGAGCAGCGCACCCTGTTCGACCTGGAGATGATGCACGAACTGGGCTACTGCTCCGGCATCGAGAACTATTCCCGCTACCTGTCCGGCCGCAACGCCGGCGAGCCGCCGCCGACCCTGTTCGACTACCTGCCGGCCGATGCGCTGCTGGTCGTCGACGAGTCGCACGTCACCATCCCGCAGCTCGGCGGCATGTACCGCGGCGACCGCTCGCGCAAGGAAAACCTGGTCGAATACGGCTTCCGGCTGCCCTCGGCGCTGGACAACCGGCCGCTGCGCTTCGACGAGTTCGAGGCCCTCGCCCCGCAGACCCTGTTCACCTCGGCCACGCCCGGGCCCTACGAGCATGAGCATGCCGGCGCGGTGGTCGAGCAGTTGATCCGGCCCACCGGGCTGGTCGACCCGGAACTGGAGGTGCGGCCGGCCGGCACCCAGGTGGACGACCTGCTCTCCGAGATCCGCCTGCGCGTGGCGGCCGACGAGCGCGTGCTGGTGACGACGCTGACCAAGCGCATGGCCGAGGACCTGACCGAGTACTTCGCCGAGCATGGCGTGCGGGTGCGCTACCTGCATTCCGACGTCGAGACCGTCGAACGCGTGGAGATCATCCGCGACCTGCGCCTGGGCGAATTCGACGTGCTGGTCGGCATCAACCTGCTGCGCGAGGGGCTGGACATGCCCGAGGTCTCGCTGGTCGCCATTCTCGACGCCGACAAGGAAGGTTTCCTGCGTTCCGACCGCTCGCTGATCCAGACCATCGGGCGTGCCGCGCGCCATATGAACGGCAAGGCGATCCTCTATGCCGACCACATGACCGGTTCGATGCGCCGCGCCATCGAGGAGACCGAACGCCGGCGCGAGAAGCAGCTGGCCTACAACGAGGCGCACGGCATCACCCCGCGCAGCATCCGCAAGGCGGTCACCGACATCATGGAGGGCGCGCGCGGCGCCGTGGAGTCGGCGCAGGGCTTCGCGAAGACCGCCGGCGAGCTGGTGGAGTACGGCCGCATGAGCCCGGAGCAGCTCGCCAAGGAGGTCGCCCGGCTGGAGCAGGCCATGTACGCGCACGCCCGCAACCTGGAATTCGAGGAGGCCGCGCGCCTGCGCGACCGCATCCAGCACATCCAGCTCGGCAACCTGGGGCTGACGGGCTGACAGGATCGAATCCCGGCCAGACCTGACTGTCGAACGCAACGGTCCAGGATCTGGCTCCCCTTCCCCGCAGGGAGGGGTCGCTGCCGAACACGGGCAGCAGCGCGGTGTATGGATTCCCCTTCCCGCGGGGAGAAGAACCGTCGAACACGCAACAACCCCGGAGCTGGGTCCCCGCTCCCGCAGGGAGCGGGACAGGGAGAGGGGATATTATCGGGCACACTTCCGATCAGGATTGAAAACCGTATCCCTTGCAACAGGCGGGCGCTCCCGGTATCGTTTCCCGCCTCGCAGGCGCGTAGCTCAGTTGGTTAGAGCACCACCTTGACATGGTGGGGGTCGTTGGTTCGAGTCCAATCGCGCCTACCAATCAAATCAATAAGATAGCCCACCATCGTGTGGGCTTTTTTTATTGGTCTTCGTGAAGTCGTGTGGGTGATTTTTGGTCATTTTAAAGAGGTGGCAGCATGCAGGTCAGTATCTTGAGGCGCAGGTACTCCTCATCGCATAAGCCATACGCACGGCACTGTATGATGCGGATCTTGTTGTTCAGCCCCTCGACGAAGCCAGGCGAGACCTTGTTCTCGGGTTTGCAGTAGGCGGCGATTCCATCCCAATGGCGATCAATCATTTCGGCGAAATTCACGTAGGACGGCAGGCGTTGCCACTTGAGGCTGTCGCGCCAGTTCTCGAAGAAGCGCCGTGCCCAGCCCTCGCGTTGATAGTCCCAGAGCTGGCCGAAGGACTCCTTGAGCAGAAAGAGGTATTCAGACGCTTGTTGGCCGCGAGCTGGCCCTGAGCGCCTTCCTGCCATCCGTGCTCAGGTTTTCCCTGCGCGACAGCAAGGTGTATTTCTGGCCCTTGATGTAGCGGCGCTCCTTGCCGGACAGGCGCGCATATTCGCTCTTTACTTACCTTGTCGAACAGGATGGCCACCTGGGGCCGCTACGTAACCCCAAACCAGCGTCATGGCGGCCAGGAGTGCAGCCTGCTGAAACAGCGTGAAGCCGTATACGAGGCTGCCAAACAGCGCAACCCAGGGAGATGGTCGGGCAGATCAAGAAACTGGAATCCCGTGGCGGAAGTTTGGCTGAACCCGCCGAAAGAACATCAGGCGGGGAAGAGGCAGGATCTCAAGGCAGCATGATCAGTGAACGCGACAACTTCGTTGACAAACACCGACCCTCCTGGATCACTGCTTGTAAACCTACCGGCGAGGGAATTAAGGTATCTATTCCAATTGTATTTCAAGCCACACTCTTCATCCAAATACTGACCTGGAAGTAATCGTAGTACCGATCGTAATAACTGCGACGACGTTTCACTCATGCACCGAAGGATATAAAATCTGACACTCTTTATTTTCGGACTATCCCGGGATATTTCACCCGCTTAACACCGGGATGCACGGGTTAATAGGTATACTGTCCCCGGAATACTGCGAACCAGGCTGGCGACCCGTTAAATAGACTTGCTTCGTTTGCAAGTATAAATTTATGCTTAACTAACAAGTATTCAAATCTAGGTCTGCAATGGAAGGGGGAGCTATGAAAAGGTTGATAATCTGGTCGGCCGTTTTGTTGACGACCGCTGTTTTCAGGGCTGAGGCTTCCATTGAATATTTGCGCTTTGAGGGCTCAATCAGTCCATTCTACAACTCGACGCATGATGGATACGATCCAGCTTTCGGACTGACAGCCGGACAAAAGGTCTATTTTGATTTCACCATCGACACCGCACTAGATGCTGCAGGGCATCCTGATAATTCGTTCGAAGATAATTTTTTCGCCATTTACGATGAAGGATCTGTCACGGGTAGTGGCGATAACTTTGGCCAGACATCGACCTTCCCAGAAGGTATCACGAGCTGGTTGGTTGTAACCAACACACTGCTGGTTGGGATCAACTGGGATCGGCTTGATAGCACCGGACAGGACCTTTCCATAAACACATGGACTTCGGCAACCAGCATTGACCTAATGGGAAACAGTTATTTCAGCAACAACAAAATCGCCAACCTTAGTATGACGTATCGGGACAGCACTCCACCACCTGCTTATGTACCACTGCCTGCGGCCATCTGGCTCTTCGGCTCTGGCCTACTGGGTCTTGTCGGTATGGCAAGACGCTGGGATTTGAAATACCAGCAGAACGTTTTAATGCATGTATTGCGTTGATCGGTTGAGCCGGCATGTACACTGACAGGCTTTTCCGACCCAAACAGGATATTCGGGAATTTATGTTACACAAGAGGCTTTAGACTATAATTTGATCTAACGGCCAAGGATGAAGAACCAGGTACTGGCCAGAACAACAACTGGATATATGGAGGGCCTGCCATGAAAAAATCACATCTGCTGGGTACGGTATGTGTAAGTGCATTGTTATTTGTTGGTGGCGCACACGCAGCTATTATTGCTGAATACACTGAACTGGCAACATATAACGCTGCAGTCGGTGCGCATACTATCATTGATTTCAATGATGGATACCCCGATGGTACCGTTGTAACAGACCAGTACATTGACCAAGGCGCATTTTTTTTTGCTGGAAACGATGAAATATTTTCAGATCCAGCTTTTCTAGCGGATGGGGTTGGCCTGCAAGGATTTGCTCGGATCGATATTACATTCTCAACACCAATGAACCACATAGGTGTAGAGTTTCCGGGGGCTTTAGATATAGTGTTATATTCAGGTTCAACAATAATTGATGTGAGTAGTCAGTTTGGAGGAACCGGGTCAGGCCTTTTTGGTGGTGTCATAAGCAGCGCCCCATTTGACAGAGTCGTTTTGCACGACTGGGCTGATGGTAGTACGTTTATAGACAATTTACATTTTGGTACGGTTGCGGCTGCACCTGTTCCAGCTGCTGCTTGGTTATTCGGCTCCGGCCTGCTGGGACTGATCGCAATATCCAGCCGCAAGAAAGCAGTTTAGTACAACCATTCAGCAATTCCGGGGACAGTATACCTATTTATTCGTGCCTTTCGGTCTTCTTCCCGGACGCTTCCTGTCCAGAACAGCCCCTGTCAGTGATTCCAGCCTGCTCATAAAATGTTCATCCCCCAGCGGTCTCCCGGTACGGGAATACCGTAAGCGATCAATGAACGACGTATTGACAGGTAAGACTTTCATAGCCTGTCATCGGGTCCGTTGTTGGTTTCGTCGATGAAGGCCTCGTCTTCTGCGGCGATTTCGATGGCGCGATCAAGCCTTATGAGCAACTGCCCGAGCGTCTCGCCGTCGCGGCGAACCAGCATGGCAAGACACTGATCTTCATCTACGGCGGTGGCCGCACAGGTTATCGAAGTGATAGCGCAAATGGTGATCTCGCCATTGCCATCGATCAGGAACTCGATGTTCTTAACCGCAAAATAACCGACGCCCTATCGGTCTGATCGTTGCCGTCGCATGCTCCGCCATATCAATCACAGTGGAGCAAGGCGATGGGCAACGTAGCAAGAACAACACTGACGGAACGGCAGTGCTACTGGCTGGAACAGCTGCGCGCCTGTGAGGCCTCCGGGAAGACGGTGGCCGAGTATGCGGCGGAGCAAGGATTTTCCGCGCAAGCGCTGTACGCTGGGAAGAAGCTACAGACCACGTTTTTCGGCGGGTCAGCTGTCGCTGACCGAATGCCTGTCTAAAAAATGGCCCGTCCAACCTTTCCTCGAAACAGCGGCTGCATTGGCACTGTCATGTCGGGCGTTCACGCCGCTTATCCGGTAGACGTGTTTATTGAGCGATGTCAATTTCATCCCCTGCCGGGGCTGCTAATGTTAAGAGATTGTAAAATGTTACTGGCTTTTCTTGGTGTTCGCCCGCCGCTTGCGACAGAATTCCAACGTCTGCAACACTGAATAATAGATCCCATGTCGAGCCCCGAATCCCCCAAGCATCCGCCCCGGTTGCGCGTACGCAAACAGTACATCCCCGCCGTGGGACCCAAACTGCGCAAGCTCCTGTACGTGGTGCTGGGGCTGTTCGCCCTGATGACCTTCAACGCCGTCTACCTCGGCACCATCTCCTTCTCGGAGTGGGTGACCGGCGTCACCTACCAGGACTACTTCTATCAGTACATGTTCCTGCTGCACCTCGCGCTCGGACTGCTGCTGATCCTCCCGGTCATCGTCTACGGCATCATCCATATCCGGAACGCCCACGACCGGCCCAACCGGCGTGCCGTCACCGTCGGCTACGCCCTGTTCACGGTGGCGCTGGTCCTGCTGTTCAGCGGCCTGGTGCTGACGCGCGGCCTGCCGCTGGTCGAGATCCGTCAGCCCGTGGCGCGCTCCATCGCCTACTGGCTGCACGTGGCGATGCCGCTGCTGGTGGCCTGGCTGTTCATCCTGCACCGGCTGGCGGGTCCGCGCATCAACTGGCGCTTCGGCGGCGCCGTGGCCGGGCTCACGGCCGTATTCGCGATCGCCATGCTGACGCTGCAGTCCCAGGATCCGCGCCAGTGGAACGTGGCTGGTCCGGCCAGTGGCGAGAAGTACTTCTTTCCCTCGCTGGCTCGCACGGCGACCGGCAACTTCATACCCGCACGCACGCTGATGATGGACGACTACTGCGAGGAATGTCACGCGGACACGCACGAGAAGTGGTTGCACAGCGCGCACCGTTTCGCCTCCTTCAACAATCCGGCCTACCTGTTTTCTGTGCGCAACACGCGCAAGTTCTCCCTGGAGCGCGACGGGACCGTCCAGGCCTCGCGCTTCTGCGCCGGCTGCCACGACCTGGTGCCGTTCTTCAGCGGGGCCTTCGACGATCCCGATTTCGACGACGTGAATCACCCGACCTCGCAGGCCGGCATCACCTGCACCGGGTGCCACGCCATCACCCACCTGAACAGCAACCGCGGCAATTCGGACTACACCATCGAGGAGCCGTTGCATTATCCGTTCGCGTTCAGCGAAAACCCGTTCCTCAAGTGGGTCAACCGCTCGCTGGTGAAGGCCAAGCCGGATTTTCACAAGAAGACCTTCCTCAAGCCCCTGCACAAAACGCCGGAGTTCTGTGGTGCCTGCCACAAGGTGCACCTGCCGCCCGAGCTCAACCACTACAAGTGGCTGCGCGGCCAGGATCATTACGATACCTATCACCTGAGCGGCGTATCCGGGCACGGCATCAAGAGCTTCTACTATCCGCCCAAGGCCGAACACGACTGTTCCGGCTGCCACATGCCGCTCGAGGCCTCCGATGATTTCGGTGCGCAGCCCTTCGACGGCGAGGGCGAGCTGCAGGTGCACGACCACCAGTTCCCGTCGGCCAACACCGCGATCCCCAAGCTGCTGGACATGCCCGCCTGGGTCAACGACGAGCAGCGCAAGTTCCTGCAGGGCACCGTGCGCGTGGATATCGTGGCGCTGCGCGAGGGCGGTGCCATCGACGGCAAGCTGATCGGGCCGATCCGCCCGCAGATCCCGGCGCTGGAGCCGGGCAAGACCTACCTGGTCGAGGTCGTGATCCGCACCCTGGAGCTGGGGCACGTGTTCACGCAGGGCACGGCCGATTCCAACGAGGTGTGGCTGGACATCGCGGCCAGCAGCGGCGGCCGGTTCATCGGGCGCAGTGGCGGTCTGGACGGACGGACCGGCGAGGTGGATCCCTGGTCGCACTTCGTGAACGCCTACGTCATCGACCGCGACGGCAACCGCATCGACCGGCGCAATGCGGAGAACATCTATACCGCGCTCTACAGCCACCAGATCCCGCCGGGCGCGGCCGATTCCGTGCACTTCGTGCTGCGCGTCCCCGAGGACGCCGGGCCGGACGTCACGCTGGAGGCGCGCCTGCAATACCGCAAGTTCGATACCACGTACATGCGCCAATTCGAGGGTGACAAGTTCACCTACAACGACCTGCCGATCACCACCGTAAGCAGCGACCGGGTGGTGCTTCCCGTGGCCGGGCGCGGCACGGCCGACACCACGCAGGCACGCGACATCCCCGAGTGGCAGCGCTGGAACGACTACGGCATCGGCCTGCTGCGCAAGGGCGGTCAGGGCCAGCTGCGCCAGGCCGAGGAGGTCTTCCGGCGGGTCGAGGCGCTGGGCCGGCCGGACGGCCCCCTGAACTTGGCCCGGCTGTGCATCCGCGAGGGCCGGCTGGACGAGGCCGTGGACGCGCTGCGCCGGGCCGCCGACCACGACCCGCCGGCCTACCCCTGGTCGGTGGCGTATTTCACCGCGGTGGTGAACCGCCAGAACGGTTACCTGGACAAGGCCCTGGAAAGCTACGCCGACATTCTCAATACCCAGTACCAGGAGGCGCACGAACGGGAGTTCGATTTCAGCCAGGACTTTACGCTGCTGAACGAGTACGCGCAGACCCTGTTCGACCGCGCCAAGCTGGAGCGGAACGACGCGGGACGGCGCAACGCGTATCTGCGCCAGGCCGAGGACGTGTTCGAGCGTGTGCTGACGATCGATTCCGAGAACGCCGAGGCCCATTACGGGTTGTCGCAGATCTACACGCGTCTCGGTGACACCGGACAGGCGCAGGCGCACCGGGCGCTGTATACCACGTACAAGGCCGACGACAACGCCCGCGACCGGGCGGTCGTGCTCGCGCGCCGGAAGAGCGCGTCCGCCAACCACGCGGCGGAGGCCATCGTGCTCTACGACCTGGAGCGCGCCGGCGCCTACGAGCTGGGCAAGGCGGTGACGGACAAGGTGGCCGCGCGATGAACGACAGACACGCGCCGACGGCGGCGGAAGACGAGCTGGAAGGCGAGGCCGTCTACGAGGAGGTACCCGAGGACGATTCAATCATCGGCCAGGCCTTCAGGTGGTCGCTGATCGTACTGGGCGCCGCCGCGGTGCTGGTCGGCGGCATGTGGCTGATGCTGCACCGCGAGGCGCCCGCGCCGGTGGTGGTGGACGCCGCTCGGGTGACGCCGCAGCGCATCGCCGAGGCCATCGACGTGGCACCGCCCGCCGTGCACTTCACCGACGTCACCCTGGCAGCGGGCGTGGATTTCGTGCACGTAAACGGCGCTTACGGCGAACGGCTGCTGCCGGAGACCATGGGCGGCGGCGTGGCGATACTGGATTACGACAACGACGGCCGGCAGGATCTGCTGTTCGTCAATTCCGGCATCTGGCCCTGGCGCACGCAGGACAAGCGCCACCCCACGCCGGCGCTGTACCACAACCGCGGCGACGGCACGTTCGAGAACGTCACCGTGCGTACGGGGTTCGACAAGATCAGCTTCTATGGAATGGGCGCCGCCGTCGCGGACATCGACGGGGACGGCTACAGCGACGTCTTCCTGACCGGCGTCGGATCGAACCGGCTGCTGTTGAACAAAAACGGCGAGCGTTTCCTGGATGTGACCGCGCAGGCGGGCGTGGCCGGCGCCGATGACGCCTGGAGTTCCAGCGCGGCATTCTTCGATTACGACGGGGACGGCGACCTCGACCTGTTCGTGTGCAACTACGTGCAGTGGTCGCGCGACATCGATCTCGGTGTCGACTACCGCCTCACGGGGATCGGGCGCGCCTACGGGCCGCCGACCAACTACGCAGGCACGTATTCCTACCTGTACCGCAACGAGGGTGACGGCACGTTCACCGATGTCAGTGCGCAGGCGGGTATCCAGGTCGACAACCCCGCCACCGGGCAGCCGGCCGGCAAGGCGCTCGGCGTGCACCCGGTGGACATCGACCGCGACGGCCGGCCGGACCTGGTGGTGTCCAACGATACCGTGCAGAACTTCCTGTTCATGAACAAGGGCGACGGCACCTTCGAGGAAAGCGGCATGACCTCGGGGCTGGCCTTCGACAACAGCGGCAAGGCAACCGGCGCCATGGGTGTCGATGCCGCCGCCTACAACAACGACAGCGAGTTCGCCGTGGCGGTGGGCAACTTTTCCAACGAGATGAGCTCGTTCTACGTGGCGCGCGGCGGCGTGCCACTGTTCACCGACGAGGCGATCGTCTCCGGTGTCGGCTCCGAGAGCCGCCAGGCACTGAGCTTCGGGCTGTTCTTCTTCGACTATGACCTGGACGGGCGCCAGGACCTGCTGCAGACCAACGGCCATGTCGAGGACGAAATCAACGTCGTGCAGCCCAGCCAGCACTACGAGCAGCCCACGCAGCTGTTCTGGAACTGCGGTCCCGGGTGCGCGCGCAACTTCGTACACGTGCCGCTGGATGCGACCGGCGACCTGGGGACGCCCATCGTCGGCCGCGGTGCCGCCTACGGTGACATCGACCAGGACGGCGATCTCGACGTGGTGATCGCGCAGGTCAACCGCGCGCCGCTGGTGTTGCGCAACGACCAGGCGCTGAACCATCACTGGCTGCGCGTGAAGGTGAAGGGCGCGGGGCTCAACCGGGACGCCCTGGGCGCGCGCGTCGAGCTCTCGGCCGGCGGGATGACGCAGACGCGCACGGTCACGCCTTCGCGCAGCTACCTGGCGCAGATGGAACTGCCGGTCACCTTCGGCCTGGCCGATGCGTCACGCGTGGACCGCCTGACGGTCACCTGGCCGGACGGGAAATCCACCACCCTGACCGACCTGGCGGTGGACACGCCGATCGAGGTCGACTACCCGGATCAGGGGTCGAACCTGTAACCCACGCCGTGCACCGTCACGATGTGACGGGGCACGCGCGGATCGACTTCCAGCGCCCGGCGCAGCCATGCGATGTGCACGTCCACGGTGCGGGTGGAAGGGGCGGCCTTGTGGCCCCACACCTCGCCGAGCAGGGTCTCGCGCGACAGGGCCTGGCCGCCGTGTTCGGCCAGGTATTCCAGCAGGCGCAGCGCCTGGGCGGAGACGTCCAGGTTGTTCCCGTCCACCGTCACGGTGCCGGCATCGAAATCCACCTGCGCGCGGCCGATCTGCCGCCGCCGTCCGGCAGGCGCGGCGCGGCGCAGGAGCGCCTGGATGCGCGCCAGCAGCTCGCTCATCTCGAACGGCTTTTGCAGGTAATCATCTGCGCCCAGTCGCAGACCGCGCACGCGGTCCGTCACCGCACTGCGTGCCGTCAGCATGAGGATCGGCGTGCGGTCGTCGCGGCGGCGCAGCCGCGTGCAGACCTCGAACCCGTCCTGTCCCGGCAGCATGATGTCCAGCACTACCAGGTCGAAACGTTGCCGCCGGGCGGTCCTGACTGCGTCGTGCCCGTCGTGCACGGCGGTCACCGCGAAGCCCTCGCGCTGCAGGCGGTCGGTGAGGGTGAGCACCAGCCCCGGCTCGTCCTCGACCAGCAGGATGCGTCGCCGCGGCTCATTCATGGACGGGCAGGATGAGGCTGAACCGGATGACACCGGGCCGCGCCGTATCGACGGACACGCCCCCGCCGTGCTGTTGCGCCACGTTGCGCGCCACGGCCAGGCCGATGCCGGTGCCGGGGATGCCGGCCGCGCGCGCCTGCGGTCCCCGGTAGAAGGGTTCGAACAGCCGCGCGGGATGCAGGTCCGGCCGTCCGGTCACGGGATTGCTGATGCGGATGCGCAGTGCGCGGCCCCGGGGCCGCACCCGCACCGTCTTCGCGTCGATGTGTATCCAGTTACCGCCGCTGGCGTAGTGCGCGGCGTTCACGACCAGGTTGCCGAGCGCCGAGGCCAGCGCCGCCGGATCGCCACGAAGCCGCGGCAGGGCTTCGGCGAGTTCCAGGCGCAGCTCGCGCGTGGCGAGCAACGTGGCGTGGTTGTCGAGCACTTCCTTGATGAGTGCCGCCATGTCGATGCCGGTGGCCACGCGCGGGCGCGTGGCCGAGGCGGACTGGGCGAACTGCAGCACGTTCTCGATCATGTCCCGGAGGCGGTGCACCTCGCGCCGGATCAGCTCGCCGTAGTCGCGTGTGCGGGCGGCCTCGATCACGGTGCCGTCGGCGAGATTGTCGGCCGCCGAGGCGATCACGCTGAGCGGGGTACGCAGCTCGTGGGAGACCCCCGCGACGAAGTACAGGTGCTCCCGCGCCAGACTCACCTGGCGCCGGGCGTTGTAGACCACCAAGCCGATGCTGAGCGCCAGCACGCCGAGCAGCCCGCCGCTCAGCAGGACGTTGCGCAGGTGCGAGACCGCGACGGCGGCCTCGAGGGAGCTGCCCCCGTGGTTGACCTTGAGCAGCCAATGCCGGCCGGCCGGTCCCAGCACGTGCACGTCGGCCAGCAGCGGCTGCACCAGATCCGTGACGCTGACGTAGGCCGGCCGCGCGTCGGGCGGAGACAGCACCTCCGCCGCTCCGGTCCCCTCGACGGTGACGGCGACGCGCAGCGCGGCGCCGAAGTCGGCGAACATGCGCTCCGCCGCAGGCATCAAGAGAGACGCATCGAGTCGGGCCGTGTCCACGAGTCCGACCTGGCAGCCGTCCGGGCAGTACACGACGGCCGGCGGGTCGAGCCAGAACTGCGCCGCCGGTTCGCCGTGCCCGGCCGCCAGCGCCGCGAGCAGCGGCCGCCCCAGCCGCTGCTGCAGCCGGGCGCGGGTGGCCGGCTCCCACCCGCTGCCGTCCGTGCGGCGGACCCGCGCCACGGTATCGCCGTGCAGTTCGAACACCGTCCCGATCAGCGGTTCCCCGGCAGCGCCGGCCCGGACGGAGCCGGCCGCCTCGACCCGCGCGAGCAGCCGGTTGATCTCCTGGCCGAGGTGCTCGGCGTAGTTCGTCGCCGCGACGTGCAGCGCCACCCGGCGCCGCGCCTCCTCTTCGCCGCGCAGCGCGTTCAGCCACCTGAACTGCAGCCAGGCCACCAGCAATACCAGCCCGATCAGCAGGGCGATGACGAGGTAGTTGACGACGGGATATCGGGTCGTGCGCATGCCGGGTGCGGTTGATTCCACGCGGGCCGCTGCACGGTGCGCGGGATACGCCCGGCGGCAACGTCCGGACGCTAACGATAACTGAATTCCGGCGTGTCTGCAGACATGGAAGTGTTTGAGGGACGTGGCGCGTTTGTGTCGGGGAGGGTTATGACATACTATCCCCGGCGGCCGGTCAGGCGCGCGGGAGGCCGGTCCGTCTCCGGTCGTGTCCGGCCGGCGGCAGGATACCCGTTACACACCGGATACACCGCAGGCTGCGTGCCGGCCGCGTTATCTATTGCATTCATGTGGCCCCTCGTATCGGTCACCACTGGAGAAAGCCATGCCCACAGTCACCCTCCCCGATGGCAGCCGACGCGAATTTCCGCACTCCGTCACTGTCCAGGACGTGGCCGCCGACATCGGCCCGGGCCTGGCGAAGGCCGCGCTGGCCGGCCGGGTGGACGGCCGGCTGGTGGACATCAGCTACCTGATCGAGACGGACGCTGCGCTTGCCATCGTCACCGGCAAGGACGAGGAGGCGCTGGAACTGCTGCGCCACGATGCCGCGCATATCATGGCCCAGGCGGTGCAGGAACTCTGGCCCGGCACCCAGGTGACCATCGGGCCGGCCATCGAAAACGGCTTCTATTACGATTTCGCGCGCGACACCCCGTTCACGCCGGAAGACCTGGAACGGATCGAGACGCGCATGCACGAGATCGTCAGGCGCGACCTGCCGATCGTGCGCGAGGTCTGGGACCGCGACGAGGCGAAGCGGGTGTTCGGTGAGATCGGCGAGACCTACAAGGTCGAGATCATCGACGACATCATTGCGGACGGCGAGGCGGTCTCGGTGTACCGCCAGGGCGACTGGTTCGACGTGTGTCGGGGACCGCACCTGCCCAGCACCGGCCGGCTCGGCAAAGGCTTCAAGCTGATGAAGCTGGCCGGCGCCTACTGGCGCGGCAATTCCGACAATGCGATGCTGCAGCGCATCTACGGCACGGCCTGGCGCGACAAGAAGGAACTCGACGCCTATCTGAAACGCCTGGAAGAGGCCGAGAAGCGGGACCACCGCAAGCTCGGCAAGGCGATGGGGCTGTTCCATACCCAGGAAGAGGCGCCGGGCATGGTGTTCTGGCACGACGCCGGCTGGCAGATCTACCTGGTGATCCAGGATTACATCCGCGGCCGGCTGCGCGATCACGGCTACCAGGAGGTGCATACCCCGCAGATTATCGACCGCTCGCTGTGGGAGAAGTCCGGTCACTGGGAGAAGTTCCATGCCGACATGTTCACCACCGAGTCGGAGCGCCGCACCTACGCCATCAAGCCGATGAACTGCCCGGCGCACATCCAGATCTACAACCAGGGCCTGAAGAGCTACCGCGACCTGCCGCTGCGGCTGGCCGAGTTCGGCTCCTGCACCCGCAACGAGCCCTCCGGCACCCTGCACGGGCTGATGCGCGTGCGCAACTTCGTACAGGACGATGCCCACATTTTCTGTACGGAGCAGCAGATCGAGGGCGAGGTGTCGGCGTTCATCGACCTGCTGTATTCGGTCTACGCCGACTTTGGTTTTGAAGAGGTTAGCGTGAAATTCTCGACACGGCCCGAGAACCGCGTCGGGGAGGATGCCCTGTGGGACAAGGCCGAGGCCACCTTGCAGGCGGTGCTCGATTACAAGCGGCTCGACTGGCAGCTGCAGCCCGGGGAAGGGGCCTTCTACGGGCCGAAGATCGAGTTCAACCTGAAGGACTGCCTGGAACGGGTCTGGCAGCTCGGCACCATCCAGCTCGATTTCTCCATGCCGGGCCGGCTTGGTGCCCACTATATCGACGAGGACGGCAGCAAGCAGGTGCCGGTGATGCTGCACCGCGCCATCCTGGGTTCACTGGAGCGTTTCATCGGCATTCTGATCGAGCACCACGCCGGTGCCCTGCCGCTGTGGCTGGCCCCGCTGCAGGCGGTGGTCGTCAATATCACCGACAACCAGGCCGACTACGCCCGTCAGGTTGAAGAATCCCTGAGAAATCAGGGATTGAGGGTCAAATCCGACTTGAGAAATGAAAAGATCGGCTTTAAAATCCGCGAGCACACGATTAGACGCGTTCCCTATCTGCTGGTCACCGGCGACAGGGAGGCGGAAGCGGGTACCGTGGCCGTGCGCACGCGAGGCGGTGCGGATCTGGGCAGCATGTCGCTGGCGCGGCTCGTCCAGGGTCTGCAGACCGAGATCGCGAGCCACGGCCGTAATGTTTTGGAGGGTTAGCGTATCAGCGCGAAAAAAAACCAGCACCGGATAAACGAGAAAATCCTCGCGCCCGAGGTCCGGGTCATCAATCAGGATGGCGAACAGGTCGGCATCATGCCGGTCGACGCGGCGATGGATCTTGCCGGCGAGGCCAGCCTCGACCTGGTGGAGATCTCCCCGAACGCGGAGCCCCCGGTGTGCCGGATCATGGATTACGGCAAGTTCCGGTTTGAAGAGAACAAGAAACTTCAGACCCAGCGCAAGAAAACGAAGCAGACCCAGGTCAAGGAAATCAAGTTCCGGCCGGGGACCGACATCGGTGATTACAGGATCAAGCTGCGCAAGCTGATCGAGTTTCTCGGTGAAGGCGATCGTACCAAGGTGACTCTACGCTTCCGCGGCCGGGAGATGGCGCACCAGGAACTCGGTATGGAACTGCTGATGCGCGTGAAGGCCGACCTCATTGAATACGGTGTCGTGGAGCAGGCACCAAGGATGGAAGGACGCCTGATGGTGATGGTGCTGGCGCCGAAGAAACACAAGTAACGAGATCAATGGATCAATGGTGGATCAATGGGGTGGTGGATCAATGGGGTCAGACTCGATTGATTTCGATTGATTGTGTACGGGCAGGTGAGATTGATTGCTGAAATCAATCGAGTCTGACCCCATTGATCCTTTTGATCCTTGTGTTCTGAATTTGAAACTTTCTGGATTTACTGGAGTGGTACTGAAATGCCAAAACTGAAAACCAACCGCGGTGCCGCCAAGCGCTTCAAGAAGACCGGTTCCGGCGGCTTCAAGCGCGGCCAGTCGCACCTGCGACACATCCTTACCAAGAAGAGCAGCAAGCGCAAGCGCCAGCTGGGTTGCCCGGCGCAGGTGCACGAGGCCGACGTGGCCCTGGTGCGCCGCATGCTGCCCTTCGTCTGAATTCTTTTTTCGAGGTAGTCAGTCATGCCAAGAGTCAAACGTGGTGTAACCGCCCATGCCCGGCACAAGAAGGTGCTGGACAAGGCCAAGGGCTATTACGGCGCACGCCGCAAGGTCTTCCGTGTAGCCAAGCAGGCGGTCATCAAGTCCGGTCAGTATGCCTATCGCGACCGCCGCCAGAGAAAGCGCCAGTTCCGCGCACTGTGGATCGCGCGCATCAATGCCGCGGCCCGCGAGAACGGTCTGTCCTACAGCCGCCTGATCGATGGCCTGAACAAGGCCAATGTCGAGGTCGACCGCAAGGTGCTGGCCGACCTGGCGGTGTTCGACACGGCCGGCTTCAGCGCGCTGGCGGAAAAGGCCAAGGCCGGACTGTCCGCCTAAGCCCCGGGTACTGAGAGACGCCGGAGAGGGGAAGGACGCGAGTCTTTCCCCTTTTTTATTCGACCAGTCTCCGCGGGTTTGATCCCCTCTCCCCAACCCTCTCCCGGAGGGAGAGGGGGAAGGGCTGGGAAGCCCGATCGGCGGGATCGGTGTCGATTACTCCATCCCGACTTCCCGATGGGAGAGGGATTCAGATGGGAGATGGCCGGGCAGACGGAGTCGGAACGTATAGTGCCATTCCCTCACCCGGAGTGAGAGGGTGGTATAGGTGATGCGGACGGGCAGACGGAGTTGGTGTGTATGTTGCCGTCCCCTCTCCCTCCGGGAGAGGGACAGGGAGAGGGGATCGGATGAAGGCCCTAGCAAGGACGCTGCGCAGAAATGCCACGGAAGCGGAACGCGTGCTCTGGAAATATTTGCGTGCGCACCGTATGGAAGGTTACAAATTCAGGCGTCAGTACGTCATTGAGCCATACATCGTGGATTTTCTCTGCATTGAGGCAAATCTGGTTGTAGAAGCCGATGGCGGTCAGCACCTGGAACAAGCCGGGGAAGACGAAAGCCGGACGGAATATCTCGAATCATTGGGATACAGAGTATTGCGATTCTGGAATCATGACATTTTGACTGATACGCAGGCAGTACTCGAAAAAATCCACACATACCTGAATAATATCCCCTCTCCCCAACCCTCTCCCGGAGGGAGAGGGGGGAAGGGCGGGGAAGCCCGATAGGCGGGATCGGTGTCGTTTACCCCGTCCCGACTCTTCCGATGAGGTAGGGGGCAGCCGGGAGATGGCCGGGCAGGCTGAATCGCAGCGGATAGCGTCATCCTCCTCCTGCAGGGTGAGAGGATCAGACGGAGGACGGCCGGGCAGGCTGAGTTGGATCGCATAATGCCTTTCGTTCTCCCGCGAGTCGTGAGGGTCAGGCGAGAGACGCACGGGCAGACGGAGTTGGAGCGTATACTGCCGTCCCCTCTCCCTTAAGACGGGAGACAACCAGTCATACTGAGTTGGAGCGTATAGTGCCATTCCCTCACCCGGAGTGAGAGGGTGGTATAGGTGATGCGGACGGGCAGGCCGAGTTGGTGTGTATGTTGCCGTCCCCTCTCCCTTAAGACGGGAGACAACCAGTCATACCGAGTTGGTGTGTATGTTGCCGTCCCCTCTCCCTCCGGGAGAGGGACAGGGAGAGGGGATGAGCAAGGCGTTACAGCCTTACGGTTTGATCCCTTTACCCGGAGGGAGAGGGGGAAGGGCGGGGAAGCCCGATCGGCGGGATCGGTGTCGTTTACCCCGTCCCGACTCTTCCGATGAGGTAGGGGGGGCAGCCGGGAGATGGCCGGGCAGGCTGAATCGCAGCGGATAGCGTCATCCTCCTCCTGCAGGGTGTGAGGATCAGACGGAGGACGGCCGGGCAGGCTGAGTTGGATCGCATAATGCCTTTCGTTCTCCCGCGAGTCGTGAGGGTCAGGCGAGAGACGCACGGGCAGACGGAGTTGGAGCGTATACTGCCGTCCCCTCTCCCTTAAGACGGGAGACAACCAGTCATACTGAGTTGGAGCGTATAGTGCCATTCCCTCACCCGGAGTGAGAGGGTGGTATAGGTGATGCGGCCGGGCAGACGGAGTTGGAGCGTATACTGCCGTCCCCTCTCCCTCCGGGAGAGGGACAGGGAGAGGGGACTAGAACGGTGTTGCAGGCTTTCCGGTTGCTCCCCTCATCCCCGCGCTCCGCAGGGAGAGGGAGCCGGATACGGGGTGCAAACGTCTCTTTGCCGGTTTCGGTCAGGAAATGGCAAACTTTCTGCACCGATCAGGAACTGACTAACAGCAGCGAACCGGTCGCTGCCTGAACAAGAACAGGGAGCCCGTCAGGTGGACAGCCTGAACGAACTTGAACAGCAGGCCTTGCAGGAGATCGCGGCCGCGGTGGATGTCGTGGCGCTCGACGACGCGCGTGTCCGCTACCTCGGCAAGAAAGGCGCGCTGACACAGCAACTCAAGCAGCTCGGCGGACTCCCGGCCGCGGAACGCCCGGCGGCCGGACAGGCGATCAACCGCGTCAAGCAGCAGCTGCAGTCGGCGCTCGAGACGCGCCGCATCGAACTGCAGGACGCGGCGCTGAATGCGCAGCTCGCGAGCGAACGGATCGACGTCACCCTGCCGGGACGCGGACAGGCATCCGGTGGCCTGCACCCGATCACGCTGACCATGCGTCGCATCGAGGCGCTGTTCCGGCCACTCGGCTTCATGGTCGCGGAAGGCCCCGAGATCGAGGACGACCACCACAACTTCGGCGCGCTGAATATACCGGACCACCACCCGGCGCGCGCCATGCACGACACCTTCTATTTCGATGCACACACGCTGCTGCGTACGCATACCTCGCCGGTGCAGGTGCGTGTCATGGAGGAAAGCGCGCCGCCGCTGCGCCTGATCGCGCCCGGACGGGTCTACCGCTGCGATTCCGATCTCACGCATACGCCGATGTTTCACCAGGTCGAGGGCCTGGTGATCGACGAACGGGTGAGCTTCGCCAACCTGCGCGGCCTGCTCTATGATTTCCTGCGCGCGTTCTTCGAGCGCGACGATCTCGACGTGCGGTTCAGGCCGTCGTATTTCCCCTTTACCGAACCTTCCGCCGAGGTGGATATCCAGTGCGTGATGTGTTCGGGCAGCGGTTGCCGCGTCTGCAAGCAGAGCGGCTGGCTGGAGATACTGGGTTGCGGCATGGTGCATCCGCGCGTGTTCGAGAACGTCGGCATCGACAACGAGCGCTATACCGGTTTCGCCTTCGGCATCGGCGTCGAGCGCCTGGCCATGTTGCGCTACGGCGTGAACGACCTGCGCCTGTTCTTCGAGAATGACCTGGCGTTCCTGGAGCAGTTTAATTAGGCGTGCCTTGTGCAGGGAGTGCAAGTGCATGGCACATATCCGAAACAGAACGCTCCCTCTCCCTCCGGGAGCGGGACAGAAAGAGGTTTAACAAGCGGCTTTGCAAGTTTGCCGATCTGATACTCTTACTCCGTCCTCTCTCAGAGGGAGCGGGGGTGTTCAGGGAGGCGACCGGTTGGGGTACCTGATGAGTGGAGACATCGTCCCGTCTCGCGCAGAGGTGCTGGCAGGGTAAGGTAAGGCCGCGAGGCGGTCCACCGGTACGGGTACATGGATGAACTCGGTAGAGCTAGGCAGGAGCGGTGCCCGGGCGGGACAGGGAGAGGGCAGGAGGAGACGACCGGATGCGCTGCGTAGATGTCGAGACTAGGTACCCTCTCCCTCCGGGAGAGGGACAGGGAGAGGGGTTAGTAACTTGGAGCCGCTGCTTTTATTGATCTCTTTTCCCCGATTCTCACGCTCAGGGGGGGCGAGATCGGAATACAGGGTAACCGGCTGCATTGCGTCATTGCGCGAGACATTCATTTAGGTTGTTGGTGACATGAAATTCAGCGAACAATGGTTGCGGGAATGGGTCGATCCGCCGGTATTGACCGCCGAGCTGGTCGAGCTGCTGACCATGGCCGGTCTCGAGGTCGATGCGGTGGAGCGCACCGGCGAGGGCCTGGCCGATCTGCGCGTCGGCGAGGTGGTGTCGGTCGAGCCGCATCCCGATGCCGACAAGCTCCGTGTCTGTCGCGTCTCGCTCGGCGAGGGCGAGCCACTGCAGGTGGTGTGCGGTGCCCCCAATGTCGCCGTCGGCGGCAAGTATCCGCTGGCGCCGGTGGGGGCGCTATTGCCCGGGGACCTGCGGATCCGCAAGAGCAAGCTGCGCGGCGTGGAATCGTTCGGCATGCTGTGTTCCGCGAAGGAACTGGGCTTGAGCGAGGACGGCCAGGGCCTGATGGCCTTGCCGGCCGCTGTGCGCGCCGGTCAGACGCTGGTGGACGCGCTCGGCCTCGACGACACCCTGATCGAGATCGACCTGACCCCGAACCGCGGCGACTGCCTGGGTATCGAGGGCGTGGCGCGCGAGGTCGGCACGCTGACCCGCACGCCGGTCCGCCCCGTGGACGTCGCGCCGGTACCGGCGACCATTACCGACGCGTACGATGTGGACGTGCAGGCGCCGCAGGCCTGCCCGCGCTACCTCGGCCGCGTCCTGCGCGGTGTGCGGGCCACGGCGTCGACGCCATTGTGGATGCAGGAGCGTTTGCGCCGCAGCGGCCTGCGCAGCCTGGGGCCACTGGTGGACGTGACCAACTACGTGATGCTCGAGCTGGGGCAGCCGATGCACGCCTTCGACCTGGCGCGGCTGTCCGGCGGCATCCGCGTACGTCTTGCCGTGCCGGGCGAGCGGCTGACCCTGCTGGACGGGCGCGAGATCGAACTCGACGGCGAGACCCTGGTGATCGCCGACCATGACAGGGTGCTGGCGATCGGCGGTGTGATGGGCGGCCTGGATTCCGGGGTGGACGAATCCACCGCGAACGTGTTTCTGGAGTGCGCCTTTTTCGCACCGGAGGCGATTGCCGGTGTTGCGCGTCGTTACGCGATGCACACTGACTCGGCCCATCGCTTCGAGCGCGGCGTCGATCCGCAGCTGCAGACGCGCGCCATCGAGCGTGCCACATCGCTGCTGCTGGCGATCTGCGGCGGCGCGGCCGGCCCGGTGATCGAGCAGGTCGAGTCCGGCTACCTGCCCGTATGCGAGCCCATCAATTTGCGCAGGTCGCGTATCGAGCGCGTGCTAGGCCTGCTGCCCGAAGACGGCGAGGTCTGCGGAATACTGCAGCGACTGGGCATGCAGGTCGAGGCGCAGGACACGGCGGGCTGGCGGGTGCTGCCACCGTCGTTTCGTTTCGATATCGCGATCGAGGCCGACCTGATCGAGGAGATCGGTCGGATCTACGGCTACAATCGCCTGCCCAGCGATGCCCTGCAGGGCAGTCTCGAACTGCAGCCGCTCGCGGAAACCGCGCGCCCCGTCGAGCAGTACGGTGACCTGCTGGTAGTGCGCGGCTTCCAGGAAGTCATCACCTACAGTTTCGTCGATCCGCAGTTGCAGGAGGCCGTGAACCCGGACCGGGAGGCGGTGCGGCTGGCCAACCCGATTTCTTCGGAGATGGCCGCGATGCGCACCAGCCTGTGGCCGGGGCTGCTGAAGGCCGCGCAGCACAATATCAATCGCCAGAAATCACGTGTGCGCCTGTTCGAATACGGCCTGCGTTTCAGGCGCGAAGCCGGTGAGATCCTGCAGGAGCCGGTACTGGCCGGTATCGCCACCGGTCTGCGCATGCCCGAGCACTGGGACGGCAAGGGGGAGCCGGCCGACTTCTACGACCTGAAACAGGACGTCGAGATGCTGCTCGCGCGTGCCGACGGCGACTTCCACTTCGTCGCGGACACGCACCCGGCACTGCACCCGGGGCAGGCCGCGGCGATCCGGCAAAACGAGGCGACCGTCGGCTGGCTGGGTCGCCTGCATCCACGGCTGGCCAGGCAGCTTGACCTCGATCCGGCGACCTGCCTCTTCGAGCTGGAATATGCAGCGATCAGCCGCGGGCGACAGACGCAGTTTGCGCCGATCTCGCGCTTCCCGTCGATACGTCGTGACCTCGCGGTCGTGCTGGACGCCGACGTGGAAGCCGGGGCCGTACTGGCGGTAGTGCGAGAGGCGGCCGGTGGCTTGCTGCAGGGACTGGTGATTTTTGACATTTATCAAGGAAAGGGAGTAGAAAAGGGGCGAAAAAGCATGGCTTTCGGCTTGATTCTACAGGATTATTCCAGCACACTTACCGAAAAGGAAATCGAGTCCGTGCTCAATCGGATCACCAGCCGGCTCGGTGAAGAACTTGGGGCATCACTGAGAGAGTAACGCTATGGCACTAACCAAAGCCGACATGGCAGAAAGGTTGTTTGAGGAACTGGGCTTGAACAAGCGCGAGGCCAAGGAACTGGTCGAACTCTTTTTTGAAGAGATCCGGGCGGCTCTTGAGAACGGACGCCAGGTGAAACTTTCCGGATTCGGGAATTTCGATCTGCGTGAAAAAAACGAACGACCCGGCCGCAATCCGAAAACGGGGGAAGAAATACCGATTTCAGCACGACGCGTCGTCACCTTCAGGTCCGGGCAGAAACTCAAGGCGAGGGTAGAAGCGTATGCTGGAAGCGAGCAATAACAACGAACTTCCAGTCATCCCGGGTAAACGCTATTTCACGATCGGAGAAGTGAGCGATCTGTGCGGCGTGAAGCCGCACGTGCTGCGTTACTGGGAGCAGGAATTTCCGCAGCTGAAACCGGTCAAGCGGCGCGGTAACCGGCGTTATTACCAGCGCCAGGATGTGCTGATGATCCGCCAGATCCGCAGCCTGCTGTACGAACAGGGCTTCACCATCGGCGGTGCGCGCCAGAAGATGTCGGGCGAGGACGCGAAGGAAGACGTCACCCAGAGTCAGCAGATCGTGCACCAGATCCGCGTCGAACTCGAGGACGTGCTGCACCTGTTGAGACGCTAGCCCGCACCGTTCGCCGGCGTATAATCAATCCATTCATTCGGGGCGTAGCGCAGCCTGGTAGCGCACCTGCATGGGGTGCAGGTGGTCGGAGGTTCAAATCCTCTCGCCCCGACCAATTCAGACAAATAAAAGCCTCTCGCGAAAGTTGGAGGCTTTTTTATTTCCGGATTGGGAGGGAATTGGAACCGAACAAGAGTTTCACAAAATTCGTCGGGAACGGATTTTGAACGCCGCGCAGCGGCGGCCCGAAGGGTGGTGGACAGGGATATCCGCTACAAAACCATGCAAAGAAAAACATATATAACAGCAAGTTAGTAAGACATTAGAGATTCTTTCTGCTTGCTGTCAGATGCCCTCAATTTTTCATTTCCCACGAAAATATTGACTTAAATATTTAACCGACCACCCGTGTAAATCGCAGGTGCTCCACGTCTTCCGGTACGGATTATATAAGGTCAGGAACGTATTGGAGGACGTTGACTGGATTCATCGTGCCGATCCGTAATCTTCAATTTTGCCGGCGTATTTTCTCTTTTCATGCGGTACGGGCGATACGCCGCGTACAGCTTTGTCGGCATCCTGCGCTGCCGGATCAACTCCGGCTTCGCTAGCGTGCCGGTATCAAAGCGGCTTGAACTCTTCGGAGCTTCGCGGATCCAGCTCGAGCGCTGCCTGCGATGTTCGATTCATTGGCAGGAATATCGTGCGTTCGGCCTCGGGAACCGCACTTCCAAGGATGATGCGTATGACGCCAAATACGGTAAATGTTCCGAGGACTGCTGCGATATACATGAAGGCTCCCGTGGGTCCTAACCATTGCATGAATATTCCGGCACTGACGGGACCAAAGATGGCGCCAATTCCGAAAACTAGCAGTATGCCCTTGCTCGCGGCCATCACGTACTCCGCTTCAAGCCGATCATTGATATGTGCCATGCTGAGGCTGTAAATGGAGAAAACCGTTCCGCCGAACACGAAAGCGAAGAGGTACAGTGCGCTGTGGCCTGCGCGTGCAGCAACGGCTATGACGAGGGCAGCCACCGTACTCAATAACACCGTTGCAAGCAGAACCAGGCGCCTGTCGAGGTGATCGGAAAGTCGCCCAATAGGCCATTGCAGTACGATACCGCCGAGGATCGTCATCGACATGAACATGGCCAGACGGGCGCCGGAAAGTCCAATGTGATGGGCAAAGACGGCTCCCATACCTAGTACACATACCTGCTGCAAGCGCGCCACTGACACCGAGTGGCGATATGGCGAGCAGATGGGCCAGCCGTAGCTGGGGTATGCCCACGGCCCCGGGTTCCCTGAGCCGTGTCATGGCCACAGGAATGAGTCCAAGAGAAAACAAGGCGCCAGCAATACCAAACGTTTTAATACCGGCAGTGGGATCTATGAGCAGCAGGTATTGTCCCAGAGCCATGGCGATCAGTGTCACCGTCATGTAGGTCGCAAGGACATGGCCGCGCTGTGCATTTGGCGTCACGCTGTTCAGCCAGCTTTCGATCACCAGGTACAGCCCAACAAGACAAATACCGGTGAAAAGGCGCAGGATTCCCCATGCCAGAGGGTGTGGAAGCATTGCATGTGCAAAGGCAAAAACACCGGCCATGGCAGCGAAAACAGCAAAGGCGCGGATATGCCCGACACGGTGCACAATTCCGGGACAGAGATATGTGCCAAGAATAAAACCGGCAAAATAGGCTGTCATTACGAGGCCGGTCAGCGCATCCGGGAATCCCTCGGCTACGGCGCGCACACCGAGAGCGGTACCAAGCAGACCCAGGCCCATGAGTAAC